>Ga0302319_10017514_pt1 | contig 13113 bp, 14 predicted proteins | sample Bog_T0_2_FD_203319 | JGI IMG/M metagenome (GOLD analysis project Ga0302319, IMG submission 203319) | Peat permafrost microbial communities from Stordalen Mire near Abisko, Sweden - Bog_T0_2 | ecosystem: Environmental > Terrestrial > Soil > Wetlands > Peat | place: Sweden: Abisko, Stordalen Mire...
TCGGCCATCATTTCAAAGCGGGTGCAGTTTTTGCGGAAGGCCAGAACGAGTCTGCCGGTTGGACCATTGCGTTGTTTGGCAATAATAATCTCGGCCTTACCCTGCAACTCAGGATCGTCCTGCCGGTAAACTTCTTCTCGAAAAATAAACATGACGAGGTCGGCGTCCTGTTCAATCGATCCTGATTCGCGCAGATCGGAAAGTTGCGGACGATGATCGCCGCCGCGGCTCTCGGGCGCGCGGCTTAACTGCGAAAGTGCAATCACCGGAACGCTCATCTCTTTCGCCAGCGCTTTCAGCCCGCGCGAAATCGCCGACACTTCCTGGGTGCGATTCTCATAGCGCTTGCTGCCGCCCGACATCAACTGCAAATAATCCACGATGATCAGGTCGAGCTTGCCCTGCGATTGTTTCAGCCGCCGCGCCTTGGCCCGCATCTCGCTCAACGACATGCCCGGAGTGTCATCGATAAAAATCGGAGCATGCGCCAGTTGCTCCATCGCCCGCACCAGCTTCTTTGTATCGTCCTGCCACAACGAACCGGTCCGCATCTTGTGCGCGTCCACTTCCGCCGTGGAACAGAGCAAGCGCAACAGCAGAGCCTCCCGCGACATTTCCAGAGAAAATACTCCCACAGTACTTCCATCTTTGATGGCCGCATTCTCCGCAATGTTCATGGCGAATGCCGTCTTACCCATCGAGGGCCGCGCCGCCAGAATGACTAAATCCGCGCGTTGCAGCCCGCTGGTCATCTCGTCCAGATTTTCGTAATGCGTGGCCAGTCCGGTAATGCGCTGGCCGCGCTGCAGCAAAGCATCGACCGATCCGAACGACTCGTGGACAATTTCCTTGATGCCCATGAAGCCGCGGCCAATGCGCTTTTCGGAAAGCTGAAAAATCGCGGCCTCGGCATCGCTCAAGACTTCCTCGGCTAGATCGGACTGATCGGAGGCCCGCGCGATCGCAGTATTCGCCGCATGAATCAGCCCCCGCAGCAATGCTTTGTCCCGGACGATTTTGACGTAGTGCTCAATGCTCGGCCGGTCGGGAACTCCATCCAGCAGGCTCGACACATATCCCACATCGCCGATCGCCTGCAGATCCTTGTGGCGTTCCAACTCGTCGATCAGCGTAATCATGTCGATCGGACGCGAGGACTCCTGCAGATCGACCATGCGCGCATAAATCCGCCGGTGCGAGTCCAGCGAAAAATCTTCGATGCGGAGATGTTCCGCCGCCTGGTTGTAGGCAAAGTTATCCAGCAGGATCGCGCCCAGAATCGAGCGTTCCGCTTCCACGTTCGCGGGAAGAGTGCTGATGCTGTAATCGGTGGTTGCCATCTAAGATCGGTCTCGGTTTTTCTTATCGATTATCGGACAGGCGAAACAAAAACGAAACAAGAAAAATCTCCGCTTTCGTTTTTCATCTGGCGCCGGGTGAGTTAGAACCTTGCGGCTGCCAGAGGCGAAAGTAGGGCGAATGATTGTGCAGATGCTGTGGACGGCGCGTAATTTCTGTGGAAGACCGGCAACATCCCGAAGTGGAAAAGGATTCTTATCCGTGATGATCCGTGAAAATCCGTGGCAAGAAATCCCGCGAGAAGTCCCGTAAAAACAAATGCGGCCCGGGCCAGCCACCCGAGCCGCATCGTTCGTGGATTTCTCTCTTGCCCTCTCGCCGCTAGGGACGGCGAGCCGATGGTACCGATCCGACAGCGCTCCCGAAGGAGTGCCACTTTTACCAGCACCGCCGCAAAATCCAATTCGTGAGAATCAGCTTTCGCAGCTCTGCGGTGGACCGGCAGCCCAACCCACTCCAAGAGTGGGCAGTAGAGGAGGCCGCAATGCCCGGGCAACCGGTTCGCACTCGCGCGCGTTTCCCAATTTCCCCTGGCAATTCACCCTCGAGAATTGCCAGCTGCCACCAGCGTCACCGCAAATCATCGTTCGGCAAGCGTTGAGAGATCCAACGTTTTCGATGAACCCACTCTCAACCAGAATGTTGCGCGCCGCAACCGCAATCTGTTGCCCGCTTGTGCAGAAACTGTGGAGGATGTGTCTTCCCTGTGGAAGGCTGAGGAAATGTGCGGATCAAACACTCTCGATCATCCCTGCCAGCAGCAACGCGCGTCTCGGCAGTTCCGAAATAATAATGTGCTCGTGAACTGCGTGCGCTCCATCGCCCACTCCGCCCATGCCGTCAAGCGTAGGGATGCCCATGCCCGCGGTGAAGTTTCCGTCGGAGCCGCCGCCCACTGCGGCTTCGCCGAGCTTCCATTTCATTTGGCCGGCGATCTCTTGTGCTTTTTTATAAAGCGCGGCTACTCCCGCGGTTCGCTCCATCGGCATACGATTAATGCCACCCGTGATTGCGAGTTTGCAACGCTTATCGAATGGCTTGAGAGCGTGAAGTTTGCGGTCGATATGGGCCGCCTGCTTCGCACTCGTGATGCGAACGTCGATTGCGGCAGACGCTTCCGCCGCGATCACATTGCTGCGCGTCCCGCCCTGAATCACTCCAGGATTCACAGTTAATCCTTCGCGCAAATTGTTGAGCCTGGCGATAACCGCAATCTGGCGAGCCAGTTCAACGATGGCGCTGTGTCCCTTGCTGGGATCCAGTCCGGCGTGCGCCGCCACGCCTTGCACACGCAGTCCGTACTCCCCCACCCCCTTGCGCGCCGTCTTCACCGCACCCTTCAGTCCCGCCGCCGGTTCAAGAACAAGTACTCCGGCAGATTTCTTGGCCAGCGCTTCAGTAATCTTTCGCGAAGAATGGCTGCCCACTTCTTCATCAGACACCAGAAAAACTGTAACCCTCCGCGGCATTGCGCCATGCCATGCCTGCAGCGCTTCGATGGCGTAGAGCATGAGAGCAATGCCCGATTTCATATCGAGAACGCCGGGACCGTGCATGCGTCCGCTCTTGATTTTGCATGGCATCTGCGCCAAAGTCCCGAGCGGATAGACCGTGTCGTAGTGGCCAAGCAGCAGGACTGGCTTGGCTTTCGAGGCTGCCGATGGCGCTGTATCGAAATCAATCTGCAAGCTGTCGCCAAATTCTGAGTTTCGATGGAAGAGAGTTCGTCCGCCGATAGCTTTGAATTTCTGTCCCACGAATTCCGCGATGCGGTCGACTGCCGGTTTGCTGTCGCTGGGAGATTCAATCTCGACGAGTTCGCGAATCGTTTGCACCATTTGCGCCTGCCGCTCCGAAAAATAGCGCAGCCGGTCCTTCCAGTTCCAGTGGCTGGGATGTGAAGCTTCCGGCGCTGTTTTCGATTTCCTAGTCGACAAATTTTCCTCTTTGCCGGTTCCCATACCGCGTGACCGCGACGCGGTACAGTATAATCTTCAAGCTGATCGAGACCACCATGAATGCGAGCACTTCCACGGTGACCGAGGCTTCTCCCGCCAAAACGGCGCTCGATATTCACGACATCCTGAAGATTCTGCCGCACCGTTATCCGCTGCTGCTGATCGACCGCGTCCTGGAATTAAAGCGCAAGGAAAGCATCGTGGCCATCAAGAACGTCACCATCAACGAACCGTTTTTTAACGGACATTTTCCCGGACTCCCGATCATGCCGGGCGTGCTGATCGTCGAAGCCATTGCGCAGGCCGGCGGCGCGCTGCTGCTCACCGAAGTCGAAGACCGCACCGACAAAGTGATGGTGTTTACCGGCATCGAGCGCGCCAAGTTTCGCAAGCCCGTAAGTCCGGGGGATCAATTGCGCATTGAGGTCGTGGTGAAAGGCTGGCGCGCCGTCCCCCGGATGATCGCGGTAAGAATGCACGGCGTCGCATCGGTCGCCGGAAAAAAAGTCGCGGAAGCGACCGTATCGTGCCAGCTGATCGACAGCTCACGCGGACGCGGCGACGGCGCCGATGGCGCAACAGAGTAAATAAGTTTCGCGTATGCAGTCTGCTTTTCCGATATTGCAATTGCAATTGCAACGACCGAGCAATGAGCGTTCATCCCACCGCCATCATTGACGCGCGCGCGAAAGTGCCGGCGTCGTGCCAGGTCGGTCCCTACTGCGTGATCGGCGCCGATGTCGAACTGGGCGAGCGCTGCCGGCTCATATCGCATGTGGCCATCGAAGGGCCAACGAAAATCGGTTCCGATAATTCTTTCTTTCCCTTCGCCGCTATCGGCATGGCTCCGCAGGATACTTCCTACAACGGCGAACCGACGCGCCTCGAGATCGGCGACCACAACGAGATCCGCGAATCCGTTACCATCAGCCGCGGCACGGTTAAGGGCGGAGGTCTGACGCGAGTCGGCAGCCACACTCTGATCATGGCCTACGCGCACATCGGGCACGACAGCGTGATCGGCGACCACTGCATGCTGATCAACGGCGCCACGCTGGGTGGGCACGTTATCGTGGAAGAATGGGCCGTGGTCGGCGCGCTCTGCCCGGTGCATCAGTTCGTGCGCATCGGCGCGCACTCTTACATCGGCGGCGGCACCACCATCACGCAGGATGTTCTGCCGTTTTCCATGACGTCCGCCGCGCGCGATACAAATGCTTATGGCATGAACAAAGTGGGCCTCGAGCGCCGCGGATTTTCTCCGGATCGTATTCGCAGAATTCACCACGCTTATAAAACTCTGCTGGCTTCGAAGATGAACACTTCGCAAGCGCTGGAAAGATTGAAGTCCGAGCCCGACCGCGGCGAAGATGTGGACATGCTGATCCGCTTCATCGAAGCCTCAGAACGGGGAGTAATTAAGTAAGTGGTTTCAGTCGTTAGTGGTCTGCGCCGTTAAGCGGTTTCACTGACCACCGACCACTGACCACCGACCACTGCTATGCGCCTCGGTCTCATCGCCGGCAACGGAACCTTCCCGCTTCTCGTGCTCGACGCCGCGCGCGCGCAGGGATTCGAAGTTGTCGTCGTTGCCATCAAAGAGGAATCCTTCCCGGAGATCGAAGATCACGACGCTGAATCCGTCCATTGGATTTCTCTCGGCGAACTTTCCAAGCTCATCGACATTTTCAAGCGCGAAGGCGTGCACCGCGCCATCATGGCGGGGCAGGTAAAGCATAAGCAGATTTTTTCCGCGATCCGTCCCGACTGGCGCCTCGCCAAGCTTCTGCTCTCGCTCGGAACCCGCAACACCGATAGCCTGCTCGGAGCCGTTGCCAAAGTTCTGGCCGATGAAGGAATCACTCTCGAAAGTTCGACTGGGTTGCTCGAGCCTCTGCTCGTGAAGTCCGGAACACGATCCCAGCGCTCCCCTGGTCCATTGGAAGCCAAGAATATTGAATACGGCCGCACCGTTGCCCGCCAACTCGCGCAGCACGATATCGGCCAGACCGTCGTGATCGCCGAATCGGCCTGTGTCGCGGTCGAGGCCATGGAGGGCACCGATGCCACCATCGAACGCGCCGGAAAAATCATGGGCTCGCTGCACGGCAACGCCTCCACGCTCAGCCGCGCTCTCACCGTCGTGAAAATCGCAAAACCGAATCAGGATATGCGCTTCGACGTTCCCGTCATCGGAGTGAAAACTATCGAGGTGATGCGGCGCGCCGGCGCAACCTGCCTCGCTTTGGATGCGGGAAAATGTTTATTGCTGGATGGAGACAAAATTATCGACGCTGCGAACTCCGCCGGAATTGCGATAGTGGCGGATTGAAAAGCCGAACTAATGGGCTCCCATGGAATGCCCCGTCCTGCGCGCGCTGACAACCGCACGCTTCCCCATCTGCCGGCGGACCCGCGTCAAATCGTGAGCGGTTTGCAGATTCATCCAGAACTCCGGAGAATTCTTAAAAAAATTGCTCAACAGGATCGCCGTTTCGGGGGTGACGCCACGCTTCCCACGCACTAACTCGTTCACCCGGTTCAACGGAATTCCAAGTTCCCTGGCCAATTGAGCTTGCGTGAGTCCAAGTGGTTCGAGAAATTCCTGCAACAACATTTCTCCCGGATGAGTCGCAATGCGATGATTCGGTAACATGGTTCTCCTCAGTGATAATCGATACATTGCACGTCGACTGCATTCCCGCCCGTGAAACGGAACACCAACCGATATTGATCGTTCACGCGGAGACTATAAAATCCAATCCAATCGCCGCGCAGCTTCTCAAACCGGTTCGATGGCGGCACACGCAAATCTTCCAGAGTAGTACTCGCGTTTAACAAATCTAGTCGCGTCTGAACTCTCGTCCAGAGTGTCCGCGCAATTCTCCGCGCGGCTTTGGTGTCGTCTCCGTCAAAGATGTCTTCGGTGGTCTTGTCCCCGAAGGAGACAATCATTTATTGATTATACATGAATACCGTGTATACATAATACGTTGACTGGGCCCGTCGCATCGGCAAAGCTAATAACATGACCCTGTGCTCCGAATCCGCCCTCCTCGCCGACCAACTCCGCCGCGCCTTCGAAGGTGACGCCTGGCACGGTCCAGCTCTGCTTGAATTGCTCAACGATATCGATGCCGCCACAGCCGCCTCCAACAGCGCCGACGTTCACAGCATTTGGGAATTAGTTCTCCACATCGCCGTCTGGGACGATGCCGCCCTGCGCCGGCTCGCCGGAGAAAAATGGCAGCCTGAAGGCACCGCGAATTTTCCTCTCGTGCCGCAGCCCGCAACCTCCGCCGCCTGGCGCAAAGCTATCGCTCACGCCAGGCGCACGCACAACCTTCTCGTGAAAACCGTCGCCGCTCTTCCCGACTCCCGTCTGCGCGATCGCGTTCCAGGAAAGAAATATGACTTCTATCACATGCTGCACGGCGTCGTTCAGCACGAGCTATACCACGCCGGACAGATTGCCATCCTGAAGAAATTAGTAATCCCCTAATTTAGACTGTCTGATTTTCTTGAAGTACCCCAGTGAAGTACCCCAGTGAAGTTCCGCAGTGACATTCCGCGGATGCCCTTTCCGCCCATTCCGTTTACAATTTGAAGTTCCTTTGGCAACCAGCCCGCCGGAGTTCATTCCTGCAATCCGACAATCCGATTTCCGTGGCCGTGGTGGGAGTGGGCGTTTTCGGACGCAATCACGCCCGAGTCTACCAGGAGCTTGAACAGCAGGGCGCAGCGGTCCGCCTGGCCGGAGTCGTCGACCCCGACATCGATCGCGCCGATGCCGTCGCCCGAGAATTCGGATGCCGCGCCTTCGGCTCCGTCGAGCAAATGCTAACTACCCATAGCGAAATCCGCGCCGCTTCGGTTGCCGCTCCCACCGTGCACCATCTCGCCGTCGCCCGCTCCCTGATGCAGGCGGGAATCGATGTTCTGATCGAAAAGCCGCTGGCCGCTTCCCTCGACCAGGCCCGCGAACTCGAGCAACTCGCCGCCACTCACCAACGCATCGCCCAAGTTGGCCATCTCGAGCGCTTCAATCCCGCCGTCCGCGCCACACTTCCGTTACTCACGCAGCCTATGTTTTTCGAAGTTCACCGGCTCAGCGTCTTTACTCCGCGCTCGCTCGACGTCGACGTCGTGCTCGACCTGATGATTCACGATCTCGATATAGTTCTCTCGTTCGCCAACTCGCCGGTAAAAGAAGTCCGCGCCGTCGGACTGCCCATTCTTTCCGGCAAAGTGGATATCGCCAACGTGCGCCTCGAATTCGAATCCGGATGCGTGGCCAACTTCACCGCCAGCCGCGTCTCCACCGAGCGCGTCCGCAAGCTGCGTTTCTTCCAGCCCAGCCAGTATGTTTCGGTCGATTACGGACGCCAGGAAGTATTGGTATTCACCGTTGGAAAAGATGGTTCAGCCGCAGGCACTCCTACCGTCAATCCAGAGATCGGTGTGGGCAAACCTCCGGTCACCTCCGAAGAACCTTTGCACGCGGAGTTGAAATCTTTCCTGCATGCAGTCCGGCATCGCTCTGCGCCCACGGTTCCTCTGGCCGATGGCCGCCGCGCTCTCGCGTTAGCGCTCGATATTGTGGCCGCCATTCGCGAGCACGGAAAAAAATTTGGGTTGGCGCGCCTCGGAAACCTTCGTGGTACTTAGGGCCCTCTCTCAAAAATAGTCGCCGGACTCGCAGCCTAAATAGCACTACCCCGTGAGACTCCGTGTCCCCCGTGTTTATGGTTTTTCATTGCCCGTGGTGAGCGGGTACGCTGATGGAGAACTTCGTGGTTTAAGTTCCTCAAGCCAAACTCTTCCCCGTTTTACAAATGTTTACACACCCTAGTCGTTCGCCATTTGTCGTGAGCAGAATCGAGGGAAAGATGCGAAAATAAAGGTAGCTTGGTCGCAAGGGGTTCTTGGCGTTACTGCACGGCGTTCTCTCGCAACACGCACGATGCAACGTGGCGAGGGGAATCCGTCTCTAATGGACAGGCTTGAGTAAACAGGCTTCAGCAAACCAGGCTTGATGTAACCGAGCGCGATCAACTGAGTTCATGCCCATCACCCAAATTCCATTCCAAGACCCGGTAGCGCCCCCCGAGAAGCCGCAACCGGAGCAACTGGGGCTCTACGATGCCCAGGGATGGAAAACAGCCTATCGCGATTTCGATGACGATGCCGCCCGCGTGCCGCATCTGCTCATTCAACTGCAGGACGATCTGGCCCGCTCCCGCCGCCGCGAGGCCGCGTGGATTTCCATCATCGTCCATATTGTGCTGATCCTTGCCCTCGCCAAGATGGATTTCTTTGCCAAGTATCTGCCGTGGCACAGCGTGGTCGCCGTGAAAAAGCCCATCAACACGAAGGACCTTACGTTCCTCGAGCTGCCGTCGGATTTGCAAAAGGCGCCGCACAAGAATTCCAACATCGCGTCGGACAAAGACCGAGTTGCGATGACCCGTCATCCGAATCTTGACGTGAAGGAACTGCGCAAGAGCCTGGCGATGCCGCCTCCCGGCCGGCCCGGTGCGCCGGGACCGCAAGCGCCGCAGCTGGCTCCTCCGCAAGCGCCGCCACAGAGCGCGCAGAATCAGCCCACGCAACAGCAGCAGCCGAATCAGGAAATCGCGCGCCTGCAGCCGCCCACGGCCGCGCCGAATATTCGCAATGAATTCCAGAAGTATGCCGGCTCTATGTCGGCCGGTTCGGCCATTAACGAAGCCGCTCGCGCTGCCGCGGCCACGCGCGGGGGCGGCCAGCAGGGCAGCAGCGGCGACTTTGGCCTTGGTTCCGGCGCCAAGGGCCGCCAGATGGGCAATCTTGACGTGCTTAGCGACACCATGGGCGTCGACTTTGGTCCCTATCTGAAGCGCGTGCTGCAGGACGTGAAGCAGAATTGGTATAACGCGATTCCAGAGTCCGCGCAGATGAAGAAGGGAAAACTTTCTATTGAGTTCGCCATCACGAAAGATGGAAAAGTTGCCGGCATGAAACTGGTCGCCTCCTCCGGGGACGTTCCGCTCGACCGCGCCGCCTGGGCCGGCATCACCGCGTCCGATCCATTCCAGCCTCTTCCTTCAGAATTCGGCGGACAGTATCTCGCGCTCCGCTTTACTTTCTTCTATAACCCTTCCAAAGAAGATCTGGAATAGGCGTTTTTCCCGTCGGTCTAGGGAAGCAGTTTGAACGCACGCCTTATAGAACCGCGGTAAATTGAGAAGTCTCGCCGGTCCAGGGTAAAAATAGTGTCGATTTGTTCGCGCCCAGCCAAATAAACCAGGGCGGCATCGGCGAGTTGTGGCGCCATACTCTCATACCGCTTCATGATGGCTGCAATCGATTTGGCTTCCGATGCCGCCAGGGGGAGAATTTCGATCAGGCCCGAATCGACGCTGGCTAGCAGTCGCTGTATGGCGCGGGAGGAACGTCGCAACATCCACGCCGCCTCTGTAATCACTGGCCAGCAGGTCAAAAGTGGACCAGACATTTCCTTCAACGCGGCGACGCAACGTAGGTGGTGCTCATCTGGTTCGGAAAGAATAGCGACCAGCGGACCGGTGTCCACCAGAATGCGGCTCATTTGCCGCTTCCGAAGCCTTCCATGTGGCGGCGATTGGTGCTTAGATCTTTAGGCGCGTTTTTCACGCAGCCAATTAATCCCGCTGCTTTTGCCAACTCGTATGCGGAACCGGTGCTCGCGGGCTCACCTAGATATGACTCGACGGCAAGCCGCACCAAGTCGGACGGAGTCTGTCCCCTCATCCGGGATTTGGATCGGATGCGGGCCCCCAGTGAAGCGGGAACCCGAACGGTAATACGATCTAAAGCCATGTCAGACATTATACCGCACCTGTCTGACGCTGGATAGGCATGTGGGATAGGCATGTGCGCGTCTACCCCTTCCGCAGCCGGATCGACCCATCCCCCGTATGAATCATCAGCAGCTTCCCGCCGCCATTCAGCTTCCCCCGCACCTCGCCCTCGCGAATCTTTCCTTCCGTCGTCACCGGCATCTCGAGATCGATGTGGCCATCGCCGGTGTGCAGATCCACATCGGCCGCAAGGTTGTCGGGCACCTCCAGCGTCACGGTGCCGTCGCCGGTTTCGAGCTTCCAGCCTGAGGTTATCGCCGACCCGTTCAACGCATGGGCATCCAGCCGCCCGTCTCCCGTCTTCAGATCGAGTTCGTCAAAGCGCCCATCCGCGCGGATATTTCCATCCCCGGTAATCGCCCGCAGATTGCCATCGACGTTGGTGATCTCCTGCGACCCGTCGCCGCTACGCAAAATCATTTCGCCTTTAAAATTTCCCACTTCAATTTTGCCGTCGCCCGTATGCAGGTCCATGCGCCCCTCGCGCGGCATGCGGATATCGACATTCAGCCGGCTGGAACTACCCAGATTGATGGTGATGCCGTGATGCGGAAAATGTACGTTGATCTCAACCATGTCACCGCTCTGGTGTTCTTCAATCCGTATGCCGTCGTCGCCGATCTTGTAGCGAACCGTCGTCACCCGGGCTTCAATCGTGTTCTGCTCCCATGTGGATACATGAATGTTGGCATCCGAAGTATCGACATGCAGATCAGGCTTGCCGCTGATTGGGTAGGTCTTCGACCAATCGTCCGCGCGGGCCGGAAGCGCGGCGCAAACAAATCCGCCGATGATCGCGGCCACCAGAAACCAGCGAGCTGTATCGATACGCTTCATAAGAATCCTCCAGGACACACGGATGCCCAGCCTCTTAGACGTGGTTACGCGAGATCGGTGAGTCCAGTTCCACGGAAATTCGAAATCCTTAAGAGTTTGTGCCGGCTGGGAAGGCATACGCCATACGAATCAACGTTCTCTCCGAGAACGGCACATACAGCAGCGCCGCGCTGGCCGCGAATGCCGCGCCCAGTCCGATATGGTGCATCAACAGAAACGGAGCCACAGCCCACAGTTGGTCCATCGCCAAAATAAAAGGGAACATCCGCTGGAACTTTTCTCCCAGCCGCTGATAATCGAACCCCACAGCCGAGAGCAGATAGCAGCGCAGCGGAATTCCCACGCCCGCCGTCACCATCACTGCGGCCACAAGAACCGCTGCTCCCCAACCAGGCAGGAAAGAATCCGCAACCGCAAACACTCCGTGCAGACGGAACAGGGCCACCACGTAGAAAATCAAGTACATCAACTGCGCCAGAGCAAACAGGCCTCGTGTCAGGCTGCGGCGCGGCATCGGGACTTCGAGCTCTGGATGAAAAACCTCAGGCAAGGTATCTGGAGCTGCCGGACGGACGAAAGCCTGCCCTGAGCTTGCCGAAGCGGCGTCCGTCCCTCCACGGGCTGTTGCCGCATCGACCGTGACCCGCTGTGCCGGGGCGATGAAGCGATAGCCGCGGCGGGCCAGCGTTTCGATATATCGCGGACTCGAAGCCGCATCGCCCAAAGTATCGCGCAACTTATTTACACAAGTGTTCAGGCTGTGATCGAAATCCACGAAAGTGTCCGCAGGCCAAAGCTTCTGGCGGAGTTCTTCGCGTGTCACCACCTCGCCGGAGCGCTCCAGCAACAAAGCCAGCACTTGGAACGGCTGCTCTTGCAGGCGAAGTTTTGTTCCGTTCTTGCGCAGTTCTCCCGCCGCGAGATCAAGTTCGAAGAGGCCGAACTTTACGATCCTGCCGGAATTCTTGTCCTGGGAAGCGGGCATATCGACGGGCCTATCGACTATCAGCAACGACGCGTAGTTTAGCACTTAGCACTGCCTTCGAAGGCAGCCCGCAGGGGGTCCTTAGTGTGACTTCGTGTCCTTCGTGGTTAAGCATCCTCAAACAGCGCCAACAATGGCAAGCCCGTTTCCGCGTGTTAGAATGAAGACCGAGTCTTCCCCGGATGCTTCCAGAAATAGAAAACCTGCTGCACCTGCAAGATACCGACAAGGAAATTCGCCGCTTGCAGGATGAAATCGCCGAATTTCCCAAGCGCGTCGCCGCCATCGAACGCAAGCTGGCCGGGACCCAGGCCGGTCTCGAAAAAGCGCAAGCCGCCGTCAAGGCCGACGAAGCCACCCGCCGCAAGCACGAAACCGCCATCACCGACCTGCGTGGAAAGATTTCTAAATACCGCGACCAGTCCCTCGCCGTAAAAACCAACGATCAATACCGGGCGCTGATGGATGAGATTCAATTCGCCGAAAAAGAAATCGCCGAAAATGAAGACAGCATTCTGCAACTGATGCTCAATGCCGACGCTCGCGACAAAGAAGTGAAAGCCGCGCAGGCTGAATTAAAAGCCGAAGCCGCCGAGATCGAAAAAGAAAAGAACGAAGCTCGCGAGCGCACTGCTGCGGATGAGAAGCAACTCACCGAGTGGCGTGCCAAGCGCGACCAGATGCGTGCCGGAGTAAGCGAAGATTTGCTCCGCCACTACGAACGCGTTTCCAAGTTTCGCGGCAGCGGCATCTCCGAAGTTCGCGACCACAAATGCATGGCCTGCCAGGTCATGCTGCGGCCGCAAATTTACAACGACGTTCGCACCGGCCAGCAAACCGTGGTCTGCGACTCTTGCCAGCGCGTTCTCTACTTCAATCCCGCCAATGAAATGCAGGCCCTCGAGCCGGAACACAAACGCTCGCGCCGCCACCATCCCAAGATCGACGCGCCACAGGCCTGGTACTACCGGGCAGAATTCGGCGAAGTTGGCGAAGTTTTCATGTGCTTCAATAACGCCGGCGGACAAGCCACCCGCCGCGTCTTCGAAATGCACACCGGCCGCCTGGTCGGCGACATCCTGATCCGCGAAGG
>Ga0302319_10017516_pt1 | contig 13113 bp, 12 predicted proteins | sample Bog_T0_2_FD_203319 | JGI IMG/M metagenome (GOLD analysis project Ga0302319, IMG submission 203319) | Peat permafrost microbial communities from Stordalen Mire near Abisko, Sweden - Bog_T0_2 | ecosystem: Environmental > Terrestrial > Soil > Wetlands > Peat | place: Sweden: Abisko, Stordalen Mire...
GACGGGCTTGAACGCTTCGGCTTGCGGCGCGCCGCTCTCGCTCCAGAACGGCGACAGGCCGCGCAATTTGGCGATCACGCCGGGGACGGTTTCCAGCACGCGATCGACGTCGGCGTCGCTGTTCTCGCGCGACAGCGAGAAGCGGATGGCGCCGTGCGCCGCGGTGAAGGGAATGTCCATCGCGCGCAACACATGCGAGGGCTCCAGCGAACCCGACGAGCACGCCGAACCGGAGGACGCCGCGATGCCGGCGCGGGAGAGATGCAGCAGGATCGCCTCGCCCTCGATGAACTCGAACGCGATGGTCGTCGTGTTGGGGAGGCGTTCCGAGGTTCCCGCCATCAGGATCGTGCTGCCGACCCGTTGCAGCACGCCCTTCTCCAGGCGATCACGCATCGCGCGCACGCGGCTCTGTTCCTCGGGCAGATGCCGCAGCGCGAGATCGGCCGCCGCGCCGAGGCCGACGATGCCCGGCGTGTTCTCGGTGCCCGGACGGCGTCCGCGCTCCTGCTGGCCGCCTTTGAACTGCGGCTTGAACCGCACGCCGCGGCGCACATAGAGCGCGCCGATGCCCTTGGGGGCGTGAAACTTGTGGCCGGAGAGCGAGAGCATGTCGATCGCGGTCGATTTCAAATCAACCGGGATCTTGCCGACCGCCTGCACCGCGTCGGTGTGGAAGAGCGCGCCGACCGCCTTGGCTTCCTCCGCGAGCGCCTCGACGGGAAAAATCGCGCCGGTTTCATTGTTGGCCCACATCAGCGAGACGATGGCGACGCGGTCGGACAGCGCGGCGCGATAGGCTTCGAGATCGAGCAGGCCGTTCTTGTCGACGCCGATCCGATGAACCAAGATGCCCTTGCTCTTTTCGAGAAAGGCGCAGAGCGCGAGGATCGCGGGATGCTCCACCGTCGAGGTGATGATCTCGCGCCGTCGCGGCGCGCCCTCCAGCGCGGACAGGATCGCGAGATTGTCGCTTTCCGTGCCGCCCGAGGTGAAGATGATTTCATGATCGTGCTCGGCGCCGACGAGCGCCTGAACCTGCCCGCGCGCGCGCCGGATCGCCCGCGAGACGCTCTCGCCGAAACTGTGCATCGACGAGCCGTTGCCGTATTGCTCGGTGAAGAACGGCAGCATGACTTCGAGCACCTCGGGCGTGACCCGCGTCGTGGCGTTGTTGTCGAGATAAGAGGCGCTCATGGCGTGTCCCTTCATTTGACCGGAATGACGCGCAGCGGCAGGCCGATCTTCTCGACCAGCTTCTGCTGCACGCCGGAGATCGTCACCGCCGCCATCTGACAACCGACGCAAGCGCCGGTCAGCTTCACCAGCACCTTGTCGCCTTCGACGTCGACGAGTTCGCAATCGCCGCCGTCCTTTTGCAGAAATGGACGCAGCTCCTCGATCGCGCTTTCTATGAAGCGCATGCGCTGAAGATTGGTCATGCGCGGCGCCGAAGCTTCGGCGAGCGGCGATACGACGTGCGGCGCGGGATGCGTCGCGGGCGGGACGCGGATCTCGGATCGCGCGGGCGCGGCCCCGAGCTGCACCGGCTTGGACTTGCCGGATTTGTTGCGCGCGTCGCGTGGGTCGAACGCGCCGGGTTGATACGCGCGGGCGACGGAAATCACGCCCTCCGAGACCATCGCCGCGTTGACCTTCACCAGCGTCTCCTCGAGCCGATCGAAACAGGTGAGGCAACCGCCGCCGGCCTTGGTGTAGGAGGTCACGGCTTCGATCGTCGTCAGATTGTTGTTGCGGATCGCGCGCTCGAGCATGCCCTCGTCGACGCCGAAGCACTTGCAGATCAGCGCGCCTTCCTCGTGGTCGTCGTCGATCGCGACGCCGCGGAAATTGGCGACCGCCGCTTGCAGCGCCTCATAGCCCATGACCGAGCAATGCATCTTCTCGGGCGGCAATCCGCCGAGGAAATCGGCGATGTCCTGATTGGTGAGCTCCAACGCGTCGTCGAGCGTGCGGCCGATGACGAGTTCGGTCAACGCCGAAGACGAGGCGATGGCGGAGCCGCAACCGAAGGTCTGGAACCGCGCCTCGGAAATGATCTCCGTCGCCGGGTCCACTTTCAGCATCAGTTTCAGCGCGTCGCCGCAGGCGATCGCCCCGACTTCGCCGACGGCGTTGGCGTCGGCGAGCACGCCGGCGTTCTTCGGGTTGAAGAAGTATTCCTTGACCTTGTCGGTATAGTCCCACATCGCCAGTACCTCAGCAGAAGGATTTGCCGCAGCCGCATTGCTGCGTCGCGTTGGGGTTTTCGAAGACGAAACCGGAGCTTTCGAGGCTCTCGACGAAATCGACCGTCATGCCGGAGACGTGGGGCTGCGAGAGCTCATCGACGAACAGCGTGACGCCGTCCTGTTCGACCAGCGCGTCGCCTTGACGCGCCTCGACCTCGAGGCCGAGCATGTATTTGTAGCCGGCGCAGCCGCCGGTCTCGACCATGATGCGCAAGCCAGTCGCGGGCGTCGGCGATTTCGTCAACGCGCCGCGCACGGCGGCCAGGGCGGTGTCGGTCAGATGGATCATCGCGCTCTCCTCGTCGGCTGTGGCGGATGCGTCGCCGCCAGGGTCGAGTGAGAGGGAGCAAAGCGCGGGCCAGAATTTTGTAGGCGCTAACACGCTGTGATCGTTGCGTTTCACGGCTTAGCCGCGCTGTCGCCTTTGCGACATTGTCGGATTTGGCGGATCGACAATGTCGGCTGGCGGGAGGGCGACAATCAACCAAAAGGCAGCCCCACCGTCATGGCCGGACTTGATGCGGCCATCCAGGCGCCACATTCGCTCGACAAACCGCGCGCGATCAACAAAGCTCAGTTCCTGGATTGCCGGGTCGAGCCCGGCAATGACGGAGCGCGCGAAGCTTGGTTCAGCGCCTATGGGTCAAGCCAGGCCATGACGAGATGTCAGGCGCCTTCCGCCGCCGTCACCTCAATCCGCGCCCGCCGCGCGAACGCCGACTGCCCGTCCTCGGCGCCGAAGCAGCGATCGAAATCCGCGCAGTCGCGGCAGTGCGGCACGGCGCAGAGCGCGAAGCCCTCCGCCTCGCAGAGAGCGCGGTAGAAGAAGCGCTTCCACTTCATGTCGCGATCGTTCGCGGCGTAGAGGCTCGGAAACGCGCAGGCCATGAATTGCGAAAGCGCGACGCGATGCGGCAGGCCCAGATCCTGCCAGAGGTGATCCTCGCGCATCGAACGGCGCGCGACGATAGCGGGCAGGATCGTCGCCAGCGGAGGCGGGGCGACGCAGGCCGCGCACAGCAACGCCCGCAACGCGCTCTCGTCGTCGCAGGGAACGCGAGCCGTCGCTGAGGCGCATCGGGCCGGAGCCAACGACGGCAGCCAGACCGATAGAGCCTCGAGTTCATCCGGCGATAGGCCCAACGCGTCCTCGAAGCCGCCCGCGACGCCCTCGGCGATCTCGATCGCCGCGAGTTCGGCGACGCTGGAGATCGCGACGGCAATGGCGGGAGCGAGCGCCGCGAACACGGAGCTCAGCCCGTGATCGCGCTGGCGGGGACGTGGGTCTGGCAGTTCTTCGGGCAGACGCGCGCGCAGGCGCCGCAGCCGACGCAGGCCCCGGCGTTGTCGACCAACATGATCTTGCGATTGAGGTCGCCGTCGAAATCGTCCTCGTCATCCTCGGTGACGGGGCCGAGCACCGCGCCGGCTTCATCGACGCCGAACAGATGCATCACGTCGCGCGAGCACACTTTGAAACAGCGCGCGCAGCCGATGCAGGTCGCGCCGTCGATCTTGGTCAGATATTCCGGCATCCATTCGGCGCCGTCCCGCGTGATGAATTTGCTCATGTCGGCTCCTCACGCCTTCTCGGCTTGTTTCAACTTGGCGCGCGCCTCGGTGAGCTCGCGATAGGCGATGAAGGTTTCCTGCGCGACGGCCGGGATCGTCTCCCAATTGATCGGCAGTTCCTCGGAGAGGTCGTGCAGGTTCATCTTCGCTGATATCGCGCGGCTGGAGAGCTTCTTGATCTCGGCCTTCAGCGTTTCGACGTCGGACATGGCCGAGGCTCCTCAGATTCTCGCGACTTCGGGGAACTTCTCGATCGTCTCGACGCCCTTGGCGACGAGCTTCTCGCCCTCGGCGGCGAGCGCGGCCAGCGAATCGAAGCCGAACCGGTGGACGTCGCGAAGATGCTTCGACAACGCGATCAGATTGCCGGCGATCAGCACCACGCGGCCGAAGCCCTCGTGACTGAGTTTCATCATCGGGCAGGTCATCACGCCGGTAGCCTGTTCGATCGTCAGCCCGATCGCGATGTAGAATTTGTCGAGCCGCCACAGCACGTCGGGATCGGGATCGCCCATGATCGGGATCGCGCGTCGCTCCTCCTTGTTGACGACGAAGGGGCGCAGGATCCGCGCGTCGCTTTTGCCTTCCCACGCGCCGTAGCTGTCCTCGGCGCGCAGTAGCCGCACCAGCGTGGCGAGAAGCGGGCGTTGCAGCGCGGCGGCGTCGGCGTCCAGGATTTCAGGGGCGGCGCTCATGGTTCAATCCTCCTCGGCGAAGGCGGGTTTGCGGGCGACGCCCGCTTCCGCCAGAATCTTGCGCAGCCACGGCGGCGGCGAGCCCGCGAGCATCACGCGCGTGCGCTCCAGCACCTCGTCGATCGGCGCGGCTTGCGGAACTTTTATCGGGTGCACTTTCGCGCTGACGACCTTGGCCGCGGAAGGTCCGCCGATCGCCAGACAGAACATGAGATGGCAGCCCGCCAACGCGCTCGTCTTGGCGTTGATGCGATCGTCGCCCTCGTTACGGTGACTGCCGCTCTGGTCGGAGACGTTGGAGAAGTCATGCGCTTCGACGAAACGCCAACCTTCGGCGGTCACGTCGTAGACGGCGAGCCGCTTGGCGGAGCCGAAATGCGCGTTGAGCGATTTCATGTCTTGCGTGGCGATGGCGACGCGAACCGCGGGGCCGGTCGACGAAATCGCCTCCTGGCTTTCAATGACGCGAAAATGACGGGCGGTCATGGCGCTCCTCCAGATGTGCCGCGCCCGCGGCGCGGAAGGGATCGAGACTTTCAGGCGTCGCGTGATGGTCCTGCGCGAGGAACATGTTCGCCGCCTCGAAGATGAAATCGCGCGCGCCCTGATAGCCGACGCGCATGTCGTGCGCCGGGCCGAGCCGGTCGAAAATGGGAAAGCCGACGCGCAGCAAGGGAATGCCGAGCCGCGACGACATCTGCCGACCGTGCGCGTGGGTGACGACGAGGTCGGCGCCGACGGCGGCGGTTTCGAGATCGTCGAGATCGCCGACCCGCACGTCGTCGCCCGCGATGCGCGAAACAATGGGCGACGGGTTTGTCGTGATCACGACGGAAACCCGCGCGCCCATGTCGGTGAAGAAGCCGGCGAGCGCGAAGGCGAGATCGGGCTCGGCGCCGATCGCGACCGTCTTGCCGCCGAAGTGGAAATGCCCGTCGAGCATCGCATCGACGAGTTGGCTGCGGCGTCGCAGAAGCCGCTCGGGCACGGAGCGCCCAGAAAGTTCGGCGAGCAGCATCATGAGTTCATCGGTCGCGGCGAGACCGTTCAGGCGATCGATGACGACGACCGGCGCGCCGCCGATCTCGCGCAAAGCCTCGGCGGCCTCGCGCATGTGTTCGCCGATCGCGATCGTGCAGGCGGCGGCGCCCATGCGCGCGATGTCCTCGACGCGCGCGCCGCCATAGGCGGTCGGATTCCATTGCTCTGGAACGGTGCCGTCGAGCGAGGTCGAAATGTCGGGCAGCGCGATCGGGATGAGGCCGAACGACTCAACGATGTCCTTGACGTGCTCGACTTCGGCGGGCGTCAGATGTTGGCCGGGCAGGATGTTGACGCGCCGCGCGTCGCGATGGACGTTGGTTGTGGACACGAGCGCGCGGATGATCGCGAGCGTCGCCTTGCTCCAGCCGGTCTCCAGCGCGCCATCGAAATCGGGCGTCGAGGCGAACACGACGTCCGTGCCCGCGAGCTCTTCGGCGCGCCGCTCCAGGATGGCTTTGAGGTCGCCGGCGAAATCCTCGCCGCGAGTCTCCGTCAACGCGGTCGAGCAGACGCCGATGAATCGCGGTTTCATGCGCGACTTCAGATTGAGCAACGCCTCCTCCAGATGATCCGCGCCGCCGAGGATGGTCGAGACCTCGTTCATCGCCGTCGTCTGGAACGGTATCGTCTCCTTGAAATGGCGCACCAGCGCGACGAGCGCGAAGGCGGTGCAACCCTGCGAGCCGTGAAACAGCGGCACGCCGCCCTCGACGCCGAGAAACGCCATCGCGGCGCCGAGCGGCGCCGAGGATTTCAGCGGATTGATCGCGACGGGCTTCGGCGCGGCGAGCTTGGTCATGCTCAGCACTCTCCTAGGTCTTGCGCTTCGGTGTCGGCGAACTTGCGCAGGTAAGCCTTCGAGGGCGACGTGTCGGTCGCCTCGACGAGCGCGGGAAAGCGCGCGGCTTTGGTCAATCGCCCCTTCGCGTCGAACGGCGCGGGCGCGCGAATTTGCGCCCAGATCGGATTGGACAGCGCCAGATCGAGCTGGCGCACCAATTCGACTATGCCAACATAGCCGGCGAAGGCGTGATGCCGCTCCTGGTTGATGTCGAGCCAGGGCGTCTTGGCTTTGAGCGCGATGAATTGCGTGCGGCCGCCCGACAGCATGATGTCGGCTTCGCCGTCCCGCAGCATGCGATACATCTCGCGCGGCGGGATCGCCTCGAAGATATGCGGGTCTTCCTTCATCAGTTCCTTGATGCGCGCCTTGTCCTTTTCGGTGGACTTGCGCACCGAGGTGCCGACGATCTCGATCCCCAGCTCCATCAGAGCGGAGACGACCGACCAGGATTTCACGCCGCCGGTATAGAGCAGCACCCGCTTGCCCTTCAGGCGCTGGCGGTACGGCTCCAGCCGCGCCCAGACGCGCGCCTCCTCCTCGGCGATCAGCGCTTCCGTGCGGTCGAGGAGTTCGGCGCCGACGCCGCGCGAGACCAGCAGGCGCGCGGTTTGCCGCAGCGCGTCGGAGGTGTCGGTGACGCCGTAGAACGAGCCTTCGAAATAGGGGATGCCCCAGCGCTCCTCCATCTTGCGGGCCAGATTGATCAGCGCCGCCGAGCAGACCATCATGTTGACTTGGCTGCGGTGCGCGGAGGCGACGTCGTTGTAGCGCGCGTCGCCGGTGATGCAGGCGTGCAGCCGGATGTTTAGCTTCTCGAACAGCGGCTTTACCTGCCAGACTTCGCCGGAAAGATTGTATTCGCCGAGAATGTTGATGTCGGTGGGCGTGGATTGCTCGGGCTCGCGCGTGCCGATGACATGCGTGAACAGCGTCTCGCCGGCGAGCTTGTTGCCGAGTTGTTTCGAGCCGACGAAACCCGGCGCATCGACGGGAATGACCGGCAGGCCGAACGCCTCGCTCGCGTGAGCGCAGACGGCGCCGATGTCGTCGCCGATCATGGCGGTGACGCAGGTCGAATAGACGAAGATCGCGGGCGGCCGCCGCGTTTCGGCGATGTGCTTGATGGCGCGATAGAGCCGCTTCTCGCTCTGGCCCATGACGATGTCGAGTTCGGAAAGATCGGTGGTGAAGCCGGTGCGATAGAGCGTCGGCCCGGAGGACGCGGAATGCCTGTTGTCCCAGCCGTTGCCTTCGCAGGCGAGCGGTCCATGTACGAGATGCGCGGCGTCGGTGATCGGCTGCAGCACGATCTTGGCGCCGTCGAATGCGCAGCCGCCCGCGGCCGCGCCCGGCGTCAGCGGCTTGGCGCAACCCTTCTTGCGCGCCTTCTCATCCTTCGCCTGGTTCTTGGCGCAGGCGGGCTCTTCGAAGACGTTCGCGATCGTCTCTTTCAGCGCTTGGGCCATGAAATCACTCTCCCAGTGGTTCCCTTCTCCCCTTGCGGGAGAAGGTGGCCGAAGGCCGGATGAGGGGTTGGTTCGGCACGCTACCCGGCGGCGTGACCTTCAGCGCTCTAGCCGGCGCCTACCCCTCATCCGTCGGTTTCGCCGACACCTTCTCCAGCAAGGGGAGAAGGGGCGTCCCCAGCTACCTCGTCAGATCGAACGAATAATCCGTCACGCCGGGTTCGCTGGTGTCTTGGTCGTATTTGTCGAAGATCTTGTCGAGGATCGTCGTCAACACGCGCAGGCCGCCCTGGTAGCCCATGACCGGGAAACGGTGGTGGTGGTGACGATCGAAGATCGGGAACGTCAGGCGGATCAGCGGGATCTTGGTGTCGCGTTCGAGATATTTGCCGTAGGACGAGCCGATGATGAAATCGACCGGCTCGGTGAACAGCAGCGAGCGCAGATGCCAAAGGTCCTTGCCGGCCCACACTTGGCCCGAGGCGCCGAATGGCGAGGTCGCGAACAGTTCCTTCATCTCGTCGACCCAGGTGTTGAGGCCATTGGTGGCGAGGCAATGCACGGGTTCGCCGCCCATCTCCATGATGAAACGCGACATCGCGTAGACGAAGTCGGGATCGCCGTAGATCGCGTAACGCTTGCCGTGCAGATAGGCCTGGCTGTCGGCGAGCGCGTCGACCAGGCGGCCGCGCTCCTTGGTGATCGATTCCGGGATCGCCTTGCCTGTCAGCGCCGAAATCTTCATCAGTAATTCGTCGGTCGCCTGCACGCCCATGGGATAGTGGAACTCCGCGGTCTCCTGACCGAGGCCCTTGGCGTAGTCGAGCGTCTTGCGCGTGCAATATTTCTGCAGCGACAAGGTCGCCTTGGCGTCGAGAGCGGGCGCGATGTCGGCGACCTTGGTGCCGCCGTCATACATGCGGAACTCGCCGTCGGCGGGGGTGTCGAACTGATCGGAGGCGTCGGAGATGAAGGTGAAGTCGACCTCCATTTCATCGAACAGGCGCTTCAATTCGCGGTTGTTGCCGACGCAGAAGCCGTCGAAGCCGGGGATGATGTTGATCTTCTCGTTCGGCTCGCGGGTCTTGTTCTTCCAGAAGCTCTCGAGAATGCCTTTGATCATGTTGTCGTAGCCGTCGATATGGCTGCCGACGAAAGCGGGCGTATGGGCGAACGGCACCGGGAAATCCGCGGCGACCGAACCCTTGCCGCGCGCGCCCTCGATGAAGCTCTGCAGATCGTCGCCGATGACCTCGGCCATGCAGGTGGTGGAGACGGCGATCATCTTGGGCGAATAGAGCGCGGTCGTGTTGGCGAGACCGTCGATCATGTTGTTGAGGCCGCCGAACACCGCCGCGTCCTCGGTCATCGAGGAGGAGACCGCCGAGGCCGGCTCCTTGAAGTGGCGCGACAGATGCGAGCGGTAATAGGCGACGCAGCCCTGCGAACCATGCACGAAGGACATCGTCTTCTCGAAGCCGGCGGAGGCGAACACCGCGCCGAGCGGTTGGCAGGCCTTGGCGGGATTGACGACCAGCGCCGTGCGGGCGAGGTTCTTCTCGCGATATTCCCAGGTCTTGGTCCATTCGCCGGTCTCGACGACCTTGGCGTCGAGGGCTCCGCATTCGAAGTTGAGCTTTTTGTTCTTGAGCATCGCGATATATTCGGGCTCGCGGAACAAAGGCGCGTGGTCGAGGATCTTTTCAGCTGACTGTGGCATGGCGCACTCCTGCGTCGGCCGTCCGCCATATGGGACGCGCCTGAAGGGAGAAGAAGGGAAGGAGCGCCGCGCGTGGCGGCGCTGGTTGTCGGTCAGGCGGCTTTGGTCGCCCAGGGCGTCTTCATCAGACCCCAGACGGGGTTGTTGATCGCGAGGTCCATGTCGCGCGCGAAGATCGCGAAGCCGTCATAGCCGTGATAGGGGCCGGAATAGTCCCAGGAATGCATCTGACGGAACGGTATGCCCATTTTCTGCACGGGATACTTTTCCTTGATGCCGGAGCCGACGAGGTCGGGGCGCACGCGCTCGATGAACTTCTCGAGTTCGAAGCCGGTCACGTCGTCATAGATCAGCGTGCCTTCCTTCACATAGTGGCCGGTGCGCTGATAATCGTCGCCGTGCGCGAATTCGTAGCCCGTGCCGGCGATTTCCATGCCGAGATCCTCATAGGCGGTGATGACGTGACGGGGGCGCAAGCCGCCGACGTAGAGCATCACTTTCTTGCCCTCCAGCCGCGGCTTGAACCGCGCCTTGATGGCGTCGACCAGCGGCTTGTATTTGGCGATCACGCGCTCGGCGTTCTCCTCGATCTCGGGGCCGAAGAACTTGGCGATCTTGCGCAAAGAGTCTTCGATCTGCGAAGGGCCGAAGAAGTTGTATTCGAGCCAGGCGACGCCGTATTTCTCTTCCATGTGCCGACAGATGTAGTTCATCGAGCGATAGCAATGGATGAGGTTGAGCTTGGCCTTGGGCGCTCGCTCGACTTCGGCGAGCGTCGCGTCGCCCGACCAATTGCCGACCACGTTGAGGCCGATCTCCTCCAGCAGGATACGCGAAGACCACGCGTCGCCGCCGATGTTGTAGTCGCCGATAACGTTGACGTCGTACTTGCCGCCGACGTATTCGCTCTCGCCCTTGTTGAACACCCAATCACGGATCGCGTCATTGGCGATGTGATGGCCGAGCGACTGCGAAACGCCTCGGAAACCCTCGCAACGCACGGGAACGATGGTCTTCTCGATTTCCTTCGCCTTCTTCTTGGCGACCGCCTCGATGTCGTCGCCGATCAGGCCGATCGGGCATTCCGACTGCACCGAGATGCCGTTGACGAGCGGGAAGAGAGAGTTGATCTCGTCGATCACCTTCTCCAGCTTCTTGTCGCCGCCGAACACGATGTCACGTTCCTGGAAGTCGGAGGTGAACTGCATGGTGACGAAGCTGTCGATGCCGGTGGTGCCGACATAATAGTTGCGGCGCTGCGACCAGGAATAATGCCCGCATCCGACGGGGCCATGGCTGATGTGGACCATGTCCTTGATGGGACCCCAGACGACGCCCTTCGAACCCGCGTAGGCGCAGCCGCGAACGGTCATCACGCCGGGGATCGACTTGATGTTGGATTTGACGTCGCATTCGGTGAGCGGCGCGTCGGTCTCGCCTTCCTTGGCGGGAGCGGCTTTGGCCACGGTCAGATGTTTCTTGCGGCGCTTGGCGAATTTCTCGGGATAGGCTTCCAGCACTTCCCCGATGAGTTGTTCGAGGCCGGCGGAATCGTTTTCGTAATCGAGGCTCATAACTTCCCCCTGGGGTGAAAGAAACCATGCCCCGACGGTCAAGGCGCCGGGCCACGGAATGGAGAGGATCAGACGGCGGCGGCGGCCTTGGCGGCTTCCTTCGCCTGGAGCTCGGCCAGGGCCTGCTCCTCGGACTTCATGATGCCGAATTCCATCAGCATCTCCTCGAGTTCTTCCATCGTGATCGGCGTCGGGATCGTGCCCTTGCCGGAATTGTCGTGGATCTTCTGCGCGAGCTGACGATATTCCTGCGCCTGCTGGCTGGTGGGCGCGTATTCGATCACCGTCTTGCGGCGGAGCTCGGCGTGCTGAACGATGTTGTCGCGCGGCACGAAATGGATCAGCTTCGAGTTGAGGCGCTTGGCGAGAGCCTCGGCCAGCTCCAGCTCCTTGTCGGTCTGACGCTCGTTGCAGATCAGCCCGCCCAGGCGCACGCCGCCGGAATGGGCGTATTTGAGGATGCCCTTGGCGATGTTGTTGGCGGCGTAGAGCGCCATCATCTCGCCGGACATGACGATGTAGATTTCCTGCGCTTTGTTCTCGCGGATCGGCATCGCGAAGCCGCCGCAGACGACGTCGCCGAGCACGTCATAGGAGACGTAGTCGACGTCCTCGTAGGCGCCATTCTCTTCCAGGAAGTTGATCGCGGTGATGACGCCGCGGCCTGCGCATCCGACGCCGGGCTCGGGACCGCCGGCTTCGGTGCACTTGATGCCCTTGTAGCCGACCTTCATCACGTCCTCGAGTTCGAGGTCCTCGACCGAACCGGCTTCGGCCGCGAGGCTGAGCACCGTGTCCTGCATCTTGGCGTTGAGGATGAGGCGGGTCGAATCCGCCTTCGGGTCGCAACCGACGATCAGGATCTTCTGACCGAGGTCGACGAGCGCGGCGAGCGTGTTTTGCGACGTCGTCGATTTGCCGATGCCGCCCTTTCCGTAGAATGCGATTTGGCGAAGCTTGCCCATATGGTCACCTATTGTTGGAACCAGAGTGTTTGGAACCGGAGAATGGTAGCCGGCGCGTCTCGCCGTCTGCCTCTAGTGTTCCAAGCGCCGTGCCAAGTCTTTGGCCGAGGTGAATCGTCGATATTTCAGTGACTTAATCTTTTGGCGCCGTGGCCCGAGCCAACAGAGGCTGTAAGGTCCGCGACAAATGCGACAAAAGCTCTTGTTGGGGGCGGTTGACGCGGATGCGAAAAAGAAAAAGGCCGGACAATGTGTCCGGCCTCGAAACAACTGCGTCATTGCGAGCAAAGCGAAGCAACCTAGGGGCTGTCAAGAACGCCGCCGCGGTTGGCGCCCCGATGGATTGCTTCGTCGCTACGCTACTCGCAATGACGTAAAGCTCAGATCGCCGCGAGCAGCGGCGTCAGCGCGGAGGGCGGCAGCGCGATCGGGGTGATGTCCTGCGCGGCGAAGAAGCGCCGTTCGTTGACCGTCAGAATCGCGGGGTCGACGAACGCGTAATGGCCGCCGCCTGAGCGCTTGATGATCTGCCGCGCGTAGGTGCGCAGCATCTGATCGTGAAAGCGACAACCGAGGAACACGAATCCGCGCCCCTCGCGACGTTGTCGCACGATGTCGGGAATCGGCGTCTGAATGTCGATTTCCGTCAGCACCTCGACATAGTCGTTGTCGGCCACAAGCGCCTGGCCGGCGGGCTCGACCGCGCCGTGCGGCTTGTAGAGCGCCGTCCGCCATCCCAGCGAGAGCGCGTCGGACGCCAACGCGCCGGCGGCGTCGTAATTCTTCCACCATTGCGCGCCCGCTTCGACGGCGCGGGTGACGCCCTGGATCTCGCCCCAATCGGCGAGACCGGGAGGCACTCTCGAGAGCGCGGCGCGCATCGCGCCGTCGTACCAGGTGTCGACGATCAGGGGCGGGCGCAGCGCGGCGAGGCGCAGATGCAACTCCGTCGGCGCGACCTCGGGCTTGAAGATGTCCATC
>Ga0302319_10017517_pt1 | contig 13113 bp, 13 predicted proteins | sample Bog_T0_2_FD_203319 | JGI IMG/M metagenome (GOLD analysis project Ga0302319, IMG submission 203319) | Peat permafrost microbial communities from Stordalen Mire near Abisko, Sweden - Bog_T0_2 | ecosystem: Environmental > Terrestrial > Soil > Wetlands > Peat | place: Sweden: Abisko, Stordalen Mire...
AGTACGAGAGGACCGGGTTAGACGCACTTCTGGTGTGGCAGTTGTTCCGTCAGGGGCATCGCTGCGTAGCCATGTGCGGAAGAGATAAGCGCTGAAAGCATCTAAGTGCCAAGCTCCTCCCAAGATAATGTTTCCCGGACGCAAGTCCCTAAAGACCACGGGCAGACTACCCGTTTGATAGGCTAGGAATGTAAGCGCCGTGAGGTGTTAAGTTGACTAGTACTAATCGGTCGTGCGGCTTGATTGCTTTTCCTTTTATTAGGAATGCAATTTCAACTCGCGAGTTGTTAGTTAGTCCAAAGTTCTCCTGTGTGTAGTTTTCAGAGAATTGCCGGTTCTCGGTGTGCTCTTTTTAATTTGGCCCGGTCAAAACCCGTGCCGTCCAATTTGGTGGCCATAAAGCTGTGGTCCGACCCGTTCCCATTCCGAACACGGCCGTCAAACATAGCCTTGCCGATGGTAGTAGTCCTATAGGTTCTGCGAGAGTAGGTAGCCGCCAGTTCTTTATCTTAAAACCCGGAGTTTGCGCTCCGGGTTTTTTGTTGCCCGGTGCCCGCCTCGCCCCGCGATTCCAGGGTGGCCGGCACCCCGCCTCCCCGGTCAACCCAGAAAGCGCGCGATGCGTTTTGGACCGCGGCGGCCCTCCGCCGCTTTTTCGACGGAGCGCGAAAATCGTACTTTACGAAACGGCCGGTGAAAGACATGTCGTCGTTCAGGCCCGAACCGAAAAATAATCTGGCCAAATCGTCCGATCCCTGGATCGTGGGCTTGGTTATGGAAACGGTTTTAACCGTGACCGGAATAAGGTCGCCAGTCTTTTCAAGCGGACCTGACGGATACCGTGGTATCGGGGAAGAAATTAAGCAACCCACATCTCCCGTGACAACGTGTGGCTTGGGAAGCCAGTTTTAAACTGCCTTTTCCGCCGGGGAGAAAAGTTACCATCCGTTCAAAACCGAAAGTCCGGAGTTAACTTTTGCCGGAATTTTTCTTTTTCGGCTTTTCAATGATCGCTTGTAGATGATTGACCAGGGCCAAATTCAGGCTTTTGCGGTATTCTTCGAAAGCGGCGCGGCCACGCGGGCTTAGCCGCACTACCGTTCGCGGCACCTTGCCGCGATAGCTTTTTTCAATGTTGATGTAGCCTGATTCCTCCAATCTCGAAAGGTGGGTGGACAGATTTCCCTTGTGCAACTCAGTCTCGCGCAGCAAATAAAGGAAATCGCATTCATCCACCGCCGCCAGCAAGGCTACGATCATCATCCGGCCCGGTTCATGGATAATCCGGTCCAAGTCGGCAATGGCGCGCAATTGCTCGTTCAAGCCGCCGGCTCCTCTGGCAAGGGGTTTTGCCGCATAAACACCCCGAGTGTGACTGTGCCGGACAAAAACCAAACCAAACCAATGGCAATCATAACGGGCGTCAAACTCCGAACATTTGTCAGATCAAAGTTCACCGCTGGTTCGGGAATGATGGCACTGGCGAAAAGAGGGGCGATCAATAGGACCGGAAGCAATAGCCACTTCCACTTGTATCGCCGGATTGATGCTCCGTTAATCATTAAGTAGAGCAAACCGTTCGACGCCACGATCACCGTCGACATCGTTAACTCGCGCCAACCCCGGTCATCGTGAACCGTGGTCAAATCCGCAACGCGGATTACACACCAGACCATGCCTGTCACCGCGACCGGCAACCCGATAACCAAGAGGAGCATTCCCAATTTGACGTTTCGTAAGAGCCTCCTGCCGCCAGCCGTTTGGGCAAGACTCTTGTTGAAGACGGACGCGTCGTAGGCCGAAGGCATTGGCTGGCGTTTTGTAATTACTTTTCGCCCCAGGTAAATGGCTGTGGCGACGGAAAGCAGCAGCTTGGTCGCCTGCCAAAGTAAATGCCGCCACCCTTCGTGAGCCAAGGCGGGTCTCCATCCTGCCTGTAGCGTTAATCCTAGCATGATTAGGATCGCCATGCTCTCTCCAAGCGCGAGGCCGAAAAACAGCATCTTGATTAAATGCCCGAGTTTCAATTCGTTTGGGTTTACGGCGTACCCAATCCGCGGCCAGGTAATCCATCGATTGATGGCTCGCGGAATGGCATACGGAGCAAAGCACATCGCTAACAGCGGCAAGCAGGTGACCCAGGAGGACCAAAGGGAAGCAAAGATCCATTTCGGCCACGCTGTGGCAATATAAACGTCCAAGCCACCGAGAAGAATGGCCACGCCCCAACCAAGCTCGAAACCGCCGTCAATATTCGTCCGCGTTGCGTTTCGCCGAATTTGGGCCTGGAGTTCGGCCAGCGCCTTGGCATCGGGCGAACTGGGCGTGATCTGCCGGGTGTCTTTCATGGAGTCTGGTTTGCAGCAAAGACCAGTCTTTGTCAACTCCATTTGTTTTCCCGGCAAAATTTGGAACTGCGGCAAGGATTCACAACCTCCAGCAAAGTCGCGAAGAGTTCTGGAGTGCGGTAGCCCTTTACCGTTGATGGGGTAAACTGTTGGAACTTGTACGCTTCGTTGCACGCAAGCCATAGCCTCTTCGCGACGTGTTAACGAAGTCGAGCCGCGTCATGCATCAGAGGTCAGGGGGCTACTGCACTCCACGACGCTTCGCGAGAACTCGGCATCGTGCCCGATTGTGTGGGGCCTGTTCGCCACGCTATACCAGCGAAGCTGCCGGAATCACCCTGCCCAAGGCAGCGGGGCGGTCCCGGTAAAAGGAAGGGAATCAGTGCTTGACCGGGATGGCCAAATTCGGTTGCATTAAAGCCAATATGAAGAAAATTATTTTTGGAGCTTTGTTAGCCTTGGCCGTTGTGGCGGTCGGTTGTGTCAGCACGGTCAGCGGCACCCATTCTTTTGCCACCAGTGTCTATCCGGATTCCGTGGCCGGGCGCTATCCGCGCAGTTTGGATCAGGTTTATAATGCGTCATTGACGGTCATTAAGCGAAACGGCGTGCTGGTGACCGAGTATATTCCGCATGACACCACGAATGCCGTCCGTTCCTTGGAAGGAAAGGTGCAGGATCGGACCGTTTGGATTTCGGTGGAGGCCGTGGCGCCACGCGAGACTGAGGTCAGCGTCCAGGCCCGTTCGAAATGGGGGACGACTGATTTGGAGCTGGTCCACGAGCTGGAAAAAGAAATCGCGCTTGAGTTAGATCGGTGATCGCCGCTTCAACCCTTGATCCTGTTCGTAAACGCCGAGCTTCAGGCTCGGCGTTTGCTTTAACTGCCGGTATTCATTGGGCAACTGCGCAATGCGGCGCTCGGCCAGCTGGGCTTGGGAGGTCTTGGGAAAGCTTTTCACGATGAGGCCAAGTGTTTCCCGGACGATGGCTTCATTCGCCGCCGCACTGATTTGCAGGGTCGCCAATAGGTTCAGCCAGCGGCAAATTTCCTTGGGCGGGTGATTCGGTTCCTCGATCAATTGCCGCAATTCCATGGTGGCCATGTCCAGCCGGTGAAATTCGGTGGCATAAATGACGGCCAATTTTTCCCGCGCCTCGGTGTCATTCGGATAATCGGCCAGATGTTTAACATAACTGTTGGCGCGGTCAGCGGGGGACCGCTCTTCCGGAGCTTGAAACGTACCGGCCAATTTCAGGCCCAGGTTTTGAATTCCTTCGGGCACGGGTATTGCCTGCGCTTCCCGGTTCGCGATCAAATGTTTTCCCGAATCCGCCGCATGCGCAATGCGGTTTTGGGCCAGCATGGCAAGGTCGGATCCGGGAAAGCGGTTGATGATTTCCTGCCACGCCGCACAGGCGGATTCGGCGTCTTGATGGAGTCGCAGATGCCAGTCGGCCAGTTGTGTGAAGGCGGCGGCGATTTGTTTGGGAGCGGCTGTACTGGAATCGCAGTACCGGGTTAGGGTTATCGTCGCGGCCGGCAGGTCGCCCAGGTCTTCGGCCTGGGTGGCGGCGAGCAAAAAAGTTCCTTCGCTATCGTTGGGGAATCGGGCCAGCTGTTCGCGAAAGGCGAGCACCGCTTCGAGCGGATGACCGGCTTTGCGCCGGGAAATGGCGGTAGAATAGAGCGGTCTATTTTCCGAAGGCTGGCTGCCGCCATCCAGCAGATTTGTCAACGGGCTGATCAACACTTCGATCAGGGTATGGGCCCAAATATATGCCAGTATCAAGGCGCAGATCATCACTGAAATTGGAATCTCAAAGCCCGCCTCGCCCGCCGTCAGCGTGGCCGCCTTATGTATGAAAAGGACTTCCAACCAGATAAGGAGCGGCGTACCAAGGATTCGTGACAACATTATCCAAGGGTTTTCCGAGCGTTTGACGATCAAACCCAGGACGAAGAGGCATAAGGCAGCGACGATGATCCACCCGATCATCTGGGAGATGGAACTAATGTCATAGTTCATGATAATTTTCCTGTTTACCTGCGGACAACTTCCCCCCGCGTTCGTTCAGGCGGCGGTCCGCCAGCACGAACCCATACTTACATGCGCTGACGATTAATGCGGTCCGGATGACGCGCCCGGCTCAGGGCGGTGTCATAGGTGATGGCGCATTTGCAATACAAGTCGTAGAGACAATTATCCATCAAGACCATGCCTTCTTTGCGGCCGGTTTGGATGATATTCTCCATGTGATGAAATTGATTTTCGCGAATTAAATTGCGCACGGCGCCGCTGGCCACGAGCAATTCATAAGCGAGCACCCGCCGGGTGCGATCCGCCGCGGGCAATAGATCTTGCGAAAGAATTCCCTGGAGGGAATTGGACAGTTGTAGAACAATTTGGCGTTGCGTGCTTCCCTCGAAAACGCCGATGATTCGTTCCAGCGCATGCGAGACGTTGGGCGAATGCATGGTGGCCAGCACCAGGTGGCCGGTTTCAGCCGCCGTGAGCGCGGTCGAGATGGCCTCATGATCCCTCATTTCGCCCACCACAATCACATCCGGGTCCTGCCGCAACACATGGATGAGCGCCCGGTTAAAGGAACGGACGTCGGTGAGTACTTCCTGCTGCACCACGATGGCCCGGCTGTTCTGGTGGACAAATTCAATCGGGTCTTCAATCGTCACGATTTTGCAGCGGCGCTCCTGGTTGATCAGGTTGACGAGATAATTTAACGTGGTCGTTTTGCCCGCCCCGGTGGGGCCGGTGATGAGGACGAGACCGTTGGGTTTGCGGGCCAATTCGTCCAATTTTTCCGGCAACCCCAATTCCTCCCGGGTGCCAATGGCATCTCCGCAAAAGCGGAAGCTGAGTTCCGGGCTGTTGTTTCTCTGGTAAAAAGTGCAGCGAACGCGCCCGGCCACTTCATGCATGATGGAGATGCAGAGCTCCCATTCCTCCTGAAATTTCCGCTTCTGATGATCGTTCATCAGGCTGGTGGCCATGCCGGCGATCTGTTCTTCGGTCAGGGCGTCTTCATCCGAAATGATGATTTCGCCATTGACGCGATAAGCGGGAGGCACTCCGGCAATTAAATGAAGATCTGAAGCGTCAAAATTCTTGGCCAAAGACATCAGCCGATTCAGAGTCTCTTGAGTTTTCATTTAAAAAATTTGCCAATCCAACTTAAAGCACGATCCAGTAAATCCGTCTTGTGGATCTGATTCAGCTCATTAATGGCCGCGGCGCACTCGGGATTGAGCTGGCAAGCCTGCGTAAACGACGCTTCGGCGGCCGTTAACATTCCCAGGGACTCCTGGCAACGGCCGCGTTCCAGCCAGACCAGAAAATGTCCCGGATTCCATTCCACCGCCAGCTCCATCATTTTCAATGCTTGGGCCAGTTTACGGTAAAAAAAGCGAATTCGCGCCGCCAGCCAGGCCACAAACCAGCTTTTGGGAGCAAGCTGCATCGCTTTATCCAGGCAATAGTCGGCCAGCGATTCCTTGCGCGCCAGCAAGACATCCCCGCGGGCGAGCCAAATGTAGGCGGAATCCCCGCGCTCTTCAATGGCGGCGTCCGAAAAGACCAGCGCCGCCGCCAGATCACCATTGCGGGCGAGCGCCACCCCTTTGGCCGCCAACAACTCCGCATCATTGGGGAAGCGCTCCACGGCCTTGTCCGCCCACAATTTGGCTTCCCGATATTCGCCTAATTCAATCAGCATCCGAACCTGGCCGGTCCACGCTTCAATATTTAACGCATTGAATTCAAGTACTTTGGAATAGAATCGCAGGGCGAGCTGGAAGTTGCCGTTTTCAAATTCGAAATGCGCCTGGCTCAAATAATACGCTTCGTCCTTTGCCAGCGCCTTCGGCGCCTGCTGACGCTGACGATTGGACTCGTCTTCAAATTCAAGATTAACGAAACGGCTCACCGTATTTTTCCATTTGACCGCATGCTCTTCCGTCGGACGGTTCTGAACCAATGCTGCCAAATCAAATCGCATTGGATCGCATTATCACGGTTAAGATAGCAAAAAATGGGCCGATGAACCAATTTTTTCCGCCGATCCGGACGCCCGGCCCGCTATCTGCCACCGATGCCATGTTTTGGTTTGTGATCATTTTGACCGGGCCAACCCCATTTAGTCACGGTGTGGGCCTGAAATTCAGTGGCTGGTCGTGTCGTGGAAACTTCGGTAAATTCATTTCTCTCCTTCGCCTTTCGTGTTTGGCTGAATTACTGTTTTCTTTTTGGGCATCGCCAAGCATTCTTTCAGGAATGGTTGAACCAAGTCAAAAATGACCGCCGGCAGCATGAGTTCCCATCGTATTCACCCTTGGGTGTTCATGGTGCTCATCATCCCTTTTGGCGTGGTGGGTGGTTATGTTTCCGTGACCCTGGCTTACCAGCTTAAGCAAGCTGGAGCCTCGGTCAGCCAAATCGCCGCCTTGGTTGCGCTGGGCGTACTGCCCCAGACTTGGAAGTTCTTTTGGGCTCCGGTCGTTGATATCACCCTGAGTCAAAAGCGATGGTATATCCTCTCCGGCCTGTTTTGCGGCTTGGGAATTGCCGCGATGGGATCCTTTCCCGCGACGAAAACTGGCTTGGCGGCACTATCTTCCATCGTCTTTTTAACGAGCGTTGCCAGCAGCGTTTTGGGCATGTCGGTCGAAAGCCTGCTGGCCTATAGCACACCCGATGAGCTAAGGGGGCACGTCTCCGGCTGGTATCAGGCCGGTAATCTTGGTGGCAGCGGAATTGGCGGCGGTTTGGGATTGTTCATGGTTGAGCGTCTGCCTTCCCCCTGGGTGGCCAGTGGAATCGTGGGTGGCCTGTGCTTCCTGTGTTGCATGATGCTGGTGGCAGTGCCGACGCCGGTGCGCACGCTCCAGAAACTCGGCAATTTAAAAAGCATTATCGATCCGGTCAAAGAAGTTTGGCAGTTGATCCGCAACCGTTCGGGCATCCTTGCCTTCATCCTGTGCTTCCTTCCCATCGGCACCGGGGCGGTCGTTTTCCCCTCCATCGCTGGCGAATGGGCAGCTTCCTCAAACACCGTGGTGCTGATCACGGGCGTTCTGGGCGGGGTGATTTCCGCCGTTGGCTGTGTCGGCGGCGGCTGGATCTGCGACCGGATGGACCGCAAGCGCGCCTACGTCCTTTTCGGGGTTGCGCAGGCCGGGTCTGGCATCGCCATGGCTCTGTTTCCGCACACCCAGTTTATGTTCATCGTGTGGGTTTCGGTTTACACGTTCTCCTCCGGGCTGTGCTACGCGGCCTTCTCGGCCTTTGTGCTGGAAGTCATCGGACGGGGTGCGGCGGCCACGAAATATAATGCCCTGGCTTCCTTATCGAACGTGCCCATTTACTACATGACCGACATCGACGGCTGGGCGCATGATCGCTGGAATTCCGCCGGCATGTTCTTCATGGAGTCGGGACTAGCCGTGGTCAGTGCGGTGGTGTTCCTCGGCTTGGTAAAACTCTTGCTGGGCCGCCGGGCGCCAACCAAACGGTAGGGGCAGTGCCGACTAAAGGGGTGCTAGGATTTCGGTGGCATGTGGAGGACGAACCTTGGAGAATTGCGTCATGACCAAAAAACAAGCATTGCCGTTGGCACAGGTTTACGGATTGCTCGAGCCCGGCGCGGTGGTGCTGGTGACAACCAGCCGCGCTGGACGGCCAAACGTCATGCCGATGTCTTGGCATACCATGATGGAATTTGTGCCGCCCTTGGTGGGCTGTGTGATCAGCAGCGGCAATTACACCTTTGAAGCTTTGCGCGCGACCGGCGAATGTGTCCTCAACATCCCGACGGTGGCGCTCGCCAAAAAAGTGGTTGCCGGCGGGAATGTTTCCGGCGAGTCGGTCGATAAATTCAAATCCACCCGTGTTCCATCGGTGGCTTGGAATCCAGCGCGTTTTAGCCACGGATTAGAAAGGCGTAACGTCAGGCAATAAGACTCTTCTGCAGTTCGCGCGGCATGCTGGCGTTCCGCGCGCGGCCCTCCGCCCAATTGCGCAGGCGGCTGATCTGCTCGTCCATCGTTTTCGCCAGCGGCACGGTTTGCGAAAGCGTGTTCAAAATGAGTTCGCTGGTGATTTCCTGGCCGGCGTAAAACGCGTCGTAAAGCGCGCTGTTAATCGCCTCTTCGATCTCGGCGCCGCTGCAATCCACGGCCGCTTCCGCCATGGCCGCCAGGTCAAAATCTTCCGGCTTGCGACCGCGGCGGGCCAGATGAATCCGGAATATTTCCAGGCGTTCTTCGAGGCTCGGCAAGTCGACAAAAAATATTTCGTCCAGCCGGCCTTTGCGCAGCAGTTCGGGCGGGAGCTGTGAAATATCGTTGGCGGTGGTGACAACAAAAACCGGTGAAGTTTTTTCCGAGAGCCACGTCAAAAAGGTTCCCAAGACGCGGGCCGTCGTGCCGCCATCTGTCGAGCCGGAGCTTTGTGAGCCGGCAAACGCCTTGTCAATTTCGTCCACCCATAAAATGGCGGGAGCGACTGATTCGGCGACGGCGATGGCCCGGCGGACGTTTTCCTCCGAGGAGCCGACGAGGCTGCCAAACATGCGGCCCATGTCGAAGCGGAGCAGGGGAAGCTGCCACTGCGTCGATACGGCTTTCGCGCACAGGCTCTTGCCGCAACCTTGAACGCCCAGGATCAAAATCCCGCGCGGGGCCGGCAGGCCGAAGGCCCGGGCTTCGTCGGTGAAGGCGGCGGCGCGCTTGTTCAGCCAGTCTTTCAGGACTGCCAGCCCGCCGACCTGGCTGAATCCTTCAGTGGTCGGATAATATTCGAGCAGGCCACTCTTGCGGACAATCTGCTGTTTCTCGGCAAAGACCTCGTTGACATCCGCCCCGCTCAAGCGCTCGTCCTTGACGATGATTTTCGCGAAAACATTTTCCGCTTCACTCAGGGTCAGGCCGAGGGCGGCCTGCAGCAGGCGTTCGCGGCCGGAGTCATCCAGTTCCACGCTGACCTGCTTGAACTGGCGGATATCGGAAATGATCTTCTCCAGCAAATCATTCAAATCATCGCGGGTCGGCAGCGGAAAATTCAACACCGTCACTTCTTTTTCCAGTTCGGTGGGAATTTCCTGCACGGGCGAAATGATCAGGATGGTCTTGAAACTGTTTTTGAGATGGAGCGCGATTTCCTTGAGCTTGCGGATGACGGCGTAATTATTGCGGCCCAGAAACGGATGCAAATCCTTGAAAATAAAAATCGCGGGTTCGATCTGGTCGATCACGTAGTCCAGCGCGGTCAGTGGATCTTTGGTCGGCGAATTGCGCCCCTTATGGGATTGGATCGAGGTGCCGACGGGGACGATGCCGGTGTTGAAACTCCATTCGAAGACTTTTTTCTGGCGCTTGGCGGCGATCTCCACGATGACACTCTGCACGCGCATTTCCTCGCTGGAGACAATGTAAATGAGCGGATAGCGGGCCCGGATCAGGATTTCGAGTTCAGCGGCAAAATTCATGGTCAAATTCGAATAAATGCGGACATGTCTCAATCAAGGTAGCCTACGCCGCATTTTCAGCCAGCTTTATAGAGCCGGCATGGATTTTGGAAAAATCCGTGGCAATGGCGCGGAACTATGGTTAAATTTTCCCGCAATGGAATACGAAGCCGTCATCGGACTGGAAACGCATGTCCAGTTGAAAACGAAATCGAAGATGTGGTGCGGATGTGCCAACAGTTTTGGCGCGGCGCCCAATACGAACGTCTGCCCGGTGTGTCTCGGTTTGCCGGGCGTGCTGCCCGTGGCCAATGAAGAAGCGCTGCGCTTGACGGTCCTGACCGGTTATCTGCTCAATTGCCAGATCCCGCGCCACGCGAAATTTGACCGGAAAAATTATTTTTACCCGGATGCGCCCAAGAATTATCAGTTGACGCAGTACGACCAGCCATCGACCGCCAACGGTTTTGTGGACTTTGAATTCAACGGGGCGATCGCCCGCGTGCGGATTACGCGCGCCCATTTGGAGGAAGACGTCGGCAAGAGCACGCATTTTGAGCGGCATAGCGGCGTGGATTTTAACCGCGCCGGCGTGCCGTTGCTGGAAATCGTGTCCGAGCCCGACCTGACCAGCGCCGACATGGCGTATGAATATCTCAATGCCCTGAAGGACATCCTGGTCTATGGCGGCGTCAGCGATTGCGACATGGAGAAGGGCATGGTGCGTTGTGATGTGAACGTCTCGGTGCGCCCAGTGGGAACCACGGCCTTGGGCGCGAAGATCGAGATCAAGAACATGAACAGTTTTTCCGGCGTGCGCCACGCTTTGGAGTATGAGATTCCACGGCAAATCGCCATCGTCCAGGCCGGCGGAAAATTGGTTCAATCCACGCGCCGCTGGGACGACGTGGCGGGCATTACCGAAGAAATGCGAACCAAGGAGGACGCGCACGATTACCGCTATTTTCCCGAGCCCGATCTGATGCCGTTTGCGCCCACCGACGCATGGCTGGCACAGGTGAAAGCACGCGTGGTGGAATTGCCGCTGGCGCGCAAGGAACGGTTTATCCGGGAATATCAATTACCCGCGGGCGATGCGGAGGTTTTTAAGAATGATACCGCGTTGGGAAATTATTTTGAGCCGCTGGCGAAGCAGTCTAAATCGCCCAAGACCATTGCCAATTGGCTGATTAACAACCTCCGGGCCAAACTTTCCGAAACCAACGAGCAGGAAAAAGCTGAACAGAGTGCGCTCGGCCTGGAACCGGCGGAAATTAAGTTGACCGCACTGACGGATTTGAAATTCCGGCCGGAAGCGCTGGTCGAACTGGCGGGATTGGTCGAAGCGAAGGCCATCAGCAGTTCCGCCGCCCAACAAGTGTTCGCCGAAATGTACGCCACCGGCAAAGCGCCCGGCGTAATCGTGCAGGAAAAAGGTCTAGCCATCGTCAGCGATACCGGGACCATCGAAAAATTCTGCGACGAAGCAATTGCCGCCAACCCGAATCCCGTGGCCGATTACAAGGCCGGCAAACTGGCCGCGCTCAATTCGCTCAAAGGCCAGGTGATGAAATTATCGAAGGGCAAAGCTAACCCGGCCCTGGTTGGCGAAATTTTGGAAAGAAAACTGAAGGCTTGAGTTGGGCCGGAGTTTTAGAGCCACGACTCTAACTTTTTCCGCAAAATCTGGCGGGCGCGGTACAGCCGCGATTCGACGGCTTTTGGGGTGGTTTTAAGAATCGTGGCCGCCTCCGCCACCGGGCGTTCTTCCAACTCGCAGAGCACAATGGCTTCGCGCATGTCTATCGGCAACTGGCTGACGGCCGACCGGATGGCGGCGCCGCGTTCCGTCGCCAGGGATGCCTCGTTGGGGGCCAATCCGCTCGCCGGCAGATAGTCGACCGGTGCATTCTCTTCCCCCTCATTTTCCAGGGGAACATTGGGATGCCGCGAGCGCCAGCGAAAATGATTTCGCGCCAGGTTGGCCGCAATAGTATAGAGCCAGGTGGAAAATTTGGCATCGGACCGGAAACTATCCCGGGCTTTGAAAACGCGGACAAAAGTCTCCTGCGCCAGGTCGCTGGCATCTTCCTCATTTCCCAGCATGCGGCAGAGAAAATGGAATACCGGGGTTCCGTGACGCTCCATAAGGTCATTCAAGGCAGCGTCATGGCCGGTGGCCAGGCGCTCCATGTCAGCCCGGTCCTGTTGGTTTGCGTCAGGGCTGGTGATGCTCATGGCCAGCGGATTCGGTCATGGATTGTTCCATCTGATCGTTGATGCCGAGGGTGAGTTTTTGCATTTTCGCGAGGTACCGTTGGCCCTCCTCCGGAGGCATCGCCTGGCTGACCGTCAGAAAATGTTGCAGCATCTGGGCCTGACATTGGGCGCGGAACGCCGCGATATCGCTTAGCGTCGCCTGGGCCTCGCTGGAGATATTGGTGCCGCCCGCAAGTTCCTGCTCCAGCTTCTGCTTTTTTTTGGCGATCTTGGCGCACATTTCGGCACATTGGGGAAGGTAGCCGTCATGCAATGCCCGGATATGGACCATTTGCGCGTTGTTTAGGTGGTATTCCGTCTGCAACCAACTCAAGTCATCCGAGGGCGCGGTCATGCGGCACGCCGTCCGGCTGGCCCAATAGGAGCCACCAAAAACGACCATGCCAAGGGCCAGAATGCCCGGCAAAATGACCAGCGATCGGTTCATGCTCAATGCAGGGAATTCGGAGCCTCGGAAGCCAGGTAGCGTGCCTGCGCCGTTTGGCGGACATCTTGTTTGCCTTCATGAGTGCCAACCAACGAGCCTAGCACAATTACGACGGCCATGGCCGCAACGGCGAAGCGGGGACGCAAAAGGCGGTTGATAAACGCGTCGAGCCGGGAAAAACTGGTTTCCGCCGTTTCGCCTGCTTCGATCCGTCGCCACACGCCTTCCTGAAACCGCGGCGGAAGCCCGGGCGCGGTTCGCGTGTCCCGCAGCAACGCACTCACCTTGGCATCTTTAGAATCGTATGTATTCATGGCTTTAACGGTTTTGGTCCCCGCCATTCACTAACATAGGCAATGGCCGGTGACGACAACTCTGTTCCATGCTATTATACCCCATCGGCCTCCGGATCACGCAGTTTTCCACTTATGTGCGCGGAGATTACCAGATTCATATGCGGGTTATTGCGGTCGCGGGTCTAAACCGGGGATAAAACGGTAGGCTTTGATTTTAGGCGTCAACCAATATAGAATGAGTTCATGAAATTTATCAATTCCCTTATGATCGCCCTCGCGG
>Ga0302319_10017521_pt1 | contig 13111 bp, 11 predicted proteins | sample Bog_T0_2_FD_203319 | JGI IMG/M metagenome (GOLD analysis project Ga0302319, IMG submission 203319) | Peat permafrost microbial communities from Stordalen Mire near Abisko, Sweden - Bog_T0_2 | ecosystem: Environmental > Terrestrial > Soil > Wetlands > Peat | place: Sweden: Abisko, Stordalen Mire...
GAGCGCATGGCGCGGGCGCTGCTCGACTGTCCCGTCCCCATCGTCGGCGCGGTCAATGGTGCTGCCTATGGCGGCGGCTGCGAGATCGCCTGCTGCTGCGATTTCCTCTACGCCGCCGATACCGCGCGCTTCGCGCTGACCGAGGTCACGCTCGGCATCATGCCGGGTTCCGGCGGCACGCAAAACCTGCCGCGCGCCGTCGGCGAGCGGCGCGCCAAGGAGCTGATCCTCACCGGCCGACCGTTTTCCGCACAGGAGGCCAGCGCGTGGGGGCTGGTCAACGAGGTGTTTTCCGCCGCCGAACTGCTGGACAAGGCGCTTTCGACCGCGACCGCGATCGCGCGCAATGCGCCGCTGTCGGTCCGGCAGGCCAAGCAATCGATCCATCGCGGCCTGCAAATGGCGTTGCGCGATGGATTGAGTTTCGAGATCGAGGCCTATAACCGGCTGGTGCCGACCGAAGACCGGCGCGAGGGCGTGCTGGCGTTCAACGAGAAGCGCCGTCCCCTGTACAAGGGGCGTTAGGCGCGGTCAACGCGGCGATGATCCCCGACCTCGCCGAGGTCGGGGTGGTCCGAGCAATACACGGTCAGCCGCTCGATGAAGCCGGCGCAGTTCGCGAGCTCGGAGAGCTCGACATACTCGTCGGGCTTGTGCGCCTGCACGATCGAGCCGGGTCCGATCACCACGGTGGGGATGTCGGCGATGCTGACGAACAACCCGGCCTCGGTGCCGAAAGCGACCTTGGCGTGCGAATTGCGGCCGGCCAGCTGCTTGGCCAGGGTGACCAGCCGATGTTCGGGCGGCATGTCGAGCGCGGGGTATTCGAGGATCTCCTCGAAGTCGATGCCGCAATCCGGATTGGCCTGCCGCATCGCGGGCTCGATCGTCTCCCTGGCCCAGGCGACGACGGCGTCGGTGACCTGCCGCGACTCTTCTATCCCCAGTCCGCGCGCCTCGAACTCGACCGCGCAGCGATCGGGCACGATGTTCAGCGCGGTGCCGCCACGCACGATGCTGCTCAGCATCGTGGTGTAGGGGACGTCATACAGCTGATCGCGGTGCCCGTGCGCCGCAAGCTCCCTGGCGCGGCGGCGGACCTCGGTGATCAGCTCGGCGGCATATTCCACGGCGTTGACGCCGCTCGGCGCCAGCGAGGAGTGAGCGGCATGGCCGCGAAACGTCGCGCGCACCGCGTGCTTGCCCTTGTGGCCGATCGTGACCTGCATCTGCGTCGGTTCGCCGACGAAGCAGCCCAGCGGCTTGACGCCCACCTGGTTCAGCTGCCGCAGCAGCGGGCGCACGCCGACGCATCCGACCTCTTCGTCATAGGAGAAGGCGAGGTGGATCGGCATCGTCAACCTGGCGCGGGCGATCTCCGGCACCATGGCGAGGCAGACCGCGACGAAGCCTTTCATGTCGGCGGTGCCGCGGCCGTAGAGCCGGCCGTCGCGCTCGATCAGCGCGAAGGGATCGCTGGTCCAGTGTTGTCCTGCGACCGGTACCACGTCGGTATGTCCCGACAGCACCATGCCGGGCCGGTCCTCAGGCCCGATCGTCGCCCACAGCGATGCCTTCTGTCCTGACTCGTCGGGGATCTTCCGCCCGATGATGCCGAACGAAGCGAGATAGCTTTCGATATAGGCGATCAAGGGCAGGTTCGAACGATCGCTCACGGTGTCGAAAGCGATCAGATCGGAAAGCAATCCGCGGATGCGTTCGGCTCGCTGGTCGGTCATGTTCCCAGTCATTCGACAGCCATGGAGAATGGGCTGGCCGGCTGCTCGGCCCGGATGAAATTGGCGAGCGCGCGCGCCGCTGGCGCCAGCGAGCCTCTGGCCGGGACCACGACGGCGGTCTCCAGCGACATTTTGAGATCGAGCGGACGAAACACCAGGGCCTTGTCGGGCCGCAGTTCGAGCGGGAAGGGATTGAGGACGGCGATGCCGAGACCCGCCCGCACCATTTCCGCCAAAAACACCGACGTGGTGGCCTCGGCGACGATCAGCGGCTCGGCGCGTTGCGCGGCGAAGGCGGCGTCGAGCCTGCTGCGCAGCGGAAAGCGCCGGCTCAGCGCCAGCATCCGTTCGCCGACGAGATCGCCGATCGACAATTCCGCCCGGCCCGCCAGCCGGTGGCGCCGTGGCAACAGCGCGTGCGGCCGGGCGCGCCGGAACAGTTCCAGCCGCACGCCGTCATGCGATGGCGTCTGGTCGACCAGCCCGAGGTCGGCGCTGCCTTCCGCCACCGCGGCGAGGCAATCGGTCGATGTGCCGATCTCGACCTGCACCCTCACTTTCGGCTCGCTGGTGATGAAGCGGGCGAGCAGCGGCGCCAGAAACAGGTTGGCCAGCGTCGGTGGCGTGGCGATGCGGATCGTGGTTACGGCATCGAGGCCGGTCCGCGGTGCCGCCAGCTGGTCCAAAAGATCGAAGATCACCGCCGCGCGCGCCTCGAACGCCAGCGCTTCCGCGGTCGGCGCCAGCCGGCCGTTGCGCCGCATGAACAACGGCTGGCCCAGCCGCGCCTCGAGGCTCGCGATCGCGCGCGAAACCGAAGGCTGCGACACCCCGAGATCGCGCGCGGCCTGTGTGGTCTTTCCGGTCGCGACCATGGCGCGCAGCGCCTCGATCTCGCGCAGCGGGGGACGGACGTTGCCACCTTCCGCCGCGCCCGCGGCGACCTTTTGACTATTCAATTTATGCATAGCATTTCCTGAATTAAATAAATTATTGCATATCAAGGGCTTGCATGCAAGTTTTTTGACAAGGCCGTGACTGCGGTCGGCAAAGGACAACGACGTCCTTGATGCCGGCCGATCGGGAACGCCAACGAGCAAAGGGGCTGGCGGTGAGCGCAATCGCGGAAGTCACGACGACGAATCCCCACCAATCGGTCGCTCGCGCTGTCGTCGCCGCGACGGTCGGCAACATGCTCGAATGGTACGACTTCACGATCTACGCCGCCTTTGCGGTGCCGATCTCCCGGAATTTCTTTCCGGCCGACAATGAAGTGATTTCCCTGCTGCTCGGCTTCGTGACCTTCGGGCTGGGCTTCATCGCCCGTCCGTTCGGCGCCGCCTTTCTCGGCGGTTATGCCGACCGGCGCGGGCGCCGCGACGCGCTCAGCCTGACGATCCTGTTGATGGCGCTCGGCACCGGCATCATCGCGCTGTGCCCGGGCTACGACCGCATCGGGCTCGCGGCTCCCGTCATCATCGTGCTGGCGCGGCTGATCCAGGGTTTTTCGGCGGGCGGCGAGATCGGCGGCGCGGTGTCGACGCTGGTCGAATACGCGCCGCCGGCGCGGCGTGGCCTGTATGCCTCGTTCCAGCAGATGTCGCAGGGCGGCTCGACGATGCTGTCCGGTCTGGTCGCGATGACGATCGCGCTGGCGCTGCCGGCCGACGCGATCGCGGCATGGGGCGGGCGTCTCGCCTTTGTCGTCGGCCTCCTGATCGCGCCCGTCGGCCTCTATATCCGCCGCGAGCTCGAGGACGCCCCGCTGTTCCAGAAATCCGATCACGCCAGGGAACTGCCGATCCGGGTCGTGTTGCGTGACCACTGGCGCGCGGTGCTGACGGGCATGCTGGTGGTGATGCTGTGGACCGTCGCCCAATATATCGCGAATTACTTCCCGACCTTTGCGGTCCGCGAACTGAAAGTATCGCTGTCGCAATCCTACCTCGGCCCGCTGGTGGTGGGCGTGGTTCTGCTGTTCTGCCCGCTGGTGGGAATGCTGGCGGACCGCTACCGGCGCAAGCGCGTCATGATGGTCGGCGCGCTCGGCCTTCTCGTGGTCGCCTATCCGGCCTTTTCCTGCCTGATCGCGGCTCCGTCCACCGAACGACTGATAGCGACCCAGGTCGCCGTTGCCGTCTTCATGTTGATCTACACGGCGCCTGCTTCGGCGGTATTGGCCGAGTTGTTTCCGACGCCGGTTCGCGCCACCGGAATCTCGCTGACCTACAGCCTGGGCGTGGCGGTGTTCGGTGGCTTTACGCCGGCGATCATCACCGCGCTGATCGGCTGGACGTCCCAGCCGGTGTCGGTGGCCTTCTACCTGATGGGAGCGGCTCTCATCAGTCTGGTGACGGTCCTCACCCTGACGGATCATACCGGCGAGGTGTTGTCATGAGCGCCTCGCGTCGGGATTTTTGCGGCGGGATGTCGATGGTGCTTGCCTCGCTGATGCTGGATGTGAGATCTGCTCGCGCCGATGATTTCAAAGTGGTGTTCTACAACGGCTTCGCTCCCCTGAGCTTCGAAAACGATCGCCACGAGAGCGTCGGCATCCTTCCGGACGCGGTCGCGGAAATCCTGGGGCGCCGCCTGGGACTGTCGGTTATCGCAAGCGGTCTGCCCTGGGCGCGGGCTCAGGCCCTGGTCCAGGATGGCAGCGTTGATGGCTTCTGCACCAATCCAACGCCGGGTCGGCTGGAATACGCCCTATTCACGCGCCGCGCTGCTATCGTGACCAAGACCGCACTGTTCTATGCCCTGGATAATCCGCGCCGTACCGAGATCGAGGCAATCCGGAACGTCGAGCAACTCGCAGGTTTCCGTCAGGGCGACTATGTCGGCAACGGCTTTGCCGAGACCACCTTCAAGGGATTGCCGATCGATTTTACGCCGACGCTCGACAGCGTGTTTCGAAAAATCGCGGTTGGCCGGCTCGATCTCTTCGTCGGCAACGATCTGGTGGCCAAGAGCGTCCTGAAGCAGGCGGCCCTGGGCGAGAAGATCCGGAGTTTCCCGGTCGACATCGGTCAGCCCTCGCATTTTCACATCGGTATCAGAAGGAATTTTCCGCAGGTCGCTCTGCTGATCGAGAAAGCCGACGCCGCTATCGAAGCAGCGTCGGCCGACGGGAGTTTGGCCCGAATCGTGGCAGCCTATACCGTCTGATGGAAGTGCGAGCCCTTTCCAGATCGTTGGTGTCAGTCGTCGGCCGCAGCCTGATGTTGCGCGTACTGCTGCCGATCAGCGGGCTGCTATTGGCAATGGTCGTTGCCTCCGTGATTGGCGTCGCCGTCAAGGACGGCGACGCGGCGCGTGCGGCCTTGAGCGCAAAGACCGGGCTGATCGCCGATATCGCCGGGCGCGGTGCGGCTGACGCGATCTGGAGTCTGGACTCGCAGCTCGCCAAGTCATCGCTGGCGGCGCTCGCCGCCGATCCGGACTATGTCGGCAGCGAACTGACCGACGATCATGGCGTCGCTCTCGCGACCGATGGGGCCACGCAGGCTCGTTCGGACGCGCTGATTGTCGCGAAAGTGCCCGTCACCAGGATCGATCAAGGAAAGCGGAAGACCATTGGCGCGCTGGAGCTGCGGATGTCCACCGCACGCGCTGACATCGCGATTGCGCATGCGACGGCGGTCCTTGCCCTGATCGCTGCCGCCGCGCTTTTCGTCGTGTGCGGCCTGCTGTTCTGGATCCTCAAGAGTGCCACCCGGCCTATTGTGGCTCTAACCGAGGCGATGGCGAAGCTCCCGTCGGGTCGAATTGATACCGTGATCCCTGCGCTTGACCGCGCCGACGAGGTCGGCCGTATGGCTCATGCGGTCGAAGTGTTCAAGCGCAACGCCTTCGAGGTCGAGCGGCTGAACGCTGCGCAAGCGAGCATGAAAGAGCGCTCAGAGCGCGATCGGATCGCCTTGCTTGATCGCATGGCAGGCCAATTCGAATCGACGGTTTCGGCCGTGCTGGTCAACGTCACCAGGGCTTGCGCGAAGATGGGTGAGCGCGCTGAATCGATGGCCGGCAAGATGACCGCGGCAGAGCGCAGTACCCACACCGTCATGCAGGCGACCAACGCTACCTCGGAGAACGTCCAGACGGTGGCGGTCGCCACGCAGCAACTCTCCAGTTCGATCACCAAGATCGCGAGCAGGGTCAATGACAGCGCCGCAATCGCCGGCGATACCTCGGATGCGGCCGAGAAGACCTCGGGCACGATCGCCGTGCTGTCGGTTCAGGCCCAGAAAATCGGCAATATCATCAGTTTGATCCACGATATCGCCAGTCAGACCGATCTTCTGGCGCTGAACGCGACGATCGAGGCGGCGCGTGCCGGCGAGGCGGGCAAGGGCTTCGCTGTTGTGGCGTCAGAGGAAAAATCGCTCGCCAGACAGACCGCGCGCGCAACGGAGGAGATCTCCGACAACATCCAGGCGATCCAGGTGGCGACGGCGCAGGCCGTCGACGAAATCCGGACGATCGCCGAGGTTGCCAACCGTTCGCGCGAAATTGCCACCGGCATCGCCGACACCATCGACGAACAGAGTACAGCTACCCGCGAAATCTCCTCAAGCATCTCGAGCGCCGCGTCAGGCACGCAGGTGGTGGCCGAGAACAGCTCGACAGTAGCCGAGAGTATTTCCGACGCGGGCGGTGCTGCGCGGGATCTGCTGTCGGCCAACCGCGAGCTCGGGGATGAAGTTCGAGCACTGGAAAGCCAGGTTCGGACTTTCGTGGCGTCCGTTCGAGGCGCGAGATAAATCCGCTCGCGCCCGCAACGAGGCTTGGAAAATCCTCCGCTTCCCGATGTTATCAGGGGCTCACGACGACCTGACGAAAGGCACCCGATGAGCACTTCCATCAAGCTGACCGCGGCCAGGAGCATCGCCGCGCTGATCAACTGGACGGCGCAGCCGGTGTCGGTGGCCTTCGACCTGATGGGAGCGGCTCTCGTCAGCCTGGTGACCGTCCTCACCCTGACGGATCATACCGGCGAGGTGCTGTCATGAGCGCCTCGTGTCGGGATTTCTGCGGCGGGATGTCGACGGCATGGAACATCGCCAAAGCATAGCCTATGGTTTTTCCGGGTGATGTCATCCGCCATCCCATGCTCAGGGGAATCATGCCGAAGATAAAGCCGTCGAAAAGGTACTCCAGCTGGAACGGCAACTGGTCATTCCTGCGCGACCTTGAAGTGATCTGCGCCGTCATTGTCGAACGCAAGACGACCGGAGCCGCCCAACGGCTCGGTATCTCGCAGCCGGCGGTCAGCCGGGCGATTGCCAAGATCGAGACGAGATTGGGCCGGACGCTCTTTCACCGTGAGGCCGGGCGTCTGGTCCCGACCGCCGACGCGCTTTCATTTTACGAACGAAGCTGCCACATCTTCGATGCGTTGGAAGAACTGGAACGGCCGGCATCCAATGAAGTGTCGCAAAGACTTGTGGTCTTGTCGCCGCCCACCCTATCGCACCTGTTTCTCGGCCGCGAGGTGGCCGCGTTTGTGAACGAGCATCCGGAAATTACCCTGTCCCTCGATATCGTGACCTTGCAGGAGCTGCCCAGCGCGATCTCGGAAGGGCGCGGGCATGTGGGCATAATCGACGGGGATTTCCTGCATTCGGGCGTCGTCGTCGAGCCGTTCCTGGATACGACGGCGGTCTGCCTGCTGCCTGAGGCGCATGCGCTGTCGACGAAGCGAAAAATCACGGCTGCTGACCTCGATGGCGTCGCCTTTGTGGGAATCAACAGGCGTCACTCCCTCAGCAGCAAGCTCGACAAGATTTTCAACGAAGCCCGCACGACCCCGCGTTACGTCATAGAGACGGACGCCGCGATGCTGGCGGTCGATTTCGTGCGGGAAGGGCTGGGCGTGACCGTGCTCAATCCATTTCCGCTGCTGCTGGGCGAAAGGACGGGACTTGTGGCCCGTCCTTTCGAGCCGAAGATCCCGTTCCGCGCGAATTTCGTCGTTCCGGCCAACGAGCCGACGTCGGCTCCAGCCCGAAAGTTCATCGACTTCGTAAAGACGAGACGTGCGCGCACGGTGGCTCGGATCGCTGTGACGGTGTGAAGACCGTCCGGTTTTAAATTTCGCATCATTCCCGCTCGAATTCGATGTTTGTGCGTCGGAGACCTGCGTTGTCCGCGGTGCCGCGCGGACAATGGGCATAGCCCTATGCGTCAAGGCATACGGTGGTCGATGACAATGACATTGCGGTGTCGTTACATGATTTCAAGTTTGGCCAGCCAATCCCGGCGCGCATTTTTCGCAGGCCCGGCGAAACTCCGTCAGGAAGCTCATAAATCTGCAGGAGATGGAATCCGATGAGTAGTGCGGCGTCTACCGGTGGCCTCGAGCACCCCCAAGCCCAAAGGCACTCGCGAAAAATCGTCGCGGCGGTGCTCGGCAATGCGATGGAGATCTATGATTTTTCCGTCTATGCCGCATTTGCGGCGGTGATAGGCCGTATGTTCTTCCCGTCGAGCGACCTCAATGTGAGCTTGCTGCTGTCGGTCGCGACATTTGGTGTCGGGTTCATCGCACGCCCGCTGGGCGGCGTTGTCATCGGAGCGTTCGCCGACCGTTATGGGCGCAAGAGGGCGATGTCACTCACTATCTGGATGATGGCGTTGGGCAGCGGAGTGATTGGCTTGCTGCCGACCTACGATCAGATCGGCTATGCGGCGCCCGCTTTGCTCGTCGCCGCGCGCTTGATTCAGGGGTTCTCGGCCGGCGGCGAGGTTGGTCCCGCCACCACCTTCCTGCTCGAGAGCGCGCCGCCGGACCAGCAAGGTCTGTTCGGCAGCTGGCAACTGGCCAGCCAGAATATCGGCAACATCATATCCGGTCTCGTGGGCCTCACGATCGCCTTCGGGCTTTCCAAGGCGGCTGCTGACAGTTGGGGGTGGCGAATCCCGTTTCTGCTGGGAATCCTGATTGCGCCGCTGGGCGTTTATATCCGCCGCAGCCTGGTCGAGACGCTCGATCAGGACAAGGCACTCGGCAGCATGTCGGCGGTGTTGTCGACCCTTTTCGAATATGACTGGAAGACGATCGTGCTGACGATTATGGTCTTCACAGGCGTGACCGTCACGCAATGGTTCTTCATCTATGGCACCACTTACGCGATCACGACCCTCGGCTATTCGCAAGGCGTCGGCATGTCCGTCACCCTGGTGATCGGTGTTGCCGGGATGTCGTTCTCCCTGCTGGGTGGGCTGTTGGCCGATCGCTACGGTCTGAAGCCTGTGTCGCTGATCGCCAGGGTAGCCATCACCATTTTGCTGTACCCGGCAATGAAGTACGTTCTGGCTGTGAATGATCCCGTCGTTTTCCTCGTCGTGATCGCCGCACTCATGGCCCTGCAGGCGATCTCCGGCGCGACGGCGATCATCATGATGCCGAAAGCGTTTCCCGCCCCGGTTCGCACGGCGGGCATGTCGATTTCCTACGCCGTGGGCGTGGCGCTGTTCGGGGGTACCGCCCAGATCGTCTTCACCTGGATCATCGGGGCCACCGGCGACAAGTTGTCCTGGATCTTCTACATCGTCGCGATGAACGTCGTCAGCATCATCGGAACCCTGATCCTGCGTCTGCCGACGGAAGCGGCGCATGAGAGGGTTTCCGATGCTCCGATCCTGGCCGCGCCCTGGTAAACAGATCACCTGAACCCACTGCGGCGGGTATTGCCGGGTTATCGGCGATCATGCTCGGTCTTCGCAATGCAAGAACCTGATGTCACAACATGCACTCCTCGACGAGATGAAGGCCAGCGCACCGGAATTCGTGGAAATTCGCCGAACCCTGCATCGTCATCCGGAAATCGGATTCGAGGAGAAGGCAACCGCAAGGCTGGTGGCCGGGTGCCTGAGAGGCTGGGGATTGGACGTCGTCGAGGGGATCGCCGCGACGGGTATTGTCGCCACCTTGCATGGACGCGGCGGCAAGGGGCGGTCGATCGGATTGCGCGCCGACATGGACGCGTTGTACCTCGAAGAGGCCTCCGGGCGCGAGCACAGGTCGCTGGAGCCCGGAAAGATGCATGCCTGTGGCCATGACGGACACACGGCGATGCTGTTGGGTGCCGCCCGCCATCTGGCCCGCCGCCCGGATTTCGCGGGCACCGTAAACTTCATCTTCCAGCCTGCCGAAGAAGGTCTGGGGGGAGGACGCAGAATGATCGAGGAGCGGCTGTTTGAGCGGTTTCCCGTCGACGCGGTTTACGGAATGCACAATTGGCCCGGCATTCCCGCCGGCGAATTCCGTACGCGGACAGGAGCATTCTTCGCCGCCAACGACATCTGGTCGGTGACCTTTCGCGGTACCGGGGGGCACGGCGGGGTGGGCGCCCATCTCGGAACCGATGTGACGTTGGCCCAGGCGCAATTCCTGCTGGCGCTGCAGACGATCGTCAGCCGCAATATTCCGGCGATCGAGGCGGGGGTGATCAGTGTCGGACATATCGCCGCGGGAGCGGCGGATGCCCCCAACGTCATTCCAAGCCGCGCGACCGTTACGGGAACGGCGCGCAGCTTCTCGCCCGAGGTCCGCGACACGATCGAGCGGCGCCTCGGTGAGATCGCCCGGGCTCACGCGGTCGGCTTCGGCTGTTCGGCCGAGATCGAGTACCGACGGCTTTCCCCCGCGCTGGTGACGCAAGCCGAACCAACCGCCATATCTTTGCGCGCCGCCGCCATTCTGGTCGGGCGGGAGAAGGTCGGGGGGGAATTCCCGCCGGTGACCGCCTCCGAGGACTTTTCCTTCATGCTCGAGGCCAGACCGGGCGGCTACATTCTGATCGGCAACGGCATGCCGCATGAAGGATTCGCCAATCTGCACACGCCGGACTACGACTTCAATGACGACATTCTGGCTCTCGGTTCGGCATATTGGGTACAATTGGTTCATACCGAACTGGCGCCAACAGCGTTGCCGGCGTCGTCGCAGAATTCCCGATGACGGTGATAGCCGCGAGATAAGTCCTCTCTCGCTCGCGACAAGGCTTGGAAAATCCTCCGCTTCCTGATGTTATCAGGGCTCACGACTACCTGACGAAAGGCCTCCGATGAGCACGCGACGCGAACACGATCTGCTGGGCGACCGGGACGTTCCGGCGGACGCCTATTACGGCGTTCATACCCTGCGCGCCGTGGAGAATTTTCCGATCAGCGGAACGCCGATCTCGATCTATCCGGACCTGATCGCAGCGCTCGCCTCCATCAAGCTGGCCGCGGCGAGAAGCAACCGCGAACTGGGGCTTTTGGACCAGGCGCGCACGGACGCCATCGTCGCCGCCGCCGAGGAAATCAAGGCCGGCAAGCTGCTCGAGCAGTTCGTGGTCGACGTCATCCAGGGCGGCGCGGGCACCTCGACCAACATGAATGCCAACGAGGTGATCGCCAACCGCGCGCTGGAGCTGCTGGGTCGCGCCAAGGGCGATTATCATTTCCTGCATCCCAACGAACACGTCAACATGAGCCAGAGCACCAACGACGTCTATCCGACGGCGCTGAAGCTCGCGGCCTATTCCGGAATCATGCGGCTGGTCGACGCCATGGCGGTGTTGCGCCAGGCCTTCGAGACCAAGTCCGAGGAGTTCAAGGACATCATCAAGATGGGCCGCACCCAGTTGCAGGACGCGGTTCCGATGACCCTCGGGCAGGAATTCTCGACCTATGCGGTGATGCTGGGCGAAGACGAGCAGCGGCTGAAGGAAGCGGTGCTGCTGGTGTGCGAGATCAACATGGGCGCCACCGCCATCGGCACCGGCATCAACGCGCATCCGGACTATGCCCGGCTGGTCTGCCAGCACCTGCGCGACGCCACCGGCATTCCGGTGGTGACCGCGTCGAACCTGATCGAGGCGACGCAGGATTGCGGCAGCTTCGTGCAGCTCTCCGGCGTCCTGAAGCGGGTCGCGGTCAAGCTGTCGAAGACCTGCAACGATCTGCGGCTGCTGTCGTCGGGCCCCCGCGTCGGGCTCGGCGAGATCAACCTGCCGCCGATGCAGGCCGGCTCCAGCATCATGCCGGGCAAGGTCAATCCCGTCATCCCCGAGGTCGTCAACCAGATCGCCTTCGAGGTGATCGGCAACGACGTCACGGTCAGTTTCGCGGCCGAGGCCGGTCAGTTGCAGCTGAACGCCTTCGAACCCATCATCGCCCACAGCCTGTTCAAGAGCGTCAACCATCTGCGGGCGGGTTGCCTGACGCTGGCCAGCAAATGCGTGAGCGGCATTACCGCCAATCGCGAGCATCTGCGTCGCGGCGTCGAAAATTCGATCGGCATCGTGACCGCGCTCAATCCCTATATCGGCTACGCCAACGCCACCGAGATCGCCCAGCAGGCGCTCATGACCAACCAGAGCGTTTACGATCTGGTGCTGGCGCGCAAGCTGTTGACCCGCGAGCAGCTCGACCAGATCCTGCAGCCGGAGGTGCTGACCCGGCCGCGGTCCTTCGGCCCCGGCACCACGCCGGCGGAAGCCGGCGGGCTGATCCTGCGCCGCGACCAGGCCGATTGACGGCGACGCAGCGTTCGATCGATATCTGCCTGCCGTCGCGTTCCCACAACGCAAAAGAGCCCGGCATGAAGCCGGGCTCTTGGTTGGTCGGAATGCAGTCCGCCTCAGTTGAAGTGGTAGTTGACGCCAGCCTTGACCGAGTGGATCTGCTGGCGGCCCGAGTCGATGCCGCCCGGCACGACGGTGCCGAAATAATTGACGCTGGCGAAGTCGCTGTACATGTATTCCGCCTTGGCCGACCAGCGCGGCAGGAACATGTATTCGACGCCGCCGCCGATGGTCCAGCCGGAATGCACCTTGCTGTCGGTGAAGCTGGCGCCGAGGGCGAGGGCGTTGACGCTGTTGTTCGCCCAGGCGTAGCCGCCCTTGGCATAGAGCAGCGCGGAGTCGACCGCGAAGCCGAGCCGCCCAGTCGCCGAGCCCAGCGCCGGGATCTTGTCGTTGACGGTCACGCCCTGGCTGGTCGCGGAGGCCTTGACGCTGGAGCCGGCGGCGTCCGCCTCGACACCGAAGACGACATGGCCGGCTTGCCAGTTGTAGCCGACGGTGCCGCCACCCAGGCCGCCCTTGAAGTTGGCGCCGCCGGAGTCGTTGGACCAGCCATAACCGCCCATGGCGCCGACGTAGAAGCCGGACCAGTTGGTCAGCGGCGTCAGCATCGCCGGAGCCTTGGCGTAGGTAGCGGGGGCGCGAGCCGCCAGATCAGCCGCAGAGGCGGAAGTAGCCAGCACGACCAGGGCCGCGCCAGTGAGAAGGAGTTTTTTCATTGAGTTCAGTTCCCCTGAGCCGTGTCGCGATGACATCGATGCGGGCGCTGTAGCAACGCGCCCGCATCGCGCCTAC
>Ga0302319_10017522_pt1 | contig 13111 bp, 10 predicted proteins | sample Bog_T0_2_FD_203319 | JGI IMG/M metagenome (GOLD analysis project Ga0302319, IMG submission 203319) | Peat permafrost microbial communities from Stordalen Mire near Abisko, Sweden - Bog_T0_2 | ecosystem: Environmental > Terrestrial > Soil > Wetlands > Peat | place: Sweden: Abisko, Stordalen Mire...
GTTGGGAGAAAGCCTGCTTGGTGACGAGCTGGGCGCCCTCCAGCGCGGCGTTGATGTCGTAAGCCCAGTCGGCCATCTCGGCCACGAGCACGGAGCTTTCCAGCCCGCCTTGGTCGATCGGGGGAGGGTTCATGAGGACGTGGAGGTGGTCGTGCAGGTCGTCGGACTCGGCGAGCGCCGTTTTCACGTCGAAAGTGAGCCGGGTCTGGCCGGCGAGGGCGTTGGCGCCGTTCATGCGGCCATTGACCCGGCAAAACAACTGGTAGGCGGCATAGACCTGCCCGGCGCGGTAGGCCTGCTGGCCCGCTTCGAAATCGGCATAAACGCTTTTCCAGATGGCGGCGAGATTGGCCAGTCGGGGCGGATAGGCGGCCAGGTCTGATTCCTTCGGCGCGAATTTCAGTCCATCGGACGCTTCGGTTTGCTCGCGCTGCGCGAAGTCATCGATGTAAGTGGCGACTTCGTTGCTGTATTTAGGGACGGAGGTATCGAGCGCTGCCAGATCGGGCAGGGGATCGTTCATCGCCGTCTGGGTCGCGGTGACGAGATCGTCCACGGCGACGCATTCGAGATGGAGGTCTGCCGCGTGCCGTATGATATTGATGACCTGGCCCGAGGCATCGGTATCGAAGCGCTGGACGCTGGAGATGATGACCCGGGTCATGCCCGCGCTCGACGCGGCGTTGAGGCGCTCGATCAGCCGCGACACCGGGCCGAGCGAGCCGTCGGGATTCAGGCTGCCGATGACGACGGTCTTCGGCGGATAGGGCCGGCGCGCCGACGTGGAGATCATCCCAACGGCGAGGGCGGCATCGATCCCCGTGCCGTCGCAGACTGGCGTGTCGAGTACCTTCCAGCGCGCGCCCTCCCACGGTTCCTGCCAGGCCAGGGCGCTGGCGAGCGAGGCGTTCCAGAGCTGCGCAAGGAAGATCGGCGCAGCGGGATTTTCAGCGGGCAGATCAAGCGTGAAGCTGGCGGCGTCGTCGTTCGGGCCGGTGGAGGGCTCCGATTTCCAGTGGAGGCGGATGTTCACGCACTTGGCGGTCTTGCCGTCAGGCAGGAGAATGGCGAGCGGGACTTCCTGTTCCGTCTCGATGGAGGAAAGCACGAGCGGCGCGCCAGTCGGCTTGTCCTGGGCCAGCATGGGCTGAAGTCCAACAAAGGCAGCCAGTGCAGCGCGCAACGCAATCCGGGCTAGATTCAGGGGACATTCCCCACGGGTACGCATCGACCAAGCTTAGCGTGCTTTTGTCTCCTGCGCACGACTAATGAAATGACCTCAGTAGAGCAGGTCGGGATTCTTCACTTTTCCGCAGAAGAGCCGTCAAGGTGAATGGACGGAGGCTCGCCCTGTTGCGGTGCGGCCTTAATGCGTTCGAGAACTGTTACGTCGATCTGGTCCTTTTCCCGGAGAGTACCTTTTTTCGCTTCGATCAAATCGGGGATCGAAAGACATTTAAGGTCGAACCCTTCATCAAGCCTGTATTTCGCCGCATTTCGAGCAAAGTCGTCATACGTCTTCCCATTCAAGATAGTAAAGACGTCCAAGGGAAAATTCTCTTCGATTCGAACGCATCCCGGGCCTTGAAAATCCTCGAAGGTTAAATCTTTGCCGCACCCATCTCCCCATTGACTAACCGCAGACACAAAGCGGTCGATGTTGTCCCGGCTATTTTGCAAAAGGATGTCGATGTCCTCGGTCATCCGGGCGAAACCGTGCAAGGATACAGCCGCGCCGCCCAGCACCAGAAATTCCACCCTTTTGCTAAGCAGCTTTTCGAACAAGTTTGCGTACATGAGGTGGTATCTCCCGGCTTTTTTTGCCGGCCGGGGTGGATTTCCAAAAAAGGTAAAGCTGCCAGATTTGATCAAGCCGATTACGGGCGGTATCCGAACGCACTTTCCCAACGTGCTTTTTGATTTTTCCGTCCTCTGGAAAATTCATTACGTCAAGATAGGTTAACGGGCACGAACTGACAACACTCTGTCTCGAGTCGAGCGAGGCAAAGGTTTTTTTCGGACCGACTCCAGCAAGAGGCGGTCAAGCTCTTGCAACGATGGTCAAGTTGGAGAAAGGCATCTTCGATTCGTCGCGAACGTTGCGTCGTGGCGTGAACCCCATCTCAATTTCAGCAAATCTGAAACGGGATTACGCAGCAGCCCGGAGTCTCATGCGCGAACGCTTGCCGTGCTAACTCGGGAGGTTTCGCGCCATGGGAGACGGGCTGCTGCGTAAAAAGAGGATCAGCCATTGGCCGTGCTGAGGTGGACGGCCATGGCGACTTCGGTGCGAATATCTTCGAGTTCGTTCTCGAACTCGTGCTTCATGATATCGGAGCTTTCGAGCTCGGTGACTTCAAATTCGTCGAATACAGTGCCGTCGCGAGCGATCCAGGTGGAGCGGGATTCGATTCGTTTCTCGGCCGATTGCAAATGGGTCAAAAGGATGGAAAGACCCTGAAGGGCAGCGAGAGTTGCTACGCAAGCGGCTACGATATCGAGTGGGACAGTATGCATGTTTTTCCTTTGTTGTTTTTAGTAATAGATCAATCTGCGTACATCGTCAACAAGAAAATAGGCATTATCTGCGTATTTTTTTTAAAATAGCTTCCTCGCATAGGGTAATTAATGCCTATTCGTGGCGGCTTTTAAGACATAATTTCGAATCATATTGCGTATTATTATGCTTACTATAAGCATCTTATAGAACTAGATCATTTTCGCCACATGTTTCTGATTGTTAAAGTCGCGTTTCCATTGCTTGTTAAGCAAGCCACAGGATGATTGATCTTTTTCTGGGCAAATCGATTTTTGCGTAGCAACCTCTATGCATGGGCATCGTCGAGGCAACGCGGCGTTTTGAAGCGTGGCTCAGGCGCCGTATCTCGGTGGTCGAGGAGGATCTCGACTACAAGCACGAGCAGATGCGCGCTGACCCATTTCTGTTTTTCCGCGCCACCTACTATCGCTGGGCGCAGCTCTGGAGGCAGAACTGTCCACAACTGGCGCGCGCGCCGGAGGTCTATGCGGTGGGCGATCTTCACCTCGAGAATTTCGGTACCTGGCGCGATGCGGAGGGCCGGTTGGTCTGGGGCGTGAATGATTTCGACGAGGCGCACCCGATGGCCTTTCCAAATGATCTGGTCCGCCTCGCCGTCAGCGCGATGCTCGCGGCCGACTCGTCGTACCATTTCAAGCTCAAGCCAAGCGACATATGCGCGCAGCTCGCCGAGGGCTATCGCGTCGGGATCGAGCGGCGAGGCGAACCATTCGTCCTGATGGAGTCGCACCCGAAGCTGCGCCGGATGGCGCTCCAGGATTTGCGCCAGCCCGCGGCGTTTTGGGAGCGGTTCGAGGCGAAGTTGATTCCGCACGAGGAATCTCTTCCCGATTCCGTCCGCAAGGCCTTCGCGAAAATATTGCCCGACGGCGCGAAACCCGAATATCGGATTCTGAAGACGCCGAAAGGCTTGGGCAGCCTGGGTCGCCGCCGCTACCTGGCGCTGGCGAATTGGCAGGGGGGAAGAATAGCTCGCGAAGCCAAGGCGGTTGTCGCCTCGGCCAACCTTTGGGCGAGCGGGGAAGGTAACCATGCCGGGAAGGGGAATCCGTGGCTGGAAAGGATCGTGGAGTCTGCCGTGCGCTGCGCCGATCCGTATTACGAGGTAAGAGGGGGCTGGCTCGTGCGCAGGCTCGGGCCGGATTGCAGCCGGATCGATATTGATGAACTCGTCCACCACGAGGAAATGGCGGAGCTTCTCTTCAGCATGGGGCAGGAGACGGCTAATGTGCATCTCGGCATGCCGAAAGGCCGCAAAGTCGTGCGGCGCTCGCCGGCGCTTGTCGCGCTGACCCAAAAAAAGTCTGGCGCCGGACGTCTTCCCACCCGTTGGCTCGAGAAAGCCGCGCAGCTGATGCTCAAACTCAGCCTGAAAGACTGGCACCAGTTTCGGGACAGTAAAAAGAGCGCGTTGCGGTAGGCATGCAGGCGTCTTCCTGAGGTCGCCGACCTCGTCACATCGGCTTTACGGGCGTGCTTCTGAGAGGGGAAAGCTCTCCCCTGCGGTGCCGAGCCAAAATTGGCACGTGGCACAATATATGCTAATGGCGCGATCCCAGACGAAAGTGTTTTGAAATAGAGCGGTAATCCAGACACTTCGAGGCGGCCTGTTTTTACGCAAAGCCGCTGCTTTTACCTCTGAAAAGAGGCTCCGGATAGGGGTGCTCCAAGCCCGTGGCATGTCCATTGCAAAGTAGAAGCCGACCTAATGGTTGTTTCGAGAGCAGAAAAGAAATCAAACGTGATTGTCGTAATGAGTAAAAATTTTCAAAGTTTCTTGGTGGTAGTGGTCTTCGCGCTCAGCGCGATTTTGACCCAGGCCCAGACAACGGGCGCCTCCGTTGCCGCCATTCCGCAAGGAATGATCACTTTCGCCATTCCCCACGGTTCCATCAGCTACCTCAGCCTGCCCCTGACCAATAACCCTACTTACACCGGTTCCGTTTCTGCCATGACTTCAACCACCATCAGCGTGGGTGATTCTCCGGCCCCGTTCACCAGCAGCCTTACGTCCGCCGGGTCGCCCTATTTTGTGAAGTTTCTGAGCGGAAACGAAATGGGCCGTGTTCTGTTGGTCACGGGTAATACCACAAGTTCCCTGACCCTGGACGCGACGGATAATAACTCGGGGTCGTCGGTTTTCCTCGATACGACCGGTTTTAATGTGCAAACCGGCGATACCTTTGAGATTTTCCCGGGGGATACGCTGGCGTCAGTCTTCGGCGCGGGCACGACGCAGAGCCCGTTGCTCCTGACCGGCGCGACGAACGTGGGCATGTCGGACGTCGTCTGCCTTCTCACCAAATGCAGCATGCCGGCCGCGACCTATTATTTCAACACCAACACCGGTACCTGGGTTCAGTATGGGTCCAAGGTGAACGCCAATAACACCGTCATCTACCCCTACTCGGCTCTGACGATCGCGCGCCGGGCCAATCATCCTGATACCACGCTTGTTTTGGGAGGCAGGGTTGCGGAGGTGGCGCCCCAGATCAAGGTGATCGGTAACGAGACTGTCTTCACCTCCACGCACTACGCTGCCGACGTCGCACTTTCCAAGCTTCAATTTGGCGCGAACTGGGTCACGGGCACCTCGGTCGGAACAGCCGACACGCTCGGTGTTTGGAATCCCTCGCTCAATCACTTTGAATCCTATTATCAAATGCCCGATTCCACCTGGCGGAAGTATCCCGATGCCACTACCGACCAGAGCAATACCGTTATCACTGCCGGCTCGTTAACTACCATTGCCAAGCGGGGATTGGTGACTGGCGCTTCCACCTTTATACAATCACCCCTACCTTATTCTTTGGACTAATTCCTGCATAAAAGAGCCAACCCGACGATTTGGGCGATTTGTTCAGCGCAATTCTTAGGTTAGGCCCTTCGATAAACGAGACTTTTCCAGAGAGAAATCGGTTGGGTTGTCTTACGTCAGACCCTCATGCAGTGAGGGAGAGACGAGGTGTATTCTCTGTGTCGGAATTTGTACAGGGACACAAACCAAGTACAAATTCGAGCTGCTTAGGAGCCGAAGATCGCTTTAGAAAAAGGCCTCGAATCATTACAAGTAAGTAATGTATGCCAAGTCCGTACGGAATATGCATAGTCATTTTTGCGTCAGAAACTCGGCAGAATGATGCAAAAGTGAACACTTTTAAAGGCACTAATTGCCTAGTGTCCGGTATTAGGCTCTGCAACCGTCTAGAAACCACATGTTTAAGGGCTTTCAATGCGTAACACTCGCTAATTAGTATATTGCGATTTATTACGCATAAACATGTAAAATGACGATTTGTGGACATTTTTTCGTCCTTTCCTGATTTGGACAACAACTATAAGGTCGTTTGGTAGGCACGGTCGATGCGTTAGGTCGGCGAGTCCAAATGGAGAACAATTATGATTAGCCAACGCACATCCGGCTTGTACCACTTAGTGGTCCTGGTCCAATGCCTTCTGATCAGTATTCTCTACTGGTCGCTGGTGACGGTCTTTTACCTCTACCATACGACCTTTACTTTAGAGGGCTATCGGGTCTACGCCATTCCTTACGCGTTCGCTCTCATCGGACTTTTGGCGGCTGCTGCCCTCCGAACCGACGCCTTGGCCAGCCTTCTACGCAAGGATATCTCTGCCATTCACCGCGAGTCGTTCCGCCAGATCCGGTACGTGATGGCGCTCCTCTTTGTCTATTTCCTCACCGCACAGACCCCGCTGCTGGGTTCGCGATTTGTCGTGGGCTTCTTTGCGCTCAGCTATCTCCTCCTGCTTTTGACCCACTGGCGTCTGCCGGCCATCATCACCAAGTATGCCTTCAGCGGATCGCGGGTGGAACGGACCCTGATCGTGGGATCGCCCGAGAAAGTCTCGGAATTGGGCCTCTACCTCGCGCACAAGGAGGAGATCGGCATCAAAACCATTGGCCTCGTCTGCGACGGCATCGCCCGCGGGACGTATGGCAAATACCGCGCGCTCGGCGAGCTTTCGGACCTAAAGCCGCTGCTGAAAATGCACAGCATCACGCAGGTCATTGTGGCCGAATTTCCGATGTTCAAGAACCAGCTTCAGTACATCACCGACATCTGCCAGTCGCAGGGCGTGCGGTTGCTCGTCGTTAACACGCTGCCTTCCATGTTCATCCATAAGGTTTCCATGTTCGCGGATGACGGCTTGAATTTCATCGGTCTGCGTGAAGAGCCGATGGAGAATCCGTATCACCGCCTACTCAAGCGGACCCTCGACTTGGCCGTGGCCGTTCCGGTCGTTTTCCTGCTCCTGCCGATCACCTCGGTCATCGTGGCCCTTCTCCAGGCGATTCAGTCGCCGGGCCCGCTGTTCTACGTCCAGACCCGCGCTGGTTTGCAGAACCGCACCTTCCGCTGCCTCAAGTACCGCACGATGTACGCGACCAACCACGATCCGGCCCAACAGGCCAAGTTGAACGACAGCCGGATTTATCCCGCCGCCAAGTGGCTGCGCAAATTCAGCATCGATGAGCTGCCGCAATTCATCAACGTCCTGCTCAATGAAATGAGCGTGGTGGGGCCGCGTCCGCATTTGGTCGAGCACAACGATACGTTTGCGAACATCACGCAGAATTATCACATCCGGGCCTTCATCAAACCGGGCATTACCGGAATGGCGCAGATCCGCGGTTACCGGGGCGAAGTCAGCTGTGAGAGCGACTTGGAGAACCGGATCAAGTCCGATCTCTATTACATCGAGAAGTGGAGCTTCAACCTCGATCTCCTCATCATCCTACGCACCTTCATGACCGTGTTTCTGCCGCCCGAAACCGCGCGGTGATATGGTAGCCGTCGCACTCCGTGCGACGGTCCCGCGCACGGAGTGCGCGGGCTACCTAAAATACTCCGCTGCTTGCGGCGGGTTTCTTTATTGACGGGGAGCGCAGGACCGGTCGCGGTACTTTGCGAGGATGGGGATGAGCTGCAGCGCCTTCCAGTAGCGCGGGATGAATCTCCCCGGCGCGTCGATGCAGCGAAAGAGCCAGCCCAAGGCGAACTTGTCCGCCCAATCGGGGATGTTGGCTTGCAGCCCGGTCAGGAACGCCACAGCCGCTCCCACGCAGATGATCGACGGGCGATAGGAGAGATTTTGCCGGAGATAGTAACCGAGGCGCTCCTGCACGCCTCCGCCGAGATTGACGATGATGTAGGGAGCGTGATGCGACTCAATCCAGCTCAGCATGGCGGGATCGGAGATCGGGCCGTTCGGATACATGGGCGCGACGAAGCACTCCTGCGGCGTGACGGGATGGCCGTTCCGGTTCAGCCACGCGAGGTTCACCTCCATCTCGCGCTGGGACGGCATGATCCAGAGAGAGCTTCCGGCCTGGCGCAATTCGTCACCGGCGAGAAGAACACGCAGGAGTTTCAGGCCGGAAATACGGGGCAGCCGTTGGCCGGTGACCAGCTTCCAGAGCAGCAGCATGAACGCGCTGTCGGTGATGGCGAAGTCGCTCTTCTCCACGGATTCACGATAGGCCGTATTCGTCGGCAGGTCCGCCAGTGCAGGCGCGGCGGGAACGACGATGAAATGACCCTCGGCGCACAACTGCAGAAGCCCGGCCATGTCCCCGGTGAAGAAATTGATGCCGAGAATGCGTTGAAAGGATTGCGCCATGCAGGCGTAAGTATTAGGTGACTCGAACCTTGGGTCACAAGGAGTTTCTAAACGGCAGGTCTTTGGCACGGCGGTGGTTTTCGGGAGGTCGCAACAAAACATTTCTGCGAAATCTTCACCTTCACGCCGAGTTACTGGCGCTCACATGTCGAAAAACGAATCGTCGTGATCCTTGGCGCTGTGGCCATTGCCGTTCCCATGTCCGTTCCCGTGCCCATGATTATGACTATTACCGTTGCCATTTCCCTGATTGTTTCTGGAAGAGACGAAGTGTTTTTTGCGCCCATTCAGTTCCATGGTTCGGACGGGGGGATGGACTGCCTTTTTGACCGGCTCGAACGCTTGGGAATAATCGTTGATCTCCGGGTCGGTAAAGGATTGTCCTTTGACCAGCTTGACCAGGACATCGACTCCCGCGCGAAGTTCAACCGACTGGTGAGTCAGCTCTTCCGAGGCGCTGGCCGTCTCCTCGGAACCGGCGGCGTTGGCCTGCGTGACCTGGCTCATCAGATTGATCGCACGATTGATCTGTTCCAGGCCGGTGTTCTGTTCCCGGGATGCCTCCGTGATCTGTCCCACCACGGAATCGACCTCGCGTGCCTTCGCGACGATATGGCCGAGACTATCACGCACGCCGTTGGCTTTCTGCGCGACTTCCGCGATGCTCGCCGTCACCTTGCTGTTCACCTCCACGCCGAGCTGGCTCTGGTTCACGGCCGCCTCGATCATGGCCGCGGTTTCCTTCGCCGCATCGGCGCTGCGTTTGGCGAGGCTGCGCACCTCCTCGGCCACGACGGCGAAGCCCATGCCGGCCTCCCCTGCGCGCGCGGCTTCGACGGCGGCATTAAGCGCCAGAATATTCGTCTGGAAGGCAATTTCGTCGATGGTCGAAATGATCTTGGAGATGCTGTTGCTCGAAGTTGTGATGCCGTGAATGGCTACGGCCATTTCCGTGCTGGCCCGTTGGATCGCCTTCATCGCCGTCTGCATTTCCTCGGTCTGCCGGGAACAGGCCTCGGCGGCGACGCGCGTCTCGCTCGAGAGCGACTGCGCGGCCTGGGCACTTTCGCTGTTGCGCTTCGTCATGCTGCCGATTTGCTCCAGGGCAGAGCTCGTTTCCTCGAGCGAGGAAGCCTGCTCGTTGGCGCCCTGGGCCAGCGATTGACTGGCCGTGGCAAGCTGCCCCGAGGCGGCGACGATCTGGTTGGCCCCCGCGCCGAGCGCATCCGCCACGCCGGTCAGGACCCGGTTGAGGCTGCGCACAATCACGTAGGCGATGGCCATGCAGGCCGAGAGCATGATGATGATGGAGAGATTCACCACGATCGACGTGTTATCGGTGATGATGATGCTTTCTTCGGCAGTGAGGTCGGCGATCCTTTTGTTGTGGTCGATCTCCTCCTGCAACGCCTCCTTCAACTTGGCAAAGGCCGGTTCGGACTGTTGCTTGAACAAGGCGAAAGCCTCCTTATCCTTGAGGGCGATACTTAAATCGCGGACCGGAGTCCACGACGCCAGGAAAGCCGCGCGGTCGGCGACGACCTTGTCAAACAACGGCTTGTCCTGCTCATCCAGCACGGAGGTTTGCTGGTAGGCGGCGATCAGCTTGTCGGTCTCCGCAAGGCATTCCGTCAGGCGGTTGTCGTAGGTATTTGTCTCATCCTGGGTTTCGGCCAGGATATGATGAAGCATGAGATCATAGGACTCGTTTTCGTGCGATTGGATCTGGCCGATCACATAAACGCCTTGCAACTGATTGGCTGAAATATTTTCGGCAAAGGACTTCAGCTTCGAAATGCTGATCGAGGTGAAGACGCCTACCGCGACATTGATCATGATCAGGATCGATAATCCGAAAATAATCTGCTTTTTTATCGTCCAGAAGTGCATGGGTTGTCCTTAATATCGGTTCGAGGCGAAATTCCTTAACCCGAGTGGGCATAATCGAGTGCAGATTCCCGGTCAAATGACTCAAAACGACGTAGGACGTCCGATTCGGGGTCGAGATGGACCAGTGCAGCCGCGTCCAGGATGAGCCCGACACATCCATCCCCCAGGATCGCGCCGCCGGAAACCATCGGATCGGTCTTGAAGACTTCGCCCAGGTTCTTGATCACGACCTCCTGCTTGCCCACGAGCTCGTCGGCCATCAGGCACCGCTTTTTCCCGTCCGACTCGATCACCACCAGAATTCCGTCGCCCGGACAACCCGTGTCTTCTTTCATCTGAAAGTGTTCGCGTAACCGGAGAAGCGGAATGACTTCTTTGCGCATCTGCACCAGTTCTCCGCCGCCGGGCAGCGAGGTGATCTGGCACGATTTTGGGGGGAACGATTCGCGCACCGAAATGGTGGGCAGGATATACCTTTGCCCGCCCACGCGGATGATCAGCCCGTCGATCACCGCCAGGGTCAGCGGTAGCCGGATTGTGAAGACGGTGCCCTGTCCGGAAACCGATCGGATATCGATCTTGCCCCGCAGCCGGCTGATGTTCCTGTGCACCACATCCATGCCAACCCCGCGGCCCGAAATCGCCGTGACCACCGCTGCGGTCGAGAAACCGGGCCGGAGAATCAGGTAGAGCAGGTCCTTGTCGTCCGGCTTTTCGCCCGGGCTGAGCAATCCATTCTCCACCGCTTTCTCGAGAATGCGTCCGCGATTGATGCCCAGTCCGTCGTCCTCGATTTCGATGACGATGTTCCCGCTCTTGTGATAGGCGCGCAGATGAATCGTTCCCGTCGGGGGCTTGCCCATGGCCACGCGCCGTTCCGGCGTCTCGATGGCGTGGTCCACCGCGTTGCGGACCATATGCATGAGCGGATCGCCGATCTTCTCCACGATCGTCCGATCAACTTCCGTTTCCTCTCCATCCAGGACCAGTTGCACGTCCTTTCCTTGTTGCGCGGAGATATCACGCACCAGGCGATGCATTTTTTGGAACGTCGAGCGGATGGGCACCATGCGCATCGACATGGCCGTCCGCTGCAGTTCCTTGCCGATCCGGTTAAGCTGTTCCAAATTGCGCGCGATGGTGTGACGGTTCACACCGGGCGAAGAGAAATTCTGGACAATGAGTGACTGCGCGATCAGCAACTCGCCCGCCAGGTCGACGAGACCATCGAGCCTGGCCGTGGAAACCTTGACCGCATGCAGGGCCGTCCCGCCCACATAGGTCGACGGTTTCAGCTTCGCCACCGGGTTGCAAATCGGCATGGGCGTGGGCATCAACGCAGGCTTTTTTTCCGTTGTTGCCGGCGCTGTCGACGGAGCGGGAGTCGCGGCCGGTGTCTCGGTCGCCACGGGCGCCACCTTCGGCGCAGGCGCTTCGCCGTTATTCACGATGTGCCGCGCGGCGGCCTTCAGCACCGCGGTTGGGATATGGACCACCTGCCGCGGTTTTTTTCCGGTGATTTGCGCTTCCACCTCGTCGACAAATCTTTTGAGCGTGTCCCGGCTTTTTAAAATAATATCAACCACCACCGAATTGATCTGCAGCCGGTTTTCCCTTGCGCCGTCGAGCAGCGATTCGAGCGTATGGGCCAACTGGCTGATGGCGGTGAAGTCCAAAAAACTGGCATTTCCCTTGAAGCTGTGGAACGCCCGGAAAAGAGAATGGATGACCGCCTGGTCATGGATGTTTTTCTCCAGCGCGAGCGTACCCTGCTCGATGTGCTCCAGCCGTTCGCGAGCGTCACTGATGAATTCCTCCACCAGCTCCGCATCCAGGTCGGGACTGAGTTCGAGCGGAATCTCACCGATCTGTTCCTCGGGGATTGTATCCATTGTGGCTACCGTTTCGAGCCGGCTTCATCCGGCAGCGCGGGCAGGGGCAGGAGCGCATGGTCGTTCTGGACGATTTCGTCGATATTCAGGAGAGCCTTCAACTGCCCTTTGACTTTCGCCATGTTCTGGATGTGTCCGGACGAGGTGCCCTTGCCAAACTCGGGGGCGGGCTCCATATCCTCCGCTCCGATCTGGTAAACTTCCTCCAGCGCATCGACGATCAAGCCCATAAGCTTCGTCGCCGAGGCGATCGTCACATGGACGACAATGATGCAGGTGCGGTTGCCCGTCGCGACGTTTGGCAGGCCAAACTTCATCCGCAGATCGATCACCGGAACGATTTTGCCGCGGAGATTGATCACGCCGCGCACATACTCGGGCATCCGGGGAATGGGAGTAATGTCGAGCAAACGGATAATCTCCCGCACCTTCAGGATAGGAACACCATAAGAACTGCCATTGAGGATGAACGTCAGATATTTCCCGGCAGCTTTACCCGACGCGGTTTCTTCCTGGAGTAAAGTGGACATGGGCGAAAATTATTGGGCAGGGGCCGGTTGAAGATTGAGATGTTTGCTCGCTAGGGCCAAGAGCTGGTGGCCTTTGAAAGGCTTCGCCACATAGCCAACGACGTTCAATTGATCGGCGCGTTCAATCGAATGGATGCCCGATTCCGCCGTCAGCATGACCACCGGCGTGTTCTTGAAGGCATCGAGCGCCCGCAGCTTCTCGAGCACCACCAGCCCGTTCATATCGTCCATCGTGATATCGAGAAAAATAAAGTCCGGCGCGACGGCAGTCGCGATGGCCAGGCCGTCCGTGCCGTTGGTTGCCTCGTAGACGTCACAGCCCAGCGGCTGAAAGGCCCTGGCGACAATCAGCCGTACCATCCTGCTGTCATCGACGGTCAAAATCTTGTAGCTCATCGGGAGATAGGCGTGGCTCGCCTACTCAGGTTTTCGGTATGGGAACTTATTTCTTTAGTGGCATGTAAGGTGACGCGTTCCCAATCAACGACTTGCGATGACGTTGTTTCCTGAAGTGTTAACATGCTCGCCGTTCCACCGACCGAATCTCATAATCCATTAGCCCGCCATGTCGTGCCCTGGGTCGTAGGCGCTTTGCC
>Ga0302319_10017523_pt1 | contig 13110 bp, 8 predicted proteins | sample Bog_T0_2_FD_203319 | JGI IMG/M metagenome (GOLD analysis project Ga0302319, IMG submission 203319) | Peat permafrost microbial communities from Stordalen Mire near Abisko, Sweden - Bog_T0_2 | ecosystem: Environmental > Terrestrial > Soil > Wetlands > Peat | place: Sweden: Abisko, Stordalen Mire...
CGTCGATTTGCCCGCCCCGTTCACCCCAACCAGCGCCACCCTGTCTCCGCGCTCAATAATGAAGTTGACGTTATCAATCACCCGCTTCGCGCCATAATGCTTCGAAACGCCCTTAAACTCCGCCACAATCCGCCCGCTCGGCTTCGGCTGCGGAAATTTAAAGTGGATCGTCTCTTCTTCCGGCGGCAATTCAATGCGTTCAATCTTTTCCAGCTCTTTGATCCGGCTCTGCACCTGCTTCGCCTTCGTCGCCTGCGCCCGAAACCGGTTAATAAACGTTTCTAACTGCTCAATCTTGTCGCGCTGATTCTTGTAGGACGATTCCAACTGCGCCAGCCGCTCCGCCTTCTGCGTTCGATATTTTTCGTACCCGCCCGTATAGAACGTCACTCGCTTATTCCAAATCTCAGCAATCTTCTTCACCGTTACATCCAAAAAATAACGGTCATGCGAAATCAGAATATAGGCGAACTCATAATTGGTGAGATATTGCTCCAGCCAGTTGCGCGCCTCTAAGTCCAAATGGTTCGTCGGCTCGTCCAACAGCAACAAATTCGGCTTCTCCAGCAGCAATTTCGCCAGGGCCAATCGCATCTGCCAGCCGCCCGAAAATTCTTCGGTCTGCCGCAACCAATCTTCCTTACGAAAACCCAACCCCGCTAAAACCGCTCCCACTTGCGCTTCAATCGTGTAGCCATCGCGCGCCCGAAACTCGCTATCCGCCCGCTCAAACCGCTCCGCCACGAGCCGGTATTCTTCGCCCTCCGGATCTAGATCGCTCATCCGGCCAGTCAGCGTTTCAAGTTCAATCTCCAAATCCTTCAACGTCGCAAACACGCTCATGCATTCGGCAAAAACCGTGCGCCCGCTCACCGTAAGCCCATCTTGCGGCAGATAGCCGAGGCGAATCCCCTTCATGGCCGTCAAATCGCCATAGTCGAGGTCATCCATCCCCGCAATCACCTTGAGCAGAGTCGATTTGCCTGTGCCGTTACCCCCCACCAAGCCCGTGCGCTCTTTAGGGGTAATGAGCCAGTCCAGATTTTCGAAAAGTAATTTGTGGCCAAAGCGCTTCCCAGCGCCTGAAAGTTGCAGCATCCTCAACCATTATTGACGACGCGCAATTTCCGCACCCGCACTACCTCAATTGGTTAGGGCAGTCGGCATGCCTCTTCCCTTAGGCGAAGATCCCGTCATGCACATTCCCCGCCGTATCCGTCAATCGGAAATCCCTCCCCGAATACCGATACGTCAACTTCAAATGGTCTAATCCCAACAGCGCCAGCACCGTCGCATGAAAATCATGGATATGCATGCGGTTCTCCGCCGCATGATACCCGAACTCATCCGTCGCCCCATAAGCGAACCCGCCCTTCACGCCGCCGCCCGCCATAAACAACGAATAACCATAAGGATTGTGATCGCGCCCATTCCCCCCTTGCGAAACCGGCGTCCTCCCAAACTCACCCGACCAAATCACCAACGTATCCTTCAACAACCCACGCGCCTTCAAATCCTTCAGCAACCCCGCAATCGGCCTGTCCACTTCCGCCGCATTTTCATTGTGTTTCTGAAACAGGTCCGAATGCTGATCCCACTTGTAACTATGCGTGCACTGGATAAACCGTACATCCGCCTCCGCCAATCTCCGCGCCAGCAAACATTGCCAACCGAAATCCGCCGTCACCGGATCATCAAGCCCATACAACTTCTTCGTCTCGTCCGATTCCCCCGCCACATCGAAAACCCGCGCCGCCTCCGCTTGCATTCGGAAACCCATCTCGAACGATTGAATCCGCGTCTCCAATTCATCGTCCAGCTTCCACAGTTCCTGATGCTTGCGGTTAATCGCTTGAATCATATCCAGCTCATACCGCTGCTGCTCACGGTTCAGCCCTTGATTCACCAGATACTCAATCGGCTCCTTCTGAATGTCTTTCACCTGCATGCCGGCATTTCCCACTGCGGTCCCTTGCACCGATCCTGGCAAAAATCCGCTCGCCCAGTTCTTCGCGCCGCCATGCGAGAGCGCCGGCTTAATCGTGATGTATCCCGGCAGATTCCTGTTCTGCGATCCCAACCCATAAAGGACCCACGAACCCATGCTCGGCCGCGTGAACGTAAACGTTCCTGTAAACGTTTGCAACAGCGCCGCCCCATGATCCACGCCCTCACCCACCATGGAGCGCACCACACACAAATCATCCGCGCACTCGCGAATATGCGGAAACAAATTACTAATCGGCAACCCGCTTTGCCCGCAATTCTTGAACTGCCAGGGAGATTTCATCAACCCACCCGTTTGCCCCGCCGCAAACGTCAGCGGTTGCTTAATCGGTAATGGCTTTCCATCGTTCGCGTCAAGGTATGGCTTCGGATCAAACGTATCAATCGACGAAGGGCCGCCATGCATGAACAAGAAAATCACCCGCCTCGCCCGGGCCGGGAACATCGGAGGTCGCGGCACCAGCGGGTCAACCGCCTTGTCAGCCATCGCCACCTCAGCCAGTAGCGACTGCAGTCCCATAAATCCAAACCCGCAACCGGCCGCGCGCAGCATCCCTCGTCGCGAAAGCTGTGAAGGTCTCGGTCCCTTCGTCAAAAAATCATTGATATTCATCGCGCCCTTTTAGTACACAAATATAAATTCGTTCGAAGCCATCAGCACGTGCGTGAAGCTCGTCCAGGCTTTCTCCTCGTCAATCGTGCTCCACTTCCGCCGCAAGTCCGCCAAATAGGTCAGCCCTTGGTCAATCTCATTGGCATCCGGCCTCCGGTCCAGCACCCGCAAATAAATCTGCTCCACCCGCCGCCTGTCCAACTTCTCCTGCTTTAATACGCTCACCGTCAAATGGTCCGCTTCTCGAATCACCATCGGACTGTTCATCACAAACAGCGCCTGCGTCGCCACCGTCGTCGGGCTCCTGTGGCCCTCTGGCGTCGTCGCATCGCCAAAATCAAACAGCGTAAAAAGTGTTGGCAGGTTCGACCTCCGCAACGGCAAATAAATACTCCTCCGATTCGTCTTCTCCGGATTCATACTGATGCGCCCCGCACTCGTTTCGCCATCCGTCCCAACTCCCGGATCGAGCGTACCTCCCATAGTCAGGTCCAGGTCGCCTCCCATCGCCAGATAAGCATCCCGAATCTCCTCGATGCTCAGCCTTTGTCTCGGGAAGTGTGAGAGCATCCGATTCTCCGGATCTTTCGCCTTCTTCTCCTCATCAAACGCCGCGCTCATTTGATAGGTCTTGGAGAGCATGATCAACCGGTGCATCTTTTTGATCGACCAGCCATTCTCCACAAACGTCCTTGCCAGATAATCCAGCAATTCCGGATGGTTCGGCCTCTCACCCAACCTTCCATAGTTGTCCGGCGTCCGCACAATTCCATCGCCAAAATGTCCTTGCCAAATCCGATTGGCCATCACTCGCGGTGGTAGCGGGTTCCTCGCATCCACAATCCAATTCGCCAGCTCCAACCGCCCACTCTTCGTCTTCACCTCTGGCGCCGGCGCACTCAACTTCAAAATGGAAGGCACTGTCCGCTCTACCGGATCTCCCAAACTGTGATAATCGCCGCGCAGGAAGACGTGTTGGTCCATCGTCTCGCCTTCTTTTACCGCGCAAGCCATCGGCACTTCTTTTCTCGGCAGCGTCTTTTCCATGTCCGCTGCCTGTGCCATTAACTCTCGCGCCTGTTTCGCCTTCTCCGCATCCAACGTCGCCAGTTGTTCTTCCACCGTCCTATGCAACGGGCCGCTATCCTGCCACACCGCCACAAAGAACGGATCAGTCGCCGCCGTCATCTTCGGCCTTGGGCCGGCCACTTTCCCCGAATTCGGATAGCTCTGCTGCGCTTCCTTCCACCAACTCAAATCCTGGTCGTATTGATACGCACTCTTCCGGAAATCTTCCTGATACTGCGCGGCAATCTCCGCGCGGTTCGCATCCATCGCCGCGTGCCACTTCGCCAACTCCGCGCGCTTCGTGTCGCTTAAATACTCAACCCAACGCGTCAATACTTTTTCATCGAGCTTGAGATCGCTGGCCACCGCCGCTGTGCTCTCGCGCTTGCCATAAACGCGATAAGCCCCGAGCATCGAACTCGCAATCTGCTTCTCGGCAATGTCCCGATTCTTCCGCGCCTCCGCGTCAAAATCGATAATCTTCCGCAGCGAACCCTGTAGCTTGTTGTAATCCGTCCATTGTTTCTTGAACGCTTCGAACTCTCCCGCAGGCGCCAAAGGAGTCTGAATCGGATCACCCGTCTCGCCCTTCTCATAACTCAGCGTCGACGCAAAGATCCCCGCCATCTGGTAGTAATCCTTCGTCGCAATCGGGTCGAACTTGTGATCATGGCAGCGCGCGCACGTCACCGTCAATCCCATAAACGCCTTCGCGGTCACATCAATCTGATCGTCCACCACGTCATACCGCTTCAACGGCAAATCCTTTTGCGCCAGCGCTTTTTTTCCGACCGCCAGAAAACCAGTCGCCACAATCCCGCGGTACCCAACCCCCGAATTCGGATCAGCCGCTAAAATATCTCCCGCCAATTGCTCCCGCACGAATTGGTCATATGGCATGTCTTCATTGAACGCCTGCACAACGTAATCCCGATATCGCCACGCATGCGGATACCGGTGGTCCTCATCGCTCCCCGTCGAATCCGCGTACCGCATCACGTCCAGCCAGTGTCGTCCCCAGCGTTCTCCATAACGCGGTGAAGCCAGTAATCGGTCCACTACTTTTTCAAAAGCTTTGGGAGATTTGTCCGCCAGAAAATCGCGCAGCTCCTTCTCTGTCGGAGGCAAGCCAGTCAGATCAAACGTGGCTCGCCTCAGTAGCGTCGTCTTGTCAGCCGGCGGCGCAGGCTTCAATCCAGCCTTTTCCAGGTCCGTCAAAATATATTGGTCAATCGCATTCACCGCCCAACCTTTTTGTAGCGGCATCGGCGGCTCTGCTTTCGAAATCGGTTTGAAACTCCAAAACGCTTTGTCCGCATCGGTGATCACCCCACGCAGCGCCACCGGCCGCACGCCCGTCCCAGCCAAAGCATTTCCAGCCTGCACTGTCGCTGCCGGACTCGGCGCGCCTGCCAACACCCACTCGCGAATGCCCGCAATCGTCTCCGCCGGCAATTTCCCTTGCGGCGGCATCTTCACGCGGTTCTCATAACTCAACGCACGCAAAATCGGACTGTTCTCCGCATCAGCCGCCTTGCCGAAAATTCCCATCGCCGCCGCTTCTTTGATGCCTTCCGGCGAACTCAGGTCAAACCCTCCGCTCCGCATCTTCGCGCTGTGGCAGGGCTGGCACTTCGCCACAAAAACTGGCCGCGCATTCTTCTCAAACACTTCCATCTGCGCCGCCGTCTGCGCATGCCCCAGGGGCGCGCTGATAATGATTAAAGCCGTTGAGAAGAACACTGTCGTCCGCATCGTTGGTATTGAATCTGATTCTATCGCTTTTGACATGCCGACGCCTATGCAGTATAGTCACTCGGTGGACATTCGCATACTGACACTCGCCCTCGCCTCCGCCGTCATCCTAACCGCGCAGACCCCCGCACCCCAGATCCCCGATTCCGTCATCCTTGATCGCGACGTCGAATACACCCCACTCGGTGGCGGCCAGAAAATGGACATCGTCCGTCCACGCGCCGATTCCTCCACGCCTCGCCCCGCCATTCTGTTAGTGCACGGCGGTGGCTTCCGTGCCGGCTCCAAAGAAGGCTACATTCCGCTCGCCGTCAAACTAGCCGAGCGCGGTTACGTCGCCGCTACCGTCAACTATCGCCTCGCCCCACAAAACCGTTTCCCCGCCGCCGTCGAAGATGTGAAGTCTGCCGTCCGCTTCCTCCGTGCCAATGCGTCCAAGTACAATATCGATCCCACGCACATCGGCGCTCGCGGTGGCAGCGCCGGCGGCCATCTCGTGCTTATGCTCGGCCTCACCGCCGGTGTTAAAGAATTTGAATCCGCCGGACCCAATCAAGATCAATCCACCGCCGTCCAATGCGTCGTCGACGATTACGGCCCAACCGACTTCACTCAGTCCTACGCCAAGTCAGTCGACGCCGCCGAAGTCCTCCCACTCTGGTTCGGTGCCGATCTTACCCACAACCGCCTCGCCCACATGCGCGGCAGCCCTCTCAACTGGGTCACGCCCAACGCCGCTCCGATCCTTGCCATCCACGGCACCGCCGACCCCTACGTTGCCTACGAACAATCTCTCTGGCTCATCGAACGCCTCATCGCCGCCGGTGTCCCCGCCGAACTCGAAACCATCTCCGGCGCCGGCCACGGCTTCAAAGGCGCCGACCTCCAACGCGCAGACGACCGCGCCTTCGCCTGGTTCGACAAATATTTGAAACCCAAGTAGGCCGAAGAAATCACGACCCCGTTAGCCGCCTCATGAGTTCGCCCCTCCCCTGCGGTGGCTGCCACCACTGACACCTGTTCCCGCCTACCCCCTCATTGATTCCAAACCACTTCCATGTTCCTCAGCGCCGGTGGCTGCCACCACTGGGCCTCCTTGGGGGCCTCCTTGGTGGCTGCCACCACTGTTCCATCGTGCTGCCGTCGTGGGGTCGGCCTTTCCAGGCCGCCGTCCGGCTTTCAGCCGGCGCTTTTCAGTTTTGTTCTTTCTAAGCCCTTTCAAATCAGATTCTTACAAGCCACCACCCAAAAATTTGGTCTCCGGAAATCCCAGTCACAACTTTTTAAAATATTTTTCGATGCCAATAACCCTTCATTATCAATACTTTATCCTGTGCATAAGCTGTGCATCGCTTCACCACCATAGTTCGTTTTCGGGGGGTGCCCATGCTAATTTCAATCGGGTCCGCCAGAGTGTTACCTCTGCTGCGGGCCATTTCTATTTCCAAGGAGTTCATCACCATGGCCACCGAAGCCCAAATCAACGCGAATCGTGAAAACGCCCAGAAATCCACCGGTCCCACCAGCGAGTCTGGAAAAGCCCGCGTCTCCCTCAACGCCGTCAAAACCGGCCTAACCGCCCGCATCATGCTGTTAAGCGCCGAAGACGCCCCGATCTACCAAAAACACCTCGACCGCTTCTTCACCAAGTACTCCGCCGCCAATGACGACGAACGCGACCTCGTCCAAACCATTGCCGACACCGATTGGCGTCTCCGTCAAATCGCCCCGCTCGAAGCCGGTATCTATTCCACCCGCCGCGCCCAAATCGCCCCACTCGTCGCCCATATCGAAGATCCCGTTCAACGCGAAGGTGCCCTCATCGCCGAAATCTACCTCGCCTACAAAAAAGACCTCACCAACATCGCCCTGCAAGAGCGCCGCCTCACCAATCAACTCGACAAAGCCGTCACCAAACTCGAAGCCTTACAAAAGGAACGCAAAGACGCCCGTCAAAGAGAAGTCTCCCAAGCCGAGAAATCCCTCAAAGCCTGCGAAGCCAATAACATCGAACCCGATTTCGAATATTTTGGCTTTGATTTTTCAATCGCCGAGGTCAAAGAATTCCTGCTCCGCTCCAAGAACTATTCCATCCTCAGCGGCGGCAAATCTTTCAACTTCGACCGCTTCCTCGCCGAATTCCGCGCCGAAAACGCCGCAAGCGAGGCCCAAGCCGCCTAACGCTTACGGGGTCGAACGAAAACCTCTAGCAGTGCCCCGCACGCAGTAAGGGGTTGGTCTTACCCGTCACGCAACTCAGAACAAACGGGATTGCCGCAATTGGCTTTGTATTTTCAAAAAGCACCACCAAGCACCCGCCGCGAGGCGAAAGGCTTACAGGTCTTCGATAACCGAATATTTTTCCACGCGCCCGCGGCACGCGTGTGTCCGGCGTGGGGCGGCTTCCCAAGCCGCAGCCGTCTTTCAGCCGGCTTCAAAGCGCGTTCGCAACCCTTGACACAATTCAAACACTTGTTTTAAACTTATGTTTCATGACCGGTGCCGCCTTAACCAAATCTCCGTCTCCGCTCGCCGAACCCGACCCCACCCGCGCCAAACTCATCGCCGCGGCCGGGGAAGTTTTCGCCGACGTCGGTTTTCACTCCGCCACCGTGCGTGAAATCTGCACCCGCGCCGGAGCCAACGTCGCCGCCGTCAATTATCACTTTCGCGACAAGCTCGGTCTCTATACCGAAGTTCTCCGCGAATCAATTTGCGCCACCCAGGGCGAAGTGATGCAGCACGCCATCACCAAGGCGAAAACCCCGGAAGAAGCTCTGCGCCTTTTCGTCACGGGCATCCTGAGCCGCCTGTATGCCGAAGACCGTCCCGCCTGGAACGTGCGCATCATGGCTCATGAAATCGCGCAACCCACGCCGGCTCTCAATCACGTAATCGAAGAAGTCATGCGCCCCCGCTATAACCTGCTGCGCGGCGTCATCGCGCAAATTCTGCATCTCCCGCCAGATCACGCAACCACTCGTCTCTGTGCCCACAGCGTCATCGGCCAAGTCGTCCACTACGTCCACGGTCGTCCTGTCATCAGCTTGCTGTGGCCCGCTCTCGACTTGCAAAATACCAAAGACCGCCAGCTTGTCGCAGATCACATCACAGATTTCACATTGCGTAATCTGCACGCCCTCGCACGTCAAACCAACCAACGAAAAAAGAAGGCAAAATGACCGCTACTGAATCGTCCGCTCCCGCACCCCCCAAGAAGCGCGCCGTTCCGCGTATTCTCATCCCCATCCTCCTTCTGCTCGCGGGCTTCGCTGTGTGGAAGATTTTTTTCGCCCACCCCGCCTCACCAGATAGCGTCGTCGCTCTCAGTGGCCGCATCGAAGGTGACGATTCGGCGCTCTCCGCCAAAACCAGCGGCCGCATTATGGAGGTCCGCTTCCGCGAAGGCGACACCGTCAAAGCCGGAGACACCGTCGCCATTCTCGATGATCAGCAAGTTCGCGAACGTGAAGACCAGGCTCGCGCCGCCGTCGCCCAGTCGGAAGCCCAACTCCGCTCCGCGCAAGCCCAGATCGCCGTGCTCAATGAACAACTCGCGCAAACTAATCTGGAAACCGGTCAAGCCACTGTCGATGCGGAAGGCCGCGTCAATCAAGCGCAAGCGGAACTCGCCGCTGCTGAAGCCGATCTCGCCCAACAGCGCGCCTCACTGCAGCTCGCCGTCTTTGATCGCGATGCCTACACGCGCCTCGCCAAATCCGGAGCCGTCTCTGAACGCCAAGGCAAGCAAGCCGAAACCACCGCTGCCAGTCAGCAGGCCGTCGTGAATGCTGCCGAACGTAGACTCGAAGCCGCCCGTGGCGCTTTGAATATCGCCAAAGCCAATCTCGCCAACCCTGGCATCCGCACCGCTCAATCGGGTGCCGTTCGCAAGCAACTCCTCCAACAGCAAGCGGCCATCGCCAATGCCCAAGCTGAAGCCGTTCGCAGCCAAGCCCAACTCGCCGAAGCCGAATCCAATCGCACCGATCTCATCGTCCATGCGCCATTCGATGGCACCGTCATCACGCGCAGCGCTGAACCCGGCGAGTATCTCCAGGCCGGCACCGCCATCGTCACGTTGCTTGATCTCACCAAGGTCTACCTGCGTGGCTATATTCCCGAAGGTCAAATCGGCAAAGTCAAACTCGGTCAGCCGGCCCGTGTCTATCTCGATTCCAACCCCAACAAACCCGTTGACGCCGAAGTCTCCCGCATTGATCCGCAAGCCACCTTCACTCCCGAAAACACCTACTTCCGCGACGACCGCGTCAAGCAAGTCGTCGGCGTCAAACTCCGCCTCAAAGGTTCCTTCGGCTTTGCCAAACCAGGCATGCCATCCGATGGTGAAGTTCTCGTGAATGGCGATCAGTGGCCGGCAAGGAGCACACATCAGTGATCGTTGCCGATTCGCCCGCTGCCTCCATCACGGTCAACAACCCTGAAAGCGCGCCCGCCATCTTCCTTCGTCAGCTTCGTAAGAACTACGGCAAGATCGAAGCCGTTCGCGGCATCGAGTTCAGCGTCGCTCGCGGCGAAATCTTCGGCCTCATCGGACCCGACGGCGCCGGCAAAACCACCACTTTCCAAATCTTGGGAGGTGTCATGGAAGCCACCTCCGGCGACGCGGAGATTTTTGGCAGGTCCGCCCGTTCCGCCCGCGCCGAGACCGGCTATCTCACCCAAACGTTCAGCCTCTATCCCGATCTCAGTGTTTCCGAAAATATTCGCTATATCGGCGATCTGCGCCGTGTCCCTCGCGCCGAAATCGAATCGCGCGGCAATCGCTATCTTGGAATGTTTGACATGGACCGCTTCAAGAGCCGCCTCGCCGGCCGCCTCAGTGGCGGCATGAAACAAAAGCTCTCGCTCGCGTGCGCGCTCGTCGCTCAACCGCGCGTCCTCCTCCTAGACGAACCCACCACCGGGGTCGACCCCGTCTCCCGCCGCGAATTTTGGGACACGCTCGCCCACCTCGCCGCCGACGGGCTCACCATCCTCGTCGCCACTCCTTATCTCGATGAAGCCGAACGCTGCAATCGTGTCGCCCTCATGCACCTTGGAGAGATCCGCGAAATCGGCACGCCCAAAGAACTCCGCCAAAATCTCCACGCCACCCGCCTAGAAGTGCGCGCACCCAACTTAGGCAAAGTCGAAGAGATCCTCTCCGCCGAAGTGGATCGCAATAGCGCCATCACCGACGTCCAGCGTTTCGGTGACCGCCTCGATGTCATGTCGCCTCATCCTGACCTGGGCCGTACCGCCATCGAAGACTCGCTGCGTGCTGCCGGTCTCTCCTTCGAAAAGATCTCTGCCGACGAACCCACTCTCGAAAACACATTCGTCGCCACCTTGCGTGCCATCGGTCAAGAAGTCAAGTCCCCTCCTTTTCCCGGCCGCCATCCCCACCGTGACCTCAAAGGCAAGGTCGCTATCGGCGCATCGAATCTCACCAAGCGCTTCGGCTCCTTCACTGCCGTAAAAAACGTGAGCGTCGAAGTGCAATACGGCGAGATCTATGGCCTCCTTGGCGCCAATGGAGCAGGCAAGACCACCACCATCAAGATGCTTTGCGGCCTCCTCGAACCCTCCAGCGGCGGCATGGCTCTCGCCGGCGAAAAAGGCAATCTCCGCTCTCCCTCCGTGCGCAGCCGCATCGGTTATATGTCCCAAAAGTTCTCGCTTTATGACGACCTGACCATCGGCGAAAATCTCGATTTCTACGCCGGCGTTTATGGCGTACCCGAAGAGGAGCGCGAAGAAAAGAAGCGCTGGGTCTTGGCCTTCTCCGGTCTCGAAGGCAAGTCGGATCTCCTCACTGGCAGTCTGCCGGGCGGCTGGAAACAGCGCGTCGCCTTCGGTTCCGCCATCATGCATGAGCCGAGTGTCCTCTTCCTGGATGAACCCACCTCCGGTGTCGACCCCCTCGCTCGCCGCGCCTTCTGGCGCATGATCAACCGTCTTGCCGACGCCGGCACTGCCATTCTCGTCACCACTCACTACCTCGAAGAGGCCGAACAATGCAACCGCCTCGGCTTCATGGTCGCCGGAGAAATCGTTGCCGAAGGTTCGCCCACCGGCGTCAAAGCGCAACAGACCGGCCATCTCCTTGAGTTCGTCGTCGATCAACCTCAAAAAGCCACCGACCTCCTGAAAACCCAAGGTGACCGCTGGCGCGTTTCTCTCTTCGGAGATCGCCTCCACGTCATCACGGAAGATGATGTCCAAACGGGCATTCGCGCCACCACTGAAAAACTAAACGCCGCGGGCGTGAAGGTACTGAGTGCGCGCCAGGGAGCCTTCTCACTCGAAGACGTCTTCATAACCACCGTTGAGAAAGCCCGCCTCATCGGCAAAGTCGGAGCGGAGGATTAATTGCATGCGCCGCATCTTCGCTCAAACTCGTAAAGAACTCACGCAGATCATCCGTGATCGCTTGGCCCTCACCCTCGCCTTAGGGTTGCCGCTCGCCCTCCTCATGCTCCTCGGCACCTCCATTTCCCTCGACGTCTCCGACATGGCCATCGTCGTTCAAGATCTGGATGACTCAACCGCCTCCCGCGACTTTATCGATTCCTTCAGCGCCTCTCGAACCTTTCATATCGTCGCCTGGCCATCCAATCGTCAGCCCGAGGACGCTCTCCGCGACAGTCGCGCCCGCGCCGCCCTCATCATTCCCGAACACTTTGGCCGCGATCTGGCCCGAGGTACGAACAGCACTGTGCAGTTAATCGTCGATGGCACTGACTCCAACACCGCCAAGCTCGTTCAAGGCTACACAGGACAAATCGTTCGCGCCTACGCAAGCCAAAACTCAGGCGCATTGCGGGTCGATCCCGTTACGGCCGACGTTCGTCTCTGGTTCAACCCCGGCCGCGTTTCGAAAAAGTTTTACGGCCCCGGTATCTTTGTGCTCGGCCTCTCCATGTTTCCTCCGCTTCTCGCCGCCCTCGCCATGTCAAAGGAGGGCGAAGAGAAAACCATCCTCCAGGTCTACGTTTCCAATATCTCCGCTCACGAATTCCTGCTCGGCAAGATCTTCGCCTTCATGGTCATCGCCATTGGCGAGTGGTGCTTGAACTGTGTCGCTCTCTTCACCTACTTCGGCCTGCACTTAGTCGGAGACCCAACTCCATTCGTCGTGGCTACTATCCTCTACACCTTTACCGTCGCCACGTTCGGTACTCTCATTGGCGCCGCCATTCCAAATCAGGCTGCAGCCATTCAGGCCGTCGCCCTTGGTGGCTTCCTGCTCGTCTTTCTTCTCTCCGGACTCATCTTTCCGGTGGCCAACATTCCCGCCAGTTTCCGCTGGGTCTCAAACATCGTTTGGGGCCGCTACTACATCGAAATCGTTCGCGACGCCCTTCTTAAAGGCGGCGGTTGGAGTGCCAACTGGTTTTCCGTGCTGATGATCGCTGTCATCGGCTCACTGTTCTATCTCCTCGCGTGGCGCAAGATGCGCCGCATGCAATTGGCAGCATAATATGGAAGATCTTCATCAACAAAATTTTGCCCGGCGCCTCCGCTCCCTCGTTGCCAAAGAGTTCAACCAGATCCGGCGTGATCGCCGCCTGGCCATTTCGCTCATCGTGCCGCCCACGCTCCAGTTGCTGCTCTTTGGCTTCGCCCTAAATTCAACCGTCTCCAACTTGAAACTCGGCGTT
>Ga0302319_10017524_pt1 | contig 13110 bp, 9 predicted proteins | sample Bog_T0_2_FD_203319 | JGI IMG/M metagenome (GOLD analysis project Ga0302319, IMG submission 203319) | Peat permafrost microbial communities from Stordalen Mire near Abisko, Sweden - Bog_T0_2 | ecosystem: Environmental > Terrestrial > Soil > Wetlands > Peat | place: Sweden: Abisko, Stordalen Mire...
GCGGGCCGGGTCAACTCCATGTCGTACATGCCCAAGTGGCTCGTGCTCGCCTCGGTCATCGGGGTCATCGCTGGGCTGGGCGCGGTGGTGTTCTATGAGGCGCTCAGCTTGGCCACCCACTTCTTCTTGGGGTTCCTGGCCGGTTACAAAGTCCCCACCCCAGCCGGGGAGGGCAACCTGGCCGGCTCGGCGCATTATGCGCGGTGGTGGGCAGTCCCCCTGGTCGTGGTGCTCGGGGGGCTGGTATCGGGGTTCATCGTCTTTACCTTCGCGCCCGAGGCCGAGGGCCACGGCACCGACGCCGCCATAGACGCCGTGCACCACAACCCTCGGGGCATACGCCTGCGTGCCGTCGTGGTAAAGATCGTGGCCTCCGCCGTCACCATCGGCTCGGGCGGTTCGGGGGGCCGGGAAGGCCCAACGGCCCAGATCAGCGCCGGCTTCGGCTCTTTGTTGTCCCGGGTGCTGGACCTGTCGCCCGAGGACGGCCGCATCGCAGTCTCGGTGGGGATCGGCTCGGGCATTGGCGCCATATTCAGCGCCCCGCTCGGAGGGGCGGTGCTGGCGGCCGAGATCATCTACCGGGACGACTTCGAGTACGAGGCCCTCCTGCCCGGTGCCTTCGCCTCGGTCATCGCCTACGCCATCTTCGGGGCGGTCTTCGGTTACCGCTCGCTGTTCTCTATCCCCGGAGGCTACGCCTTCCAGCCCGAGCAACTGGCCTGGTTCGCCGTCATCGGGGCCCTGGCCGGGGGCATCGGCCTTTTGTACTCCAAGTCCTTTTACGGCGTCGCCCGCCTGGCCGCCCGGCTCCCGTTTTCGCGCAAGCTCCGGCCAGCGATGGGAGCGTTGCTCACGGGCCTCATCGCCCTGTGGCTCCCCGAGGTGTTGGGCACGGGTTACGGATGGGTGCAAAAGGGCCTCTCGGCCGACCTTAGCCACCTGCCTTTGTATGTCGTCATCGCGCTCCCCTTCGCCCGCATGGCGGCGACGGACTTCTCCATTGGCAGCGGGGGCTCGGGCGGCGTGTTCGGGCCGGGGATGGTGATAGGTGCGTTCAGCGGGCTGGCCGTGTGGCGCCTGCTCGAGCCCTTCGCCCCCGGTGTCGGCCACAGACCGGCCCCGTTCGTGGTGGTGGGCATGATGGCCGTGTTCGGGGGGATCTCACGTGCCCCCATCGCCGTGATGCTGATGGTGGCCGAGATGACGGGCAGCATCGACCTCCTCGGCCCGGCACTGGTGGCTGTCACCATCGCCTGGTTCATAGTCGGGCGCTCAGACGACAGCATCTACCGCTCCCAGCTGCGCACGCGGGACGATTCGCCCGCCAGCCGGCTGCGTTTCGGGCTGCCGCTCCTGCCTACGCTCAGGGTCTCCGACGTTGCCAGCCCTCCGAGGGTGACGTTCCAGGACCGTACCCCTGCCGCCGAAGCCCTCCGGGTGCTGCACGAGGCGGCACTACCGGGCGCCCCGGTCGTCGACGCCCGGGGGAGCTACCTGGGTACCGTTGGAACAGAGCGCCTCGAGGAGGTGGCAACGTCCGGCCCCGAGGCCGGGCTCGGCGACGCCATCGACACCACGACGGCGACCGTGCCCGCGTCTGCCACCCTCGACGTCGGTCTGGAGGCCCTGGTCCAAGCAGGTGGGGGCTGGGTGCCCGTCACCAGCGGCGACCGGCGCGTGGTGGGAGTCCTCTCCGCCGAGGACCTCCTAGGCGGCTATCACAGGGCTCTGGACGCCTACACCGGCTACGTCTACAACGTGAGCTCACATGCCCTGGCTGTGGAAGAACGCGTGGGCCGCGGCGCTCCGGTCGCCGGTCACCAGGTCCGCGACGCCGGCTTGCCCCCGGGGTGCGTGGTGGTCACGGTGCAGCACAAAGGCGTGCTCAGCTACGCGACGGGGTCGACCGAGATCGGCCAAGGCGACACCTTGAGCGTGCTGGTCGCCGCCGAGCAGGTCGGCCGGCTGCGGGAGCTCGTGCGTGGGGACGACGAGCCGCCCGAGCCCGAGGGAAAGCAGCCGCTCGTCTAGGCCAACGTTCGTCCTCGTCCCGCTAATGCTGCTACTCGTTAGACAGCCGGGAGTTCAGGGGGGTACCGGCCACTGCAGCGGGTAGCATCTCCCGGGCACCCCGTCCGAAGCGGACGGCGCTTAGGGGCGCGTGCAGGACGGTCTCTTTGGAGGTGGTGTGCTAAAAGTCGAGCACGAACAGACGGGCGACGGGTACACCATCTGCCGCCCCGTCGGGGAGCTTGACGCCTTCACGGTCAGCCAGTTCCGTCAGGCGCTGGCCGAGCTGGCCAATGGGCCGCGCCTGGTGATCGACATGAGCGGGGTGCCTTTTGTCGACTCCGCCGGCCTCGGTGCCCTCATCGGGGGGATCCGCCGAGCCCGTGAGCTGGGCGGTGCCGTGGTCGTGGTCTGCAACCGGCCCAGCCTGGTCAGGACCTTGCGCACCACAGGTTTCGACCGGATCGTCGCTATGACCGGCACGGTCGACGAGGCCAAGACGGCCTTCGAGGAGTCCCGTGGACAAGGCTCTCCCGCCGAAAGCTAGTCGCTCCTGCTTGGGGACGACGAGCCATCCGGCGCCGAGGGAAAACAGCTGTTCGTCTAGGTCTCGCTCCCAGGCGAGGTGGGGTAGGGCGGGGGCGATGGACCTCGCCGCCGACGGGCGTGATCGCCCGCTGCGTTGGCGCCCTCTCGCCACCGTGGTCGGTCAGCCGTGGCCTCCCGCCGCCAGGAGGCCGGCTGCAAATGGGGCCCGGTCCTCCCGCTGCCTGGAGGCCGGCCGCAATGGGGCCTCGTCCTGTCCCCTCAGATGACCGCTCGTGACCCCATCGAGCGTTACTCGGCCAACAATTCCTTCTTGGCCCGGGCCAGAGCCTCCAGGTCGTCGGGGGCGACCTGCGGGGCCGGTAGGTCCATCTCGTCGATGGCGTGGACCACGATGCCGCCCACCAGCGCCCGCAGGGTGTACTTGTGGTCGGCCGGCACCACGTACCACGGCGCCCAGGCGGTGGACGTAGCCGTGAGGGCTTCCTCGTACGCGGCCATGTAATCGTCCCAGTGACCACGTTCCGCCAGGTCGGCGGCAGAGAACTTCCAGTACTTGGCCGGGTCGTCCAGGCGTTGGAGGAACCGCTTCTTTTGCTCCTCCTTGGAGACGTGCAGGAAGATCTTCACGACCCGGGTGCCGTTGCGGTGGAGGTGGAGCTCGAAGGCGTTGATGTCCTCGTAACGGTCCTCCCACACGTTGTTTGCCGGCCCTTTGCCCGGGAGGGGCCCTCCTCGGGCCAACAGCTCGGGGTGCACCCGGACGACCAGGACCTCCTCGTAGTAGGAGCGGTTGAAGATCCCGATCCGCCCGCGCCCGGGGAGCGCCTTGGCGGCCCGCCACAAGAAATCGTGGCCGAGCTCCTCGGAGGAGGGCTGCTTGAAGGCGGTCACCTCGCAGCCCTGGGGGTTCACCCCCGACATGACGTGCTTGATGGTCCCGTCCTTGCCGGCGGCGTCCATGGCCTGGAGCACGACCAGCAGGGCGTGAGTGCCGTTGGCCCACAGCAGTTCCTGGGATGCTTCCAGCTCGTCGACGAAGGACTGCAGGTCCTCCTCGGCCATCTCCTTGCGTTTTTTTGCCTTGGTGGCCCCGAGCCAGTCGACCTTGGTCGACTCGGTGCTGCGGGCGTCGAGGCCGGCCGGCAAACCCGGGCGGACCGCCAGCTCTTTTATGGTGGCCTTGTCCAGTTTCATGTCTCGCTCTCTTGCTCGTCGGTGGCCTTAGGCAACATGCTCGGCACACCACTCGCAGCGGCGCCGGCCGGCCTTGCCGGGCTTGGCGTGACCGTTGGCCTTGAGCTCTTGGCCGTAGGCGCAGCCGCTGTTGTCGTGGTACACCCCGGCGCGCCCTGAGCCGGCATGGAACGGGGCCACCGTTGCCTTGGCGGCCACGGTTGCCTTGGGGGCAGCCTCCCGCCGGAGGTCGATGGCGGGGCCGGTGCCCGCGGAGGGGACCTCTGCGGGCACGCCGGCAACAATTGGCACCGGGTTGGCCTTCACGGGGTCGAGGAGCCGGTAGGCGAGCAGCTTGATGCGGTCGGTGAGGAGGAACCACACCAGCGCGTAGCCCCAGACCAGGGCTGCGTACCCCCAACCGAGGGGGGTCATGAAGACCCCGTACACGGCGATCAGAGTCGCCAGCGCCTGCGTGCCGAGTACGGCGAGGAGGAGGATCCGAGCGGGCCGTACCGACTGGAACGGGCCACGGGTACGGGCGAGGAATATGGTCAGGTGCCCGGCGACGGAGAGCGTCAGGTACATCAGGGTCTGCAGGTGCGCATGGTTAAGGTGGAACGCCTTGTCGCCCAGGTAGAACAAGCCGAAGGCGGCGATCGGACCGACGATGCCGAGCACGGTGGCGATCCCGAGCACGAGGCGCATGTTCCACGCCTCGGGCTGCTCCCGGTAGCGGACGTTGTCGTAGGCGATGGACAGGATGGCGCCGTCGTTTAGCAGCGCTAACATCACGATCATGATGGCGGTGACGGGGAAGAAATTGAAGATCAGGATCACGGCGGTGACGAACACCAGCACCCGCAGCGTCTCGGAGATGCGGTAGATCGCGTAGCTGTTCATCCGCTGGAAGATTCTCCGGCTCTCCTTGACCGCCTCGATGATCACCGACAGGCCGGGGCTCATGAGCACGATGGACGCCGCGGCGCGGGCCGCGTCGGTTGCCCCCGATACGGCAATGCCACAGTCGGCCTTCTTGAGCGCAGGGGCGTCGTTCACCCCGTCTCCCGTCATGGCGACGATGTGGCCCTGCTTTTGCAGCACGTCGATGATATGGAACTTGTGCTCGGGGAACACCTGGGCGAAGCCGTCAGCCTCCTCGATCGACTTGGCCTCTGCCGCCGTCGCCTTGGTTTTCACGTCGCCGATGCCGGCAGCGTCCAGGATGTCCGTGCCCATCCCGAGCGCCTTGGCCGTCTCGGCGGCGATGGCGATGGCATCGCCGGTCACCATCTTCACTTTCACGCCCATCTGCACCGCAGTGGCGATGGTGGCCTTGGCGTCCTTGCGCGGCGGGTCGAACAGCGGCAGCACGCCGATGAACTGCCACGCGCCGTCGCCCTCGGCCCGGGCCACGCCGAGCGAGCGGAAGCCACGCGCCGCGAACCCGTTGACCGCCTTGTCAACCGAGGCCTTCACATGGCCGGCATTGCCAGACAGGGCCAGGACCACCTGGGGAGCGCCCTTGGTCACCTTGAACGTGGCCCCGTCGGGGCCCTTGACCGTCGCCTCGGTGCGCTTGCCCACCGGGTCGAAGGGGGCGAAGTGGACCACCTTGTAGCCCTTCAGTGCTTTGTCGTCGCTTAGCCCGGCGAGCACGGCCAGGTCGATGGTGTCGTCGTCATCGGCGCGCGACGCCAATGCCCCGCTCAGGGTGACCTCATCGACGGTGACCTTGCCCACCGCGAACGGTTCTCCCAGGGTCAGCTTGTTCTGGGTCAACGTCCCGGTTTTGTCCGAGCACAGCACGTCCACGCCGGCCAGCTCCTCGATGGCCACCAGGCGGCTCACGACGGCCTTCTTCTTGGCCAGCAGGCGCGCCCCGACCGCCATCGTCACCGACAGCACGGTCGGCATGGCCACCGGGATGGCGGCCACGGTGAGCACCAGGACGAACTGCAAGGTGGTGAGGAAAGGCTCGCCGCGCAGTATCGACACGACGGTGATGAGCACCACCATGCCCAGGGCGAGCAGGATCAAGAACTTGCCGATCCGCAGCACCGCTTTTTGGAAGTGGCTGGCGGTCTGCACGTCCTGGACCAGCTCCGCCGTCTGGCCGAAGTAGGTGTTGGCGCCGGTGCCATAGACCAGAGCGTCGATCTCACCCTGGCGGATGACCGAACCCGAGAACACGGCGTCCCCCGGCCCGCGTTCGGCCGGCAGCGACTCCCCGGTCAGGGCCGACTCGTCCACCGCGACGGGGTCGCCGTCGAGCAGGCGGGCGTCGGCTGGCACTATGTCGCCCAGGCGCATACGGATGACGTCGCCCGGCACGAGCTCCCGAGAGGGCGGCGTGGCCCACTTGCCGTCACGCACCACCCGGGCCTTCACCGCCAGCTGGGCCTTCAGGGCGTCGATGGCTTTGCCTGCCGAACGTTCCTCGGTGAAGCCGACCAGGGCGTTGGCGAACAGCAGGACGAGGATGACGGCGAAGTCCGGCCAGTGCGCGAGCACGCCCGAGAGGACCACCGCCACTTCGATCATCCATGGGATGGGGCCCCAGAAGTAGCTGAGCAGCTTCAGGAACTGGTTGGTCTTCTTCGCCACGATCTCGTTCGGCCCGTACTGGGCGAGCCGTTTGGTCGCCTCGGCCTGGCTGAGCCCGTCGGGCGACGACCCGAGCCGCTTTTCCACCTCCGCCAAGGGTATGGACTTCAAGTCGTCCTTCTCGTCGGGTTTTGCGCCCGTCCCCGGTCCCGGCTTGACTGCGGTGGCTGTCATGGTGACGTTGCTCCTGTCCTTGTTACCTCCGGCGAGCTGGGGGCCCCAGCGGGCGGCAGGTGCTCTGGCACCTCGAGGCGTGCCACCCCGATGCGGTCGTCGGCCATGCCGTAATACACGTCGAAACGATCTGGCGGGCCCAGGTCGTCTCGTCGGTCGATGCCGGTGGGGAACACGACGTTGGCCACCTTCCCGGACCGTTCCTCGGGCCGCGCCGGCACCAGCACCGGCTCCGCCGAACGGTACAGGACTACCCGCGGGTGCTCTTTGGACAGCACCATCACCCCGGCCGAGTAGCACAACCGAGCGCTGCCATCGACGGGGCCCTCTACCTCGCTCACGCCGTGGTAAATGACCAGCCAGCCATGCCGGGTCAGGACGGGAGGGGTTCCGCCGCCGATCTTCAGGTGCTCCCAGGGCGACACCGGCGCTGCCAGCCGGTGATGAGAGCTGAACTGGCCCAGGCGGTACGGCCCGTGGCCCTCCAGAGCCATCGGCGTATAGGAGATCCAGATGCTCTCCCGGTCGAGGTCCACCTCACGAGGCTCGGGGTGGCGGGCGGTCTCCTCCGGGCGGGTGCCCGAGAAAAGCGGCCGGTGCAAGATGGCCAGCTCCGCCTGCCCCGACGGGTTGGGGACGGCGGCGGGGAACAGACTGGCGTCTTTGTCGTCTAGGTCATCGAACTCGATGCCGTCGTCCCGCCAAAACTGGGCCAGCCCTAAGCGCTGCCAGCTGAACAAGTCGTCCGACATGGCTAAGGCGATGCGTGGGCCGGCAGCCGAAAACGCCGTGTAGGTCATCACGTAGCGCCCGAGCGGCTCGACAAAACTGATACGCGGGTCCTCGCAGCCGCCACCGCCGTCGGGCCGCCGCTCGTAGTCAGCCTCGGGCTCGAGGGCGATGCCGAGCCGCTCTACCCCCGAGGGGTCACCGGCCGCGTTGAACAGGACCTTGGCAATACCGATGCGCGAGTAATTGCCCACCGCCACCAGCCGCGGGAACAGGTACAGCTGCCCATCAGGGCCGCGAGCGGCAGCCGGGTTCGTCACGCCCTCGGCCTCCAGTGGGTTCCCTGGCTCGGGCCCCATCACCTGGCCAAGGCGCTGCAACCGAAAGGCGGTCATCGACTGTCAGGGCGTGCCGGCATCTTTCGTCCCTCCTTCCTCTGGGGTCCCGAACACAACACTCAGCGTTCGCGTCACCATGGTCTGGAGCAACGATGTCGTGACCAAGCCCTCCTAGGCCACGGTCACACCTGACGAGCCTGATCCTACCCGAATGGCAATTAACCACCGCGCCAAAGGCAGTGCACGACGCCGAGGTCGCAAAGGTCGTACAATGGCTGGTGGGCTGCTCTGCCGGGCCAGGGACGCCGAGGCGGCCCGTGCCGACCTGATCGGAGGGCCGATGCCCAGAGAATCTTTATTCGCCAGGACGCTCGTTGAGCTGGCCGACTCGCTGGTGGCGGAGTTCGACGTGGTGGAGCTGCTCACCTTGCTGACCGACCGCTGCGTTGACGTACTGGGTGTCGACGCGGCCGGGCTCATGCTGGTCGGGCCCGACGGCGACCTGAGAGTGATGGCGTCGTCCAGTGAGGCCATGCGGTTGCTGGAACTGTTCGAGCTGCAGTCCAGGGAAGGCCCGTGCCTGGACTGTTACATGAGCGGCAGGGCCGTTGTGAACCAGGACCTGGCCCAGGTCAACGGACGCTGGCCCCGGTTCGCTAGGGAGGCGCTCGCCGCCGGGATCCGCTCGGTACACGCGTTGCCCATGCGCCTGCGTGGCACCGTCATCGGCGCCCTCAACCTGTTCCACTTCGACGCGGGCGAGATGCGAGAAGACGACGTCGAGGCGGCCCAGGCCCTGGCTGACGTCGCGACTATTGCCATCCTCCAGCACCGCGCCACCCTCGAAGCCCAGGTCCTCAACCAACAGCTCCAGCACGCCCTCAACAGCCGGGTCGACATTGAGCAGGCCAAGGGTATGATCGCCGAGCGAGCCGGCCTCAACATGGAGCTGGCCTTCTCCGCCCTGCGCAACTACGCCCGGGACCACAACCTGCGGCTCGTCGACGTCGCTGAAGCCGTTACTGGCGGCTCCCTGGCCCCGTCCGAGCTGGGCCGGGCCGACCCGGCAATTACGATCTGACGTCGGCAGGGGGCCTTCCGTTCGGGGCCCCTGTAACTCCCGCAAGCCGATCACTTGGCCTGCCACCCCGAGCCCAGCGGTAGGGCTTTCAGGCCGGCTGGTACGGGTGCTCTTTGAGGTGGCTCAACAGTCTCGCCAGGCTCGCTTCGGCCACACCGACGACGCTGTCCGCGGCCCCGTAGTAGAAGTGAAGGGTGTCGCCGTCGTCGCGCAGGATCCACCCGCACGGGAACACTACGCCGGGCACGTCGCCCGATCGTTCGTAGGGTGCGTTTGGGCCGAACACCCACTCGTTGCCGCGCGCCAGGACCTTGGTCGGGTCGTCCCGGTCCAGCAACGCCAACCCCAGCCGGTAGAGCGCCCCGGAGACGGTGACGCGCACGCCGTGGTAGCAGAGCAGCCAACCATCCTTGGTAAGCAGAGGCGGAGGGCCGAGCCCGACCTTATTGGCGTCCCACCAACCACCATTCCGGGCCGCAAGCAGCACCCTCGCATCGCCCCAGTGGCGCAGGTCGGGGCTGAACGACAGCCAGATGTGAGCACCCACCCCTGACATGGCGGTTGCCGGCCTATGGATCAGCGCCCAGCGGCCACCGAAGGTCGTCGGGAACAGCGCGGCGTCCTTGTCCTCGGGCGGCTGGAGGATACCGCTGCGTTCCCACTGGACGAAGTCACGCGTCTTGGCCAGACAGACGAGCGGACCGGCCGCCGAGTACCCGACGTAGACGACGAAGTACTCGTCACCGACGCGGGTGATCCTCGGGTCTTCGATGCCCCACTTCTCCTCGAGGCGGTCCGGCTCTGGCCGCAAGCCCCTGACCGTGTCGACCTCCCAACCGGTCAGCCCATCTTCGCTGGTCGCCACGACCAGGGACGACAGGCCGGTGCGGTCCTCGACGCGCAACAGCAGCAGCGTCCGGCCCTCAAAGAGTGTGGCGCCCGGGTTGAACACGGCGTTGACCATCTTCGGGAAGTCGTGAGGGCCTAGGACGGGGTTGCCCGGGTACCTCCGCAGCAGTTCGCGAGGATCGGCTTCGTGGTTCATCGTTGCCCCTGGAGAGCCGCGGCCGGGGTAGCGCGTCTTGCCGGCCTCGGCTCTGGCGCTTGCTTGTTGCCGATCGCCAGTCCGCTGCCGGGGTCAAAGAAGTACAGGCTGCGGGTATCAACTCCGAGTTCGATCGGGTCGCCGGCGCGGGCCTCGCTGCGGGCGTCGACCCGTGCCGTCCATACCGACTTACCTTTGTAGAGCGGCGCCGCCGTTTCGCCTTCCTCCGTCGCCGGGGCCAAGTCGGCGACGTCCTTGTGCTCAACGGGCGGGGCGTCGATGACGAAGATCACGTGGATCTCGCTGCCGAGCGACTCTGTCACGTGGGTTGTGACGGACATCCTGGCCCATGTCTCGTCGACCAGGCTCGCTTCCTCGAAAGCCGACGGCCGGATCCCCAGGACCACATCGCGGCCGAAGTACGCCTCGATCTCCGGCCTGGCCTGCACCACGTCCTCGGCGATGGCCAGCCGGTGCCCGGCGAAGCTGACGGCGGCCCCGCCGTCATCTTTGGTCAACTTGGCGGTGATGATGTTCATCGAGGGCGAGCCGATGAAGCCACCGACGAAGAGGTTGACGGGACGATCGAACAGGTTCTGTGGTGTGTCGACCTGTTGCAACACGCCGTCGCGGAGCACACAGACCCGGTCCCCGAGCGTCATGGCCTCGACCTGGTCGTGGGTGACGTACACGGTGGTCACCTTGAGCCGCTCGTGCATCTCCGCCAGAGAGGTCCGCATGCTCACACGCAGCTTGGCGTCGAGGTTGGACAGCGGTTCGTCCATGAGGAACACCTCCGGCTCGCGCACGATCGCCCTGCCCATCGCCACACGTTGGCGCTGGCCGCCGGACAAAGCCGCCGGCTTGCGCTCCAGGTACTTCTCCAAGCCAAGGATACTGGCCGCGTCGCGCACACGGCGGTTGATCTCCGGCTTGGGTGTCTTGCGCATCCGCAGGCCGAACGCCAGGTTCTCTCTCACGGTCATGCTGGGGTAAAGGGCATAGTTCTGGAAAATCATGGCGATGTCGCGGTCCTTGGGCGCCACGTGGTTCATGACAAGGTCGCCGATCCGGACAGTCCCACGTGTGATCGGTTCCAGCCCGGCTATCAAACGCAGGACGGTGGTCTTCCCGCACCCGGAAGGACCGACCAGGACCACAAACTCGCCGTCCGGGATGTCCAGGCTCAGGCCGTCCACCGCTTTCGTGCCGTCGGGATATGTCTTGTCGATTCTGTCCAACACGATCTGAGCCATGCCGATCAACCTTTCACGGCGGAGCCGATATTCGGCGCTATGAAGTACCGCTGGAATGCGAGGAACAACACGACGGCGGGCACGGCCAGCACGAACGCTCCGGCCAGGATCGTGCCGAACGGGTTCGCCACGGTCGACTGCACGGTGTTCATGTAGTTGGCCAAAGCGACCGCCAGTGGCTCCATCCGCTGCTGCTTGGTGATCAGGAAGGGCCACAGGTACTCGTTCCACGGCCCGATGAAAGTCAGGAGCATGGCGGTCAACAGCGCTGGGCGTACGAGGGGGAGCGCGACCCGAGTCAGGATGCGAAGCTCGTTCGCACCATCGATCCGGGCGGCGTCGAACAGCTCTTTGGGCAGCTGCATGAAGTACTGCCGGAAAATGAACACGGCGGTGGAGTTGATGGCGAACGGCGCGATCATCCCGAGGTAGGAGTTGCCGAGCCCGTAGTTGCGCACTATGAGCACGTACAACGGGATGATCAGCAGCTGAAATGGGACCATCAGCAGCAACAGCATCATGACGAACAACAGGCTGCGCCCACGAAAATGCAGTTGGGCCAGCGCGTAACCTGCTAGCACGCCAAATATGACGGTAGCCAACAGGACGCCGCCGGTGAAGATCCCGGAGTTGATAAGAGCCCGGCCCAGGTCCAGTGCGGCGTTGACCTCGCTGTAGTTGTGCAGTGTGAGGTTGCCCGGTTGCGGAAGTGCACCGCTCAGTGACTGGTTCTGCGTCTTTTGCAACGAGCCAACGATCATGTAGTAGAAGGGGAAGACGAACACCAGCGCGCCGACCAGCAGCAGGGCTAGGCGCCACCACCCACGCGGGGTGCGCGGCTCGTCCTCGACGACGTCGTCTGGTGCGACGGTGCTCTCGTCCTCGGTGCGCGTCGCCGGGGTCATGCCTGGTGCCTTTGCAGCAACCGTTGGGCGGCGACGACCACCAGTACCAAGAGGACCAGGAGGACCCCGAGGGCCGAGGCGAAGTCAGGGTGGTTCTGTTCGATGCCAGTCTGGTACATCAGCAGCACCGGCGAGGCGGACTTGCCGCTCGGGCCTCCGCCGGCTGTCAGCAGGTAGGGCTCGGTGAACAGGTTCGCGCCGACAATGATCGCCAGCAGCGTGATCAGCGTAGTAACCGTCCGGACACCGGGGACCGTCACTGCCCAGAGCCTGTGCCACCACGACGCCCCGTCCATAGACGCGGCCTCGTACAGCTCCTTCGGGACGTTTTGCAGCGCGGCCAGGTAGAGCAGGATGAAGAAACCGAGCTGTTTCCATGTGACGTACACCGCGACCGACGGCATCGCCCAGTTCTGGTTGACCAGCCAGGACGGGACCGGCGCCAGTGGCCCGAGCACGGAGTTGACCACTCCGGTGCTGTTGAACATGAACAGCCACACCGCCACCATCGCCACGCTGGCTGTCACGTACGGCACGTAAAAGCAGGCGCGGAAAAAGGCGCGGAACGGGATGAGCGAGTTGAGCGCGCTGGCCAGGAGCATCGACAGCCCTACTGTGAGCGGCACGTTGATGACCAGGAATATCAGGATGTTGAGGAGAGACTGGCGCACGGCAGGGTCGCTGAGCACGGCTCGGTAGTTGGCGAACCCGACGAACGGCCGAGCCACGCTCATCCCGGGGGCAGTGAAGAAATAACTGTGGAACGATATCCACACCGACAGGCCCAGGGGGTAGGCGAAGAGCACGGCAATGAACAGCGCGTACGGCGCGCCGAAGGCTAGCCCGATCGGCTGGCGGCCGAGCGCGACCCGCCCGAGCCGCTTCACCAGGGGCTCGGGCGCGCTGGGCGGAAGTTCCGACTCCAGTTCCACCACGGACGGGCGCGTGCGGGGCGGAAGTTCCGCCTCCACTTTCATGACAGACCTGCGCGTGCGGGGCAGAAGCCCCGCCTCCAGGGCGGGAACTTCGGGCTTGGGGATGAAGTGCTAGTCATGGCTCTGAGGTCAGGGCGACGAGTTGCTGGCGACGAGCTTGTTGATCGCCGCCGAGGCGCTGGCCAGGGCGGCGTCGGTGCTCCCCGAGCCAAAGATGACCGCCTTCGACCAGTCGTTGCGGAAGACCTGCCAGACTTCGATCGAGTTCGAGACGTAGGGGCAGTCGATTATGTGGGCTGACTCCA
>Ga0302319_10017527_pt1 | contig 13109 bp, 12 predicted proteins | sample Bog_T0_2_FD_203319 | JGI IMG/M metagenome (GOLD analysis project Ga0302319, IMG submission 203319) | Peat permafrost microbial communities from Stordalen Mire near Abisko, Sweden - Bog_T0_2 | ecosystem: Environmental > Terrestrial > Soil > Wetlands > Peat | place: Sweden: Abisko, Stordalen Mire...
CGACACCAGGAATGAGACGCCAAACTGGATTGCCGCGCCCGTCAACAATCCCCAAAACCCCCGTCGCGATCTGGCAAGAAACGCGATGCCGGCCGCGGGCAGATAGGTCATCTTGATTCCGAGCAGCGAGGCGACAAGGCCCGCGAGGAACTCACGCCCGCCGGCAAAAATCCGCGCCGCAGCCAAACCGATAAGAAGTACCAGGCTGATATCCTGGCCCACCATCAGCGCATCCACCAGAGGAAAGCTAAAGGCCAGAGCGATCGCCAACCGCTCGCGCTCCGATGGAAAAAGCCATACACATGCCACCGAAGCCGCAATTAAAACCGCGATCCAGACAAATCGCGCCGCCGAATACGGCAACAAAGTAAGAGGCACGAACACCGCCGCATACGCCGGGGTCCGCAAATAAGGCAGAAAGCGCCCCTGCGCCGATTGTTGGGGAGACCACCAGGGATTCGCATAAACGCTCTCGTGATGCGAAGCCAGCGTCGCCGCGCGGTAGAAAGGACCGAAGTCGTCGGCCCCCTCCGGACGATGCCACATCCCGAACGCCATCAGTACGACGCCGAAGGTGCAAAGGCCAACGGTCTTTAAGCCAGGCACCGGCCAATACCTTCCTCATTCCATTCCACGCCGGCGCCCGCGGAACTTTGCGGCATCGCCATGCCACTTTCGATCCGCAGCGGGTCCTTCACGACCATGTTCCACCAGTCTGCATACTCAAGCCAGTGGGCCGTCGCCGAAAGGCACAGCAGCTGCGAACTGATTTCGGGCCAGAGATGGCTCGAAACCGGCAAGCCATGAATCTCCGCCATCGATGCCGCCCGCAGCCATCCGGTGACGCCGCCGATTTTCATCGCGTCCAGCATGATGTAGTCCGAAGCCTTAGCATCGATGGCATGCCTCAGATCCTGCGTTCCCCACCAGTTTTCCCCGCACTGAATGGGCACATCCACCTCGCGGGCGATCAGCGCGTGTCCCATATAGTCGTGGGCCAGGGTAGGCTCCTCCACCCATGTCAATCCCAGTTCATCGAGTAGCCGCAAACGCTGTGCCGCTTCGACAGGATTGAGACTCTGGTTGTAATCGACCATGATCGCCACGTCTTTCCCGGCAGCGGCTCGCATCGCATGTATGACATCGATATCCTCCTTCACATCCGGATATCCGATCTTCGCTTTGATCCCTTTGAACCCACGCCGAGCCCAGCTTTCCGCAACCCTGGCGGACCCGGTAACGCCGTCGTAGCCCACAGCCCCATAGGCCGGCAGCGGGTTTTCCACACCACCCAGCAGTTGAACCAACGAGCAATCGTGGCTGCGAGCCAGAGCATCCCACAGCGCCATATCTATACCCGCGAGAGCCATCCCCACTAATCCCTGAGTACCCAGCAATCGAAACCGCCGCGCAAGTTTGCGTTCAATCTGAGCGGGAGCCAGTGGTTCGCCTTCCAACAATGGCTCGATATTCCGAATCAGGTCCGCCGTCGGTTTCAGCGCCGCCGCCGTATAAGTGAAAACAATGCTGTGGCCCGCCACACCCTCATCTGTGACCACATCGATCAGAACCAGTGGTGATTCGGCGACCGTCCCGCTGGCCGTGCGATGCGGCTCCTCCATCGGCACACGCACGGCGCGAACGCGAAGCTCTCGAATCGTGGGCATCTGTTCGAGGCTATCGTATCCTGCTCTACGGATTCATAATGCGGTGCAGGTGGACCTGTCCCCAATGATGCGTCTGGTTCGCCAGGTACACGGCTAGCCCTGCGGTTTCACGAAATCCGCCCGCAGCTTCATTAGATCCGCACGCAGGAATTGATTCCCGGGAAACTCCTCCGCCAACTCTCCCAGAATCCTCTCCGCCTCCGCCAGCCGGTTCTCTTCCACATATAAATTCACCAGCGTCCGCCGCGCGAATTCCCGAAAGAACCATCCCGACTCGGCCGCCGTCTGGCAGTACGCAATCGCCTTCTTCTTATCGCCGCTCGCTCCGCGCAGGCCCAAAAAGCCTCGCACAGGCCCAGGGATGCGCGAAAGCAGATACTCGGTCGATCCCAGCACGAAATACGCATCGTGCGCCGTCGCATCGCCCTTCAGCATCCGCCCCGCCAATTCATGCGCGCGCTCGGCATGCGTCAGCGCCTTGCCCCACCGCTTCGAAACTATCGCCATTCCGTCGCGGTTCACGCTTTCCACAATGCTAAGCGCGAGAATCGAATTCACGCCGTTTGCAGCGCCCGCCAGCACTTGCGTCTTCCGCAGCAGCGCGCCAATCTCCTTCTGCATCGCGGCCGGCATCGGCACCCCCGCGCCTAAAAGCACGCCCACAATCGACGGTGTATCGCGCTCCGTAATGCGCACTGAAACGTAGTGATAGAAGCGAACCGCGGCCGATATCGCGGTGCCCAAAGGATCCTCGGGAGCATCGCGCCGGTGCAGTTCCACAGCCGCCACGCTCGCTTGGAGATCCGAATTGAACAGATGCCGAAACGCGTCCCTCAGCGGACCTTCCACAAACGGGGCCGCCATCCGCTAATACCGCAAAGTCGGGCGAATGGCGTTCAAACTCGCGATAATAGCGGACCCGTTGCTGATCACAGCCGTAAGCTGCGGCGTAATCAGCCCGCCCGGCAGAGCCAGCAGCAGCGCGGCAGTGTTCATGATCGCAACAATCTTATAGTTCTGTTTGATCAAAGCCACGCCATCGCGAGAAATCTCGATCGCCTTCACCAGCTTCCAGAGATTGTCTTCCATCAGCACGATGTTCGCGGATTCATGCGCCACCTGCGCGCCGTGTTTCATCGCAATTCCAACATCGGCAAACGAAAGCGCGGGCGAATCGTTAATGCCATCGCCCACCATCGCGACTGTGCGGCCTTCGCGGCGCAGCTGCCGCACGAACTCGGCTTTATCGGCGGGCAGCGTATCGGACACATAACGGCTCAGCCCCAGCCTGGTCGCCACCGCGCGCGCCACCGTGCCGTTATCGCCGGTCAGCATAATGGTGTCTTTGATACCGCGATTATGCAGGATGCCGACCACATCCCGGCTCTCCGCGCGCACCCTATCCGAGTAAGGAATCAAACCCACCAGCGCGCCATCGATTGCCAGAAACAGCGACGAGCAGCCATGCTCGTTCAGGCGGCTCTGATCCTCAAGGCCCTTCTTAGTAGCGATCGAACTCTCGCGCAGGAATCGCTCGCTGCCGAGGTGCAGATAATAACCGTTAATCCGCGCTTCCACCCCGAAGCCGATCCGGTAATTCACCTCATTGCAGTCCGGAACTTCGATCTCGTCCTTCTCGGTCCGGGCGCGGATCGCTTCAGCCACAGGGTGCTGCAGGCGCGCCTCGGCCGCCGCCGCCAACCCCAGAATCCTGCGCACCGGGAAAAGCTTCGGCTTGTAACTGATCACGTCGTGCACGTGAGGAATGCCCGCCGTAAGCGTGCCTGTCTTATCGAAAACGATGGTGTCGACTTCGGCCAGCTTCTCCAGATGCGCGCCGCTCTTGATCAAAATCCCCTGGCGCGCCGCATGAGTCATCGACGCCAGCACCGAAGTAGGAGCCGCCACGCGAATGCCCGTGCCGTAATCGACAATCACCAGCGACGTGAAGCGATTGATATCCGCGAACCCAATGCCCATGCCCGCGGCAAGCGTAAGAGTCGGCCCCACCAGGCGATCCGCAAATCGCTCCGCATGGTTCTGTATGCGGGTCTCGCCCACCGGCGCGGATTCCACCAGATGCACAATCTGCGCCGCCGTCGTATCGTTGCCGACGCGCGTGGCGCGAATCGTCAGATAGCCTTCGCGCAGTCCCGTAGCTGCGTAAACAGCCTCGCCCGGCCCGCGCACGACGGGCAATCCCTCGCCCGTGATGGTCTTCTGATCCAGAGTCCCATGGCCTGAAATAATCTCGCCATCCACCGGGATCATTTCGCCCGAATGCGCGACCACCGTATCGCCAACTGCGATGAGCGACGCGGGGATAGCATGAATCTCGCCGCCCTTCAGCACCCATGCCATCTTCGTTTGAAATTCCAGAAGCTCGCTCACAGCGCGCTTCGACCGCGCTGCCGTCAGATCGCGAATCCAGTCCCCCAGACGCACCAGCCATACGATGATGCCCGCGGTGACAAAGGCCCCATGCAACATGGAAACGGAAATGGCGAGCGTATCGAGAAAATCCACATTCAAACGCCGCTCATGCCGAATCACTTTCCACGTCCGGCGACCAATGGGCCGGGCGTTCCAGAGCATCAGCGGAATATTGATCGCAACCACCACCGGCCCGACGAAGAACGACAGGATCAGCGAAAAGGTGGGCAGCGCCAGCGGCATTCTCGGGCGCAAGTTCTGTCGGGCGGGAGCTGCGCCATTGCTCTGCACAGCCACCGCCTGCGTGGGAGCGCCGTTTCTTACTTCAAGTTCAGCCACCGACCCGGCGCGGCGCAAACGAATCATCAGGTCGGCCAGAATGTCCGGAACATTGTGATCGTATTCGATCACCACCGAGTGGCAGTTCCGATTGGCCCTCACCTCCTGAAATGAGTTCGCCGGAACCAAATGTTCGATCGTATGGCCGGCATCCCCGTTAGCAAAAAGGCCCGGAACATAAAGCCGAATGCGGCCCGGAAAGAAATGACGAACCTCGACAAGCATCAGGGAGTGTGGGGCGCCACAGGTGGTTTCGGATGAGTGGTGGGAGTCTGCGTATGAAGGCTGACGAAGTGATTGAACGAAAACATGCCGAGAGTCAGCCAAACAGGTGTGGCGGCCTCGAAACCCAGTTCCATAAACGCATACGCCGCCAGACCCAGCGGGGCCAGAACCTTCAGGTCGATGTTGTTATCGGTTGCCTTCTTCAGCTCGATGTCGAGCTTCCGCAGCATGTCGAAAACCACCTTCGCCGAGTGCGAATGAGAAGAGAGGAACGCGGCTTCTTTCTCCAGCATCTCCATCGCCTCATCTACCTCGGTGATCGGGCCGGCGTTAGAAGAAGCAGGCGGTGGAGAAAGGTGGATCGTCTCCTGATGCGAGCCTTCCGCGCCACTCAAATGCGCGTGAAAATCCGGATGGCGTTTGGGATCGTAATGAACCGTGATCGTCCCGATCGACTCATTGACGGTCACTTCACTGACCCCGGCGATTGGAGCAAGCGACCGCTTAATTTCCTCCAGAGCCTCGGGATTATCTTTCGCCGAAGGAACGCGGATCCTCAGCCGGCCTTTGGAGTGGTGAGCGACGTGAGCGCGATGCCGCATCGAACCTTTAAACCGTGTGTGCGGATGTGGCGGCGGGCTCGGAGTTCGTTTCATGCTCGGCTTTGGCTTCGGCCATCATGTCATGCATCTGCTCGGTCGCTTCCGCCACCATCTCGCGGGTCTTACGGACGGCCGAGTAACCCGCGCGCACCGTCGACTTGAACAACGGGCGCAGCTTCGGACCGATGCCGGGAAGAAACGCCGCGGCCACACCGATGAGCATGCCGGGAATCAGCTCCGCGGAGAACAAAGCTACACCGGCGCCGACCACAACAATCGTAGCGGCCTTCGCCACGATATCGTTGCTTTTAACGTCTTCTCCGAAATTCTCGATTTCCGGGCCTAAATCGGCCGCGTCACCAACATGGCCATTGGTTTGATTGTGGTCTGTCATCGCAAAACCTCAATCGATCCTAGCATTTCAGCTATAACAAAACAATTACAATCCCGCGTTAGCCTCGCGCCTTCCTCAGTTCGTCATAGCTTCGATACCGAGCCTGAACCGCCTCCGGCCCATATCGCCTTTCAAGACGCCTCACCAGGAAGTGAGCCCGCGCTAACTGTTGAAAATGCTGCATAAAGGCCACATTGATGGCGGCGCCCCCGATAGCCCCTACCACCGGTATCGCACCCGCAGCAATCTTCTCCGAAACCACCACTCCGAACCGCGATCCGACAGATGTAATCAGGTCCACAATCACGGGAGTTGACGAGCCGACGAGCCGACGCTCCAGCAGATTCTGCGCCGCCTCGGCAACGGTCTTTGCCAGAAAAGCCCGCGCCGCGTAATAACTCGTCTCGCCGATAAAGCCCTCTTTACCGTGCGGCCCAAGGGCAAAGACTTCGAGACAGGCCAGACGCGCCGCCGGATCTTCCAGTTGTTCGCCGTGTTTGCGGGCGATGTTGGCGATCGCGCGCAACATCAAAGTCGTAGTGACCGGAAGCTCCACCACCAGGGCGCTGATTCCGAAAAAGCCGCTAACCCCTCCGGTGACCGTCGAAGCGACCTGAAACAGGATCGGCGGCTCCGGAACTCTGCTGGTTCCCATCTTGTAAAGCGCCACATCCAGAGCCTGCCCCAAAGCGCTTCGTACCGCCTTCTGGATCTGTTCCGTGAGCGGCGCGGGCATACGCTTCATTACCTGGTTCAGGGGTCCGCCGGTGATCTCGGTAAGGCGTCCGATGAAGCTCTTGCCTTCAAGAATCGCGACCGCGCGGCGCAGAGCGATTTCCTCGTGAGTGTCCATCTCTGCATCCATGATCGCAATTCCCTGGATCGGGCGATTATGACAATTCCATGGCTTGTGTCTTCAGCGTCGAAAGTGCCAACATCGCGTTTGAAAAGAGTACCGCACCTTCGACCCCTCAACCATTTAGCGCACTACCAGTCTGGCAGTTGGATTCGTTTGCGGTATCCTCATTAAGCATGGGTGCGCGAACCGCCATTTCGCTCGAAGAGTACCTACATACCAGCTACGACGGCCTGGATTGCGAATTCAGGGATGGCGGGGTTGTGGAACGATCCATGCCGACTTATTCACACGGAACGTGCCAGGGCATGTTTTTCGCGTTCTTCATCGCCCTGAAAAAAGCGGCTGAACCTGTATCCCTCTCTGGAAACTCGACTGCGTCTGCCTAACAGGCGGGTCTTGATTCCGGACGTGTCGGTGTTCCATCCATCGAAACCTCCCGAGTTACCCGATTCGCCGCCGCCGATCGCCATCGAGATCCTCTCGCCGGACGATCGTTTCAGCGTGGTCGAAGCCAAACTGGAAGAGTACCGCGAATGGGGCGTTCCGCATGTCTGGCTGGTCGACCCGGAATCGCAGCGTTTTTATGCCCTTGAGCGGACGCTCCAGCCGGTCGAGACACTGCCAATTCCTGAACTCGGTATCGAAGTCCGCCCCTCCGATATTTTCGAATAGTTAATTCGGTTGCGGTATCCTCATTATGCATGGGTGTGCAGACCGCCATCTCGCTCGAAGAGTACCTTCACACCAGCTACGACGGCCTGGATCGCGAATTCAGAGACGGCGAGGTGGTGGAGCGGACCATGCCGGGCTTATTCACATGGAGAATGCCAGTTGCGTCTGGGAATCTTCTTCATGGCCCTGAGAGAGCGGCTTAAGCTTTATCCGAGTTCTGAGATTCGCATGCGTCTGTCCGGCAGGCGGGTCATCATTGCGGATATAGCGGTGTTTCATCCGTCGAAGCCGAAGGAAGTTCCGGATTCCCCTCCCCTGATCGCAATCGAGATCCAATCGCCGGGCGACCGTCTCAGCGAGGTCCGGGCGAAGCTTGAAGAATATCGCGAATGGGGCGTCCCACATGTGTGGCTGGTCGACCCGTATTCTCGCGTCCTCTATACCTTCAACGAGAGGTTCCAGGAAGTCGACACCCTCGCCATTCCCGAACTCGACATCGAAGTCCGCCCCACCGATATTTTCGAATCGCTCTGAACACTGTGAGCCGCATTCCCGCGGAAAAGAACATCGCGAGAAACTTTGGGAAATCATGCGTGTTTGTTTGAATGATCGGAGGCAGGCCTGGGTTTTAGGCAGCGATGGCGCTTACACCCGGCTCAGGCCTGAAAATGAGTTGGAGGAAGCGGCGCTGGGCACGCATCAGGTCATGATGAACCGGATGCGCGCCCGTGCGGGGGTGTAATCGGGCCTCCTCGTCGCCGGTTATCGGGCGACTGGATCGCCAACCATCTGCCGGCGCAAAGCCGGATCCACTGCGCCCGCGGCCGCGCTCACGTCGAAAGGAACGCCCAGAAACTTCGCCACAAGGTGAGCCGCCGCCTCGGGATCGCCGATAACGCTCTCATACCGGAGCGGCAGCACCGCGACCTCCTGCCGCCGCTTCAGCCAACGAATCACCCGATCCCGCTGACGCCGGTACTCCACCGCCAGGCTTTCGTCGTCAAGCGATGCGCCCGCGCGGCCCAAACGCTTCAGCATCGCCCGCTGCGACGCGATCACGTCCGCCGGCTCACGCTCGATCGCCACGATCCGGTACGATTCGCCCGCGGGCAGATACGGCAGCAGGGGCAGCGCCAGCTTGAACACCTTGCCGCGAGCCGAAGGAATCCACGACGCATCCTGCGCCAGACGTGTCGCTGGCTCGAACTCCAGGTAGCCGCGCGGATTATCGGAGTCGGCCACCCGTTGGCCGTCCGTCAGCGGCTCGATGCCTCCCGCGGCCAGCATCTGCATCAGCATCGACGTCCCACTGCGCGGCAGCCCGGCCACGATGGTGATCTCGCGCTCGGGATCCGCCGGCGCGGCAGCCGGACGCATCGGGATCGGCTCCGGCTCGCTCGCCTGCTCCACCACCCGCGCAACCTTCGGTTTGCCTTTCCCCGCTCGTTTCGCTTCCCTGCGTGCCTTGAGCAATTCGCGCACCCGCTCGGCATGCAGCGCCGCTTCGTTCTCCCTGCCGGATCTCCCATAAAGACGCGCCAGCGCGGCGTGCGCCGGCACCAAACCCGGCATCTGGCTCAGCGCCGTGCGGAACGAGTTCTCGGCGTTGCCCTCGTCCCCCAGCGCTGCAAGGCAACGCCCCAAAATGAAATGCGTGACCGGCTGAAAATAAATCAGCGACAGCGAGAGCAGCGCCTCGTCTCGCGACGCCCCAAACCGCCTGTGCCTCAGGTGAATCCGCGCCGCCAGCGACCGCGCTTCCCAGCTATCCGGATCGCGATCCAGCGCTTTCCCGACCCACGCGAGCGCACGGTCGTCCTCCTTCAGCTGCATATAAGCCCGCGCCAGCACCGTGGCGGGCGCCGCATCATCCTGGGCGTTCGCGAACACCCCCTCCAGCGCTTCTAAATCCCGCCGGACATCGTCCATCCAGCCGTCGGCCAGATCGAGCCGCAAGTGAAGCATCAGCCGCAGAAGGTTGAATCCGCTCGCCCGCTCCCTCAACACGCGGCGCTCGAACCGCTCCCGGTCGTCCTTCGGTTCGCGCTCCGGTTTCAGATCCTGATCCGGCTTCTCCTGCCGGCGTCTCTTCAACTCTTCGGCCGCCTCCGGAGCGGAAGTTGCAACCCGCGCATCGAAGGCCTCCAGCATTTGTCGGGCATTGTGCGTGTGCTCTAAAGCGATCGACGCGGTGATGGCGCGCTCAATGTAGCGCTGGTCCCCTGGGTCGGCAGCATGCAGCTCCTCGAACAGGCGCGCGGCATCCTCCCAATTGCCCGCATCCGCCTGCGCGCGAGCCAGGTTGTATTTCAGGTCCGCCACGCATTCAGCCACCCCCCTGGCGGCATCCTCGCCCGGGGGCGCCACGTAGCCCAACGCCACCAGCTGCTTCATAGCCTCCGCGGACGCCACGGAATCGATCTGAGCGCCCGGCGGATGCGAGCCGGCATCGCCCTCCACCACGTCCCAGCTCTCGATGGTCCTGACTTCGCCCCCGTCTTCAAACGCTGCCGCTAATACCTTGCCGTCCATGTCCCGGCCGGCTGGCAGCCCGAACATATGCAGCAGCGTCGGAACCACATCCAGGACATTGGCGCCGTAAATCGTCTCGCCGGCACGAATTCCCGGCCCATGCATCGCCAGTATTCCGAAGTGCCGATGCTCCACCGCCGGTCCCGCCGCTTCCGCCGGAATGTAGCGCGGACGCAGGTCGTCCGGATGGAAGCCGTGGTCGCTCATCACGACCACCGTCGTATCGGGACCGGCCAGTTGCAGCAGCCGGCCAAGCATCGCGTCGTGATAGCGGTAAGCGTTGGCCACCACCCCACTGAAGATCGCGAACGACTCTTCGTCCACTTGCGGCATGCGCGGCGGATGATACTTCATAAACCCGTGACAGAAGTGATCGATCGAATCGTAGTAAACGGCTGCGAAATCCCATTCCGCATGCTCCACCACCTCAGTTGCGGCGGCGTGCATCGACATCGTTTCGGCGATGACGCTGGCCAGCGTATGCAGGCGCTTGTCTTTTTCCTGATCCACCCGATCGTACTCCGGAACGAACCAGCGCAGCAGTTCTCCCGGCAAGCTCATGGGAACGGTGCGCAACTCGGCCAGGCGCTCGGTCCAGTCGGCGGGATGAACCGTGCCGGGCGTCAGGGGGATGGGTGTCTTGTAATCGATAATCCGATGGAAAAAGTCCGATACCATCACCCCGCGGATCGGCTCGGCCGGGTGTGAAGGCCACCAGCCCACCACCGACGGCCGCAATCCGTTTTGGTTCAGGATATTCCAAACCGCTTTGGTGGTGCGCCCGAGGGTAGTAATGGGCCGCACTCCAGAGCCATCCGGAAGAGGTTCGGTAAAGCCGTGGATTCCATGCTTCGCCGGCCGCTTTCCGGTGGCGATGGAAGTCCACAACATGGGACTCAGCGGAGGGTAAATGGTGGCGAGGTTGCCTGAAGCACCGTCCTTTACCAGACGAGCCATGTTGGGCATCTCGCCCGCGGCTATCAGGGGACGGGCCACTTTCCAGTCGGCTGCGTCCCAGCCCACCAGTAGCACGCGTCGGCCAGGCATCGGCTGGTTACGCCTGCTGCTCCTTCTTCCACTTGCGGACGCCGGCAGCGCCCAGAATCAACGCCGCGATGGCGCCCATGGCGCCGGTTGACGGCTCGGGAGCGGTACCGCTACCGCCCGGGGAAGGCGTAGTCTGGCCTGCAAAGATCTGTGTGCCGCTGGTGTCGCTGTCCCAGGCGTAGGAAATCAGATCGAAGGTCACGCCGGGCTTGCCGCCGTTTGAATTGGACAAGGTTCCCTCTATCCAGCCATAATGAGTGACGCTTGCAGCGTCCTGGAACTTAAACAAATAATATTCGCTCGAAAAGTTCGCGGGGCGCTGTACGCCACTCACCGAGACCAAATTAGGGTCCCCGTGTGAGGTTGTGGTGCCGACAGATTTGAAAAAGTTCTTGGATTTTACGTATGGGACAGGGGCGGCGAACGGTGTCATGTGGCCTCCGACTTTGGCGACGTCAAATGCGAAGTGGCCGGCGCTTTTCCCTGTTTGGCTGAACACCAGCGCGCTGTTGAGGCCGTTAGTCCCTAACTTCATACCCGATTTGATGCCCATGGAAGCCGGAAACTTGAATGTCTTCTTGTCGTTGGTGGCGTAGCCGATATGGTTTGATTTTGTAGGGCTGTTTGTAATAATTGGGTTAGGGTTTCCCATCGTCAGGGTTTCGGCCAGGCCGGCCTGTTCGGCCGACATGCAAACCGCCGCGGCGGCCAGGGACTTGAGAATCCTGTGCGGCGGCAGCACCCGCATCAGCGCTGAGGGTGGCTGCGATCCGATTCCGCTTAACGACGAAAGAATAGACTTACGCCTGGCAGGGCTGATCGTGGACGCAGAGGACATAGGGAGACTTTATCACATTTGCCAGCCCTGTTTTAGTGAAAAGTAAGTAACTTTATAGCTCTGGAACTACAACTCGACCGCTTACGCCGACTTAGTTGTCGGTCGGGATTTTATCGGCTGAGTCGATGACAATCGTCTCGAGTGGGGCTTTGCGGGATTCCAGCTTGAGACCCAGCGCCTGAAGGGCGCTGGCGACGGAATCTCCCGAAGAGAACTCAAGCAGTTTCATAGCCTGCGGCGGCAACTGAACGCCGGCTGAGATGGCCGCGCGAATCTGCATCGCTCTGTGGTCTTCCTCGCTGATCTTCAGTTCGAAGTCGTAGTTACCGGGCAAACCCGTCATGTCTATTACCGGTTTATCGGTGAATCGCGACATGATCTCGGCGAAGCGTTTCATGTCGAGTTTGCCGGCTTCGATTTTGTCATCTTTGAAGGAGAAGTAAGAACCGTTGCCGTAATCGAGATTAACGCCCTGAGCGCTGCCCGACGCCGAGATGTTGGTCGCCGCCGCGGGAGCGGCTTCCGCGCCCTTCTCGACAGGCGTTTCCTTCAGCTTCGATCCGCCTTTGGCGATCTCGAGAGCATAGACAGGGAACTCCTTCGAGTCCTTATGGACCTTAAGGTGAAAGCGCTCGATGAGCAGGGCTTTGACCATCTCCTGCAATTGCTCACGGCCGGATCCTACTCCGGCGGGAATGCGCGCCTTGATGTCGAAGCGCTGCGAAGCCATCCAGTCGGGCGCCACGATTTGATATTGCTTGGCGTTATACGCCATGCGGACGTAATCGGTAATCGAATAGTAGCTACAGCTGAACTGCTGGCCATCGATGTGAATTCCGATATTGACCGTGTAGTTCTGGTTTTCGGCGGACGGTTTGATGGAAGCGACTTCGAATTGCGGTGTAGCCTGGCTGAAAGCCAGGGGCGCGAAAGCGAGGGCAAGGAGCGAAACGAGTGCTTTAATCGGCTGCATAGTTCTGGTACGGAATCGGGGGTCCAAAAGTTCGCTTTAACGTGTCTGTAACTGGACAAGTTTCCCGCCGTTTTCCTGCGCGGCCGGCGGCGCGGGAATGGTCTGTGGCGCACGCCAGAAATCCATATAAGACGTGTAATGAACGCAGGCTACCGTGCAGCGTGGCGCGCAGCCCTTTTCGGTAATGAATTCGCGGCGAATGTCTTCTACGGTGTATTGCGCGAGAGGCTTAGCCGGATAACCGCGCTGCTGCGAACAGTAATGAACCAGGCCCTCTTCGCAAACATATAGATAGCGGGCGCCGGCGCGGCACTTCCACTTGTTCTCGATGCCGTGGGCGATGTTGTCCTGGAAGTAATTCAGGCGGGCGTAGTTCTTTTTGCCCATGTCGCGGACCTGCAGGAAGATGGCCTGCTCGGTTTCGGAAAGCGGCTGCAACTGGCCGTCGCTGTCGTGGATGATGCCGACGGTCGAGGTGAACCCGAGCTCGACGGCGCGCTTTGCGACCGCGATGGCATCGTGCGGATC
>Ga0302319_10017528_pt1 | contig 13108 bp, 5 predicted proteins | sample Bog_T0_2_FD_203319 | JGI IMG/M metagenome (GOLD analysis project Ga0302319, IMG submission 203319) | Peat permafrost microbial communities from Stordalen Mire near Abisko, Sweden - Bog_T0_2 | ecosystem: Environmental > Terrestrial > Soil > Wetlands > Peat | place: Sweden: Abisko, Stordalen Mire...
GTCTGCAACTCGATTCTTGAGGACGACCGGGGCGATTCGACTCCCACCACCACCGCCGGCCACCTGCCAAAACCGCAGGAGGTGAAAGGCTTTCTCGACGACTTTGTGATCGGCCAGGATCAGACCAAGAAGAAGCTGGCCGTCGCGGTCTACAACCACTACAAGCGCATCCAGATGAACCGCATGCGCAACAACGAAGTGGAGTTGGCCAAGTCGAATATTCTGCTTATCGGGCCGACCGGGTCGGGAAAAACGCTGCTGGCGCATACCTTGGCCAAGATGCTGGATGTCCCCTTTGCCATTGTGGACGCCACAACGTTGACCGAGGCCGGTTACGTGGGCGAGGATGTCGAAAACATAATTCTGAAGCTGCTGCAGGCCGCCGATGGCGATGTAACAAGGGCCCAGCAAGGCATTATTTATATCGACGAGATCGATAAGATTGGCCGCAAAGACGAGAACCCATCCATTACTCGAGATGTTTCCGGCGAAGGCGTGCAGCAGGCGCTGCTGAAAATACTGGAAGGCACCGTGGCCAACGTGCCGCCACAAGGCGGTCGAAAGCACCCGCACCAGGAGTTTACGGCGGTGGATACCACCAATATTCTGTTCATCTGCGGTGGAGCGTTTGTGGGCCTGGAGCGCGTGGTGGGCCGGCGCGTGGGCAAGAAGGCGCTGGGCTTCAAGGCTACCGATTCAGATGCCGATGCCGCAACCACTCGCTCGCATCGCGACACCGAACTGCTGCGAAGGACCGAGCCGCAGGATTTGATCAAATATGGCCTGATACCGGAGTTTGTAGGCCGGCTGCCCGTGATGGGCGTCCTCGACGAGTTGGACGAATCGGCTCTGATCGAGATTCTGACCAAGCCCCGGAACGCCATCCTCAAGCAATATCAGAGGCTGTTTGAATACGAGAACGTCCGCCTGCACTTTACCCAGGAAGCATGCTGCGCAGTTGCCCGCGAGGCGCTGGCGCGCAAGGTGGGCGCGCGCGGTTTGCGGATGATTCTGGAAGAGCTGATGCTCGACCTGATGTACCACCTGCCCTCGAACAAAAGAGTACGCGACCTGGAGATTACAAGCGATATGGTCGAGCGGCGCGACTTGTCGCTGTGCCTGCTGGAAAAGGCCGGATAGGCTCCTCAGTTGTTTGCCATAATCTTGTCTAAAGGTTCGGTTGTTCGCTCGGCGAGGAGACCCGATTGGGTTCCGATATGCCGCCGAGGTGGAGAACGCGCGGGCTGAAATCGTGAGGCTCGAAGGATGCAGCCATGCTCGCTGGATTCCATGGGCGCAGAGTCTTGGGACTGATCGTTTTGCTCGCTGCGACGATTTGGCCTGCAATTTACGACTCTGGTCCGTTCTATTTTCCTGACACGCTTACTTATATAGGCACAGCGGATGCAGCGGTGCATCACTTTACTGGCTGGGAAACAGCGTGGACGATGAAGAAGCTAGAAACTTCTTCGGTATTCACGGCCCCGCAACGGGATGAAGCTCATGCTCGGAGTATGCGGGGACCACGGGATTCATCCCCTGTTCCCAAGAAGGAAGCGGGTTTTCTGGGCCGTTCGGTTTACTACGGACTGCTTCTTTATTTTGGGGCGGCGGACCATTTCTTCGGGCTCACTATCGTGCTCCAGGGTATAGCTGTCCTGGCATCCATTTGGCTAGTGCTCAGATTGCAGGGGATGATCGTGTGGCCGGCGATTTTCCTCTTGGGGCTTCTGCTCTGCTTCTTCTCGGATGCAGCTTTCTTCGCTTGCTTCCTCATGCCGGACCTGTTTGCGGGGATTGCGATTCTGGTGTGTGCCGCACTGTTTACCGCGGAGCGCGAGGTGCGCGCGGATGAGGCGGCAATCGCTTGGTCCCTGCTGTCGGCGAGCCTCTTGTTTCATGACTCCGTGCCGGCCGTGGTTGTGGCGCTTTCAGTCTCCTATTTTGCATGGAAAATTTTACGGCGGTCGCAGCTCAATTTGTGGCAAGACCGAGTGAAGTATGGGGTTCTGTTTGCTGCACTGATTACATCGGCCGTGGGTCGAAGCGCGTACGTTACGCTGATCAAACACTCCGTGGGGGATGCGCCGTTAAGAATCCCTTTCCTCTCCGCGCATTTGATTGAGGGGCCTGGGACAACGTTCTTGCACGCGACCTGCCCCGGCAACGGGTTTGTGCTTTGCGAGTTTATTGATCGGTTTCCGGAGTCGTCTGGAACCTTCCTCTGGGGCGTTGGAGGAGGGAGTAGCGTGTCTTGGAAATATATGAGTCCCGCTTTGGAGAGACGAGTGAACTTGGAGGATTTGGGATTTGCGGGCGCGGTGTTCCGGAATGCGCCGCTTGAATTCCTTGAGTTTATGGGAAAGGATATTCTGCGGCAGATTAAGAACTTTTCACTGGCGGAATTCCTCTATCCACCGAATCTTAAAAGGGAGTTCGATGAGAAGCTTCCACCACGGAACCGAGCTGAAGTGGATAGGAGCCGAGCATACGTTGGCGACCTTCCAATTCGCGCGTTTTCGACCTTGAATTATGCCTTTGTGGCGGCCGCTTTGGTTTTTCTTGCTCAGCGCCGGCTCTTTCGCGGAGGCGGCTCACCAGGTGACGAAGGGAAATGGAAGCTGACGGCATGGGTTATCACAGGAGCGGTCATCAATGCGACTGTATGCGGTGCGGTTTCCGGACCCTTCTCGCGCTATCAGGCACGCGTTGTCTGGCTGCTCCCGCTGGCCGCACTTCTCTTTGTGGTCGATGGCCTCGTGAAGCGGACCGAGACCGTGGTGGCAGACAGGCAACTCGGTTAGGGACGCAAGTCGAAGTTTTCGGGAAGGCTTGGACCGCGCGATTGGGGTACGATAACGGTAGGAAGGCTAACACTTTTTGGAGAGTGATCGAGCCATGGAGCTCACGATCATCATGCCCTGCCTGAATGAGGCGGAGACGCTCGCTGTCTGTATCCGCAAGGCACGCGGTTATCTGCAGCGGACGGGCATCGAGGGAGAAGTGGTGATTGGCGATAATGGATCGACAGACGGATCGCAGGATATCGCGGTGGGATGCGGCGCGCGGATGGTCGAGGTGCCTTTCAAGGGATATGGCGCCGCTCTGTATGGGGCGACACTTGCGGCACGGGGCAAGTACATCATCATGGGCGATTCCGACGATAGTTACGACTTTTCCAATCTAGATCCCTTTGTGGCAAAACTCCGGGAAGGCTACGACCTTGTGATGGGTAATCGCTTTGCTGGAGGAATAAAGCTGGGCGCAATGCCCTGGAAGAACCGATATATCGGAAATCCCATCCTGTCGACGATAGGCAAGATGTTGTTTCGTTGCCCGGCTGGCGACTTTCATTGCGGTCTTCGCGGTTACTCGAAAGAAGCCTTCACCCGCATGGACCTGAGGACCACCGGGATGGAGTTTGCCTCGGAAATGGTGATCAAGGCAACGCTTAACCGGATGAAGATCACCGAAGTTCCCACGACATTGAGCCCCGACGGCCGTTCGCGTCCGCCTCATCTTCGTCCCTATCGGGATGGTTGGCGACATCTTCGATTTATGCTCCTGTTCAGCCCGAACTGGCTATTTCTCTATCCGGGGTTGGGCGTCATGTCTCTTGGACTGGTTGGGTCGGTCCTGATGATGATGAGTCCTCTTCGTATTCGACAGGTGCAGCTCGGCATCGACTCGCTGATTTACTTTGCCTTCATGATCATCACCGGCTTTCAGTCGGTGCTGTTTGCTGCTCTTTCCCGCATCTATGCGATTCAGGAGCAACTGTATCCGGCCGGGCGGGCTTATCGATCTCTGTTTCGCCACTTCAATCTGGAACGCGGCCTGGTCGCGGGGGCGTTGCTCTGTCTGGGAGGATTGGCTTCAACCTGGTACGCTCTGCTGGTGTGGCACAAAGCCGGTTTTGGAGCGCTGAATATCGAACATATTGCCCGGATTGCGATTCCCTCCGGCCTTATGATCGCCCTGGGAAATGAAACCATTCTCTTCAGTTTCTTTCTGAGCACGCTGGGGCTCAACATACGCCGTCACTCGACCCTCTCTCCTCTCGAATCGAGCCGCGCGGATGTGGATGCGATCTAGGTTGGGGCGTCGGCTTTGATTGGAAAGCTTGCCTCCTGCCGCGGAATAAAAATCGCGGCAAGTCCGCTGCGGGCATTCCACACGCGCGAATCATCGGAGCTTCCTTGACTCCTCCCGGTTGGCTCTGGCTCAATGTTGTGGGCCGCATGAATGTGCTCCCACTGCGCCGCACGGGTGATAATCTGTCTCCGACCCAATCCTGGTGCGTGCAACCCGCGCCGACGGAGACAAGGGATGGCAATGAGAAACGCTACTCTGCATGGCATCGTTCTGCTCTTCTTTGGGCTTCCTCTCTGGGGGGCTTCCTACTATCCTGTGCGGCTTGAGGATGCGAAGGCTGTCTACCTGACGAAGGATCGTTTCCCGGTTCATGGAGATGGTTTGGCGGATGACAGCGCAGCTATCCAGTCAGCAGTCGACGAGGCAGCGGCGGCTCATAACGAGGGCATCCTCTTCGTTCCAGAGGGGCGCTATCGCATTACACAGACCATCTACATTTGGCCGTCTGTTCGGGTTATTGGATACGGAGCGACGCGTCCCGTCTTCGTCCTCGCCGACAATACTCCCGGGTATCAAACTGGCCTGGGCTATATGTTTCTCTTCGCCGGCGGGCGCCCAAATCCGAATCGAGGCATCGACTATGCCGCCGGCAGGTCTCCACAGCCAATTGAAGGGACGGTGCCGCTCAGCGCTAGTGTGCCCGATGCGAATCCCGGCACATTCTATTCCGCGATGAGCAACGTCGACATTGAAATTGGCCAGGGCGATCTGGCCGCGGTGGGTATCCGTTTCCATGCCGCGCAGCATTGCTACCTGGCGCACATGGACTTTCATCTTGGCTCAGCGCTTGCCGGCCTCAAAGACATTGGCAACGAGGCGGAGGATCTGCACTTCCATGGCGGCCAATACGGCATCGTGACCGGGAAGCCTTCGCCGGGCTGGCAGTTCACGCTGCTCGATTCGACCTTTGATGGCGAGACGGCGGCGGCGATACGCGAGCACGAAGCAGGATTGACGTTGATTCACGATACGTTTCGCAATGTTCCGCAGGCCATCTCCGTCGACGCTGATTATTCAGAAGAGCTGTGGGTGAAGGACTCCCGCTTTGAGAACATCAGCGGCCCGGCGATTGCTTTTGGCAATGAAAAGAACCCGCGGACCGAGATCAATTTGGAAGACATAGACTGCCTGCACGTGAAGACCTTCGTCTTGCTGCGCGAGAGCGGAAAGGAGTTTACCAGTCCCGGCGAGAGCTACGAAGTGAAGGAATTTTCGCATGGTTTGACGATGAACGGAGCGGCAGATGCTGGAGAGATTCGGACCATCTTCGACGCGCACGCGGTGAAGGAGTTGACGGCCCCCAGGGGGAACGTTATTGCCGCATTGCCGCCAGCCGATTCATGGGTGAATCTGCAAACCCTGGGCGTGAAAGGGGACGGAGTTACCGACGATACGGCAGCGATTCAGAAGGCGATTGCAGAGCACACGGTGCTGTATATCCCCATGGGGCGCTATCTTGTGACGGATACAATCCGCCTCCGTCCGGACACCGTGCTGATTGGTTTGCACCCCAGCATGACGCAATTTGACCTGGCGGATGGAACGGCAGCTTTTCAGGGTCCGGGTGCGCCGCGGGCATTGCTGGAGACTCCGCAGGGAGGGCATAACATCGTGACCGGCATCGGGCTGTTCACGGGCGGAATCAACGGCCGTGCGGTGGGGGCGCTGTGGATGGCGGGAGCCGATTCATTGATGGACGATGTGCGCTTTCTTGGCGGCCACGGCACCAACGCCGCGGATGGCACGCGCATGAATCCGTATAACAATACCCACACAGCCGACCCAAACAACAAGTATCGCTGGGATGCGCAGTACCCAAGCCTGTGGATCACCAACGGTGGGGGGGGCACGTTTGCGGACATTTGGACTCCGAGTACGTTTGCCGCGGCCGGACTTTATATTTCCAACACCACTACGCCGGGGCATGTGTACGAACTGTCAAGCGAGCACCATGTTCGCAATGAGATCCGGCTGGATGGGGTTGAGAACTGGGATCTGGATGCGCTGCAAACCGAGGAAGAACGCGGCGAGAGTCCATTCGCGCTCCCGCTGGAGATTCTGAGATCGCGCAACATTACCATCGCCAACTACCACGGCTATCGCGTCATCAGCAGCAATCAGCCCTTCCCGATGGCGGCCCGCGTCTCCGAGTCGCACGAGATACGCTTTCGCAACGTGCATGTGGACAGCAATAGCAAGGTATCCTTCGATAACTCGGTTGTGGATTCGACACATCACGGCGAAGTGCGGGCGCGCGAGTTTGCCTCGCTGGATATACCTGGCAAGCCGGTTGCGGGCAGGCAAGTTGCTTCCTCGAAGATGCTGGAAGCACATGCGCAAGTGAAGCTGTTGGCGACGGGTTTCTTTAACATCTCAGGAGCCGCGGTGGATGCAGCCGGCAAATTGTATTTTGTCGATGCGCACTGGCAGCGGATCTACAGCTGGTCCGCGGAGAACCAGGAAGCCGTGGTAGTGCGCAACACGCCGCTCGAACCGGAGAATCTGGCCTTCGATAAGGCAGGCGACCTGCTGGTAGTTTCAAGAAATGGCAACGGGAAAATATATTCTTTCCGGCCCGATGCGCCGGAGGATCAGATCACGATGCTTGAAGCGCAGCCAGCGCAGGAGCACCCGGAAATGAGCGCGTTTATCCCGGCGAACGTATGGAATACGCGGGATTTTACGCAGAAGCGACTCTGGCAATTTCTTTCTCCTGACCATGGCACCTTGATTACCGCCGGCGACGATTTTGTTCACGGCCAATTGCAATGGGGAACAAAAATGGCCGACGTATTGCGGGCGTTCGGCTTGGTGAATGCTGTAACCGGCCATCCTTTCTATGTGACCGCGGAGGACGAGCAAAGGACTTACAAAGGGACTCTAACTTCATCGGGATCGATCGCCGATCTTCACCTGTTTGCGGAAGAAGGAGGAGAAGGCCTTGCACAGGACCAGCGTGGAGACCTATATCTTGCCGCTGGCCAGGTGCTTGTCTACAGCTCCGATGGAAAGAAGTTGGAAACGATGAATGTGCCTGAACGGCCGATCGATCTTATTTTCGGTGGACCAGACCGCCGCACGCTTTACATTCTGACTCATCATTCTCTGTATTCAGTGAGGACTCTTACCAGCGGCCTGTAGGTACTGACGTTGCTGCCTTTGCGGCGTCGGAAACCGCAGGGGGCATGAAGGAAGACCGGCCTTTGGGTCAGGGGGCTGGTTTGCGCTCAACATCCCATCGGAGGCAGTTCCGCGATACAATCCGAACATGACCCGTGGAACCAGCCCTGTAGCCCGAGCTGCCTTCGCGCGTCCAATACATATGGTGACCCAATGACCGCATCCCGCGACAAAACCGAAGCGCGCAAACTGCCCATGATGCCCATACGGGACATGGTGATCTTTCCGTACATGATGACGCCCTTCGTGGTGGGCCGCGAATCCAGCGTGCGTGCCCTTGAGGAAGCTTTGAACGGCGACCGAAAAATCTTCCTGGCCACCCAGCACGACGCTTCAATCGACGAGCCGCAGGCCAAGGATATCTACCAGGTCGGGTCCATCTGCAACATTGTGCAGAGCATCAAGATGCCCGACGGCAACATCAAGGTGCTGGTGGAAGGCGTGGAGCGCGCCAAGTCGACAGAAGTGAACGACCGCGACGGTTTCTTTGTGGCCACGGTGCGCACCGGCAAAACGCAGTTCGAGATGACCGCGGCCGTTGGCCAGCTAATGACGCGCGTTACCGGTCTTTTCGAGCAGTACGTCAAGCTGCAGCAATCGCTGAATTACGAAACCATCATCGCCACGGTGCGGATGGACGAGCCGGCCAAGCTCAGCGACACCATTGCAGCCAACCTGCAACTGGGCATTGAAGAAAAGCAGGAACTGTTGGCCATTTTCGATCCGGCAACGCGGCTGGCTCGAATTGCCGATGTGCTCGACATCGAGATTGAGAAGCTGGATCTGGACCGCAATATTCAGTCGCGCGTGAAACGGCAAATGGAGCGGGCGCAGAAAGAGTACTACCTCAACGAGAAAATCAAGGCCATCCAGAAAGAACTGGGCCGCGGCGAAAAGAACGAGTTCGACGAGCTGCGAAAGAAGATCGAAACCGCCGGAATGCCGAAGGACGTGCTGGACAAGGCGATTCAGGAGCTGAAGAAGCTTGAGGCCATGCCGCCCATGTCCGCCGAATCCACCGTCAGCCGCAACTACATTGACTGGCTGCTGGCGGTGCCGTGGAAGAAGCGCTCCAAGGAGACGCGGTCCATAGATTACGCGGAAAAGGTGTTGAACACCGACCACTACGGCTTGGAGAAAATCAAGGAGCGGATTCTTGAGTTTCTCGCCGTTCGCCAGTTGGTGAAGAATCCCAAGGGTTCGATCCTGTGCTTTGCGGGGCCGCCGGGGGTGGGCAAGACGTCGCTGGGTATGTCCATTGCAAAAGCTACAGGCCGCAAGTTTGTGCGGCTCTCCTTGGGCGGCGTGCGCGACGAGGCCGAGATTCGCGGGCATCGGCGCACCTACATTGGCGCGCTGCCGGGCCAGATCATCCAGCATATGAAGAAGGCCGGGACCAAGAACCCCGTCTTCCTGCTGGACGAAGTGGACAAGATGGCTTCGGACTTCCGTGGCGACCCTGCGTCGGCGTTGCTTGAAGTGCTGGACCCGGAGCAGAACGTCACCTTCCAGGACCACTATCTCGACGTTGACTACGACCTTTCGCAAGTCCTTTTTGTGGCCACGGCCAATGTGATGCATACCATTCCGGCGGCACTGCAAGACCGCATGGAGGTGCTGCGGCTGCAAGGGTACACAGAGGCGGAAAAGCTGGAGATCGCGCGCCAATACTTGGTCAAGAAGCAGCGCGAGCAGACCGGCCTGAGCGAGAAGAACATCGTCTTCACCGACGACGCAATTCTCGAGATCATCCGCTATTACACGCGCGAGGCGGGGGTTCGCAACCTGGAGCGGGAGATCGGCAACCTGTGCCGCAAGGTGGCCCGCAAGGTGGTCAAAGTCGGCGCCAAGCACAAGGAAGAACTCACCGCTGCTAACATCCACGACTTTCTTGGCGTGGCCCGGTTCCGCGACTCCGAGGTGCACGAGAAGAGCGAAGTTGGCCTGGTGACCGGCCTTGCTTGGACGGAAGTGGGCGGCAGCATTTTGACCACGGAAGTGCAGGTGCTTGACGGTAAGGGCAAGCTCACCATCACCGGCCAGCTTGGCGATGTGATGCAGGAGTCGGCGCAGGCCGCGCTAAGCTACATTCGCGGCAGGGCGCAGGCGCTGGGGCTTACGCGCGAGTTCTACCGCAACGTGGACCTGCACCTCCATGTTCCAGAAGGCGCGATTCCCAAGGACGGCCCCTCAGCCGGCATCACCATGGCCACGGCGCTGGCGAGCGCGTTGGCCAAGATCCCTGTGCGCCGCGACATCGCCATGACCGGCGAAATCACGCTGCGAGGCAAGGTGCTGGCCATTGGGGGGCTGAAAGAAAAACTGCTGGCAGCGCTGCGGGCGGGAATCTTTGAAGTGATTCTGCCGCGTGCCAACGAAAAAGACATTGCCGAACTCCCGGACAACATCAAGAAGGCAATGAAGTTGCACTTCGTGGACCAGATGGACGAAGTGCTGGCCCTGGCGCTCGAGAGTCCGCTGCAGGTGCTGCTGCCACCCGAAACCGAAGTGCTGGCCGCGGTGCAGCCGCCGGATTTGACGGGGAACTTGCCCGCTCGGCAATGAGAAGAATGTGGGGGCGCTTTCTGCAGCCGCCCCCGATAGAATCAACCCAATGGCCTACTGGTACCGGCGGGTTTTCCTGCTGGCGATTCCTCTTATTCTTTCCAACCTGACCCAGCCGCTGCTCTCCACAGTGGACACGATTCTCTCTGGCCATTTGCCGGGACCGGCGGCGTTGGGCGGCGTGGCCGTGGGTGGCATCTTTTTCAACTCCGTGTTCTGGACCTTCGGCTTCCTCCGCATGAGCACCACAGGCCTCGTGGCGCAGGCTTATGGCGCGCAGGACCATGAGGAACTGCGCCTGCATTTCGCTCGCGCGCTGCTTTCGGCGGTGGCGATAGGGGTTGTAATTCTGGCCGTGCGAGGGCCGCTCATCTCGCTGGCCATCACAATGCTCGGGGCCTCGTCCGAGGTCGCCCAGAATGCGTGCATCTACTGCAACACAAGAATCTGGTCGGCCCCGGCGGCGCTTGCCAACTACGTGATTCTGGGATCGCTGTTGGGCCGGCAGCGCCCGCGTACGGCGTTGGCTGTGCAGGCCGTAATCAACGTGGTCAATGTTGCCGTGGCGCTTTGGCTGGTGATACGGCTGCATTGGGGCGTGGCCGGCATTGCTACCGCCACCATGACTGCCGACTACGCCGGGCTTCTGCTGGGATTGGCCATTGTTTGGCAGTCCAAAATATTCTCCAGCTCGGTTGCAGCAGGCCGTATCCAGTGGGCGAACCTTACCCATGGCCCCAGCCTGCGCCGTCTTTTTGCGCTCAATCGCGACATTCTTCTGCGCACGTTGAGCCTGGTTGCGGCCTATGGATGGTTCACGCGAGCCGGGGCGCGAGCGGGCGATCTTACCCTTGCCGCCAACGCAGTTCTGCTAAACCTGCACGGAATTGCATCGTATGCGCTGGACGGATTTGCCAACGCCACCGAGGCGCTGGTTGGCGAGGCGATTGGCGCACGCCGCCTGGCAGACTATAGAGCGGTCCTGCGCGCTTCCACCGTTGCGGCCGGCGTTGTTGCGGGCTTGATTTCACTGGCGTACCTTGCCTTTGGCAGCCAACTGATCCAGATCTTCACCAACCAGGAGACCATCCGATTGCTGGCTGCGCGCTATCTTCCCTGGGCCATTGCCATGCCGCTGATCGCAGTGTGGGGATACCAACTGGACGGCATCTTCATTGGCGCCACGGGTGCCCGCGAGCTGCGAGATTCCATGCTGATTTCGTTCCTCGGATACCTGGCGCTGGCCGTTGTGCTGGAGCGTTGGTTCGGCAATAGCGGCCTATGGTGCGCCTTCTCTTTGTTCATGGTTCTGCGCGCCATTACGCTCACTCTGCGGCTGCCCAGCATCGAAAAGGGCTTTGCGGCGCCCGTAAAATGTACCATTCAGCAAGCGGGATAGGAGGGTAGATTATGTGCCTGCGAACTTTTTTCGCTCTTGCCGCAACCATGCTTGCCGTGGCCGCAATCGCACAGACTCCGGGGCCTGCGCCGCGGTTCGATTCGTGGAAGATCATCGGTCCGGGCGGCGGCGGAACCATGATTGATCCCACCGTCAGTCCCCTCGATCCGCGCGTAGTGGTTGAGCGCTGCGACATGACCGGTAATTACATTACCCTCGATGGCGGGCAGTCCTGGCGCATGTTCAACCTGCGCGCCGGTATGGAGACCTTTGCCTTCGACCCAGGAAATCCCAGGCGAATCTACGCCGGGGGCCCAGCCCTGTGGCGAAGCGATGACTCCGGGCAGACCTGGCGCATGTTATTTCCCAATCCAGCAAAGAAGACTGTCGAACACCAGAATGGCGACCACTCCGACTATAGCCTGACTTCCAACGACGGAAGTTACGTAACTGGATTGAATATAAGTCAGATTGTTGTGGATGCCGGTAACTCGAACATAGTTTATATTGCTTTTCTCGATCCGCAAAACGGAAACTCTGCGTTGCTGATCTCCAAAGACGGCGGAGTTTCTTTCCACGGCGAGCATGAGTATTTATCGGATAATATCCTCCTGCTCAGTTACACGGGCAGCGACCGGCTGGCTGTCGGCACTCACGGCGTGTATCTAAACCGGGCAGATACTCCAAAGCACGTGGGAGGGCCCGGCGACGAGATAACTCATGCAAGCGCGGGAGAAGCGGACGGCAAGACGATTGTCTTCGCGACAACAAGCCAGGGAGACCTATACATCTCGGAAGATGGGGGCAAGAACTGGCAATCGAGAACGCCCGCGCTGGGCCAGCAAACCGGGCAATTCGGCGCGGTGAGCGTAGCGCGTTCCAATGGCCGTATCGCGTATGTTGGCTTTCACAGCCTCAGATTCGGCCCGGCGGCCGAGGACATTTACAACGGCATTGCAAAGACCGTGGATGGCGGCAGAAGCTGGTCAATCGTATTCCGTGAGTCGACCCACGCCGCAGCGAACCTGAATGCTTCGTGGATTGAACAGCGGGCGATTGGCCATGGGTGGGAAAACGGCAACAGCATCTGGTTCGACGCGCCGTACAGTTTGGGTGTAGCTCCCGGCAACCCGGATATCTGTTATGCTACCGACTTATTCCGAACTTATAGGACCCTGGACGGAGGAAAGACCTGGGAGCAAGTGAATTCCGTGCGTTTGGCGGAGAGCCGATGGACAACTCGGGGGCTCGATGTTACGACAGACTACGACGTGCAATTCGATCCATTCGACTCGAATCATATCTTTATCGACTACACCGACATTGGGGCTTTTCATAGCATGGATGGAGGCCAATCCTGGGAATCCGCGACGAATGGGGTACCTGAACCGTGGCGGAACACAACTTACTGGCTGGCATTCGATCCGCAGGTCAAGGGCCTGATGTGGGGCGCATTCAGTGCGGTTCACGACCTGCCCCGGCCCAAGATGTGGCGGCGCGAGGATGCTTTGAACAGTTATCGGGGAGGCGTGGGAGTCTCGACCGATGGCGGACATCATTGGACCTCGTCGAACACCGGGATGAATGAGACTGCATTCACGCATGTGTTGCTCGATCCCACCAGCAAGGTCGGGCAGCGCACTCTATACGCTTGTGGGTTTGGCGTGGGAGTGTATAAGTCCACAGACAACGGGAAAACCTGGGAGCTAAAGAACGGCGGCATTGAAGAGACACATCCGTTTGCCTGGCGAATTACGAGAGCCGATGACGGCGTGCTCTATCTTATTGTGGCGCGCTCCAACGAGGGCC
>Ga0302319_10017531_pt1 | contig 13107 bp, 11 predicted proteins | sample Bog_T0_2_FD_203319 | JGI IMG/M metagenome (GOLD analysis project Ga0302319, IMG submission 203319) | Peat permafrost microbial communities from Stordalen Mire near Abisko, Sweden - Bog_T0_2 | ecosystem: Environmental > Terrestrial > Soil > Wetlands > Peat | place: Sweden: Abisko, Stordalen Mire...
ACGCGATCATCATCGTCGGCAAGGCGGCGAAGCCCACGGTCGTCACCATCCGCAACGAGGTCGTCGAGTTCGTGCCCGCCGAGTCGACGTACTGGGGCATGAAGACCTCTGAGATCGAGCAGGCCATGCGCGACGACTTCGACCCCGAAGCCAAGACGCTCTCCATAGGCCCTGCCGGCGAGACCCTCAACCCCTGGGCCTGCCTGTCGACCGACCAGTACCACAAGGCCGGCCGGGGCGGTCACGGCGCCCTGATGGGTTCCAAGAACATCAAGGCCATCGCCGTGCGCGGCACCGGCAGCGTGACGGTCGGCGACCCCAGGGCGTTCCTCGCCGACATGGAACGCGTCCATCGCGAGTTCGTGCTGACCGACGACAACCTCTGGGCTCACGAAGAAGGCACGCCGATCCTGGTCGACCTCGTCAACGGCGCCGGCGCCATGCCCACGCGCAACTGGTCCGAGGGCTATTTCGAGGGCGCCAAGAACCTCAACTCCGAGTCCTTCCAGAAGATCCGCGTGAAGAAGCGCGCCTGCTACCAGTGCGCCATCGGTTGTCGCAACGTTCACGCGGCCACTTGGCACGGCGTCAAGGTCATGGGCGAGGGTCCCGAGTACGAGACGATCGCCTTGGGCGGCCCCAACTGCGGCATCGACGACATCGACGCGCTCATGAAGTTCAACGAAGAGTGCGACCAGTGGGGGCTCGACACCATCTCGTCGGGCACCGTGATCGGTCTCGCCATGGATATGACCGAAAAGGGCCTCCACGACTTCGGCGTGCGCTTCGGTGAGGGCGAGACGTACGTGCAGCTGCCCGGCCTGATCGCCCGCAGAGAAGGCGTCGGCGCGGAGCTCGCCCTCGGCGTGCGCAAGCTGTGCGAGAAGTACGGCGCGCCCGAGCTGTCGATGGAGGTCAAGAACCTCGAGATGCCCGGCTACGACCCACGAGGCGCCTTCGGCATGAGCATCAGCTACGCCACCTCAGACCGCGGTGGCTGCCACATGCGCACCTACTCGGTGGCCGACGAGATCCTCTCGGGCGCCGTGCCGGCCGCCACCATGGAGGGCAAGGTCGAGGGCGCGATCAGCAACCGCCCGCCCGACTTCATCAGCCAGAACTTCAGCTCGATCAAGTTCTGCGGCATCTGGTGCGACTTCTGGGCCGTCAATCCCACTCAGGTCTCGCAGATGCTCACGCACCTGTACCACCGGGCGCTGTCCGACGACGAGATCATGCTCATAGGCGAGCGCGTCTGGAACCTCGGCCGTTTGTTCAACCTGCGTGAAGGCGTCGAAGCCGACACGCTGCCCACGAAGCTCTACAGCGAGGAGTCCGCTCACACGAGTGGGCCCTCGGCCGGCCAGGCCATCGGCGAGGCGACCTGGACCGAGTCGCTGCGGCGCTACTACGAACTGCGCGGCTGGGACGCCGATGGCGTCCCCACCGAGGCGAAGCTCCACGAGCTCGGCGTCGACGTTCGCCTGTAGGCGGCACTGAAAGGATAGGGAGACGCCATGCCACACGTCATGATCTCACGCAAGAAGTGCACCGCCTGCCACATGTGCGAGCTGGCCTGCTCGCTGTATCACGAGGGCGCCTTCCGGCCGTCGGTGGCCCGGCTGCGCTCCGAGTGCAACCCCACCACCACTGACATCAAGGGCTTCACCTGCCTGCAGACCGCCTGCGCGAAGTGCCAGGAGGCCTGTCCCAACGGCGCCATCACGACCCGGGCGGTCCCCCTCAAGCTCGACGGCGCCTTCGACAGCGCCGCCAGGTTCGAAGGGCTTGCAGAGGGCCAAGCGCTGATCGTCGATGAGGAAAAGTGCACGAACTGCGGCGACTGCTACGACGCTTGCCCGTACGGCGTGATCCACGAGCATCCCGAGCGTAAGGTCGCCTTCAAGTGCGATCTGTGCGACGGCACGCCGCAGTGCATCGTCTTCTGCCAGAACCCACACGTGCTGGCCGTCGATCTCAAGATCGACAAGGCCGACGTTCGACCGGTGCCGGCTGAGTAGGGGAGCCTCGGTGGCGCCGGGGTCCATCCCCGACAGATACTCGCGGCAGGTCCTCTTCGGCGGCTTGGGCGCCGAGGGCCAGCAGGCACTCATGAAGGCGCGCGTGGCCGTCGTCGGCTGCGGCGGTCTGGGCTCGCTGCAGGCCATGCTGCTGGTGCGCGCCGGCGTTGGCGCCGTGCGTCTGATCGACCGCGACTTCGTCGAAGAGAGCAATCTGCAGCGCCAGCTCCTGTACACCGAAGACGACGCGCGCACCATGCAGCCCAAGGCGATCGCGGCCGCCCGGGCACTGCGGCTGGTCAACTCGAAGGTAGAGATCGAGGGCCTGGTCGACGACCTGAACCACGGGAGCGCAGCCCGGCTGCTCGGTGGCGTCGACCTCATCCTCGACGCCACCGACAACTTCGACGCGCGCTACCTGTTGAACGACTACGCGGTCAAGACCGGCACGCCCTGGGTCTACGGCGCCTGCGTGTCCTCGTATGGCGTCACCTTCACCATCTTGCCCGGCGAGACCGCCTGCTTGCGCTGCCTGTTCGCAGACGCGCCGCCGCCGGGGTTCACGCCGACCTGCGACACGACGGGCGTGCTGGGCCCGATCGTCGGCATTGTGGCCTCGCTGCAGGCGGCCGAGGCGCTGAAACTCGCAGCGGGGCGCCGCGCCGCGCTCAGCCACAAGATCACCATGTTCGACGTCTGGGAGAACAGCTACGACGAGGTCCCACTGCCCGACGCCGACCCCCAGTGCCCGTGCTGCGGGCAGCGCCGTTTCGACTACCTCGACGGGCGCGAGGGCTCACAGGCCTGGTTGCTGTGTGGCCGCGACGCCGTGCAGGTGCGCGGGCCGGCCGGCACGACGCTCGACCTCGATGCGCTCGCCGCGCGCCTCACGCCGCTCGGCGTCATCAAACGAAACCGCTTTCTGCTGCGTGCCGACATCGACTCGTGGCATCTGACCGTCTTCGCCGACGGGCGCGCCATCATCGGCGGCACCGCCGACCCGGCGGTCGCCAAGTCGGTCTACGCTCGCTACATCGGCGGCTAGGTCCTGGTGCGGGACGGTTAGGGCCGGCCGGACCCGACGGTCGCCTCGAGCACGGGCTCTCCCCAGCCGCGCAGCCCGTAGTACTCGTGGAGCATGAGGTCCATCTGTCCCTGGTCGAGCGTCTGATGGAGGTCGTCGTCGGTGGCGCGCTGTGTGAGCCACGACGGCAACCTCTCCTTGGTTGCTGCCGTGAAGCCGCGCGCCTCGTTGAAGCGGTGCGACTCGGTGATGATGCGGTTGGCGACCGCGTGCAGGTCGTCGCTCGAGTAGTCGGTCCCCAGGGCGGCGTTGACGACGGCCGTGATGAACGGCCAGGGCACGAGGTCGCGGTAGAAGCGGCAGAAGATCAGCGTGTCCATGATGCACAGGCGGTCTTCCCAGTCGACATAGGTCGCCGCCTTGCCTTCGACCACCTGCGGGTCGCTGAATCCCGCAAGCTCGGCCTTGTAGAACGTAGCCCTCAGGTGACAGGCGCCGCGCGCGGTGGCGACGAACCCCAGCCCCATGCCCTTGAGCGCGCGTGGGTCGTAGCCGGCCGGCTCCATGCCTTTGACATGGACGGCCACGCCCTCGAGGCCGAGTTCACGTTCGACCGTGAGCACGCCTTCGGCGAACAGGTCCCCCAAGGCGCTGTCGCGCAGACACATCGACTCGAGAAAGGCGGCGACGCCGTCGGCGTCGCCGAAGTCGAGCTGCAGGTCGATGAGACCCCGCCGCGAGGCTTCGATCGCCAGCGCGCAGAGGTTTCCGGCCGTCATCGTGTCGGCGCCGAGCCGATCGCAGATGTCGTTCAAGTGCATGACCTGGCCGAAGTCGACGATCTCGCAGAGGCCACCGAACACGTACAGCGTCTCGTACTCGGGACCGTCTATCTCGAGGCCGGCATGCGGCCCTTCACGGATCACGTTGTGCTTGATGCACTGCAGCAGGCAGGGCGGACAGACGCCGTTGTGCTCGAGGTGCTTCTCGATCATCGTCTCGGTGGTCAAGGGCTCGAAATCGTCGAGGTGGCCCTTGCGCCAGTAACGGGTCGGGAAGGCGTTGACGCCGTTGATGAGGCGCACCATGTTGACGGTGCCACCGCGTCGGTAGGCTGCCACCGCGGGATCGTCTTTGGCGCGTGCCGCCAGGTCTTTGACGAGCGCCTTGAATTTGTCGGGGCGCGCCGCCTCGACTTTGCGGTCGCCGTGGAACACGATGCCCTTGAGCTTCTTTGAGCCCATCACGGCGCCCGAGCCCCCGCGACCGAGGCTGTGCCACTTGTTGTTCTCGATGCAGGCAAAGCGCACCAGTCGTTCGCCGGCTGGGCCGATGACACAGGCCTGGGCGTGCGGCCAGCGCTCCCTGTGGCGCGCCACGATGGCCGCTTCAGCCTCGTAGGTGTCAAGGCCCCACAGCCCGTCGGCGGGGTGGATCTGCGCGCCGTTCTCGGAGATCTCGAGGTAGACGGGCGCGTCGGCCGCGCCCTCGATGATCACCACGCGAAAGCCGGTGCGCGCGAACTGCGGCGCGACCTGGCCGCCCGAGGTGCACTCGCCGTAGCCGCCGGTCAGCGGCGAGAGAAAGTGCAGGCCGTAGCGATTGCCCCCGAACATGGTGGTGCCGGTGATAGGCCCGTTGACGAAGATGAGCTTGTTTGCGGGGCTGAGCGGTGCGACGTCGGGACCCACCTCGGAGAGCAGGTAGTGAGTGCCGATACCCTTGCCGCCGATGTAGTCGCTGATGAGGTCGGGCGCGATGGTGTTGCAGGTCACGGTGCGGGTGGTGAGGTCGATCCTGAGCAAGTCCTCCATGAACCCCCCCTTGGATACCTCGGCCTGAGCCGGCCGTCGGCTGCGACGGGCGTTATCCGCCGGCGATCGGCGGCACGATGCGAATCACGTCGCCGTCGGCGACGGGCATCGTAAACCCCCCCAGACTGCGCATGTTGCGATCGTTGACGAAGATACCTACGTACAACTTGCCGTCTTTGTAGATGCGCGGTTCAAGGCGCGGCTCGGCGGCGATGGCGGCCTTGACCACATCTTCGACCGTCGCCCCTTCGCATTCAAGGTCTCTCTGGGGGTGGGGGTGGGTGACGCCGAGCGGCAGTCTGACACGGACTTTGGCCATCGACGATCCTCCTCGTTCCGGGGTTGCGACGCGGAGCGGCTCCTTGTCGCCATTCTAGCAGGGAGCCGGCTCGGGCGGCCATGGGCCGCCGGTGGACTGCCCGGGTGTCAGGCCGGGTATACGACGACTTCGGTGGCCTTCACGGAGGCCCAGACCGGCCCGCCGTCGTCCAGGTGCAGCGCGCTCACCGCCGCCGGAGTGACCTCGGCCACGAGCGGTACGGGGCCGGAGATCTGCACGCGCACGCGATCGCCGGCGACCTCAAGCCCCTCGGCCGTACCGAGCCAGACGTTGCGCGGGGAGCCTTGCGGGCGTTCGCGGTAGAGCGCGACCGCCCGCGGGTGGACGGCCGCGAAGGCCTCGCCCGCGAGGTGGTCGTCGTCGACGGCGACGAGCTCCTCGCCGCCGGACAGCTCGACCACGCCGTCGGTGACACGTCCGCGGAAGAGGTTGAGCCCGACGAGCTCGGCGACGTAGCGCGAACGGGGGTGGGCGCGCACCTGCTCGGGCGTGCCGGTCTGGGTGATGCGCCCGTCTTCGAGGACGGTGAGCCTGTCGGCCAGGGTCATCGCCTCGAGCGGGTCGTGGGTGACCAGCAGACAGCTGCCCGCGAACGTGGCGAGATGGCGGCGCAGCTCGCGGCGCAGCTCGGCGCGCGCGCCGGCGTCGAGCGCGGCCAGCGGCTCGTCCAGCAGCAGCAGGCTGGGGTCGGTCACCAGCGCGCGCGCCAGCGCCACGCGCTGCGCCTGGCCGCCCGACAGCGCCTTGGGCCGGGCGTCTCGCTGTTCGGCGAGACCGAGCCGCGCGAGCCACTCGGCCGCCTGCCGCCGCGCGTCGCTGCGCGACACGCCGCGGGCGCGCAGCCCGAAGGCCACGTTCTCGAGTGCCGAAAGGTGCGGGAACAGCAGATAGTCCTGAAAGACGAGCCCGATGCGACGTCGCTCCGGCGGCACGCGGACGCCCGTCGCGGTGTCGTCGAGCACCTCGCCGTCGAGCACGACACGAGAGTCTCGCAGAGGGCTCAGCCCGGCCAGGGCGCGCAGCAGCGTGGTCTTGCCGGCCGCGTTGGGACCGAGCAGACCGACGACCTCGCAGCCCGCCGCCGTGAGCTCCGCATCGACGTCGAGGCTGCCGATGCGCAAGGCGATGTGTGCCTGCAGGCTCACGCGTCTGGCCCTGCGAGGGTGGCGCGGCGCCGCGCTTGCGGCAGGTCAAGCCGGGCGGCGCCGCTCATCGGCTGCCGAACCAGTGGCCGCGCAGGGCGACCAGCACGGCGAGCGAGACGAGCAGCAAGATGAGACTGAGCGCGATGGCGCCGCCCACGTTGTTCTGCAGCGCGACGTAGACGGCCAGCGGCAGGGTCTGCGTGCTGCCCGGCAGGTTGCCGGCAAAGGTGATGGTGGCGCCGAACTCGCCCAAGGCGCGCGCCCAGCACAGGGCGGCGCCGGCGCCCAGCGACGGCGCGATCAGCGGCAGGGTGACGCGTCGGAAGGTGGTCCAGCGGCCCGCCCCCAGGGTAGCCGCGGCGTCTTCGTAGCGCTGGCCCAGCGAGCGCAGGCCGGCTTCGACCGTGATCACCAGGAACGGCATGGCGACGAACGTCTCGGCCATGATCGTCGCCGTCGTCGTGAAAGGGAGGGTGACGCCGAAAGCGCGATCGAGCCACTGTCCGACCAGGCCGTAGCGACCAAAGGCCAGCAGCAGCGCGACGCCGCCCACCACGGGGGGCAGCACCATGGGCAAGATGACGAGCGCGCGCACCAGCCGGCGCCCCGGAAACGGCACCCTGGCGAGCAGCCAGGCGAGCGGCACGCCGACCGCGCACGACACAGCCACGGCGCTCACCGAACAGATCAGCGAGAGCCGCAGGGCGGTCAGGACCCCCGGGGCGGTGAGGTCGGCTGGAAGCTCGCGCCACGGCGCGCGCACGACCAGCCCGACGACCGGCAGGGCGAGGAACAGCACGGCGAGGGCGGCCAGCGGCACAAAGCCGAGCGGCGCGTGCCGCACCGAGCGCCGGGCCCAGCGCGCTCGCCTCCCGAGACCGACCTGCACGACGCCCGCTCCCCCGTTCGACGACCGACAATCGGACCGTACCATGTCACCTCACCCAAGGATCGGGCTACCGACCGCCGGACGGCCGGTGGTCGGTAGCCCGATCCGCCCGTCGGTGGCCGTACGCGCGGCGACCTACTGCGACGGCGGTCCGAACCCGGCGGACTTGAGGATGGCCTGCGCCTGGGGCCCCAGGACGAAGGTCGCGAACTGCCGTGCCACGATGGCGTTCTTCGAGGCCGTGACCACGCCGATGGGGTAACTGGCGATGGCCTGAGCCGCCGCCGGCAGGGCGATCGTCTTGACGTGGTCGCCGGCGCTCCTGGCGTCGGTCACGTACACAAAGCCGGCGTCGGCGTTGCCCAGGGAGGCGCTGGTGAGGATCGACGTCGCGTCGAGCGCCTCTGAGACGACGTTCTTCGTCACTTTGGCCGAGTAGGACGCGCCGTAGACGGCGTCGAGGTTGGCCAGCACCTTGCGGGTATAGGCGCCGATCGGCACGGTGGCGTCGCCGATGACGAGCTTCACGCCGGGTTTGGTGAGGTCGCGCAGCGAAGTGATGTGGGCGGGGTTCGCGGCCGGCACGACGACGACCAGCGCATTGGTGGCGAAGGTCCGGGGTGAGTCGATCAGGCCTTTGCCGGAGAGCTCATCGCCGTATTTGGTGCTGGCCCCGGCGAACACGTCGGCCGGCGCGCCTTGCTCGATCTGCGTGGTCAGCGTGTCGGTGCCGGCGAAGTTGAAGGTGAACGTGACTCCGGCATGGGACTGCTGGAACGCCGCCGCGATCTGCGGGAACACCTTGTTCAGCGACGCGGCGGCGAAGACGGTGAGCTTGGTCGAGCTCGCTGTCGGGCTTGCCGCCGAGCTTGATCCCGACGAGCCGCAACCGGTCAGCGCGATCAGGGCGGCGACGGTGAGCAGCGTCAGCGACGCGGCGAGCGCCACCGCGCCGACGGCCCCGGCAAGAGGCTTGCGGTTCATGAGGACTCCTCACGCGGAGCAGCCCGATGGTCGTGCTGAAGCACGGATGCGCCCAAGTCCCTCGCTCCTTTCCAAACACGAGGAGGTCCGGGCGTTTCCACCGCGGGCCCACGACGGTGCGCGACGCGCATCGCCCCATGGTCTGTCCATGGTACGGCCCGGCGCCCCTAGCGTGGTGCCGTAGGGCGGAGGGCTTGGAGAAGGACTCCAAGTAAGCACGGTGACGCTATCAGAGGTCGCGCCGCATCGTCAATCGCGGGCGCGGGCGCACCGGCGGGCGCAGCGCCCGGGCGCGGGGCTACTCGTGGAGCGTCAGCCCCGAACCGCCGGGGGGCTACTCAGGGGGCGCGAGCTCGAGCCGCGCGACCAGGAACCGGGCGAGCCCGGCTGTGTCGTCGAGGGCGAAGCGCCGCTCGTGCTCGAGGGGCGCGTCCGTGACCAAGGCAAGCGACTCTCCGGGCCCGCACAGCGGACCGTCGTGGCCGGCCGCCAGGCGGAAGACCTCGATCGCGGGGGGCGCTTCGCGGCGGTGGCCTTCGTGCAGCACGAGGTCGATGCCGCTGCCGAAGAAACGCGCCGCGATGTCCGTGAGGCGCGGCGCGAGCGGCGTCGGCCGTCCCGCTTCGCCGGTGGCCGGCGCCGGCGTGGTCTCTACGAAGGCGAGCTGGGTGGCGGACGCGACGACATAGGCAGCGGCGCCGGCGCGGCCGTGGCGCCACGAGTCCTTGCCCGGCACGTCTATGTCGAAACGGGGGCTGCGCTTGACTGTGGCCACGCGCAAGCCCAGCCTTGCAAGCTCCGGTATCAGCCGCTCGATGAGCATGGTCTTGCCGCTGCCCGACCTGCCGATCACGCTTATGATCGGCGGGTGAGCCCGACTCGGAGGGCGATCGTCTGGCTGCTCGTTCATCGCGCTAGTCTACCGCGTTCGCTGCGGGGCGTAGCTTGAACAGCGCCGACGGCGCCGATAGCGTACTGTGGGCCGGCAGGTCCGCGTCGTGAAGCGCGTGTCGCGGCGGCCGTCCCCCCGCGCGGGGACCGCGCCAGTCAGGGCGAAACGATCAGGCGGAGGTCGAGGGGGCATGGGAGAAGTCGAGAGACTGACCAACGGCACGGCGGGAGGCCCCGTCTTCGTCGACGTGCAGGACGGCAGGATCATCCGCATGACCCCCATCGAGCTCGATCAAGACGACAAAGGCGACTGGACGATCGAGGCGCGCGGGCGCTCGTTCACCTCGCCGCGCAAGACGACCCTGGCGCCGCACGCCCAGGCGCAGCGCTCGCTGGTCTACTCGCCCAAGCGCATCATGACGCCGCTCAAGCGGGTCGACTTCGACCACCGGGGCGAACGCAACACGCAGCACCGCGGCGTCTCGGGTTACGAGCCGATCTCGTGGGACGAGGCGCTCGACATCGTGGCCGACGAGATCACCCGCTGCCGGCACGAAGAGGGCCCGGGCTCGATCCTGACGACGGCCGGCTCGCATCACCTGTGGGGCAACGTCGGCTACCACCACAGCGCCTACGACCGCTTTCTGAACCTCATGGGCTTCTCCCGTGCGGCGCCCGACCCCGACGGCTCGGAGGGCTGGCACTGGGGCGCCATCCCCATGTGGGGCAACAGTCATCGCATGGGCGTTCCCGAGCAGTATGACCTGCTCGAAGACGCCCTCAAGCACTCCGAGATGGTCGTTTTCTGGGCGGCCGACCCCGAGACCACCGGCGGCATCCATGCGGCCTTCGAGAGCACCAGCCGCCGCTTCTGGATGAAAGAGCTGGGGATCAAGATGGTGTTCGTCGATCCCTACTTCAACCACACCGCCGGCCTGTTTTCCGACAAGTGGTTCGCGCCGCGTCCGGGCACCGATGTGGCCTTCGGTCTTGCGATCGCCCACACCTGGCTGGCCGAGGGCACCTACGACAAGGAGTACATCGCCGAGCGCACCACCGGCTTCGACGAATGGCGCGACTACGTGCTCGGCGCCTCCGACAACGTGCCCAAGACGCCGGCGTGGGCCGAATCCGAGTGCGGCGTTCCTGCCCGCGAGATTCGTGCCCTGGCCCGCGAGTGGGGCGCCAAGAAGACCATGCTGGCCGCCGGCGGCCTGAGCGGCTGGGGCGGCGCCTGCCGCTGCGCCACGGGCAACGAGTGGGCCCGCACCATGGTGGCACTGGCCGCCATGCAGGGCTACGGCAAGCCGGGCAGCAACCTCTGGGGCACCTCGCAGGGGGCGCCGTCGGACTCATCGTTCGTCTTTCCCGGGTACGCCGAGGGCGGCATCTCGGGTGACCCCGACAAGTCGGCTGCCGCCTACCGCTGGCAGTACCGCATGTTCGCGCCGGGCTCGGGCTCGCACTCCACGGCCAACGCCCACGACACGACCGAGGGGCAGGCCATCCCGCGGCTACGCATTCCCGAAGCCATGATGCACGAGTCGTTCGAGTGGCGCGGCAAGGGCCTCTGCGGCTCGTCGATCGAGAGCCAGATGCAGAAGTACCAGTACCCCGCGCCCGGTCACGGCCACGTCAGCATGTACTGGCGCTACGGCGGCTCCTTCATCGGCACCATGCAGCAGACCAACCGCTACGTGAAGGCCTACCGCGAGGGCAACGTGCCGTTCGTCGTGAACCAGAGCGTCTGGTTCGAGGGCGAGACGCGCTTTGCCGACGTCATCTTGCCGGCCTGCACCAACTTCGAGCGTTACGACATCAGTGAGTTCGCGAACTGCTCGGGCTACGTCCCCGACAGCCACACGCAGACCAACCACCGCATGATCGTCTTTCAGCAGAAGTGCATCGAACCGCTCGGCCAGAGCAAGTCCGACTACGACATCTTCGCCGCGGTGGCCGGGCGCATGGGCATCGGCGACCTCTTCACCGACGGCGGCCGCGACGAGTACGACTGGTGCCGGCTGTATTTCGCGGCCACCGACCTGCCCAAGCACATCACCTGGGAGGAGTTCGAGCGCAAGGGATACTTCGTCGTGCCCCTGCCCGCCGACTACGTCTCGACGCCGGCCATGCGCTGGTTCGCCGAGGGTCGCAAGCGCGACACCCCGGACTGGGGTCCGCCGCCCGGCGACACCGAGGGCCTGCGAGGCCTGCAGACCGCCTCGGGCAAGATCGAGTTCGTGAGCTCGGCGCTCACCCGCCTGTCACGCGACGTGGTCGACCCCGAGCGCCCGGCGATGGGTCCCCAGTTCATCGCAAGCTGGGAGGGCCACCACACCGACGAGCTCTACGGCGCGTACCCCCTGCAACTGATCTCGCCGCCCCCGCGCTTCAGCTTTCACACCATGGGCGATGCCAAAGAGAGCTGGGTGAACGACGTCAAAGACCATCGCGTGCTCAACGACGATGGTCACTCCTACTGGCTCATCCGCCTGACCCCAGCCGACGCGCGGGCGCGGGGCATCGCCGACGGCGACCTCGTGCGCGCCTTCAATGAGCGCGGCTCCGTCATTCTCTGCGCGCAGCTCACCGAGCGTCTGGCGCCCGGCACAGCCCATGCCAACGAGTCGTGCGCCGACTACCTGCCGGTCGGCGAGCCGGGCGCGTCGCCCGACATGGCGGGCTGCGTGAACCTTCTGACGAGCAAGCGGTTCATCACGCCCACGTCGACGGCGATGGCCAACGACTCGTGTCTGATCGAGGTCGAGAAGTGGGAGGGCGAGGCCACATGAAGCAGTGGAACATGATCATCGACGTCGCCCGCTGCCACGACTGCAACGACTGCTTTCTGGCCGACAAGGACGAGTTCGTCGGCAACGACTTTCCGCCCACGGCCGCGGCGCAGCCCTGGCACGGGCACCGCTGGATGAACATCGAGCGTAAGGAGCGCGGCCAGTACCCGCTCACCCAGGTCGCCTACCTGCCCAAGCCCTGCCAGCACTGCGACGACGCCCCCTGCCTCACCGCCGACGGCGCCGTCTACAAACGCCCCGACGGCCTCGTCATCATCGACCCCGTCAAGGCGCGGGGCCGCGAGGAGATCGTCGGTTCGTGCCCGTACGGGGTCATCTACTGGAACGACGAGAGCAAGCTCGCCCAGAAGTGCAACGGCTGCGCTCACCTGGTCGACTCGGGCTGGCAAGACACGCGCTGCTCGCAGGTCTGCCCGACCGACGCCATCAAGCTGGTGCTGGGCGACGACGCCGAGATGGCCGAGATCGTCGAACGCGACGAGCTTGAGACGCTGCACGCCGAGCTGGGCACTCATCCGCGCGTCTACTACAAGAACCTTCACCTGTGGACGACGGCCTTCGTGGCCGGCAGCGTGGCCGACAAGGACACCGACGAGTGCGCCGCGGGCGTCACGGCGGTCGTCTCGCTCGACGGAGTGATCGTGGCCGACGCCGCGACCAACAACTACGGCGAGTTCGTGGTCGACCGGCTCGAGCCGGGCAAGGACTACGTCGTCACACTGCACGCCGAGGGCTACGAATCGGCGACCGTGCCGGTCACGCTCGACACGAGCCGCACGCTGGCCACGGTGTTTCTGCACAAGGCCTGACGGCCGCGCTGCGGGCGGGGGGCGCCGCCCGCCCGCAGCGCGCGCCCCCCGCCCGCGCCGATCACGCGCTGGACGAGGTCGTAAGCGCTCTCGCCGTGGATCTCCTCGTCGAGGCCCTTGTGAGCTGCACCTGGTGGGACAGCTGGACGCTGGCGACCAGGGCGACGACCTTCAGGATCGCCACCGGCGCCGCGCAGAGTACGACGAACGCTGTGTCGCCCGGGCTGATGTGGTTCATGACGGCGCTCCTCCTCGCGGAATGGCCACTCATGACCCTGTTCGTGCGCGACACTTCGGCCAACCCGCGGATCGGTCACATCGGGTAGCGTCGACCAGTACGTTTTTGCTGCAAAACGAGGGGCGGGGGGTAAGCCTTC
>Ga0302319_10017532_pt1 | contig 13106 bp, 11 predicted proteins | sample Bog_T0_2_FD_203319 | JGI IMG/M metagenome (GOLD analysis project Ga0302319, IMG submission 203319) | Peat permafrost microbial communities from Stordalen Mire near Abisko, Sweden - Bog_T0_2 | ecosystem: Environmental > Terrestrial > Soil > Wetlands > Peat | place: Sweden: Abisko, Stordalen Mire...
TCGCATAAGACATACTTTGGACGAGCACCTTGCCGGACTCGCCGTCTACAATGGCGATCCAGCTTCCAGGTGAGTCGATGCCGATCTTGCCAACGATGCGCTGGTAGTGCATCGAGATAACGTCGCTGTCCCTGCTGAACTGAGAGTTATCATCGCATCCGTAAAGGACACGATACCCATTGCCATAAGCGCTGCTTGGATGAACTGGGACATAGGCACGCAGGTTGCGATTCCAGCCTTGTTCGGATCGCGACGATGCGTCCACCTGCATTACGGACCAAATACCCCATCGCCGGGTCGTGTCACTAATGTTCGTCATCGTCGCCGTGACGCGCAAATGAGAGGTGCCCTCCTCCAACTGCACTATGCGACTCAGTTGCATACCGCTCGCTGCGCCGGTTCCACTCGTTAGTCGGATGCCACCGCCATCTCGTTCTTCGATCATCTCGACACGGTATGCACCGCTATCGATCACAGGGTCTGGAGGGCCAGGCTATTGCGTTTTCATCTTGCCAACCCTGCGGGGCTATCCAAAGTTTGTCGCCGCCCCAGTCGAGCCAGCCGCCATCGGGCTTCAGACGCGTCGGGGGTGGGTTCGATCCAGCTAACAGAGGATTGATCCAAAGAAAATGGTGATCGCCCAGTTGATAGTTCACAATGCGCCCACCAAGTTCCAGTACAACATCAAGGCGCATAGTGCCGTCGTGGCATTCGATTCCACTCCAGCCCAGGTAAGGAGCCAACGTCCATTTCATGCAGCAAATCCTTCCGGCAAGAATCAACGATAATTTTGATCACAGCACCAACCCAACAGGTCAGGGTATGGGGCAGCTACATTGAGCCCTGATGAACAATGCCTATCCATCTGCATCAGGATGCGTCATGCCGGCCTGCTTCATCGCTGCTACATAAAAGTCTGGAAGAAAGTGGGAGTGAGCGTCAATGATTGGATCGATTGATGCGGCGTTATTCATTGGAAGGTTGCCTCGAGGCGTATGGTTGGGTATCGACTGCGCGGACATCTCTCGAACGATAGGATGCAGAGATGGAAGTGCAGCAAAGAGGGGGAGTTTCAAACCGGTGCGGAGAAAGTCGCGGCGGGAGGTCAACGTGGCGGGGACAGCAGCGGGCACAAAGTCAGATGCTTGCTCGCGTTCGATATAGCGCCCAACCAAAGAATGCAGCAAAGCTGCAAATTCATGGGTCGTTTCGCAAGTTGCCGCAGCGATGTAACGGTCGGGACGGACGAGCATGAGCACGGTTGCCCCGTCCGGCGCCAGATGAGAGAGCGAGCCGTGCAGGTCGCGCGCGACTTCTATCTCTGGCGAGTTCGCGCATCGCGGATTGAAGATGCTTGGAAGGACTGCGACTCGTCGAATGCCCATGAACTCCATCTCGATGGTGAGTGACTCTGCGATCCGCTGCTCGGCGTCAGGCCCGAAAGCGACCAGGGAGAAGCCGGTTCCGAGAAGTTGGTCGAGGGGAACCAATACCCGATTGAGCGTCTCCACGGTGGGCTGGGCGATCATTCGTCCAGACAGCCGTCCCCGATTGCCGTCGGCCAGGAATCCGCGGCGATAGAAAGGCTTTGGCTTGTACTTCATCTGGGCGAAGTAACTCTGGACTGAGGGCGCGAATCGCATGAGCCGGAATGCGGTCTGAGTGAGCCATGCGTGGACATGCGACTGCGGCATCATGATCTGCCCCATCCTCATAGCGAGCTGAATCAACTCATGAGCGTGCGGAGCGCGTTCTTCGAAGTATGTATCGAGCAACGTTTTGCCGAACGTACCTCGAACCACGGCTGCGAGCTTCCAGCCAAGATTGAAGGCGTCGCGGATGCCGCTGTTCATGCCCTGGCCGGCAAACGGAGGTGAGAGATGTGCCGCGTCCCCCGCAAGGAAGACGCGACCGGTGTTCCATCGGTCCGCTATGAGGGCATGGAAGGTGTACACCTGGCGGCGAACTACGGGCGACTCGGCGTCCGGACCATGTGATCGCAGCAGGTCGCGCACGAATCCCGGCTCTGTGGCCTGAGCTTCCTCTTCGCTGTCGTGGAGCATAAACTCGTACCGCCGGATGCCGTGCGGGCCTGGAAGCGTTAGAAACGGCCGCTCCGGATCGCAGACGACCCGGGTCTGGCGCAGGCGCTCCCGCGTCGAGGCCAGGTCCACGATGAGCCATCGCTGAGGATAGGTGCTGCCAGTCATGGTTGCGCCGATTTGCTTGCGCAGGGTGCTGCGGGCACCATCACAGCCCACCACATAGCGGGCGCGCACCTCCATCTCGCTGCCGTCTGCGCCCTTGGTTCGTAGCACCACGCTATCCGTCGTCTCGGCAAAGCTTTCCACCGCACGGCAGAAGCAGAGCGTTACGTTCGCGAATCTTCTTACGCCTTCCAGTAGCGTTCGTTCAAGCGCCGGCTGGGTGAATGCGTTTCGGCGGGGGAACCCATACTCCCGTGTGGTCGGCTCGACGCGCAGAAAGCATCGGTTGTGCCGATCGAAGTAATGCGATCCGTAGTCCGCGGCGACATCGCGCATCACCTCTTCGGCGAGGCCGATGGCCTGCATGGTACGCAACGATTCATCGTCGATGGAAACGGCCCGCGGGGCGCGCACAGTGCCCTCATTACGTTCGATTACGATCACCTGAATTCCAGCCAGGCCGAGTAGATTCGCCAGCGTCAAGCCCGTCGGTCCAGCGCCCACGATAGCTACGTCATAGATCGTTTCGCCCAGCATGATGTGCCTCACTGCAAGTGGGTTGCCGGGGCTGAAGCCGGGACAACACCGCGAGAGAGTTGCTCTTTGAGAATGGCTGCCAATGAGACCAACAGAAGGACCAGGCGACGCTCTACCTCATCGTTCAGAGACGCGGCATCAAGCACGATACTCAGGCTGGCGACGAGTCCTTGTTGCGGCACAGAGACCGGCACGGCAATACCGACCCGGCCTGCATCCACCTCGCCCCGGGTGATGCAGTATCCGCTCCTGCGAATGAGGCTCAACTCATTGCGAAAGTCGGAGTCCTTGGACGGCAGGAGACGATTCAGTCTTCGCGCCGGCATTTGTGCAAGGATCGCCTTCGAGGTCGCGCCACGTGTGAGCGGACGCGGACAGCCGCGCTCGTAGCTGGTCTGCACGCTAGCACCCTGGCTGCGAGCGTCCGCAACGCACATCACGGTGTCTCCATAGAGCCGTGCCAAAACCGCGACGCACGGGACCCCAGCCTGCTGGACGAGATCGGGCAGCATCGGCATACCCAGCTGCACGAAGGGGTCGGTCATCCGGGTGCGGCGATCAAACTCGACGAAGGCGGCACCCAGGCGATAGTAGCCATCGATCACCGGCTCCAGCATATTCACGCGCGCCAGTTCCCGGACTGTCCGGTAGGCGGTGCTGGTCGGAATATTCAGTCCGGTCGCGAGTTCTTGAACGGTCCACATGGCCTTTTCTTCCGAAAAAAGTGCAAGTACGTTGAGGTAACGGTCAATGGCTATCATGAAGTGAGAATATAGCCTCTTGCTCGATGAGATTCACCAAATCTCCAATGTCTTCGATAGACACCTCAACCCGGTCTCCGGACGCCATGAAAACCTGAGGGTCGCGCTTGAAGCCGACGCCCCCGGGAGTCCCCGTGGCGATCACATCCCCCGGTGAAAGTTGGGTGAAACCGCTCAGATAAGCGACGATCCGGGGAACGGAGAAGATCATGTCGCCCAGCACGGCACTCTGCATCACGTTCCCGTTGAGCCGTGTTTCGATCCGCTTGTCGGCCAGCTCCCCAGCCTCCTGGGGCGTGAGCAGCGCCGGGCCGAAGGCACCGGTTCCGGGGAAGTTTTTACCCGGCGTAAACTGCGCAGTGTGGCGCTGCCAGTCGCGCAGCGTTCCATCGTTGAAGACGGAGTAGCCGGCCACCAGCGAGAGCGCGTCGCTCTCGCTGACTCGAAAGCCCGCCTTACCGATGACGACAGCCAACTCCCCTTCGTAGTCCAGCGAGGTCGAATTGGGCGGCAGAACCATCGGCGCGTCATGCCCGATCAAGGTGTCGGCATAGCGGGTAAAGATCGCAGGGTGCTCCGTAACGGGTCGCCCGGTCTCCTGCCTGTGCTCCTCGTAGTTCAGACCCACACAAAGAACCTTGTTGGGGTTCGGAATCACGGGAAGGTAGGTGAACTGCCCGTTCGCATAATCGGTTGTCTTCGCTATGGGGCTGGAGGCGAGCAGCCCGAGACCTTCAGCCGCAAGAAAGGACTTCAAATCGGGCAACACGGTGCCGATGCGGCGACCCAGGTCGAAGACGCCGTCGGGCCGTGCAATGCCGTAGCTGGTGCGTCCTTCTGCTTGAAACGTGATGTATGCCATCGTCAGCTCCTTATGCCTGTGCCCGTAGAATGCCGTGGCCCCAGAGGTTGAGTGTCCGCTCGGCATGAGGCCAGGTTTTGACCGGCCGGTCATGGACGACTTCAAGCTCCGCGGAGATCTCAATCCAATTGCCGTCCGGATCGACGATGAAGATGAAGAGGTTGTTGCCCGGCCCATGGCGGCCTGGGCCCCACATCAACTGAATGTCGCGGCTGGCGAGGTGATCGGACCAGTCGCGTATGGTGTCCCACTCCCCGGCCTCGTAGGAGTGATGGTCGACTCCCGTGCGGTTCTGGCGGAAGCAGGCGAGATTGTGGTGCTCATGGTTGCCGCGCATGAAGCAGGTCATCACCTTGCCTTCCGGGCTCACCACGCGGTCGGAGACACCAAACCCCAGCTTGCCCGCGTAGAAGTCTTCAATGGCCTGCACGTCCTGCGAGGCGAGCGTAAGGTGTTGGAGTGGACCTCGAATAGCGGAACGTTCTTCGCCAGTGCTTAGAAACGTCTTGGCAGGCGTCTCAGCCAGTCCAAAGTAGACTGCATTGCCGTCAGGATCAGTCACCGAGAATGCGCCCTTCTGAAACAAGAGCGCATCCACATGGCGAGGAGATAGCCCCATCTCCTGGGCGCGCTGGCAAAGTCCGGCGAGCGCCTCGGCATCGCGTACAGCGAACCCCGCATGCGCCAGCTTTTTGGCTGGACCCTCGGACAACAGCAACCGCCGCTCCGGGCCGGACGCCACTAGCGAGCCGTCGTCCAGGGGCTGGATCTGCATATTCATCGCACTCGCGTAAAACTCGGCAAGCCGCCTCGGATCGGGGCTGTAAAAGTGCAAGTGATGGAGGTAAGCGGAAGCCTGCAATGCGGTCAGTGACATAGTTTCCTCGCTTTAGTACCCTTTCCCAGAAAGTACATTATTCTCATAAAATGATAATAATGTCCATTTGATTTAGCGCGTGAACGCAATTTGGTGTCCTTCAGTCTTCAGCAAGCGCCCTCCCGTGAACAACAACAGAAGCAGAAAGACTCCTGCCGACGCTGAGCACGCTGCGATCGCGTGAGACAGCGAGCCAGTGAGCGAGGTGATGGGCACGACCAGCACCGGGCTGAGAAACTGCCCCATCCAGAAGCTGGATTCCCAGATGCCGATGCCTGCCCCACGCTTCCGTGCGGGCAGCAGACGCATGGCTGTCGTCAAGAACGTAGGCAGGCCAAGCCCGGCTCCGAAGCTGGCCAGGACAATCCCGGCGCAAAGCGGAACCATAGCGGTGCTTTGCGACATGATCGCCAACCCTGCCGCCTCGCAGACAAAACAGATTGGAGCGATCCAGCGAATGCCGATTTGTTTTACGAGGGCGAAGAACAGTGTCCCCACAACTACCGCCGCGTTCGCCAAACCGGCCACCATGCCGACGCTGCCAGGCGCATGGACGCCGATGCCGTTGAGCAGAAACGGTGTCTGTATTTGCGGAATATAGAAACAGAGAGAAAGCACGAACGTGATGCCGCACAGGATCGAAAATGCAGCCCACGGCAATCTGTCGTCTCCGGCAGCTTCAGGAGCCGCCGCGTCCAATGAGGCTGTGCCAGGCGATGGAAGCGTCTGGCGGTCTGGGACGATCCACCAGATGGCTGGGACGAACAGGAACGCGATCGCATAAACGAGGAAGGGCACCCTCCAGCCAAACTCTCCCAGAGCCCCTCCCAGAATGGCGAACATCACAGCAGCGACCGAGGAGATCGAAGTCTGCAACGACAGATATCCAGACCTTTGCTCGGCCACATACAGGTCGCCGATGAGGGCCGTCGAACAGGTCAGAACCACTCCCTCGACGATGCCCAATCCGGCGCGAGTCGCGATGATGGCGGGTAGTCCGCGCAGCGCCAGCGGTGCGAGCCCCAGCACGCCATAGCCGCCAAGGGACGCCAACAGCAGCTTCTTCTTGCTACTCACACGGTCAGCCAGCGACCCGCTAAGCCATGATGTGAGTGCGATCGCCAGCGCTGGAATGGTCACCATTACCGAGATCTGCAGCCGCAACTGAGGCGCACCGCTGAAGGCAGCCTCTATCTGCGGAAGCACTTGTGCGACCAGCAGAATGCCGGCGATGGGCAGGCAGATGAGCGCCGCGAGGGTGATTCCCGGCAGTCTGCTCTGCGTTTGTTGGGCTTCGGTCGGCGAGCCTTTCGTTTGCTGCAGGGTCGTCGTGGACATGGTACTTGCCTCCTTTGGGGACGGTGGGAGCAAAGAATCAGAAGGGATGAATGATCTGTATATTGATTTCGGGGCCGGTGGTCACGTTTCGCGTCGTGACTGGCAGATACACGTTAAAATTCATCGTTAGCTTGGGACGCGCTTCCCAATGCACTCCGGGACCGAGGTAAAGCGACTTGGCGCCGGACCCTGGCAGATTAATGTTGTTGATCCTGTTGTTCTTGACTTGCACCAGCGCATATCCGTTGCCGCCCACCGTAACTTTCTTGGCGACTCGGTACGATCCGTCGAAGTTTGGGAAGATGGCCTGTCCTGCCTGCCCGGTGCGGAAGGTGAAGCCGGGGATTGGGGGCGCGCCTGCTATTTGGCCGGTCTGGAAGTTGTAAAGGTAGTGCGTCCGGGTTGAGAACTCCCACTTGGGTCCGGGGAGAAATGTTGCCGCGAAGTAGGGATTTAGCGACCAAAATCCAGAACTCTGGTTGACCGTGATCCGCTTGTCGAATCCACCGGTCGGCGCAAGGAAGTCGACCGCGAGCCGGACCGATAGAACCGGGTGGTCCTGGACCATCAGCGGCTTGAATTGAATGAATGGGCCAGCTGTGATGTCTCCTAGTTGGGTGCCGTTACTGGTGAACGCGCCTCCGTTGGGTCCATAGCTGCTGCTCAGGCCGACCACCGGCAGGATAAAGTCCATGCCGAGCCTATTTCCCTTGATACTCCACTGCGATGCCCAGGAAACCTGCGCAATGTCGATAGTGCTGTTCAACACCGGGTGGTCGAAGCTACTTGAATTGCCGCCGTAGCTGTTGGTCAGTGAGTTCGCATGGTTGTACTGAAAGTAGTCCAGCACGGCGACGCCCGGTTTCAGACTGCTGAAGCCATCGAAAAAGCTGGTGTTTCCCAGGTTGATTCCGTGGGGTGCCTGCACCAGGGCCGGAATGCTGGATGCGGGTATCTGGGCGCGCAACGCGATTCCAGGCAGAGTGAGCACCACAAAGCCAATGAGACTGAAGCGGGGTCGCACGGTAAGACGTTTCGTTGTGGCAAGCATGTTGCTCTCCTTGTGTGGTTTCAGAGGCGCAGGTTCGCTGTGACTCCCATGAGGGTGTCATTGCGAGAGGAAATCTGCGGTGTTGCAATCGCGGTTTTTCTTTAGGCGGACATCAACTCGCTGTCTGCAATCCAGTTGCCGTGGAAGCCCAGAGGAACACGATGATCCAGCAGGATGCGAGCCAGCGGCTTGGCCTCGAAGTCCTGCGCGGCCTGAATCACCATCTCGCTTGTATTGCGCCGCGGGTCCCACCAGACGGCCATGATGTAGCCGTCATCTTCGCGTGTGGCGCCGTCACGAGGGACGAAGATCGGTTCCCCGGGAGACACGTCGTGCGTGTCAGAGAGGTACTGGTACTCGGTACCACCGGTGTGGAAGTCATGTTTGATAAGGCAGTTGAACTGCCGAAAATCCGGACTCTTCGTCTGGTACGTGCCGGCCAGATAGCCGTAACGATGTTTCTCTCCCATGTAGCGCTCATTGGGACGAACGAACTCGCCGATGAACTCGCCGATCCGCTCGTGCGATACCTTGCCTTGTGCGATGTCAAAGGTCCAGCGCCACAGGAACGGGGGAGTGAAGGGATTCGGTCCGTTGGATAGCGGGAAAGGGAAGAAGTCCGGCACGACGACCGCGCCCTTCACTGGATGAACCTCGGCTACGGTTCCATCGAGAATCACCTTGCCGTTCTCCTGGTAGGCGTTCAGGTAGTGATTGGTCTGGTAGGCCGTATCATCATGGAACCACTGCACAGCTCCCGTCGTGCGATGGACCATCATGATCCGCGCTCCCAGGTCAAAGTCGAAATCGAAGGTCGATTTCCCGACGCTTACATACTTGTCGATATCGTTGTGCCAGCAGATCGGGCCGAGGAAGACAATGAAGTAGTCCTCGGTGAACATAAAGTCATGCACCCATGCCGGCGCGTCGAGCTTCACCGTATGCCGCTGTACGAACTTGCCATCGCTGGTCGCCCGGCAACAGTCGATCGACAGCCCATCGGAGTCCAGCACATAGAACAGCATGTCGCCTGTCTTAGGGTCGTTATGTGGATGGGCCGTCAGTGCGTGCTTGATCTCGCCGTTGAAGTCGAACACATCCCGCACGTCGAGCGTATCCGGCACCAGCTCATACCAGTGGCTGCCCGACTCCTGCACCGCGTACACCTTACCGGCCAACGCGATGACATTCACGTTGGCCACGAGCTTGATGGCGGGAGCACCCGCAGGCAATGGCTTTTGCGGCTTGCAGCCCTGGCCATACAGCCCGTTGTATAGGCCGGTCCCAGCCTTCTCTTCCAGCAGCAGGCCCTCGGTCTGCACCCACTTGTTTCGATAGCTTGCCTTCCCATCCTGTAGGCGAAAGGCGTGCACCATGCCGTCGCCATCGAACCAGTGGAACTTGTCCGGATTGGTCGGATGGAAGTGCTGGTTCGATCCATTGCGATAGAGCGTCCCCGTCAGGTCCGCAGGAATCTCCCCCTCCACACGCAGATCGTGAATCACATATTCACTTGTAAGCGGCTCATAGATGCCGTTGAGAAACTTTGCGCTTTCGGACCACATGGTTTTGCTCCTTCATCTTCTTATGTTGCTCATTGATCTTTAGCCCAGGCTAAGGTCGTGACAGCTGCGCCGCCGTCCAGCCTTAGAACGGATATCGTGCGGGCGTATTTTGGATCGTCACCCAGTGGTCGGTCGTGAACTCGGAGATCACCCAGTCGCCGCCGAATCGGCCCAGACCACTGTTCTTTTCGCCTCCAAACATATTGTTGGGGTCGTCGGCGATCGTGCAGTCGTTCACGTGGGTCATGCCGGCTTCCACGCGCAGGGCGAAGCGCACACCACGGGCCTCATCTTTTGTGAACACTGCGCTGGAGAGGCCATACTGCGTCTGATTGGCAAGCCTCAATGCATCGTCTTCGCCATCGGCCCGTATGATCATGGCGACCGGACCAAACTGCTCGGCCTGCGCAAACTCCGAGTCGTTGGGCACACCTACAAAGACCTGCGGAGGCATGACCTGCCCCACTGGGTCACCGCCCAGCACCTGCTTGATGCCTGCACGCTTGGCGTCTTCCAACCGCTTGAGGATCGCGTCAAGTTGGCGCCGGTTGATGATCGGTCCGATCGCTGTCTCCGCATCGTCCGGGTCACCGACCTTCAGCTTCCGCGCGCGAGCGACAAATCTCTCCACAAATTCGTCGTAGACAGCCGTGTCCACGATGATGCGGTTGGCGCTCATGCAGATCTGCCCCTGGTGAAAAAAGCGTCCGAAGACCGCTGCATCGACCGCGCGATCCAGGTCTGCGTCATCCAGCACAACGAGGGGTGAGTTACCGCCAAGCTCCAGGGCAACGCGTTTCAGTGCTGGCCCCGTCATCGCCAACTCGCCGATATGCTTGCCCACACGCGTCGATCCGGTAAACGAGATGAGCTTCGGTATCGCGTGCAACGTGAAGGCATCGCCGATTTCAGCGACCTCTCCAACTACGACGTTCAGCAGTCCCGCCGGAAGCCCTGCCTCTTCGTAAATCTGCGCCAACAAAAGTCCCCCGGTGATCGGGGTATCATCCGCGGGCTTCACTACTACGGCATTGCCCAGAGCCAACGCCGGCGCAATCGAGCGGTTGGAGAGATACATCGGAAAGTTCCAAGGGCTGATGACGCCGACAACGCCCAGCGGCCGCCGATAGACCCGGCTTTCCTTACCCGGAATATCGATGGGCAGGATACGCCCGGCTGTGCGGTAGGCCAGTGTCGAGGCCCAGAGCATACCGCCGCGCACAAAACTCCACTCCGCCATCGCCTTCGTGCGCGTGCTGCCAGACTCCTTCACCAGCCAGCGCACGATCTCTTCCCGGCGGGCATCCAGGATCCGGACCGCCGCAAGAAAGACGGCTCCTCGCTCCGTCGGCCCGGTCTTTGCCCATGCCGTTTGGGCCTGTGCCGCAGCCTCGTAGGCTTCGTCCAAGTCGGATACGTCGGCCAATTGCAGGGTCGCCAACAGCTCCCCAGTAAAAGGATCGCGATTCTCCCAGCGGTGTGCGCTGCGGCCGGCCCTGAACCTGCCCTGGATATACTGCCCTGAAAAGTTGTCATTTAGCGCCCCATGCCACGGCTCGGGGGTGATGGATGAGTTCGGTAGTGTTTCAAGCACGGTCATCATAATCACCAATTCTGTGCGATCAGTTATTCACCAAATTCTCGTTTTATGAGAAAAAAGATGATTGACATGTACTATGCCGCGACGCGGATGTTTGTCAAGGACTTTTTTGGGAGTGTGTCCTTTTTGAAGGGGCCGTCCTAGATAACGAATTGAGGCAGGCTGTAACCCATTCCATTATTTGGGTTTGTTGCTGTTTTGGGTTAGGTGTGTTGAAACGCCACTCCCCCATCCTCGACGGCGGCTTTATCGCCGGCAGGGTGGGCACTCCCTAAAAAAGAGGTGGAACTGGGCTTTCGGCACACCGTTGCAACGATGTATATGACGCTTGACGGACTACTTCGACCTTTGATGATTGACTCGGCAGCCGGAGCTGAACAGGGTGGTTCTGGGTTACGGCAATCAAAAGTACGTTTGCAAATCGAGGTATGGGTCGACCGCGCTCCGATAGGACTTCGGGCACTTCATCTCGCCGAATAGCTTGATCTTAAGCTGCATCTTCAGTCGCCTCTTCTTCTCTGCGGGGGGTGTTACCGGGAATGACTACCCTAGTTGAAGTGAATGGTTGGCTCTACGGACATACCAGGACGAACCTTGTCCAGGCCGTCTTGATCGGGGTTAAGTCGAATTCGTACAGGAAGCCGTTGCACGACCTTCACGTAGTTGCCAGTGGCATTTTCCGATGGCAATACGCTTGCACGGTCGCCGGTCGAGGCTGCAATACTTTCTACCGTTCCACTGAAGGAGCGATCCAGCGCATCCACTTTCACGGTCACACGTTGTCCAGGATGCATCTTGCGGAGTTGGGTCTCCTTGAAGTTTGCCGTGACCCACGGCGAATCAACCTGCGCCACTATGAGTAACTGTGTGCCGGCAGCAATGCGCTGGCCCTTTTCCGCGTCTCGCTGCATCACGATGCCTGCAACGGGAGCCACAACATGGCAGTAGGCGAGGTTCAGCTTTGCCTGATCGAGTTGCGCTTTCGCAGACTCGACCGCCGCAGCGTTGCTGGCAACATCCGCGTGCTTGATCTCGACTTGCCGGGGAGCATTCGCTGCCGTCTGCTGATACTTCGCACGTTGCTGAACTAGCTGCGCCTGGCGCTGCTGAATGACCTTCTTGTAAGAGTCCGCAGAAGCCGCAGCCGCATTCACCGCAGCTTGTTGTGACAGCGCCGTCGATACATACTGGTCGTAGTCGGCGTTGGCAATCTCCTGCTTGTCGAGCAGCTCCTTGTAGCGTGCCAAATCGGATTGGCTCTTCTGATTGAGCGCCTCAGCTTGACGCAGCTTTGCAATGGCGCTCTGGTAGTCGCTATTTGCTGAGCTTAGAGCAGCTTCCGCACTCTGAACCTCGGCCTGCTGCGAAGCGATGTCGCTGGCATTGGTCACCTGTGTGATCGGTACATTAGGGTTCTGCGCATTGAGCTGTGCGACGGCCTGATCGTAGTTGGCCTGCGCCTGGGCCAGCGCCACTTTCACATCGCTCGGATCGAGGTCGACGAGAGGCTGGCCAGCCTGCACTACTTCGTTGTCCTCGACGTACACAGTGTTCACGGTTCCTTGCACCCGGGCCGCGATGGGGTTCAGATGGGCGTCCACCTCTGCATCATCCGTCGATTCATAGGTGCCGGAGTACAGGAACCAGCCAATGCATCCTGCGATAACAACGAGCGCGATCAGCGCAATACCGAACATCTTCCGTCGCTTCTTGGCTGGATCGACTGGATTCGGATCGTGAGTGGTGTCCTGCTGCTGATCTGTGATCTCTTCCGTTTGTGTCGGCATAATAGAAAGTCCTCTCCGTGTAAATTCGGGGTTACTGAATAAGTTTGGGAACGGTGTTCTCAGCCTGCCCGGTTGCTCGGGCAAGATTGATACGGCCAACATTGAGCGAGAAGAGCCCGTTGATGTAATCCAGCTCTGCCGAACCCAGGCTCTCCTGTGACTGCACAACTTCAACCGAGGTTGTGACACCGGCGGCAAATCGGTCTTGGGATTTCTTCAGCGTGCTCAGTGCGAGTTGGCGATTACTCTCCGCAACCTTCACCTGCTCTGCGGCGACGTTCAGATCCAACAGCGCCGTGCGTACGTCGTGTTCGACGACGCCCCTTTTGTCCGCAAGTTCGGCCCTGCGCTGGTCCACTGCGGCGTCTGCTTGCTGAACATCAGATCGAACGCGACCGCTCGACCAGATAGGAATATTCAGGGTTGCGGTCGCCTGAAACACATTGGCCCCCTTATCGGGATTTACGCCCTGCACACCGAAGCTGCCATTGACCGAGAAGGACGGCAGATACTCCGACCGG
>Ga0302319_10017533_pt1 | contig 13106 bp, 9 predicted proteins | sample Bog_T0_2_FD_203319 | JGI IMG/M metagenome (GOLD analysis project Ga0302319, IMG submission 203319) | Peat permafrost microbial communities from Stordalen Mire near Abisko, Sweden - Bog_T0_2 | ecosystem: Environmental > Terrestrial > Soil > Wetlands > Peat | place: Sweden: Abisko, Stordalen Mire...
GGGCTTGGGCAGACCCGATGCAACCCACGTTTGCGGGCACGGGGGCGGTGGAAGGCGCTGCGGTTGGGAGGCTTGCGCCAGGCGCAGCGACAACCGCCAACTCTTGCGCTATCACTTGAACCAATCCCTGGGCGGCCGGGGGCGCCGGACTGGGCTGGGCTGGTTGACTCGGAAGCGAGCTTTGTTCGGTTTCAGGCGGGGAGTCCGGTTTTTGCGAGGGAGCCTTCTGCTCCTTGTTCGCGACCTCTCCGGCCTGTTTGTTTGATGCCTTGGTCGGTGGTGGCGCTCCAGGCGGTCCCTGGTCGGCCTGCACCTTCGCCAGGGTTTTCTGGAACCCCTCGGCCGGCTCCGCAACGGGCGGAGGCGGAGGTGCTGCCTGGGCTTTCGGTTCAATGGTGGCAATGCGCATAGATGGGCCCTTTTCAGGGCTTAAGCCAATGATCGGCACCGGCGCCCCGGTTATTTAGCTGGGCCGGTTTGAATTTCGTCGCGAGGAGTGGCTAGTCTCCGCCTGCGTCTTCGACCAATGCCCTTAGCGCTTCGGCGACGCTCCAAGCCTGGTAGGGGCATCCGTTGGGGGACTGGGGGCCGTCGCCATCGTAAACTTCGGCGATGCCGCCAAGGCCGTAGGCGGTCAGCATATCCTTGACCTCCTTCAGAATTCGCTTGGCCGAGGCGAGCCCGTTGTCGTGCCGCACCAGCGCGCTGATATACGGACCAATCAGCCAGGGCCAAACCGTGCCCTGATGGTAGGCCGAGTCCAGGTCTCGCATCTGGCCCGTGTATTTGCCACGATAGCCAGGCTCCGTCGGGGCCAGGGTGCGCAGCCCCATGGGCGTAAGGAGTTGGCGGCCAATCACCGCGAGCGCCTTTCGCGCGTGCTCGCCGGACGCGGGTCCGAAGGGGAGTGACATCGCGATGACCTGGTTGGGTCTCAACGAGCCGTCGTCGGGGTCAACGGTGTCTAGGTAGTGACCCAGGCCTTCATGCCAGAACTTCAGATCGAAACTGGCTTCCGCCTTGGCGGCAGCCTTGGCGAAGTCGGCGCCACTTTGACCCAGTTTTCCTGCCAACCATTCCATCACCCGCAAGGCGTTGATCCAGAGACCATTGATTTCCACCGGCTTGCCGTGGCGGGGCGTAACGACCCAATCGCCGATCTTCGCATCCATCCAGGTGAGCTGGGCGCCAGGCTCTCCCTGGGTGAGCAGGCCATCCGCAGGATCAACCTTGATGCCATAAAGGGTGCCCTTCATGTGCCATTCAAAGATTTCACGAAGGACGGGCAGCATGCTTTTGGCAAACGCTTCGTCCCACTCCTTTTCTAGCGTGCGGTGGAGCGCATAGACAAACCAGAGGGTGCCATCGACCGTGTTGTATTGCGGCTCCTCGCCGGCCTCCACGAAGCGGTTCGGGATGAGTCCCTGCCGAAGCTGGGAGGCGAAGGCCTGAAGGATATCCCTGGCCGCCTGCACCTCGTCACGATGGAGGCAAATACCCGGCAGGGCGATAAACGTGTCTCGGCCCCAGTCGGTAAACCAGGGGTACCCGGCCATGATCGTCGTTCGCTCTTTGCTGCGGATCAGGTAGTGCCGCCCCGCCTCCCGCAATTGGTTGCCCAGGCGGAAATCGTGAGTCTCGTCTGCTTCGGGAATGTCGAGCGGTGCGATGCCTTCCCGGGTAGCCGCCACCAGCACGGCGGATTCGCCGGGCAATAGCTCATAGCGCAACTCGCATGGGCAATAGAGATCGTCCCGGGGGTCGAGGCCTCGATCAATCTCGCGGGCGTGTTCGAAGCGGTAATACCAGCCCTGCACGGGAATTCTTTGGGCGCCTGGGTGCGAAATCACCAAGGAGAGCCCGCCCGACTCGACGCAGACCGCGTCCTTGGGGAAAGTCAGCTTCTCGGGATACCCTTCATGAGCGGTGAAGTTCGCGTGATAGAACTTGTGGCACACGAGGGGGTTGAGGATGAGCAGGAAGGGCTTTGAACCCGAGTTCCGATAGCTTAACGTGACCGCGTTCTCGCCGGCATGCATCCGAAGCTTGGTGTCGACCTGGAGCCCTTCGGCGGCATATCGCCAGTGGGCCACCTCCCCTGCCGAGAACCGCACGAGCCGCTGAAACCCCTCCGGATAAAGCGCCTCAGGGTACTGGTTGGTGGAGATGCCGATGACGCCGCCTGAGCCCTGGATGGAAGCATCCATTGCCTCAAGGAGCACGATTCGGTTGGCGGGGGGCGGATCGGCCGCCACGAGCAGGCCGTGGTAACGGCGAGTGTTGATCCCGGCCGCCGTCCCCATGGCATAGCCACCGATCCCATTCGTCAGCAACCACTCGCGCCGAGCGGAAACCTCAAGATTGGTGCACTGCCTCTCACTTAAAATATATGCCATCGTAACTCCCTATCCAAGTTTAGCTTTTAATCCCCCGGATGTGCGAACCCGGGCATCCCTGCCCGTGACGCGCCCCCTCATGCAAGTTTCTGCGCCCTGTGAACGATCGTCGTCGCGGGGACGGCAAAATGGGAGATGCGGCTCAATTAGGTAAAAGGAGGACGCCCTTTGGAAGAGAAGCCCGGACTGCGGATCGACTTTGTGACCTTGTTTCCCGAGATGGTGCTCGGGGTGCTTGAGCACAGCATCCCCAAGCGCGCCGAGAGCGCGGGCCTCGTGTCCTTCTCGGCGATCAGTCCTCGCCAGTTCACCACCGACGTCCATCGAACGGTGGATGACAGTCCCTATGGCGGCGGTCCGGGCATGGTCATCAAGATTGAGCCCGTAGCGGCGGCGATGGCTGCCTTGGAGCTGGAAGAAGGAACTGCGGTGGTTATGACCGACCCGACCGGCGATCCCTTCACCCAAGCCCGCGCTCACGAGCTTGCTGCCCGCTCCCGAGTGGTGTTCCTGTGCGGCCACTACGAGGGGTTCGATCATCGCATCGAAGAGCTCTATGCCACCCACGTGTTCAGCATCGGCGACTACGTTCTCACCGGGGGCGAGCTGCCTGCCCTTGCGATGGCGGACGCGATGATACGTCTGCTGCCGGGCGCCCTCGGTTGCGCCGAGAGCCTTGAGATCGACAGCCACCGTGAAGGCATCCTCAGTGCGCCGCAATACACTCGCCCCGAAGACTTCCAGGGGCACAAAGTGCCCGCCGTGCTGCTTTCTGGTAACCACGCCGAAATCCGTAAGTGGCGTCGCCGGGAGGCGCTGCTGCTCACTCGCGACCGCAGACCCGATCTTTGGTCGCAAGTTCAACTCTCGAAGGAAGACCGAAAACTGCTGGGAGAGTGACGGCGCAGCCGGCGAACTCAGGGGCTACTGAATCGTTGCCCGCTAAGGCTTGAATAGACTATCAGGCAGGCCAACGTTGGCCTTCACTGACTCGTATTGCGTGACGCCAGCGACGATCCCATCGACATTCTTCACGGTAAGGCGGCTCGGAAACCAAATGCCGGCGGCCTCAATGGGCCGGTCATAGTACAGCGCGGCCCGCAGGTCGCCTTGGCGGTTGTACCACTCGCGCTTGGCAATGTATTTCTTCACCGGATCGATCCAAACGCGACTGCGGGTGGTATCCGCATACACGGGCTTGTAGAGAAAATCAAACACGTAGTCGCCGGTCTCGCGGTCCACGCGAATGAAGTTCGCCACATACAGGTTGGTAAACAGCGAGGGCGTGACAAGCCCGAAATCGAAAGCGGTTTGGCGGCGGCCGGGAGCATCGCTCAGGTCCCTTTGCACGTTGGCGTGGGCCTTCGGGATGCGGTAGGCCTGGGTGGTGTTGTTGATGATATACAGGACGTCCATGTCATCCACCTTCGAGGTCAGCCGCAGCATCAGCGGTTCCTTCATTTGGATATCCGTGAATTCGACTCGATAGGCGGCGCCAAAGTCGCGATTGATCTTTGCCAACTCGGTCTGGTCGCCCTTGACCACGTGGGCAACCATCACGGCGTCCCTCAATTTGGTCTGGGTCACTTCTTCGATGGTGTGATCGGCGCGGCCGGCTAAAACGAAACCGACAAAGGCGGCTATAGGAAGCATGGCTAAAGTCTATCCTCCGCGACGTTCATCGCGTACACTTAAAGTGGTGACGTCCGACCCTGTATCACGTTTCGTCAGTGAACGAGCGGCCCGCAGCGACCGCCGTAAGCGGCTGCGGTCCACCACCTTTAGTGAGGCGGTCGACCTCGCCGTCCGCATGTTCCAGTCGATGGGGTGGACTTTCCTTCGCGTGAGTGCCGCGCCGGCGTTCTTCTGCCTTGTCGGCATTGCCTTCGTCACGGGATTTATCCTTCCCAACTTGGGAACCACAAGCCATGTCGGCAACTGGTTGGCCCAAGTTGGCGAACTTGGGGAGACGATCCTCCTCGCGGTCGTCGTCGCCGGCCCCCTGTATCTCATCGGCACAAGCTCTATTTCGATTCTTGTCACCCACATGGTGTCTGACCACCTGCTGGGCAACGTTCCCGACGAGCGAGCGGCAAAGCGAACCCTGAGCCTCAACCTGGGCCGCGTTCTTGGACTCTCGTTCCGGGAAATGCTGCTGTCGCTTTCTGGCGTTCTCGCCGCGACTGCCCTGCTGGTGGTGAGCGCGGCGGTCAATCAATTCGCGCCTTCCAACGATTTCGTCACCGGCATCACCGGACTCTGCGCCGTCATTGCCTACTGTGTAGGAGGCATCGTGTTTCTCTATGTCAGGGCAACCCACGCACTGGCGCCGGCGGTGCTTATCCTCGAGGGCGCCAGCATGAAGGAGGCGGCACGGCGAAGCCGAGAGCTCTCGAAAGAGATCACGTTTGAGCTTGCCGGGCAGTTTTTCCTCGTGGCCATCTTTTCCGCCATCGCAGTCGGCGGGTGGGCGGCCATCGTCCAGTTCTTTGGCTTGGATCAGATGGTGAAGCAGGTGGCGGAATCGCTCCCTATTCCCAATTTATGGGTGGGAGCTTTTGACATCGCCCCCGCGTATATCGTTCTGTGGTTCGTCCTGCCTTATTGGTCAGCGGCAGTGACTCTGGCCTACTACGACCGTCGAATTCGAAAGGAGGGCTTTGATATTGATGCACTTGCGGGAGATGTTTGGCGTGCGGATCAAGTCGGTCGCTTTCAGTTGTAGCCTCTTGCTGGCATGTGTTGCGTCGGCTCAGGACGCCACTCACTTGGCCGCGTCTGTAGACCAGGCCAAATCGGCCGGTGAGGCGGCACAAATCGTGCTCGGCTCCCCGAGCAGCATGGCCAACCCCGATGTCGCGAAAGCGGTTGAAGCGGCGCAAAAGAACCCGGCAAGTGCCGCAGATCTTGCCCAACTGCAGGCGACGATGGATGTGCAAGCGCGCATTCAGTCCAGCTCGGTCAATCCCGCCACCGCTTCACAGGCGGCGGCTATCGTTTCTGGAAGCCTCTACCAGGGCGGAACCGTTCGAGCCGGCAGCAACTGGGTCGGAACCACGTTTGCGAAGCTCGCGAAACTCATCCCAAAATTCAGGGATGGCAAGGTGAGTCCCACCATGAATGGCCCCACCAATCTTGATTGGGTCGTACCGGTGATGTGGACGCTCCTCGGAACCGTCGCTGTCGCCCTGATTTGCTATGGCGCCTCCATTTTCGTGTTCAAGATGCGGCTCCGTCGCCGCACGGCCGCGGTGCTCGAAGACGATGAGCCGGAGCGAACCCTCGACGAATGGTTGGCGATGGCAGACCAGTTGGAGGCAGCCGGTAAATATCGAGAAGCCATTCGGTGCCTCTATCTAGCCTGCCTCATCCGTTTCGATGAGGCAGGGGTTGCCCGATTCATCAAGAGTGAGACCAATTGGGAGCACCTCCGACGAATCCAAGCTTCTGAGAAGAATCGAGGGATCGACTTCCTTCCCCTCACCCTCCTGTTCGATCTGGCTTGGTACGGTTACCGGGCCAAATCGGCGAACGATGTCACCGATTTCCGCGCTGGGTACCAGGCAGTGGTTCAAGGCCTCACGAAGGCGGCGGCATGAGGAAGCGCCTTGATCTCTGGCATGTCGCGTGGGGCCTCGTTGGCATCCTGGCGATTTCGATGGTGACGCTCCTCCTCAATCCCAAACCGACCCAGGTCACGCCCGATCCCAACTCATACGATCCCGGTGGCGCTTCCGCCTTTGCCGAGCTGCTGACCCGGGCTGGCTACCGGGTCAGCGTCGATCACCATCTTCGTCCGATCTTAGCGCCGGGAGATATCGCGGTCTGCTTTTTGTACGATGCCACGCCCGATGCGGACGCCGCCGCTTCCGCCGCAAATTCCCCGCTAGCGCCACCAGATGAAACGGTGACCGAGGCGGTGACCGCCGTGAATGCCTGGAACGACGCCGGAGGCGCCGCCCTGTGGCTGCCAGTTCCAAAGGAGATCGGCACGAAGAGCACGGTTCAAGTCACCGGTTTTCCGGGGTCAAGAGGCCCCTTGAGGCTGGTCACCACGGGTCTGGCGCCTACTCAGGGCATCGGTGACGCAACCGGCATATCAGACGTTGGCACGACGACCGACAAGAAGCCTGCCGCCCAACTCGGCAAGCTGGGCAAGGGATATGAGCTTCAGCCTTACAACGGATACATGGCGCTTAATGACGCCATTGGCCAAGGCGACAACGCACGCATGCTCCTTCAGATGCTCAGTATGCTTGGCGGACCAGGCTCCCACCGCGTGGTGTTTACGACGGCGACGTATGGGGATGGCGTTCCGATCACGCTCATGGAAGCCATTGGGCCCTGGGCGATGGCGGCATGGCGGCAGTTCTTGCTTCTGCTTGTCGTGATCGTCGTGACTCTCGGCTGCCGTTTTGGGCTCCCGGATGAAGAGCCCCGCCGCAAGGAGCAAGGCGGCTATGAGCTGATCAATGGGCTCGCCGGCCTCCTTGAGCGCACCCGTGCCTATGACCGAGCACTGCGCGTGAGCCTGCGGCGCGCAGAATATCTCATACGCCGCCGGTTGAAGCTGGGCAAAGACGCGCCCATTGACGCGTACCTTGAGTCGCTTCCTACCGATGTGCGTGACAGCCTTGACCAAATGAGGTTGCTTCTCGGCTCCAATGCTCCTCATGCGTATGTTTTGCGATCCGTTCGCAAACTCGATCAAGCGGTCTCGGACTTTGCCGGCGCCGCCAAGCATCGCGCTTAGGATATAGTCGTAAGCCATGCGCATTTCCTTCCTCATTGCTGCCCTGGCCCTACCGTTCTGCGCGTTTGCTCAGGCGGCGCCGGAGCTGCCCACCGTGGCCCTGGTGGGTGCCGCCCAAGCCCCGGATGCGAATCACGGCGGAACGACGGCGCATGACCTCAATGTGATGGCTCACGACCAGACCGGCGCCAAAGCGGCGTACCTCAAGAGGCCGAACGCGGCCAATAAGCGTCGGTATGTGGTGACGACGGTGCGCTACGGCACCGCGTGCATGACGGCTGACGTGCTTGACCGAAAGGTGAAGTACCGAAAGGCCCTCCACCTTTATCGCGAGGCCCTCAAGGTCGACCCCACGAACGCGGAGGCGAAGAACAACGCGGCCATGATCGAATCGATCTACCGCATGATGCACCGGCCGATTCCTAATTGATCCTGTGAGCCAAATCGAACCTGAGCAGAACCGGACGTCGGAGACCGGATACTTGAAGTGGCTCGCGGTGATCTGCGCGCTGCTTGCCATCATTCCTGCCCTGAAGGCGTTTCTCCTGACCCCAGCAGGAAACATGTACCTGGGGGTGCAGTACAACCTCGATGACCACATGGTCTATGCTGCCTGGATGCGCCAGGCGATGTCTGGCCATTTCCTTTTCGACAACCGCTTTGCGATCGATCATCAGCCCACGCTGACTATCCACGTCTTCTTCTTTCTTCTTGGTCTGGTCGCCAAATTCATCGGCATCCCGGTGACGGTGACCCTTGCCAGGCTCGTGTTCACCGTCCTGTTCGTGTTCCTATGCTACCGACTGGTGAGCAAAGTGACGCCGGCCGGATATACCACCAAGCTGGCGATGACGCTTGTCGTCTTTGGAGGAGGGGTTGGCTTCCTCGTTTGGCACAACTTCGGCGTCGCCCTCACCCGTCCGGAAGCCCAACGATACGTGGGCATCATGATGGGGAGCTTACCGACCGACGTATGGCAGCCCGAGGGCTATGTATTCCCCTCCATGCTGACCAGTGCGCTCTTCATGGTCAGCCTTTGCCTGATTCTTGGCGTCCTTCTTAGCGTCCTTGAAGCCAGGAATTCGCCTCGTGCGGTCCTACCCGGCTTTCTGTGCATGGCCGCACTCATGAACATCCACAGCTACGACGTGTTGATGGTCACGCTCGTCCTGATTGGATTCCTTATCGCGACCCTCACGAAGGGACAAGCCGAGCGGTCATGGGTGCTGCGCGCCGTGATCATCGGCGCCGGCGCCATCATCCCGGCGCTATGGTTCCTCTATGTGCTGCGCCAAGACCCCGTCTTCCAAGCCCGCGCCGCCACACTTACTTACGCTCCCAACTTCCGGCAAGTCATCTTCGGATATTTGCCCCTCCTGGCGTTCGGGATGGTCGGACTGGGTGCCGAAGCGATGAAGGATCGCCGACGACTCACGGCGGTGGCGGGCCTTGCCGTGTTGCTGCTTACCATGTTTCTCGCCGCCCAAGCCGACGACAGCCATTACTGGATGACGATGGCGGCGTGGGGCTTGCTCATCGCCGTCGCCTACACGTTGATCGCCCTCCTTGCCAACGATGTGCCGGCATGGAACCTGGTGGTGGCGTGGGCGATCACTGGTCTCTTCGCTCCCTATCTCCCCGAGCTCTTTCAGAGAAAACTCGCCATGGGACTCGCTATACCGTGGGCGATCCTCGCCGCCGTCGGGGTGGCAAAGCTCGTGATGACCCAAGACCGAGGAGCGCGGAATCTCATGACGGTGCTTGGCATTGTTCTCATGTGCGGAACGTCAGCCCGGTGGATGGTCCGGGAACTCGAGCTATCCAACCTCGATGTTTCCAATACCACCGTCCATGCCGTCTATGCCAGTCGCGACACCGAGCGCATCATGGCCTACCTGAACCAACGCCCCAATGAACGTGCAGTCGTGCTCGCCATGCCAGGCGTCGCCTCGCCGGGAACCAATCAAGACGGTTCGGTGATCCCCGACTCGTTTGATCGGCCCTACCTGCCCGACCTCAATCCGGTGCTCGCCGGCATGACTGGCGTCTATGCCTACGCCGGGCATTGGAGCGAAACGCCCGACTATATCGCCAGGCGTAACGTGGCCTCGACCTTCTTTCTGCAAAGGGTGCCCGTTCGGGGCACCCCGCAACTCGTGACCGACGACGATCGTCGACGAATCCTTGCCCTCACCCATGCGACCTATATCGTGGCACCGGTCCCCCAAACCTTCCCCGCCCTCAACCTCGACGATGTTTCCAACCTCGGGCAGGTCCTCGTGAACGGCAACCAGTTTCGCCTCATTCAGGTTACGCCGCCTTAAACTGCGCTTTATCTCCGGAAGCTACTCGGCGTACATGGAGCCGAGGCCCGCCGCATAGGCGTCTGCCCGGTCCTGAAGGCGTTTCGGCGCGAGGACTTGGATGCTTCGACTCGGGAGGTAGATGCGGATGCTCTGGTCCCGGCCGTAAAGCGGTGACGGCAGCCAAGGATATTGCGTCATCGGGCTCACTCGGTCGTGGCCACCGAAAAACGCTTCGTCCGTGCTGAGGAGAAGCACGTAGTCGTCCCCCTCCGGAACTGGGATGCGAAGTCCCTCAAACGACTCGGTGGGATGCATGTTGACGCAGAACACCAGGGGGCCCCGCCGATAGACAAGTTGCCGGGTGTCTTCATGAAGGAGCAACTGCTCGATGAGGGGGTCGGCAAGGGTGCCGAACGTGCGATCGAGCGACTGCATGGCGGCATCGAACCGCGCGAGCCCCCGATACCGGAGGAATCCATTGTCGGCCAAAGACCATTGCCGCCGCGCAAAGTGATAGGAGAAGCCGTTTCCTTCCCTCGGAAAGTCGATCCACTCGGGGTGACCGAACTCGTTTCCCATGAAGTTCAGATAGGCTTCGCCACCCAGGCTGAAAGTGAGGAGTCGGAGCATCTTGTGCAGGGCAATGCCACGATCCACCACCAGGCTCTCCCGATCATTGGACATGTTGAAGTACATCTCCTCGTCCATGAGCCAGAACGAAAGGGTCTTGTCGCCCACCAGTGCCTGATCGTGGCTCTCAACGTAGGCGACATGCTTCTCGTCGCGACGCCGGTTGAGCAGCATGCCGTAAATGGCCCCCAACTCCCAGTCTTCATCGCGCACCTTCGCCACCAGCTTGAACCAGAAATCGGGAATGCCCATCGCCAGCCGATAGTCGAAACCGACGCCCCCTTCCTCCACAGGACGGGCGACGCCAGGCATGCCGCTCACGTCTTCGGCAATCGTCACTGCTCCTGGATTCACCAGATGGGCCAGCTTGTTCGCCAGCTTGAGGTAGAGCATCGCATCGTCATCGACGTCACCCCCAAAGTAGGCCTCGTAGGAACTGAATTCGACGCCCAGTCCGTGGTGATGGTAGAGCATGCTTGTGACGCCGTCAAAACGGAATCCGTCAAAGCGGAAGTCCTCAAGCCAATGGCGAATATTGCTCAAGAGGAAGCGCCGCACCTCGTACTTGGAATAGTCGAACAGCACCGAGTCCCAGGCGGAATGATGCCCCCTGGCTCCTTCGTGGAAGTACTGGTAGGCCGAGCCGTCAAAGAGATATAGGCCCTCGTTCGTGTTCTTGACGCTGTGGCTGTGGACGATATCCAGGAACACCCAAAGGCCCCGACGGTGCGCCTCATCGATCAGAGCCTTTAGATCCTCTGGGGTTCCGCAGCGTGAGGTGACGGCAAAGAAGCTGCTGACATGGTAACCAAAGGAGCCGTAATAGGGATGCTCCTGCACCGCCATCAACTGGACCGCGTTGTAGCCCAACCGCTGGATGCGGGGCAAGATATCCCGGCGAAACTCCTCGAAGCTGCCCACCTTCCCTTCTTCGGTGGCCATCCCCACATGGGCCTCATAGATGCGAAGTCCTTGGTGTTTGGGCTTTACGGGGCTCGCGTGTTGGAAGACAAAGGGTTCCGGATTCCAATATTGGGCGACGAACACTGTCGACCCTGGATCTTGAAGGACGCGGCGCGCGTAGGCCGGAATCCGGTCCATGCCGCCGGTTGCGGTCCGCACATGAACCTTGACCTTGCTTCCGTGGACGGGGGCGCTTCCTTCGGGAAGGAAAAGGGACCATACTCCGAACGAGTCTCGCACCATGGGATGGCTGTCGCGATTCCAATCGTTGAAGTCCCCGGTCAGCAGCAGGCATTCGGCGGCGGGCGCCCATTCGCGATACCAAACCCCCACAACGCCATCCTTTTCGCCCGGATTTAATCCGAAGTAGCGGTGCCCTTCACTGATCGGCCCCAGGAGACCCCCTGCCTGATCGATCTCATAGAGGGAGGTTCCGTAGTAGTGTTCACGCCGCTCCAGCACTGGACGGTAGGGCGCCAACCATGGGTCGCGGTCGACAAGGGTGTGGCGTTTATCGGGCATCTGGGTCCATTATGGGGGGAAGGGCCCGATGGTTGCGCGAAGGGCCAAAGCTAGCTGCCGGCGAGCGCGACGGGAAAATCGGGCGCGGCAGCACCGTCGGGACCGGGTGGTTCGGTCGTCGTCGGAGTTTGACGGCCGTCGGTCAGGTCTCTCACACGCTCCGAGATGTAGAGCTTGAGCATGTTCACCGTGATTCGACCGCTCCCAAGGGGGTTGGCTCTCCCGGCGATTCCCTCAAGCAAGGCCTTCGTAAAGGCTCCGTTCCCCCAATCATCCTTCTCGAGGGCGAACTGCTTGCCTGTGCAGGCGGTGAACACGATCGCCCCGTTCTCCGCACTCGCCAACTCGTTGATTATTCCGGTGATGTCGGCGGCGCCTCGCCGTCGGGCGCCCCCTGAAACCGAGTTTCCTGAGTGGCAGGTGTCCATGAACACCAAAACCTTCCCCGCGATCGATTGAACGACGCCAAGAATCTCGGACTTGTGCAGAGCGGTGCTGAGGATCCGCTCTTCGTTGTAGTTCCCAGTCAGGAAAAAGTAGCCATCCGAATCTTCGTCGCCATGTCCAGAGATGAACACCATCGCCACGTCATTCTGGGTCGTTTCCTTCCGAACCCAGTCGAGGGCATCAAGGATCGCGTCGTGGGTGGCGTCCGCATCGGTGAGCACCTTTTCCTGCACATCATCGTAAATGCCTCCCTTCTGCTGCATCATCGCCGCAGCAAAGTCCCTGGCATCTTTGGCCGCATATTGAAGCTTCTCGACGTTGGGGTCACCGGTGTCGCTGACGCCCACGGCCACCAGATAAAGCTTGGGCTTGATCACGAATGCGTTCCGGTCGACGGCTGCACCCATCCCCTTGAAGCGGAGTCCATAGCTGGCGGGCACGCTGGCGCCGTATTGGTTGTACGCAATCACCGAGACGGCAGCGTCCCGCTGGGGTACAGGCACCGACTCTTCTCGGATGACCTCGTCGGTGGCGATCAGAGATAGATCGGGAACTGTCTTCACCGGTCGGCCATCCACCTGAAACTCAATCTTCGTGATGGGCTCACCGGAGGGAGTCCGCACCGCATATCGCACGGTCACCGTGTCGGAATCGAACGTGGCGCCATCTTCGCTCACGATCCTCACAACGGGCGGCACCGATTGAGCCACGCTTACCGTCGGCGAACGGCGGTCCGATTGCTGGTTTGCAAGGGCAAGCGCCTTCGCCTCGTCCAAGGTGGTCAGCACCTGGGCGATCACGTCGGGTCGGTAGTAGGTGCTCCGGAAGCGCCCCGCTGGGTAGAAGTCGGCCGCTTGATCCGGGCCGTTGTTGACATTCCAGCCAATAAGATCTTCGCCTCCAGGGGAACAATCGTAGTAGCCGCTCGGCGTCCAAATAACCCAGCGCTTCTTATCGGTGTGGGCATAGAGAGCCAGAAGCTCGGCGCCATCACTCATTCGGTGCCAGCGTACGGTGCCATCGCCGTATGCAGCGACGGCGATACGGCCGTCGCCACTTACATTCACTCCCCACGCTCTTCCAGGCGCT
>Ga0302319_10017536_pt1 | contig 13105 bp, 8 predicted proteins | sample Bog_T0_2_FD_203319 | JGI IMG/M metagenome (GOLD analysis project Ga0302319, IMG submission 203319) | Peat permafrost microbial communities from Stordalen Mire near Abisko, Sweden - Bog_T0_2 | ecosystem: Environmental > Terrestrial > Soil > Wetlands > Peat | place: Sweden: Abisko, Stordalen Mire...
TGCTGGTGACCATAGAGTGCAAGTAGAGAATCTGCGTTGGTTGATCGCTAGGGTGTTTGGAGAGGGCAAGATCAAAGACAGTGTATGCTTCTTCATTGTTGCCGAGCAGCATCAACACTACCGCCAACTCGTCGGCGATGGGCAGCGAGTCCTGGTGGTTGTTGAGCCCCTCGCGGAGCACGCTGGCGGCCTTGTCGAGCTGCGCTCTACCCGCGTAGGCTATTCCAAGGTTCAGGCTCTGCACCGCCGTCCTGTTTGGTTCCGCGCCGGGCTTGTCAAGCAACGCGATCACGGAAGAGTAGTCCTTTCTATCGACAAGATGCTGGGAAAGGGAATCAAGAGCAATGGTTGACTGGGGATCAATGGCAAGAGCCGCGCGCCACTCGGCCTCCCCTTCGGCGGTCTTTTTCATCCGATCCAATACAGCAGCAAGAACCAAGCGAGGGCGAATATCACTGATGTCCAGCTGTATAGACAGTTCCAACGGCGCAAGGGCCTGCTCATCTCGTCCAGCGGACGACAGGCTCAGTCCCCAGAGATAGGCCACGGGTGCTGACGTTGGTTGTAGACGGAAAGCTGACGCAAAGGCACTGGCGGCGCAGTCAAATTGCTTGCGGACACCGAACCAGTTGCCCAGGCTGGTATAGGTATCAGTGGTGGGTCTGCTTCTTACACGGCCCTGCAATTCTGGTGAGGCAACGCAAGCCGCGTTCGCGAGCGCAAATGGTTCTGAAAGAAGCAGAAGTGCCGCTGCAATGCAACTCAGCCTTATCCTGACGCCAATTCGCGCCAACACTTGCAGCGTTATTGTCCATGACGATTTCATAGGCAATCCTTCCACACCGCTCTAGATGCAAGTCCAAGAGAATCCTGCCGAATTTGCGGTCATTCGGAACTCACGGAATTTCGGTCAGATATCGGAACGATCGGAACCTGGCATATCCCTTTCCGAATGCGAAGAGAGCGGGTCGCAAATCATGGAACCCTCCAAGAATAGCTTGCTGGTAGCAGGACGCGTCGACCGAATCGCGCAACTTCACCCACTGCCCGCCTTCGAGCTTGTAGTAAAAATCGATCACTTGGTCCCGGTTTGCGATGCGGAGAGTCCCCCTTGTCACCGCCTTCTGCATATCTCCTTCGCGATGAACGCCTAGACCATGCGGCCCGATCCGTAACCCCATGGAGTGTCCCTCATCGTAGAACAGCAGGATTCCCGCCTCGCAGCCCCCGGCGACTTCAACATCCACCTCGACCACATACGAGTGGTCCGCTGCGGACACCGTCAGCACCGGCGAATCGTTCAAGGAAGAACCAACTCCCTGTAGCATCAGTTGCCCATCGCCCGTCTTGAAGCGGTTCGGATCGTACCCCTTCCAAAATTGCCAGTGGAGCCCCAGTTGCGGTGATGTGAAATCATCCCCCTGGAAGGGTTGAATGCGTGCGTGTTGGCCAGGAGGCAGCGCCAGTTTGCTGGCCGCGGTCACTCCCTTCGGTACGCAGAACCACTCATCCGGCGTCCATTCCACTGGCAGCAAAAGGGTGGATCTTCCCAGCGTCCGATACCCATTTTCGTAGCCATGAAACGTGATCCACCAACCACCCTTAGCATCGTCGACAAGCCTGCCGTGGCCAATCGACCACCACCGATCCTCTCTATTCGACGTGTGCACAATGGGGTTGTAAGGTGAGTATTCCCATGGACCATCGACGTTTCTGCTCCTCGCCGAAATCACCATGTGACTGGTCGGCGGTCCCGACGTCCCGCCCTCGGCCACGTTGAGATAGTAATAGCCGTTCCGATAAATTGGCTTTGGAGCTTCCAGGCACTCGCACTCCACCTGCCAATCCTCAGGAATGGGCCACGGCGAGAAGACCCTCCGGAGTGCAGCGATCACCGACAGGCCGTCGCTTGCCAACTCGACGAGCGAGCCCCCCGCGGTATAGAGAAATCGCCTTCCTTCCGGCGTCGCAATGTGCCCCGGATCGATGCCGTCAATACCCAACGCGACCGGCTCGCTCCAGGGTCCGAGCGGATGCGTAGCGTGCACCACCTCAAGGTGTCCGCTGCGCGGATAGTAGATGTAGAAATGGCCGGCATGTTCGCAAAGAAAAGGCGCCCAGATCTCCCCGTAAAAACGATTCAGCGCGCAACCGGCAATCCGCCAGCTCACCAGGTCCTTCGAAGTCATGATCACCAGGCCGGGAGTGTAGGAGAAGCTCGTATGCGTGATATAGAAGTCCTCCCCGACACGGATAGCTCCCGCATCCGGGTGATCCCCGCCCACAATCGGATTCAGATACGTGCCGTCTCCCTGATCGCCGGCGTGCTTCTGTTCGGGGCTCTGCGCGGCAAAGGAAGGAACCGCCCGCAATGGATTGATATTTGAGGCCAAGAAGGCGGAAAAACCCAGGGCGAAGATCTCGCGACGTGAGATGCTGTTGGTCTTGGATTCGATGTTCGTCATGAGACTCTTACCTGATTGACGCTGTTTACTCGCCAACCATTGGCACAAGCGTTTCTACGAAGCGTCATATTGCACCATTGAGATCTTCCATGCGAGATGTCTGCGAAAGGACAAAGGCGGCCCTGTTCTTGCACCTATGACAGCGTTGTCACTATTATTAATATACATATGTTAGCGTTCATCGGAGAACGCATTTTTTCGAACATCTGCCGGCCGGGTTTCGGTAGCTTTTCGTAGCTTGAACTGCAGGTACTCGCGGTAGTTTTCGGGTGCGGGATTCTCCTGGAGTTCCTCGATGAGAGGTCGGAAGTAGACCAGCGAACGGAGGTGTGCGAGGCGTGGGGCGTCGGCAGGCCGGATCAGGCGGCGCAGGGAGCCCAGCTGCAGAGCTGTGTCCAAGGTTTCGAGCGGCGCCCCCTTCTGATGGAAGTGCCGCGCCAGCCATTGGCCGAAGGCGCCGACGCGCATGCATTAGGGCCTCGCCGGTGGCTCTCGTCCGCGGAGTACTAGCGCATGGCGGCATTGAGATGGCCAATCCGTCAAGGGAGGAAGTTTGTGGCCTCGAACGCTGAAAAGTTGGTGAAGTTCCGCTCACCGTTTTACGTCACGACCTTGATTGCTGGATCCATCTTCATGGAGATGCTGGACGGCACCATCATCGCCACTGCCATTCCGCAGATGGCCCTGAGCTTCCACGTCGGTCCTGTTAGCCTCAACATTGGTATCACCGCATACCTGCTCACTCTAGCCATCTTCATACCCATTAGCGGTTGGGTGGCGGACCGCTTCGGCTCGCGCTCCGTTTTCTCGACAGCGATAGGCATATTTACGCTGGCTTCCGGATTTTGCGGCGTTTCCAAAACGCTTATGCAGTTCATTCTGATGCGCATTTTTCAGGGCATCGGAGGGGCAATGATGGTCCCCGTAGGCAGGCTCATAGTGCTGCGGACAGCGCCGAAAGAAAAGCTGACCCAGGCTCTCGCCTATATCACCTGGCCAGCGCTCTCCGCTTATGTCATCGGTCCTCCTCTTGGCGGCTTTATTACCACCTACGCGAACTGGCATTGGATCTTCTTCCTTAATCTTCCAATCGGTATCGCCGCCATCATCCTGGCGATCTTATGGATCGAGAACGAGCGCGCTGAAGAGGTTCATCCCTTTGACTGGCTAACATTTCTTCTGGGTGGATTCGCGTCGGCCGGAGTTCTTTACGCAATGGAGGAAATCGGTGGCGAGGGAACCCACCAGCAGCTTCCAAGTGTCATTCTCGCTCTCAGTGTGATCAGTGGAATCGTTGCCGTCGCCGCAGCCCGCCGCCAGCCTGCCAGGTCGCTTATCGACTTCGATTCTTTAAAGTTGAGGACTTTTGCGCTTTCAATCTATGGCGGCAGTGCCTTCCGCATCGCTGTCAACGTACTCCCCTTCCTGCTTCCGCTCATGTTTCAAATCGCGTTTGGTCTGACGGCCTTTCAATCCGGTCTTTACCTACTCGCGCTGTTCGCGGGCGATCTCAGCATGAAGGCGCTTACCATTCCAGCTTTACTCCGCTTCGGCTTTCGCCGTGTACTCATTGTCAACGGAGTCATTACGGCTGTTTCGATAGCCGTCTGCGCAACCTTGGCGCCCTCCACGCCCGTCGTCCTTATCATTGTCATCCTGTTCCTTCATGGGGCTTTTCGATCGATGGAGTTCACCTGCATTACTACGCTCGCCTACTCTGAGATCGCTCCAAGCAGGATGAGCCGCGCCAACAGTTTCCTCAGTGCCGTGATGCAACTCAGTTCGGGCATGGGAGTCGCGATCGGCGCCATTACCTTGCGTTTTGTCGCCCACGCGCATGGCCATTCTGCGGCAGTTCCCAGTCTTCACGATTTTCAAATGGTTTATCTGCTCGTTGCGGCACTGGCGCTGGGTCCAGTTTTTGATAGCCTACGTCTTCCGCAAGACGCCGGAGGTGCGACCAGTGGCCATATGCACTCGGAATATGAAACTTCCCCCTAGAACGGGGCCCGCGCCGGCTGGTGCTGGACGCATTCCTTGCAAGAACGAGAGGTTACAAGAATGTCGCGATCGAGAGTGTGCAAAGTTGTGGGCTGGTCATGCTGAGAGAGCCAGCTGGGTTTGGTCAGCGACAGGCCTGAAGCCTTTGTGCCAATGGCGAAACGCGTCTTCCAAAGTCCCATTGAGCACATGAATGCGAACATCCAAGAACCCCTGGACGGTATGCCGGTTCCATCTCATCTGCTGTTTCTTGACCATTCGTTTCGCGATAATTTCGTTGACCGCCGACTCGGCAAACCCAGTCGAGATTCGTTGACCGGCGCGATACCGCTTACCGTAATCAGGCATGGAGTCTGCATTCAATTCCAAAGAGCGTATCGTCTCCAGCAGTGTGAGAGCGAGCCTTTTTTAAAGGGGGGATGTGCTCGAAACACCGTGTCTCCGCCCAATGCCCAAGATGTATCAAGCCCACGATTCCGCGCTCGGTGAGGCCGTTCCAGAGACGCCACTGCGCGTGCTCGATCTCAGCCAGCGCATGGCGCCTAAGTCCACCATCCGCAAGGCTGTTTATGCCCTTCGCGAATTGCTGGAGATTTGTGAATTTCATCGAGATGTGGAACCAATCCAGGATGTGGTCAGGTTGTGGCGCAACCTGTTAATGAATAGCCCGCAAACAGCATCGCCAATGGGAAAATAACCAGCGCCGCGATCTTCGGAGGGCGCGAAATATGAGGAGTCGGTTTCCCCGCTCGCGCCACGTAGTATAAAAACGGTAACGCGACAGGCAGCGATATCACTGCTCTATGACTTAGTGTCATGGCCTGCTCTCTCCGTTAACAATGCCTTGTAGCCAGTAACTCCACGAGTCGTCTTCAATGTGGCGCCTTACAGAAAATCCATGCAGGGTAGTTAGCACCCATCTCCGAGATTGCATGGATTCATCCCAATCAATCCGGCTTAGACATGGATGGAGGAGCAGCATCCGGCGAGCTGCCCCAGCGCTTGTTTGGAACTGGTCCCATGTTGAGCACAAGGCGTCCACCGTTTGCAATATCGGAATGACTGAACCATGGCTTGTTCCATGATTTTCCATTCAGAGTGGCAGACTGGATAAACGGATTCGCCGCGGAATTGTTATGGGCCACGATGACAAATGTCTTTCCATTCCCCATGTGAAGTGTGACCTGATCGAAAATCGGGCTGCCCAGAATGTAGTCCGGGCTGGAAGGATCAACTGGATAGAACCCCATGGCGCTGAAAACGTACCAGGATGAGGTCGATCCTTGATCGTCCATTCCAGGAAATGCAAAGCCGGATTTGTCACTGCCATACATTAGTTGGAGAATCTGTCGCGCCAGCGCCTGCGTCTTCCATGGCTTTCCCGCCCAATCGTACAAGTAAGCTGCCTGCTGGTCGGGCTGATTGCCTTGCACATATTGACCGATCACTCCGGTGCAATCGCGGCAAATGCCTTTGGGGTTATAGGGTGTGCTGAAGAACTGGTCCAGTTTGTCCGCAAACTTTTCTCTCCCGCCCAGCAGATTGATCAAGCCCTGAACATCATGCGGCACCAGCCAAAGTGTTCCCCAACCCGAGGCTTCCTTCATCATGAAGTTGTAATAGGGCTCCCGCGGATCGAAGGGAGAAATCCATTTACCATCAGCGGTCTTGCCCCGCACGAATCCAACTGATGGATCAAAGACGTTCTGGTAATTGTGTGCCCGGTTCAGGAATATCTCATAGTCATCTTCTTTGCCAAGTTTCTTGGCGTAAAGAGCCATGGCGTGATCATCCCAACTATATTCAAGGGTGGTTGCCACGCCAGCCTTGCCATCGGCATACGGAGGGCTGGGATTGCCGTCGGGGATAATGTCCGCGATCCAGCCCTTTTGCATGTATTCGGCCAGATAGCTCCTTGGGCCTTTCGCATCCATGGCATTTTTGCGCAGATAGTCGTAGGTTGCGTTCCAATCGAAGTTCAACCCTCGCTCCCATGCCCCCAGGTACATCAGCACCGCATTGTCGCCATGAAACGACGTGCCCATGTAACCCGATTCGCGCGCCATGTCCAGTTGCGAACGCATGATGTCAACCATCACGTCGGGCTCAAGCAAGGTGAGTAGCACAATCTGGTTGCGCCCCGTATCCCAAAACGGCACAGGCCCATACCGGTCGTACTCAGCAGTCGTAACGGCGCCGCTTGCATCGGTGAATTGCTCGTCCTTACTGGCAATGAGGCGCGGGCTCGCAAAGGAGTGATACAGGCAAGAATAGAAAAGCATCTTCTCCCTTTCCGTTCCGCCTTTCACTTCAATCAGATTCAGTTTCTTAGACCATGCATCCTCCGCAAGGCGTCTCACGCGGTTAAAATCCCATCTCGGATCTTCCGCCTGCAGTCTGGCTTCCGCAATGGCATAGCTGCCGCCGAAGCCGATCTTCATCATCACTTGCTCGCCGTTCGTGGTAGCGAACGTCAGATAAGCTCCGGCATGGCGCCCGGATGTGGCGCGTGCGCTCGGCTGCACATCCTTTTCCCCTAACATTGATCCGCGACCCTCTGCCGGAGGAATCTGCCTGAAGGTGCCGAAGGATGTGAAAGGTCTGGAAAACTCAGCGACAAAGTACCTGCTACCGGGTTTATCCGCCTGTTGACGCTGGCCGGCCTGTTGAATTTCCCCACGCACAGTCCGGTCGCCCACAATTTCAATGTCTCCGCCTACCCGATTCAGATCGAGCAGGACATTTGCCTTGTCGGTGCCAGGAAATGTGAACCGATAAAGTCCCGTCCATGTCGTCGCAGTTAACTCGACACGCGTTTTGAAGTCGTCCAGATAGACAGAGTAGTAGCCAGGTGCAGACTTCTCGCTCACCTTGTCATAGACTGACGCACTCCGCGCAGGAGGAACTGTCCAGTCGCCGACAACGGGCATCACGGTGGGCCCACCAGCCTCGACGTTCGAAAAGCCCATCATGGTGCGGTTGGCGTAGAAGTAGGGCCATCCGACACCAGCGACATAAGAAAGATCGAGATTTCGGTTTATCGGTCCTATGTCGGTCGAACTCTGCGGAAGCTCCGCGCCCGGGGAGGTGAATCCTGAGTAAAGCTGCTCTCCCGGAGGCGGTGCATTGCCGATCAGCTTCCGATTATCGAGCGGAGCGGTGCCAACCAGCCCGTTCACATAATCGATTGGTCGTTTCGATGAAACAGACGTGCTCTGAGCAAGTAAGCTCGAGAGCGAGAAACATCCAAACAGGAGATAGGCAGCCGTAGATCTTTCAAGCAATTGCGAAGGCATGGTTAATGCACTCCCTGAATCAGGCTCATTACCGGTTGGCACTGTTTGCAACTTTGATCAAGCGCTGTAGTTGCTCGATTCACTTGCCAGGCTCTATCCCTCCAGTCTTTGCTGTAAAGTTGAAGCCATCGGCTACGGCCCTCGGCGAAGGAAGCACGTCATAGAGGGGACGCGCCGGCTTTACTTGCGGGCTTTTATTCGCCACGGAAATGGCCAGGATTCGGATGTTGTCGTTGTTCGGGAACTTGAGAGAACCGGCCGCCTCCGGCAGGTCAATCACATATCCGTAGAGGTACGAATAAGAGTAATCGACGTTCTTCCCCTCGGCGTCATGGTGATGACTGCAGTACCATGCAACGTCGGCGCGCTTGATGAAGCCGGGTTTCAGGCCCGTCATTTCGCCATAGTGGTCGTGCGACGTGTCGGCTGGACTCCACATGCGATCGTCCCATTGTCCGATGAATCCACCCCAATTCTCGATGTTCAGCTCGACTTTCTTGCCGCCAACCTCAAACGTGGCCCTTTGATCTCCGTGCGCCGCCGCCGCCAAAAGATAGATCTGATTAAAGTGACCTGCAGGAAGGTTGATGGATTGTCCTCTGGCTACCACAGCATTCGGTCCGCCGCTACCGGCCAACTTTAAGAGAACTCCGTTCAACCGAATCTCCGACGGCAGCATTTCGGCAGGGAGGGAGTTGCCTTCTCCATCGAATCCAGCAGTCGACGATTCGCCATCGTTGCTTGCAGTTGCGACACTGTAAGGCAGCGCAACAGGAGCGGACTGTACGCCGGAAAGTGTGATGGCCGAAGGAGCCAGACGAAGCGCGAAGGTGCGCGGTTGGTAAGCGCCAAAGGAGGTGACGAGCGCTCCATCGACCACCGTTGCCGTTCCCACCGGCTGCTCCTGTCCATTCACCTCGCGTGCGCTCGAAATTGGCGCAGCGAACGATAACTTCACGTCGGGCTGCGGCTTGCCATCGAGCTCCACCAGGCGCACCACCACCTCATCACTGAGTTCGCCTTTCTTTACTGCCAGAACCCGAATCCGAGGATTGTCGACATGGAGCAGCGAGAAGCTACGGCCCAATTTGCCTTCGTGTTTCTCGGTAGTGAAGGCGAAAAGCGGCGCGTTCAGCCTCTGTGCCTGCCAGTCGGTTTGCGAACTCCGCCAGTCAGCGGCGTGCCCGGCAAATCCGTACACAAACTCGTGGTGGCCGATATCCTGTGTCGCCTGGTCCGGATAGCCCCCGGAAACTCCGGGAGTGCGAATGAGAGTCAGCCGCAGGGTATGATCGTTTGGTTTGTCCGATCCGTTCTTACAATCGGTTAGGATTGTCGCGCCATACTTGCCGCTCATATCCGTCAGGTCGATCCATTGGTGCGACGGCACCTCGAACTTCTTCGGCTGCGCCGTGGGCCGCTCGATCGTGCCGATATCCCAGTTATACGTCGCCATCACGTTGCTAGCTGTAAGTGGGAACGTCACCTTGAGATTGGATTCGCGCGTGTTCCAGTCAATGACATTTCCGAACTCAATGCGCTTGCCCCCATCGCCGGCCGAAAGGCTGATCGTCTGCACAAAGCGCGAGCCGGTAGTCTCGCGAGTCACTTGAAGTGAAACTCGCACCGGACCGTCATCCACAATGCGAATCTTTGCCGGACCCGAAACGTATGTCTTTGGCGCTGCCTGCTCCTGCTCCCAATCCATATTCCAAGCCGGCCACTGCACCGGGTTGTCGTAAGAAATGGCAAGACGGGCGGGCGCAGAGAGCAACTCCCTGCCATTTGCTTTGTCGAAGATACTGGCGACATCGCCGCCGGCGTCCAGGCGAACGCGATAGTAGACGTTCTCAAGTTCGTTCCCGGAAACTTTCAGGGTAGAAGGAGCACTCTCCTCTTTATCCAAAGGCTGCACATCGTAAACAGCGTAGCCGACCGAGGGAACGCTGGCCAAAAAGATTACGTTGTCGCCCGTAATCTGACCCGGCACGCGCTTGCCATCGGGCCCCACGACACGCACAGCCTTGGGCATTCCATTCGGAAAGTGAACGTGGGCCTCTACCACATCCTCACGGGCGATGTTGAGCTGATTGAAGACCACCACGGGTATTCCAATGGCGTTAGTGTCCAGACCCGCTGAAATGCCTTCGACGGCATTATTAAGAACTCCTGCAAACTGATTCAGCGCGATTACGTCGTCATTCCAGGCAAACTCATAGGCGCGTGGAGTAGCGGTTCCAGCGGCAAGGTCGTGAAAGTGCGCGCCCATCGCCAGCGTCCAGGCTGCGTTCAACCGCTCCAACGGGTAGGCGCGCGCTCCCAGCCACTGCGCGGCGATTGACGACTTCTCCGCCGCATCGGCCAGCAGCTCTTCATGGCGAATCCAACGCTTCTGATAAGCCTGTGAAGTGAGCGATCCTGCCGAGTGATTGGTAAGTTCCATTTCACTGGTGAAGCGTGGAAGATTGGCAGCCTGTGCGGGGGTTAAGTCCAGGAACATTTGATCGGCGGTTGCTGAGATTACATGCACCGGCCCATCACCCAAGCGCACGGCAGGCCCCTTGACCGCAGATTGCCCACGGCCAAGTAGCTGTCCCGGCTCAGGCAGGCTATCGCTGCCTCCGGTTACGATAGCTTCAAGACGCTTGACCGAATCTTCGCTGGGAGCGCCCCCAATGTCGCCGGTCCCGTAGTAGTGATAGTCCGTAAATACGCCCGTTGCTGTTCCATTCTGCAGAACACGCTCGGCCCAATCGCCCTGGTACCTCTGGAAGTCGCGCTCTTGCTGCGTCCGAAAAATCTCAGCCTGCTCGGTGCGCAGGCTCCTGAGTTCCTCAAACTCCGCCTGGCTAGGCTGCTGGCCGCTCTGCCGGGACTGTTGCTGTTTCGCCTCGAGAGTGCCGATCCTGCTCTCCATTTCGGCAAAGGCCGGATTAGATGGCAAGGTTGGCAGCGGCTTGCTCAGATCGGTGTCAATGTGGCCCCCGTACCCGCCCGGATTCAGGCCCGCAAGAACCGATTCGCCATCGGGGCCTACCCAGACACCTACGTTGAACGGCGTTCCTTCCGGCGTCTTTTCCCGAGACTGTAAGCCCCCTCCATCGGCAGACGATCCCCACGTCAATTTCTGCGTCGAGAAGCCCTTCACGCCCGAGTGTGCAAGAATCGTCGGCAATGAAGCGGGGAAACCGAAGCAATCCGGCAGCATGAACTCCGCGCTGGACTTGCCGAATTCGGCACGGAACCAGTTGTTTCCGTAGAGAACCTGTCGAATGATAGCCTCGGCACTCGGAGCATTCACGTCGCCTTCTTCCATCGACGATCCAGCCGGAAACCAACGTCCTTGTTCGACATATTTTTTCAACTTTGCGTAATCTTCCGGGTAGTACTCCTTCATGAGGCGGTAGCGATTGGCGCCGCTGAAGTTGAAGATGTAGTGCGGATACTTTTCGAACAGCTTGAAATTATCTTCCATAGTGCGGCGAAGGTACTCGTCAATAACCTGCGGATACTCCCAGCGCCATTCGGTATCGAGGTGTGCGTAGCCAACCGCATAGAGTGTCGGTTGCTTGTTCAGGTCGGGCCTGGCGTCGGTCTGGGCGGAAGCTGGTAAGGCTAGCGCGAACAACAAGCTAGTATTTAACAAGTACCAAAGATTACGCATTGCGACACTCCAAATCTCTGTTGTTGGTAACCTAAAACTCATTGCGATTGCTATCTCGGGTGTGCGGAGAGCATTCGTTCGTATTACGGGTCGAATACCTTTTTGCGATTCCGTGTCAGTGGTCAACAAAAACCGTGCTTCATTGCCTGCATTGTATGCAGACCTCGCTGCTTCCGCTGCGCGGGCTGAAACCGTGAAGACCCGTTTGCTCTTTTTCGCGATTGCAGCGCAGAAGACACTGTCATCGGAAGGCAGGTCGTAACCACAGTGAGCTTGCCGTGACAGAAGCTCTCCGACCCATTGTCGTTTACATTAGCCGTCGTCCTCGTCCCGCCAAGAAGACACTGCGTTGCAAAGCGAGCAGCGATTTTACCCACCGGCAGGAAATTTAGAACGAAAACAAGTGTACAGGAATGTCCGAAAGTTGACAACGATGTCATTTTCGTGCGTGGCTCTTCCACGATGAGCTTGCCAAAAGCTATGAGATTCTCTCGCAGATAGCTCCCCTGATCTTGGAGAATCAAAGTAAGGGCGCAGTTGGCGGCGTTGTGCTTGATAAAGATCGTTCAACGCAGAGGGTCGCGGTAGGCGACTACAAATTGGATGTGGGAATCGCGCATCACTATACGTTCACGACTCCGGACTATCCAGCGGGTATCTTTATCCAGCTTGGTCCCGACGAATACCTAGTTGCTGGGCGAGGGTTGACAGTCGCCTTTACTCCTAACACTCCAGGACCTCCGATTGCTGGCCTCGCCACCGTCGATGAAGGTGCCTTCGTGAACGGCAAATGGGTTCCCAGCCGCAGGTTGAACGGAGACGAAATCCTATCAGGGAAAGGTTTGCGGCTGCGGGGAGATCGGTACGTGATCCAGCACGTCAAGCTGTATCGATTCCGTTAAAAACGGCGAGATTTGCACTGCCGGGTTCGCGCCGTCAAAAAGCCCCCAACACTGAACGCCAAAGCCTCTCTCGCGGCGTCAACAGAAACTGCTTCCACTACTTTAGTTTGCGGCAAAACCGAAGCCAGAAAGGGTAACAGTATGAAAGTTGTCTATGAAAACACCGCGAAGGGCATAACAGGGTTACTGGCGCGCGAGGGTATGTCATTCGCTATGGATGTAGCGAACGAAGGGTTCGGAAGCGTCTGCCTGGATGCCAAAAAGAGTTAAAACGGTAAGCACGGAAAGGTCCTTTCGTTGGGGGTGGTAGTTGTAACACAAGAGTGCGGAATTGCGGGCGCTTGAGCGTCGCTCGTGGTTAGGGATTGAGGGGGAAGGGAAGTGCAAGGCAGGATGAGCAGGGCAGGCTCGGAATTCAGGACATCATCAACGGCAAAGTCCCTTGCCGTTACCTTAAACGGCCGGATTCCCGGCCATTTGGGAGGCCAGATCCGCCCAACGTACATATATATATTGATAGAGCCGTCATAAATCCGAAGTTACACCGACTAGCTGGAAATAAAGTGAAACGCCCCGGTTGGGTGGTGCTCGGATTTGAGGGGTGGAAAGAGAATAGATGGGAAGTTGTGATTTAAAGCACATCTGATAAAAGGACACTTCGCGGTGTGGTTCAAAACAAGACAGTAAAAGTCGGAGCTGGCTGTCACAAGCCCAGCCCCGACGACGCGTTCTTTGTGAAGCGCTCAGCCAGACGGATGTAGCGGTGAAAACTCTTCG
>Ga0302319_10017537_pt1 | contig 13105 bp, 10 predicted proteins | sample Bog_T0_2_FD_203319 | JGI IMG/M metagenome (GOLD analysis project Ga0302319, IMG submission 203319) | Peat permafrost microbial communities from Stordalen Mire near Abisko, Sweden - Bog_T0_2 | ecosystem: Environmental > Terrestrial > Soil > Wetlands > Peat | place: Sweden: Abisko, Stordalen Mire...
GTGACGTCTATCCATCTGGGTTCCTACCGGTTGTCGCGGGCAATGTGCGCGAAGGGCAACTCTCGGACATCTATCGAAGCAGCCCGGTTTTCCAGCGCCTCCACAACCCTAATCAATTTGAAGGCCCCTGTGACGATTGTGAATACGGTAAGATCTGCGGCGGTTCACGCGAGCGCTTTCGCTTATACGGGATCGCCCTTTGAAAGCGATCCGTTTTGCCCGTACATTCCAAGCAGCGCGCTCGCATTACACGTTTGGCGGCTCGTTCATTCATGGCAGACTGTTCTTAGACAAGTCATGAAATTACGCAAACTGGGTAACTCCTCCATCGAAATAGCTCCGCTGGCATTAGGCGGCAACGTCTTCGGCTGGACCATCGATCAGCCAACATCGTTCAAAATTCTAGATGCCTTCGTCGATGCCGGCTTCACCTTTATCGACACGGCCGATATTTACTCCACCTGGGTGCCGGGCAATAAAGGCGGCGAATCGGAAACCATCATTGGCCAATGGCTCAAGCAGACCGCCAAACGCTCGAAGGTGGTGATTGCCACCAAGGTTGGCCTCGATATGAGCCCGTCGGATAAAGGCCTTTCCAAAACTTACATTCTGCGCGCTGTGGAAGCGTCGCTCCAACGCTTGCAAACCGATTACATCGATCTCTACCAATCGCACAAAGACGATCCAAACACGCCTGTTGCCGAGACTCTGGAAGCCTATGCCCAACTCGTCAAGCAAGGCAAAGTGCGTGTCATCGGCGCATCCAACTACGACAACGCGCGTTTGTCGGAATCTCTTAAAGCGAGTGCCGAGCATGGCTGGCCGCGTTACGAAAGCTTGCAACCGCATTACAACCTGTATGAACGGGCAGATTTCGAGACCAATCTCGAACCGCTTTGCCTAAGTTCGCAGATTGGCGTTATTCCGTATTATTCTCTGGCCAGCGGCTTTCTCACCGGCAAGTACCGTTCAGAAAAAGATACGGTGGGCGCCAAACGAGGGCAGGGCATTACCAAGTTCCTGAATGACCGAGGCTTGCGAATTCTTGCCGCGCTCGACGCCGTGGCTAAGGGTCACGATGCCAATCCTACCCGCGTCGCCCTCGCCTGGCTCATGGCTCGTCCCAGTATCACCGCGCCCATCGCCAGTGCTACCACTGTTGAACAACTGAAAGATCTCACAGAAGCGGTGTATCTGACACTGTCGCCTGAAGCGATCAGGCAACTCAACGACGCCAGCGCTCAAGCCTGAGCAATGTCGCCGGCGACCGCTTTCACGGTCTTGATGTAATCGTCGGGATGCAGCAAGATTTGCGTCCCGCGCACGCCGGCCGAGACTGAAATTCGGTCGAAGAGAATCGCCGTCTCGTCAATATAAACCGGATAGTCTTTCTTGCAAGCGAGTGCGGTCACCCCGCCACGGATATAGCCGGTAAGAGGCTGCACTTCTTTCAGCGAGACCATTTCCATTTTGCGATCGCCCGTCAGCTTCGCCAGCGACTTCAGGTTTAACTCCGCATTACCGGGAATCACAGCCAGACATACACCTTCCCTGTCGCCTCGCACGACCAGCGTCTTGAAAACCTGTTCCAACTCCATGCCAATCTTGCGCGCCACCGTTTCGGCGCTTAAGTCTTCCGGGTCCACTTCATACTCCCGCAATTCATACGGCACCTTGAATTCGTCCAACATCCGCACTGCGTTCGTTTTCATTTGAGACTATTGAAGCAGGTTGAGCAACTAACTATCTTGGTGAACCATCCCCCATTTCGCCGCCGTGCGCCAGGGGCGGCACGCTTTTTGCGCCAAGCGGCGCCTGCTTTTTTCCGGGAAGTCTCCAAAGATTACACCCGCGAGATTCTAAAGCCCGATTTTACGCCCCATCCCAAGGTATGGCAGGCTGAGGGACTGCACGCCGCTTGGCTAGGCCACACCACGGTTCTGCTCAAAATTGATGGCTTCACGATTCTCACCGACCCGGTATTCAGTGCGCGCGTCGGCGTGGCCGTGGGACCGCTGACGGTGGGCATCAAGCGGCTTGTCGACGTGGCGCTACAACCCAAAGACCTGCCGCCCATCGATATGATCCTGCTTTCGCATGCTCACATGGATCACTTCGACCTGCCAAGCTTGCGAATGCTGGAAAGCCTCAAAACGCAAGTGGTTACAGCCGCTCACACGGCGGACTTACTGCGCGTGCGACGCTACGCCTTCGTTCACGAAGTACGCTGGAATACCACCGTTACCGTTGGCCCGGCGAAGGTAACCGCGTTTCAGGTGGAACACTGGGGCGCTCGCATGCGCGGCGACACGTATCGGGGCTATAACGGCTACCTGATCGAAATTGGCAAACGGCGCATTGTGTTCGGTGGCGACACGGCCTACACAGACGCGTTCAAAAAGCTAAAGACGTCGCAACCGGTTGATTTAGCCATCATGCCTGTGGGCGCCTACAACCCCTGGATCAAAGTGCACTGCAATCCGGAGCAAGCTGTGCAGATGGCTACGCATGCGGGGGCCGAATTCATACTGCCCGTCCATCACCAAACATTCCAACTCAGCCGTGAACCCAAATGGGAGCCGGTAGAGCGCGCCCTCGCCGCCGTTGGTTCAGCCACGGAGCGCATTTGTCTGCGCTCCATTGGCCAAGAGTTTCATCTTTAATTCTGCGGCGGACCAGCCGGTGCTGTGGCAGCAGCTGGAGGATTTGCCGTTTGCACGTCCGCGGGTGCCGTGCCTGCCGCTGCAGGTGGCGGAGGTACAGTGGCCGCGGCCACGGCTGGCTTGCTGTCTTCGCGCACCAAGTGAATTTCAAACGGCGTTATTTCAAAAGGCAGCTTATCTTTTGCGGTAAAGCGCTGATCCGCGGAAGGCTTGATCAAATGCAGCCGATCAGACCACGGATCCATGCGGATGTGCGAACCCAATGGCAACGCCGCAATCTGATCCTTGTCGCGCAATTCTAAGGTGGGCGATTGGTCCATCAAGCCCGACATGCGAAGGTTCTTATGCGTATCCGACATCTTGTTGCCAATCAAAGGCTTGATGAGATGCGGCACATCGTCGCTCCGTTCAGAAAGCATGCGCAAGAACAGACCCACTTTAGGCAGGCTGTCCTTATACGGCGATTTCTGCAAGATCTCAACCGCTTTGGCGTCGGCTGCTGTCTCTTCTTTTTGATCGCGTCCCACTTGAATGTGCTTAGCAATGGATGGATCGTCAAACAACAGCCGATCTTCGAACGCATACTTCGTATTCATCGAATGGCCCAGTAGAATATGCGAAAGTTCATGCGCCAAAACCGCCGCGAGGCTAGCCTCATCCGGCAATACGTCAATGAGTCCACGGCTCAAAAGGATGGTGTGGTTCAAAGACATGGATTCCAGCGGCGTTGTCAGAAGAATGCGCGCCTTTACTTTGAAATCCAAATTGATATTGGCGCTCACCAACAAATTGCTCACCACGGTTTCGAGCACCTGGTCGACTTCGCCCGACGGGGAAATCAAGCCCGCGCGCTCCAGCCGTTCAATCACGTTTTGGGCCGATTCTTCTTCCCACAACCTTGAAGATTGCAACGGAGAATTATCGGCAGCTGAATCGCTTTCGTCCTTAACGCCTTGCGGGATATCAACAGTCAGGTTCGTAAAGGCTTCGTCGCTCTTCTGAGACTCTCGTTCGTAGCCCCAAAGGCGCGTCTGCGCGCGCATGGCAGCGGTTCGTATAACCGCTGTCCGATATTCGCCCTCTTCTGCATAGATGTAAGCCGGAACCCACATCCCGCCGGCGTTTACTCGCCAGCAATCGAAGTGTACATACTCATGATCGTTCGACGGCAGATACTGCCCTTTGAAGCGAACGATATTGTAATCGCGATCTTCGATCCAGATGGTTCCTTTGAATTTACGCTTTCCGGCTTCGCGCCGCGGCTCCACGTCTACCACGAAGCAGCGCACTTCACCGTGAAATTCACGCCGGCGATATTCGAACGTATAATGCGCGCGGTCAAAATCCGGAACGTCGATGAATAACTCATCCGCAAACCCACGCGAATTATATTGAGTGGTAAACAAGGTAGCCAGGAAATGCTGTGTCGCCTTAACCTTTGGACGTGGCGGAAGGTAGGACATATCTACCAAGCCATCTTTCATGTCCAATTGGCCAAGGAAATAATAATCGTTTTTCGGCACCGGACCGAGTTCTTCATCCGTCTTCATTTCCTGAATATAGGTCTCAATCACCGGCGTTTTATCGCGTAACCTGCGCATCAGCATTCGTTCGCTGTTGACGGCTCGGTCAATCACTTCTTCAAACGATCTGGCGCGCTCCCCGGTTGGGTGGTTAATCACCTGATCCATCTCTTTATTGGGATCACTTGTTGATGGAGTACCAGTCTGCGCCGTCGCCGGCAAGTTCGCGAGGAACGCCGTGGCGATTACAATGCGTACGAATGATATGAATGCTGTCTGCCGAGTCATTGCGCGGTCTTCCTTTTATGTAAGTTCAAAGTTGATTCTCATCGTCCCGTTGGTGTCAACTGGTACACCGCCCCGGGTTGCTGGCTTAAAGCGGACGTGGGTGGCCGCCTGCACGGCAGCTTCATCCAATCCATGGCCTAGACCACGGAGGACCCGTACCACATGGATGGTTCCGTTCGCTTGAAAAATTACTTGCAGCGCGACCTCACCCTCTAGACGTAGCCGGAGCGCCTCCGGTGTATACACGGGATTCGGTTTCGACAAGATTTGTACTCGTGTTTCGTTGTCGGTCACCGTCTCCATTTTCTTCGGCGGCGGGGGGGCTAGAGTGGCATCGCCGAAAGAGGTTGAGCGAATCGCTTGGGCAGTCTGTTGGGTCTGTTTTGGCCGACCTTCCGTTCCCGGAGTGCCAAAACCGGCCTGCCTAATTTCACCACCACTTTGTGCACCGCCATTGCGGCCGCTGTGTCCAGTGCCGTCGGGCATATCGAACGCTCCTACTTTGGCGAGGGTCGCGGCTGAGGGGCGCGCGTTGTCAGAAGGAGGGACGCCATGAGGGTCACCGAAACCACCGACCTGCACTTTCTGTTGCGGCGGCGGCCCCTTCGCTAATTCAACCGTGGGTTGGAATGTGCCGGTTTTGATGGGTGCCGGCGGCGCTTTCGGCAGCTCTACCTTGAGTACTGGCTGCGGCGGCAGGGGTTTGATCTCTGGCGCCTCGACTACTTGCTTTGGTTTGACGACAGGCAGAACTACCGGCGGAGGTACGAAAGTTTTCACTAGCGTCGGCATCACTATCGGTTTGGGGATGGTCTTGGGCGCAATCAAATGGGGTTCGGGCGGCTTCGGTTTAAGTTCCGGTATTGGCGCCACATACGTTATATGATCCAACGACTTATGAACTTGTTCATAAGCGACGGGGATAACGACAAAAAGGGCCAAAACCGTCAAGCCAACATGCACAATTGTGCTGATCGTAAAGCTCTGCCAGGACGTTTTATGAACAGAAGTGTGGAAAATGCTTTGCGTCGTGATGCGGCTCATCCTTACCCCAATATATCCAACTATAGTGCCAGTAGTCTTATGACGCAAAATTGGCTACTTGTTATACTCATCAACTTCAACAGTGGCGGAGCCCGTTCTGCTTTGCGGGCACTCGAAATTTAGTCAATGAGCTACAATGGCTTTCGTGGCCGAGTGGCGGAACTGGCAGACGCACTGGACTCAAAATCCAGCGAGGTTCACTCCTCGTATCGGTTCGACCCCGATCTCGGCCACCATGAATCGCTGTAGCTTCTGCTTAACAAACACCCCAACTTAACCGCTAAAGATTTGGAATTTGCGATATAGTGTCCAGACATGGTTGACACGTTGAACCGCAGATCTTTCGCCGCAAGTTTGGTGGCCACCTCCGCCCTTCCCCTACTAACTCGCGCTTTCGACACACGCTTTGCACCGAATTGGAATTCCATTGGCCAGCACACAGTACCCGATTGGTACCAAAACGCGAAACTCGGGATCTTCATTCACTGGGGCCTCTATTCAGTCCCCGCTTGGGCCACCACTTCGGGCGAACTCGGAAAAGTGGATCCAGGCAAATGGTTCACGAACAACGCCTACGCCGAGTGGTATCTCAACACTCTCCGCATCAAGGGTTCGCCCGGCTACGAACACCACATCGCCACTTACGGCAAAGATTTTGATTACTATCAGTTCGCGCCGATCTTTAATCGCGACACAAAGAAGTGGGACCCGCACCAATGGGCCAAAGTTTTTAAGAAGACCGGCGCCCGCTATGCCGTTCTCACTACTAAGCATCACGATGGCTTTCGTCTGTGGCCCAGCAAAGTACAGAACCCTCATCGTAATTCAGCCGCTATTACGGCGACTCGCGATTTGGCCGGTGAACTAACTTCGGCTGTGCGTGCTGAAGGTTTGAAAATGGGTCTCTATTATTCAGGAGGTCTTGACTGGACTTTCACCGAGCAGCCGATTGTCACCATGGCTGACCTGATGGCCCGTGTTCCGCAAACCGAGGAATACGCCCGCTATGCCGACGCTCATTGGACCGAGTTAACTGACCGCTATCAGCCCGCTGTGATGTGGAACGACATCAGCTACCCTAAAGCCGGCAAGATTCCTGAACTCTTCGCGCATTACTACAACACCGTTCCAGCCGGCGTAATCAACAATCGCTTTGGCGTAGAGTTTGCCGATTTCACGACGCCCGAATATGCCAAGTACGACAAGATTACCCAGAAGAAATGGGAGTCGTGCCGCGGCCTTGGATATAGCTTTGGATACAACCAGGCCGAGGGTCCAGAGCAGGTGATTCCTGCCGATCAATTAGTCTGGCTCCTGGTCGATATTGTGAGCAAGAACGGTAATCTACTTCTCAACATTGGCCCTAAACCCGACGGCTCGATTTCGGAGATCCAGATGGACCGGCTGAACAAATTGGGTGATTGGCTCGCGATCAATGGCGAAGGCATTTTCGATAGCCGTCCTTGGGTGAAGGCCGCCAGTTCGCCCGACGTTCGCTTCACTCAGAAAGAAAATAGCCTTTATGCCTTCGTGCAGCCAAAGCCGGGACAGGACTTCATCGCCATTTCCGGTATCCGGCCAGTCGCAGGTACAAAAGTGCGAGTCTTGGGGTCTGAGCACGACAGCGAATTCAAGCAACAAGGTCAAGAACTGGTGGTCTCAAACCGGAGAAACGCGTCGCAAAGTGGCTATGCGGCTGGACTGCGCATAACGCCCGCACCAGTGTCTATTTAAGTGGTTTAGTAAGGGTAACCCGCTATATTAATGAATTCGGAGTTGCTTCTCGGAGCGTCTGACCCGTTATGCCAGTTCGAATGAAGGATATTGCGCGTGATCTCGGTGTCTCCGCCGTCACTGTCTCAAAGGTGCTGCGCAATCACCGCGACATTGGTCCCGAAACCCGCGAACGAGTTTTACGGCGTATTAAAGAACTCAATTATCAACCGAATCAAAATGCCCGCGCCCTCGCTACAGGCAAAACGCATCTCATCGGGTTGATCGTACCCGATCTGCTGCACCAGTTCTTTGCCCAAGTAACGAAGGGCGTTTCGCGTACGCTCCGCGAGCAGGGCTACGGGTTGATTATCGCGTCGTCGGAAGAGAATCCGGAATTCGAAAAAGATGAAGTCGATCAAATGCTGGCGCGCCACGTTGACGCGTTGATCATTGCATCTACCCAGAAAACGGCGCATTTGTTCAAGCGCATTAGCGCGCGCCGCATTCCTTATGTTTTGGTGGATCGTAAGCTGGAAGGTCTAAAAGCAAACTTCATAGGAACGGACGACGTACGCGCCGGAATGATAGCTACCGAACACCTGATCTCTAAAGGGTGCCGGCGTATTGCGCACATTGGCGGCGATTATTTGAGCACGGCCTCCGACCGTCTGGCCGGCTATCGCCAGGCACTCACGCAGCATGGTTTCGAAGTCTCAGCAAAATTCATTTGCCACCGCACCGAATTGGACGATGCGGCCGTTGCCACTGGCTACAATGCCACGCAAGGGCTTCTCAAACTGAAGCCTCGGCCTGACGCAATCTTTTGTTTTAGCGACCCCATTGCAACGGGAGCCATGCAAGCGATTCTGGAGAATGGTCTGCGCATTCCTCAGGATGTCGCCATCGTCGGCTGCGGCAATGTGCTCTATGCCTCCGCGTTGCGCGTGCCCCTCAGCAGCGTCAATCAAGATAGCGAGATGATGGGCGCAAAGGCGGCCAAATTGGTGCTTGAACTGGTGAACGGCGGCGCTAAGACTGAGCCGCGCGAAGAACGAATGCGTCCTGAGTTAGTGATGCGTGCCTCAACAGACCTCTGACACCGGTGATACTCTAAGCTCTGACTAATGCCCGTAACCACTTCCATCGGGCCTCTTGCTTTATTTTCGGCAGGAGTACTTGCCAGTACAATCTGCGCTTTTACGCTCGCCAATAGCCAGCAGTTTGTGGACATCACAGAGCGCTCAAAAATAAGGTTCGTCAACCATTCGAGCCACACCTCCCGCAAATATTTGCCCGAGACGATGGTGGGCGGCGTCGCTCTGATTGATTACAACCATGATGGGTTACTCGATATCTTCTTCGTGGATGGCGCCCGTTTGCAAGACCCGATGCCGGCCGGGGCGCTTCCGGACAAAGCAGATCCCCAATATTGGAACCGGCTGTACCGCAACAATGGCGACGGCACCTTCACCGACGTGACTGAAAAAGCCGGCGTCCAGGGTGAAGGCTATGGCATGGGCGTGGCGGTCGGAGATTTTGATAATGACGGCTATCCCGATTTGTACGTCACCGCTGTCGGCCATAACATTCTCTATCGCAACAACGGCGACGGCACGTTTACTGATGTTACTGCGAGTGCAGGCGTTGGCGGTGGTGGCTGGTCTGCCGGAGCGATGTTTATTGATTACGATCGCGATGGCCTGTTAGACCTGTTCGTTTCGCGTTATCTAACGTGGAATTTCTCGAAAGATATTTTCTGTGGACAAACTAAGCCGGGTTATCGCGCCTATTGTCACCCGGATCAATTTCCTCCCATCACTCACCTGCTATTTCACAATGACGGGCACGGGCATTTTCATGATGCCTCCGTGGAAAGCGGTATCGTCAAATCGCCGGGCAAAGGCTTGGGCGTTGCTTTCAACGATTACGACCGCGACGGCTGGCCCGACATTTTTGTAGCGAATGATTCTGTTTCCCAACAGCTGTTTCATAACCTGAAAAACGGTAAGTTCGAAGAAGTGGCTACGAGCGCGGGCGTCGCCTATGACGAAGACGGCAACGCATTCTCGGGCATGGGTGTCGATTTTGCCGATTACGATAACGACGGCTGGCCCGACGTCTTTGTCAACGCCTTGGCCAAACAGAAATATGCGCTGTTTCATAACCGTGCCGGAATGTTCGAGTATGTCTCGGGGCGAATTGGCTTGGGTGCGGCCAGTGTGGCTCACTCTGGTTGGGGCGCCAAATTCGTCGATTACGATAACGAGGGTTTAAAGGATCTGTTCGTAGCGCAAGGTCACGTGATGGATAACATTCAGCTCACGCAACCCGATATCCGTTATCTTGAGCCTGCTTTGCTTCTGAAAAATACCCCGCCGCTTTTTCGCGATGTGTCGCAACAAAGCGGCGCAGTGTTTTCGCGACTATTGGCCGCGCGCGGAGCGGCAGTTGGGTATCTGAACAATAACGGCCGCGTGGACATCGTTTTGAACTGCAACGAACAGCCGGCGATTTTGCTCGAGTGGGCTGGTGATGAAAACCACTGGCTTACCGTGGATAGCGTGGGAACTCGCAGCAATCGCGACGGAATTGGCGCCCAAGTACATATTGTGGCGGCCGACGGCAAACAGCAATACGGCCTAATAAGCGGCGCGGGCAGCTACTTATCAGCCAGTGACAAGCGGGTTCATTTCGGTCTTGGCCGAAATAGCTTTGTAAAATTGCTGGAGATTCAGTGGCCCAGCGGTCGGAAGCAAACGATAACCAATGTCAAGGCAGATCAAGTTCTGGTCGTGCATGAAGATGCTCCGTGAAGGTGTTGTGCTTCTGCTTCTGACTGGCTGCTTGTTGCTGGCGCAAGACGCGGATACGATCGTTCTCAAAAATGACAACCAGAAGTTCACCATTCTTTCGCAAATTGAAAATCGCGATGAATCGGCGGCGTTTCTAACAATTATCAATGCTGTGGATCCGGCGGCGCGTTATCAACGAGCGAACAGTTTCGTGAGCAAGTATCCGCAATCGTGGCTGCTCGCGCAAGCTTATGATGCCGTGGCGCGAAGTGCGATTGACCTTAACAAGTACGCCGAGGCCTTGACCGCTGGCCGCTTTTCGCTACGCCTTCTGCCCGAAAATCCGTCACTCCTGGTTCTGCTGGCGAACCTGGAAGCCCAGAAAAGTCTTTCAGCTAAAGCTATTGCCGATGCCAGTGCGGCGCTTGATTATCTAGACCAGATTGAACGGCCTCCCAACATGAACCAGCGCGAGTGGAACTCGCTGAAGCCGCAGTTAAAAGCGTCCGCGTATTTCGCAAGGGCGCGAGCGGAGTTTTCCCAAGCTGCGGTCAGTCTAAGCGATTTGAATAAGGCCGCCGCGTGGAACCCGGAAGATCCGGAAATCTTTTATCTGCGGGCAATCGTCGAGTTACGTCTTCAGAACAAGCGGGAGGCATCGCAAGATTTGGCGTTCGTTCGTAAGAACTCAACGCTCTTGCGCTAGAAGGCAGAACATATGCTCGCGCTGCTAGGTGACCAGGGGTTCGCGGACCGTTTACCAGAGAGGAAAATAGACGCAGCCCTTCGCCAGGAGACTATCAAACCCAGCTATCCGCAAATCCTGGCGCAGGGTTATGCCGGTCCGGATGCTTGTAAAAGTTGCCACGCGAACGAGTATGCCGCTTGGCGCAAGACCGGTATGGCGCGCATGTTGCAGCCGTACAAACGCGAAAACATCATCGGAGACTTTTCGCCCACGGGTCGTTTCTCATCCGACGAAATCCGCATGGGCTTTGATAAACGTCCATTCTTCGAGATCGCTCGTCAGCGCTTCTACGTCGATTTCACAATTGGCTCTAAGTGGCAGCAAGGGTACGTTACAAAGTTGCCGGATGGGAGAATGCAAGTCATCCCTATTGAGTACAACTTGCCAAGTAAACAGTGGATCAATTACTGGGAGATGATCGATCCACCTGGGAGTGCCCGCGCGGTCATTGCCGATTTTCCGAAGCTCACCCCGGCGACGAACTATCAACAGAACTGCGCTATCTGCCACACCAGCCAACTAAAATCTTCGGAATCTTTAGAAAAGGCGGTCTATCTCCAGCCCGGAATCGATTGCGAAATGTGCCACGGTCCTTCTGCTTGGCATGCCAAACAAGCGGCGAAGGGAAACTTGGAGCATCCTGATTCGCTGGAACCTCCCTTCGACTTTCGGCAAGCTACCAATCGCCAGGCGGTTCGCGTGTGTGCTCAATGCCACCGGCAAAGTGCTGTTCGCGAGTTTGGTGAGAACGCTGAGATGAACTATTCCACTAAAGGCGATTTCGTGCCTGTTACTTGGCTCCGGCCATATGACGCGTTCTCGCGGAAAGCCTTTTTCAAAGACGGGCGTTTTCGTGAAAGCACTTTCATTGTCGAAGCCTTTACTCGTTCTGCGTGCTATTTAAAGGGCACGGCCCAATGCGCCACTTGCCATTCGCCGCATTTGGCGAATTTCGAGACAAATCAGAAGTCTTTGAAATACTGGAACAATCCAAACGAAATGTGTTTGCCCTGCCATTCTCAATTTCGTGATCGAATCGCCGAACATAGCCGCCATGCAGCCGGTAGTGAGGCCAGCGAGTGTGTGTCGTGCCATATGCCGCGTATCGTGAATGCTTTGTTGTTCAAGGTGCGCTCACATCAGATAGAGATTCCGACCGCCGATTTAACTGAACGTTTCGGCCAGGCAGATAGTCCCAACGTGTGCCTAACCTGCCATACCGAAAAAGGCGTGACCTGGGCAAGGGAGCAACTGACTGCATGGCGCAATTAGCAACTCGAATCGCCGCATGTTTCATGCTCGCTGCCTGGGTATTGAGTGCCCAATACGTCGGCTCCAAGGCTTGTTACGCGTGTCACACAGAGATTTATCGATCGTTCACCAAAACGGATATGGGCCGTTCCATGTCTCTGGCGAGCGATTGGAAACCCGGCGTGTTTCCGGCCCAGGCGACCCTCAGCCAGCCTGCCAGCACGCACAGCTTTTCAGTTCTTCATGATGAGTCTGGCTGGCAACAAGGGGAATCGGAGCCAGGCGTATTTTCCGTGCAATATCCGCTGGCTTACACCGTTGGCTCAGGCGCTAACGGAGTGACCTTCTTAATTCACCGGGGAAACTATCTTTTTCAGGCGCCGCTTTCGTTCTATGCTCGGACGCAGAAGTGGGATTTCTCGCCGGGCTATGAACAGGCAGATCTTGGCTTTGGCCGGGTAGTTCCCGAAGAGTGTATTAACTGCCATACGGGCCGCGCTGCGCCGTTGCCGAACCGGCCCGGCGCGTATGCGGAAACTCCATTTTCTGAATTAGCCATAGGCTGCGAAAACTGCCACGGTGCTGGTGAGGCTCATGTGAAGTCGCTCGGAAGAAAGCCTGGCACAATCGTGAACCCGGCGAAGTTGACGCCGCGGCTGGCTGAAAACATCTGCATGAATTGCCACCAAGTGGGTGACACGCGCGTGTTGCAGGCGGGAAAGAGTTATCTCGAGTTTAAGCCCGGGCAATGGCTGTTCGATACGGCCGTGATTCTGAAACAGGCCAATCGAACTGTCGAACAAAAAGAGGCGGATCTGCTGGAACATTACACGGCTATGCAAGCGAGTCGCTGCTTCCGCGCGAGCAACGGCAAGTTAGGTTGCTTGACTTGTCATGACCCGCATGTGCAACCCAGCAAAGCCGAAGCGACGGGCTACTTTCGTGCCAAGTGTCTCACTTGTCACACTGACCAAAGCTGCCGCCTTCCTATAGCAGTAAGAGCGGCGCAAACGCCGGCCAATGATTGTGTGGCCTGCCATATGCCCAAACGCAGCATTCAGCAGATCTCGCATTCTGCGC
>Ga0302319_10017538_pt1 | contig 13105 bp, 12 predicted proteins | sample Bog_T0_2_FD_203319 | JGI IMG/M metagenome (GOLD analysis project Ga0302319, IMG submission 203319) | Peat permafrost microbial communities from Stordalen Mire near Abisko, Sweden - Bog_T0_2 | ecosystem: Environmental > Terrestrial > Soil > Wetlands > Peat | place: Sweden: Abisko, Stordalen Mire...
CTTGTCCATCCGATGCCCGCCAACTACCTGGAGTACCTGCGTCTCAAGCTGAACCGCATTGCTGCACCGCCCGCTTTGCCGGTCCAGAAAAATACGTTTTCAGATGATCGCTAACACTCCTCCCAGTTATTAATCGTGATGGTAGGAAATACCATCGGAAAGCAGGGGTTGGCAGGAAGGATGTGGCCCATGCTTCTGGTGAGAACGGGGCGCAGGCTATGAATGAGAGTGACGACAGGTGTAATTCCCGAAGTATGACAACAGTGCCAATGACACTTACCGTCAATCGAACAGTGTTCAAACTGGAGGACATTCGTCACCTCTTGCCGGTTCCAATGGAACGGCAGGAGCCTGGAATGAGCAGTGAAAGTGAACATCTACTGGTTGCGTCGGAGAAGTTTGTCGCGGCACGTGATGTCGCTCTCAGGGCAATGTACGATCAGGTAGTCGGCTCGCAGAGGATTGGCACGTCATTTTGATGAAAAAGAAAAAACGCGACGGGCGGCCACGCTGTTCCGGGGCCAGCGGAGCGCAACCGGATTGACGGGCCATTCACTGTATTAAACGAGCTTCAGATCCGGCGACCTCAGTCAACTGAAGCCGGCCAAACGCCAATATCAGGTTGAACAGAGAGGATGCAAAGGCGAAGGCTAACCTGCAGTCCGGATGAACCCGATCTTTTGCGGGTCTAATCACACAGAAGGCCCGCTGATGGTCGGCTGGTATTGGGTCAGAATCTGGTAAGCTTTTCCCATGTCGATTTGGCTGTCATTCGAAACCGTCGAATACTTCACCCCGTTCAACAGGTGCGTCGGGAATTGAATTAAGGATTCGCGGAGCTTGCGTTAAAAAGGCCGAATCTAAGGTCGGGAGGCTGGTGTGAGGTTACTTTTCTTAGTCGCTTTACTTATGAGCGGTGTCGCGCTGGAAGCGGGGACTATCAATGTTCTGACAGTGCAGTATCCCGGCGACACCTTCACACAACTGCTGGGCATCAACAATGGCGGAACCATTGCAGGCTTCCATGGAGCGACAACTGCATCGGGATTCACCCTGTCGCTGCCCAACTCATTTACCTCCTCGAACTACCCAGGCGCCGCGCAAACCATGGTGACAGCAATCAACAGCGGCGGAAATACGGCCGGTATCTATGTGGATGGGGGCGGCACCACTCATGGCTTTGCCGATATTGGCGGGACTTTTGAGACCATCGACCAGCCCGGCACGGTGTTTAATCAGGCTTTGGGCATAAACGATGGGAACGTTACGGTCGGCTATTCCTCCGCTATAGATCCGGCAGGAATGGTGGGCCAGGTGGCATACAGTCAGCAGGGCGGAGTCTTCACCAGCATTAACGCGCTATTGCCGGCCAACCAGAACAGCCAGGCGGTGGGCATCAACAACGGAGATGACGTTGTCGGCTTCTATATGCCGACCTCAACGACTTCTGTAGGCTTCGAAGATATCGGCGGCACAATCACAACCATCGATCCGTTCGGTTCCGCTTTCACCCAGGCACTTGGCATCAGTGGTAGCGGGGAGATCGTCGGCTTCTACACCGACGGAGGCGGCGTGCAGCACGGTTACACCGATATTAACGGCGTATTCAGCAGCTTCGATCCCGCCGGCTCGACCAGCACCACGATCAATGGGGTCAACAACCTCGGTCAGTTCGTTGGTTTTTACACCGACGTCAACGATAACACCATTGGCTTTGTCGCTTCGCCCAGCCCGGAACCGGCTTCGCTGAGCCTGATGGGGGCGGGTGTTTTGCTGCTGGGCGCAGGATTGTTGTTCAAGCGTCGCTGAACGCACTCGCCAGGGGTAACTCTTGCTGCGGCTGCTTGTCGGTGCGGGCGGCGCATAATAGCCCATGCGCCGTTGCTCGCCTTGCCAAAACCCTCGTTCGCTGAGACGCGATTCCGGTGTCTAAGGACGTGTGTCTGTGAGACATCACGGCGCTTGCGGTTCAGCGCTACGTCTCAGCGGACCGTGGTCAACCGGCTGCATCAGCTTGCTGGGCCTCGAACCGTCAACTAACCATGAAACCGAGGCTGTTCCATTACTGTTCCGATAAAACGGCTGAACAGGGCGTTGAAAACCATGTTAAGTGCGTTTCGAATACATAACGTTGAGAGATCGAGGCACTGAAAAGGCTGGCGGCGGTTCGATTCCGTCTCTGGCCACCACATTCCAAATAACTTAGCGGCAACCAAAGATCTAACGCTGACGGCTGGCCACGGCGGGAATCGAAATTCCATCCCCGTACTTCGCAAATCCCGGAATCGTAACCGGCAACTTTCCGCCGATGGCGATCTCGCCGAACAGAGCCTTCACCGCCGCAACCTCGCTCGGAGGCACGGAACTATATGTGGTCATGTACACCGCGACATCGGGAAAATTGCGCAGCAGATACGGGTTACCCAACGCCAGCAGAATCACGGGCTTCTTTGTGGCTACCAGGTTCTGCACCAACTGCGGGAACTCTCCCCCGAGCGCCGCAGTGCCACGATACGCCGCTACGGAGGCAAATGCCGCCACTACATATTGGCTTGCGGCCGCGGCGCGCGTTACGGCCGCATCCAGATCCGCTCCGGACATGCTCGAATCCACCTGAAACACAGCTGCGCCCGACGCGTGCTTTTTCAACTCGGCGGAGAACGCTTGGCCCTCCACCGAAGACCGGCTCTCCGCCAGCAGGAAATACGCCGTAGTTCCAGCAGGCGCAGAAGGCTTCAACGGCACCAGGCCCTTCTCATCCTTAACCAGCGTCACTGAGCGGTCGCAGAACAGCTGCGCCACCGCATTGCTTTCCGGTGCATTGACCACCGAGTCGATATTTTCTAAATCCACCACGCGCCTGGAAGCCAGCCCCACGTGAGCCTTGGCGGCAAGGATGCGCATGACGCTGTCTTCGAGGCGCTTCTGGGTGATGCGCCCGCTCTTCAGCGCCGCCATCACCGCATTGATCGCCGCTTCCGGATCGGAGGGCATCAACAGCACATCCGCCCCCGCCTCGAGCGCGCGCACCGCCGCGTCGCCTACCGGAAAACCCTGCGCGATGCCGCCCATCTCCAGGGCATCGGTGACAATGATGCCTTTGAAATTCATTTCATCGCGCAAAATGCCGGTCAGTATTTTGGGAGAGAGCGTCGCCGGAAGCGTTGGCTCGTCGAGCGAAGGCACCGCGATGTGGGCGGTCATGATGGCATCCACCCCACTTTGAATGGCGGCGTGAAAGGGCGGCCACTCCACCTGCGCCAGTCTTGCGCGGTCGCCCGTGATGCTGGCCAGATTCAGATGCGTGTCGGTGGCTGTGTCGCCGTGCCCAGGGAAGTGCTTCGCGGTAACCAGCACGCGCGATCCCGCCACCGAATGCGCCCCTTCGATGAACGCCGAAACGAATTGCGAAACATCCTTCGGATCTTCCCCGTACGATCGGATGTTGATGATCGGGTTATCCGGATTGTTGTTTACATCGGCGTCCGGAAAGAAGAGCCACTCGACTCCGATGGCGCGCGCTTCCTTCGCGGTGATCTCACCTTCCACGCGGGCTTCGTTGGGATCGCGCGACGCCGTGAACGCCATGGCATGGGGAAACATGGTGGTGTCGTCGACGCGCATGGAAGCGCCGCGCTCGAAATCGCCCGAGACCAGCAGAGGCACCTTAGCCAGCTTCTGCATGCGATTCACAAAACTGGCTACTTCGAGCGGGTCCGCCTTCGCGCTTACGCGGCCGGTGCTCGACACGTTGATGAGGATCAACCCGCCCACATGCTCCTGCGCCACCAGGTGAACGAACTTCCGGTAGTCCCGTGTGCGCGTATTCATGGGATGCCCGCTGAACGGGATCACGATCAGCTGCGCCACCTTCTCACGCTGGGTGAGCGTCTTCAACCAGCGCACGGCGACTGCGCGATCGCCGATCGCCTGTACTGGACTGGCGGCTTTGGGGGTGGGCTTAACCGGTGGTTTGGAAGTTGCCGAAAACGCCGGCGCCGAAAACGCGTTTATCAACGCGACGACGGTTGTCAGAAGCGCGACGGTCAGCGTGCGCGAACTCAACCCGTGGTTCAGCCCAGCAGATCGGCCTTCCTGGGCTTCCTGCCGGGCTCCGACGACACACCCCGGCGCGGAGGATTGTGCAGCAGTTTCTTCACCGCGCGCAAAAGCTCCGGAACTTCTTTGTTGCTCTTGCGTATCACTTCGTCGGCGCCCGAGCTTTCCGCAGTCATCCCCAGACACTCGACGAAGCCCGAAAGCAGCACAATGCGTACGGGCGCCTCCGCGGAACGAATCAGCGCGATCAGTTTCAGCCCGTCCATCCCGCCCATGCGGTAGTCCGTCACCACTACGTCGAAACGAGTCTTCTGAAAAATTTCCCAAGCTTCCTCACCGCTATGCGCCGTATCGACCCCATAGCCCTGTTCCTGCAGGATCATTTGACGCGCTACTAATCCCAGATGGTTATCGTCGACAAGCAAAATCCTGGCAGGAGAAACGGGGTCTGTTTTCATGAAGGGGACCGAATGAAGGTAACAGACGTTCACCAGACTGTCAACGGTCTTGCATCCGGTTGAAATGATGGCGAATGGAGTTCTTGACTTCAGGCGCGCACCGTTTTACCTTGTCTGTGCCCGCCCTGCGCTCGATTCAACTCTAAAGTATGCTGAATTGATGCGTCTTTTACCGGCACAGGAAGAAGTGGTGCGCGTGCTGCGCGATACGGGGGCTCTGCGCCACGGGCATTTTGAATTCCCCAACGGATCGCATTCGAACGAATACCTGCAGGTGCCGCTGGCGATGCGCTATTACCAGCATGCCAAAATGCTGAGCGTGGGCCTCAGCCGTCTGCTTCGCGCCAACACGGAAATCCGCGCGGTGATTCCGGAATTATCCATCGTGGCGCCCGCGCCCGGCGGTTTGCCCGTGGCCTACGGAATCTGCGAAGCCCTGCAGGCGAAACAGGTCTACTGGGCGGAGCGCGAAGGCGCCGGGCTGGGTTATCGCTTCCGCCCTTTTATCGAGCCGCAACCGGGTGAGCAGATCATGCTGGTCGACGATATCCTGCACAGCGGCAAAAATCTGATGGACCTGAAGGCGACTCTGGAAAGCCACGGCGCAATGGTTCTGGGCATTGCGGTAGTGGTCTACCAACCCGGTCCCGATACGCACGATTTTGGAAAGCTTCCCCTGTATCATCTGGCACGCCTCGAAGCAAGTTATTACGCCGACGCCGCATCGTGCGAGATGTGTAAGAGTTCACAACCGGTGACTAAAGTTTGGGTTTAACAGCACAGTTTTTAGAGATAAAGACCTTATAAGCTTGTGCTTTCATCCACTTACAGTCTGCAACCAGTTCTGCTTAAATACGGTGCAATTTGTTACATCCGAGTTGCGAATAGGGGTTTTACCGAGGTTCGCCGGGTAATTTCCACAGAGATTTCCGCAGCATCGGTTGAAAACCCCTGGGGTATAAAGTGAAGCTCACCGCGGTTGACTGGATCATTATCGGCAGCTATTTTCTGCTGAACCTGCTAATCGGTTTTTATTACAAAAGCAAGGCCGGAGCCAACGTCAGCGAGTTCTTCCTCTCGGGACGCAATGTGCCGTGGTGGCTTGCGGGGACCTCCATGGTGGCGACCACATTCGCCGCCGATACGCCGCTGGTCGTCACAGGTTTGGTGGCGCGCAACGGCATCGCGGGTAACTGGCTGTGGTGGAACATGGTGGCGAGCGGGATGCTGACCGTGTTTCTCTTCGCTCGGCTCTGGCGGCGCTCCGGGGTCACTACCGATATCGAACTGGCGGAACTCAGATACTCCGGCAAGCCCGCCGCTTTCCTGCGCGGCTTCCGCTCGCTTTACCTCGGCGTGCTGATGAACTGCATCATCCTCGGCTGGGTGAATCTGGCCATGGTCAAGATCCTCGGCCTTGTGCTGGGGATCTCCAAGGGGCAGGCGCTTTGGGTGGTAGTGGGGATCATCGCGCTCACGTCGTTTATCTCCGCGCTGTCGGGGCTCTGGGGTGTACTCGTCACCGATCTTTTCCAGTTCGCCGTCAAGATGACCATGGTGATCGTGCTCGCTGTGGCGGCCGTGCATGCGGTCGGAGGCATTGAAGCGATGAAGGCGAAGCTCGGCGGCGAAGGCAGCTCATTCCTCAGCTTCGTGCCCGACATCCACTCCGTCTGGATGCCCGCCGTGACGTTTTTCGTCTACATTGCGGTCAACTGGTGGGCCACCTGGTACCCAGGCGCGGAACCCGGCGGCGGAGGTTACGTCGCCCAGCGCATGTTCAGCGCCAAAGACGAGCGCAATTCGCTTCTCGCCACGCTGTGGTTCAACATCGCGCATTACGCGCTGCGCCCGTGGCCGTGGGTCATCACCGGCATGGCGTCGGTGATTCTCTATCCGCATCTTGCCGATCCGGAAACCGGCTACATCCGCGTAATGGTCGACTACCTCCCCGCCTCACTGCGCGGTGTGATGGTGGCCGCCTTCGCCGCCGCTTTCATGTCGACCGTCGGCACGCAGCTCAACTGGGGCGCGAGCTATCTGGTCAACGATTTCTATCGCCGCTTCCTCAAGCCTGACGAATCGGATCGGCATTACGTGAACGCTTCGCAGGTCGCCACGGTGCTGCTGACTATCGTGTCCGCGACCGTGACCTGGTATATGGATTCCATAGCGGGCGCCTGGAAACTCCTTATCGCCACCGGCGCCGGCACGGGCTCCGTGCTGATTCTGCGCTGGTACTGGTGGCGCATCAATGCCTGGAGCGAAGTCTCGGCCATGGCAGCCGCGTTCCTGGTTTCGATTCTGCTGCAGACCGCATTCCACCTCGATAGCGATAACCCCGTGCAGTTCGCATACATCATCCTGATCACGGTAGCCATCACCACCGTCGTGTGGTTGGCAACTACGTTTCTTACCGCACCTGAAAGCAACGCGACGCTCGTCGGTTTCTATCGCCGCGTGCGTCCGTCTCCCGCCGGATGGAAACCGGTGATGCGCCTCGCGCCAGAGGTTCCGGTCTCGCACGACCTCGGCTGGAATCTGCTCGATTGGCTGTGCGGCTGCGTCATGATTTACGGAGCGCTCTTCGGTATCGGTAAAATCATTCTGCGGGACTTTGCGATGGGCCTGGTGTTTCTCGGCGTCGCCCTGGCGGCTGGCGCGGTGATCTACCGCGATCTGTCGCGCCGCGGATGGGCGGCTCTGCTCGAATAAGGCTTCGGTTCTGGAATAAGACATGTTCAAAATGCTTTCGTTTATTACTTTGCTGGGCCTCGCGGCCCTCGCGCAGCAGCCCGTTCAGCCGGGCGAAAAGCTGGCGCCGTATTATCCGACTCCGGAGACGATTGTCGAGCGCATGCTCGATGTCGGCCACTTGAAGGCCGGTGAAAAGATGTTCGACCTGGGCAGCGGTGACGGCCGCATCGTCATCATGGCCGCGCAGCGGTATCGCGCCATCGCCACCGGAGTGGAACTCGATAACGACCTCTACATCGAGAGCGAAGGTAAGATCATGTCACTGGGGCTGAAGAACGCCCACATCATTCACGGCGACATCTTGAAGCAGGATTATTCGTCGGCCAATCTGATCACGGTCTATCTGCTGCCCGAGTCGAATCTCAAAGTGCGCCCGATTCTCGACGCGCAGTTGAAGAAAGGCACGCGTGTGGTGGCTCACGATTTCGAAATCGGCGGCTGGAAACCCGACAAGACGATTACCATCGCCGACGACGGAGAAGGCCGCAGCCACACTCTGTTCCTCTACCTCAAATGACCTCATGCGCCCGGTGGGGCAGATTTCCGATCTGCCCGCTCTCTTCCCGGAAATCTGCCCCACAATGAAAATCGGCATCACCTGCTATCCCACCTACGGAGGCAGCGGAATCGTCGCCACCGAGCTCGGCCTCGAACTCGCCGACCGCGGGCACGAAGTCCACTTCATTACCTACGCGAACCCCATCCGGCTTGACGCAACCATCCCCCGCATCCATTACCACGAAGTGGAAGTTTCCAATTACCCGCTCTTTCAATACCCGCCCTACTGCCTCGCCCTGGCCTCGCGAATGGCGGAAGTGGCGGAAAGCTACAACCTGGATCTGCTGCATGTCCACTACGCCATCCCGCATTCCATTTCGGCCATGCTGGCGCGTCAGATGCTCCAGGCGACCCGCCCGCTGCCATTCATCACCACGCTGCACGGAACCGATATCACCCTCGTGGGCGCCGATCCGTCGTATTTCAAGATCACCAAATTTTCCATTGAAGAGTCCGATGGAATCACTGCCATCAGCGAAGATCTGCGCCGCCACACTGTAGAAGTCTTCGATGTCCGCAATGAAATCCGCGTCATTCACAACTTCGTCAATTGCACGACATACGCGCCCGATCCGGAACGCAGAGGCATCGAACGCTTCGCTCCCAACGGCGAGAAATTACTCATTCACCTTTCGAATTTCCGCCCCGTGAAGCGCGTGCAGGATTGCATTCGCGTGCTGGCCGCAGTCCGCAAGCATACGGATGCGCGGCTGCTGATGGTTGGCGATGGACCCGAGCGAGGTCCGGCAGAGCACCTGGCCTGGCAACTGGGCGTCAACCGGCACGTGGAATTTCTGGGCAAGCAGAATCAGGTGGAGCGCCTGATCCGCCTGGCGCATGTGCTGTTGATGCCAAGTGAAATGGAGTCGTTCGGGCTGGCCGCGCTCGAAGCCATGGCCTGCGGAGTTCCGGCCGTGGGTACGCGCGTGGGCGGGGTGCCGGAGTTGATCACCGACGGCGAAGACGGCTTCCTCGAAAAGGTGGGCGATATTGAAGGCCAGGCGGCGCGCGTGGTCGAGTTGCTGACCGACGACGCACTGGATACGCGCATGGCTGCGGCCGCGCGTCAAACCGCCTCCACGCGCTTCTGCACCGAGAAAATTATTCCGCTCTACGAAGATTACTACGAACAGATCCTGAGCGGCCACTCCGGATAGTACGGCAATCGGAGTTACGATACTTGCATGCGAGCCGTGTGCCTCCTCTTCCTCGCCGCGTCCGTTGTCTCCGCCGCCAGCGACCCCACGATGGCGCGTCTCGAACGCCAGATCGAATTCGTGGCGCACGCCACCGACGGCATCCTCGGCGTGAGCGCGACCCACGTTGAAAGTGGCCGGACCGTCTCCGTGCGCGGCGCCGAGAGCTTCCCCATGGCGAGCGCCTTCAAACTCCCCATCGCCGTCCAGGTTATGGCTCTCGTCGACTCCGGCACGCTTACGCTGGATAAAATGATCACGCTCACCCCGCAGGATCTGCATCCCGGCAGCGGCAAGATCTCCGAACTGCTGTTCCATCCCGGCGTCGCGCTCTCCGTCGAGAACCTGATGGAGCTGATGCTGGTGGTCAGCGACAACACTGCCGCCGATCTGATGCTGCGCGAGGCTGGCGGTCCTGCCGCCGTGACGGACCGCATGCAAGTGCTGGGGTTGCCCGGCATTCGCGTCGACCGCCCCACTGCCCTGATGATCTCCGCATGGCAGGGCGCAAAGAACATCCCCTCCGAAACTGAGTGGACCAAAGACATGTGGGATAAGCTCTACGATGCCGTCCCGCCGCGCGAACACATGGCCGCGCGCCGGGCCCAGATGCTCGATCCGCGCGATACCGCGACGCCCGACGACATGACCAGACTCCTGGTCCACGTCTGGAAAAAAGATCTCTTCGCCCCGCGCCATGCCAACGAATTGCTGGGCATGCTGGAGCGCTGCGAGACCGGCAAATCTCGCATTAAAGGGATGCTGCCCGAAGGCACGAATGTCGCGCATAAGACGGGCACGCTGGGCGGCGTCGCCAACGACGTGGGCGTCATCACGCTGCCCGGCGATCTGGGCCACGTGGCGATTTCGGTCTTCACCAAGAGCTCTTATAAACCCGAAGAAGCGGCGGAGAAGGCTGTCGCCGAAGTCTCCCGCACGATCTACGATTACTTCGTTCTTGTTCCCACCTCAGGCCGTAACTGATGGCAGACCGCTGGGACAGTGCCCTTTACGACGATCGGCATTCCTTCGTGTGGAAACAGAGCGTCGATCTGATCGGCCTGCTCGACCCCCAACCCGGCGAGCGCATTCTCGATCTCGGCTGCGGCACAGGCCACCTGACCGCGCAGATCGCCGCGCAGGGCGCCGAAGTGATCGGACTGGATTCCTCCCCGTCGATGGTCGCGCTGGCCCGCCAGAATTTCCCCAAACTGAAATTCCAGCTTGCCAACGCGCAGGATTTCCATTTCGACGAGCCCTTCGACGCAGTCTTCTCGAACGCCGCGCTGCATTGGGTGCGCGAGGCGAATGCCGCCGTCCGCTGTATCGCCGAAGCCTTGAAACCAGGCGGCCGGCTGGTGCTCGAAATGGGCGTCAAAGGAAATATCGCGCGCGTTATGGCGGGTGTCGAAACCGTGTTGCGCAATGCCGGCTATGCGGCGCGGCACACCTGGTACTTCCCCAGTCTCGGCGACTATTCCACGCTGCTCGAACAGCATCGATTTGAAGTGCAACTCGCGCAGACTTTTCCGCGCTGGAACAAGCTCGAGCATCCCGAACGAGGCCTGCGCGAATGGATGGAAATGTTCGGCGGAGCGTACTTCGAAGGCATCCCCGCCGACCGGCATGAATCGCTGATTCGCGAAATCGAATCGACCCTTCGCCCCGCGCTTTGGCGCGACGGATTCTGGTACGCCGACTACCGGCGGCTGCGCATAATCGCACAGAAACGGCCCACACTAAGTGGGAACATAGAAACATGATCATCGGCGTCCCCAAAGAAGTCAAAGATCACGAGACCCGCGTTGCCCTCGTCCCCAGCGCCGTTTTGGCATTGCGCGAAGCCGGGCATACCGTGCTGGTTGAAACCCACGCGGGCGATGGCAGTACGCTCCCCGACGAGGAATATTCGCGAGCCGGCGCAAAAATCGTCGCCAAAGCCGCCGACGTCTGGGGCGACGCCGATCTCATCATCAAGGTCAAGGAACCGCAACCCTCCGAGTATCGATTCTTCCGGCCCGGTCTGGTGCTCTTCACCTACCTGCACCTCGCGCCGCTGCCCGAACTCACCGATCAGCTGCTCAAAAACGGCGTCACCGGCGTTGCCTACGAGACCATCGTGGAGGCCGATGGATCGCTGCCGCTGCTCACGCCCATGAGCGAAGTGGCTGGTCGCATGTCGGTTCAGGTGGGCGCGCAATATCTGGAAGGCCCCATGGGTGGACGCGGGGTGCTCCTCGGCGGCGTGCCCGGCGTGGCGCCGGCGAACGTGTGCATTCTGGGCGCGGGCGTGGTCGGAACCAACGCGGCCAAGATCGCCGTCGGCATGGGCGCGCACGTCACCGTCATCGATAAGAATCTGAATCGCCTGCGCGAACTCGACGATATTTTCAGCGGCCTCATCGTTAGCCTGGCGTCCAACATCTACACCATCAGCGACACCCTGCGGCTGGCGGATCTTGTTATCGGCGGCGTCCTGGTCCCCGGCGCGTCCGCGCCCAAGCTGGTGCGGCGCGACATGATTTCCATGATGAAGCCCGGCTCCGTGGTGGTGGATGTGGCCATCGATCAGGGCGGCTGCTTCGAGACCTCGCGCCCCACCACGCACACCAATCCGATCTACTTCGTCGAGAACGTGCTGCACTATTGCGTGTCGAACATGCCCGCCGCCGTGCCCCATACATCCACCTTCGCGCTCACTAACGCCACGTTCCCGTATCTGATGGAACTTGCCAACAAAGGTCTGGAAAAGGCTTGTGCCGCGCACCCGGCGTTGCGCGCGGGCGTCAACACCTATGGCGGCGAGATCACCCATGCCGGAGTTGCCGAATCGCAAAATCGACCCTGGAAGGAACTGAACGCCATCACTGGGGCTGCATGCCGCTGACTGTCCTCAACGAGGAAGAAAAGCTCTTCCGAGACACCGTGCGCCGGTTCGCGCGCGAATGCATCGCCCCATTGACGCGCCAGATGGATGAGGCCGCGGTCCTCAATAAAGACCTGCTGCATCAGCTCTTCGAACTGGGGTTAATGGGCCTCGAAATCCCCGAAGAGTATGGCGGGCAGGGCGGCAACTTCTTCCAGTGCGTGCAGGCCATCGAAGAGATTTCTGCCGTCGATCCATCGGTGGGCGTGGTTGTTGACGTGCAGAACACCATCGTCAATAACGCGATTCTGCGCTGGGCGAGCGATGCCCAGAAACAGCGCTATCTGCCGCGGCTGGCTGCGGACACGGTCGGAGCCTACGCGCTTTCCGAAGCCGGCGCCGGATCGGATGCCTTTGCGCTTGCCACCACCGCGGTGGATTGCGGCGACCACTTCGTCCTCAACGGCCGCAAACTCTGGATCAGCAACGCGGCTGAAGCGGGCCTGTTCGTTCTCTTCGCCAACGCCAATCTCGCGGCCGGATATCGCGGGATTACGGCGTTCCTGGTCGAACGCGGCTTTCCCGGATTTCAGGTGGGCAAGAAGGAAGACAAGCTCGGCATTCGTGCGTCCTCCACCTGCGAACTGATCCTCGATAACTGCCAGGTTCCCCGGGAAAACGTGCTCGGCGAGGTGGGCAAAGGTTATAAAATCGCTATAGAGACTCTCAATGAAGGGCGCATCGCGATCGGTGCGCAGATGGTCGGCCTGGCGCAGGGCGCGCTCGACCATGCGGTGAAATATGCGAAGCAACGCAAACAGTTCGGGCAGACCATTGGCAGCTTCCAGGCCATCCAGTTCGATCTGGCCCGTATGGCCACGGAGCTTGAAGCCGCCCGCCTGCTGGTGTACAATTCCGCACGCATGCGCGATGCGGGTATCCCGTTTGTGAAGGAGGCGGCCATGGCCAAGTATTTCGCCGCCGAGGCTGCCGAGAAAATTGCATCGAGGGCTATTGAAATCCATGGCGGTGTTGGGGTAACAAAGGATTATCCGGTGGAAAAGCTGTGGCGCGATTCCAAGATCGGCCGGATTTACGAAGGCACTGGCAACATCCAGTTGTTGACCATCGCCAAGAAACTATTGGGCTGAGCGAAACGTCGTTTAGAGGAGTTGTATCAGATGAGATTCAAACAAGTATTGATGGTTTGT
>Ga0302319_10017541_pt1 | contig 13104 bp, 14 predicted proteins | sample Bog_T0_2_FD_203319 | JGI IMG/M metagenome (GOLD analysis project Ga0302319, IMG submission 203319) | Peat permafrost microbial communities from Stordalen Mire near Abisko, Sweden - Bog_T0_2 | ecosystem: Environmental > Terrestrial > Soil > Wetlands > Peat | place: Sweden: Abisko, Stordalen Mire...
CTTCGGCTTCGTCGCGAGTGGGGCCTTTGATGGCGCCGTTGGGCACCAGGGTATTGGTCATGGAGTGAAAATCCTCTTTGGGAAATACAGGTGGGGGACGGGTGTGCGGAACAGGTGAAAAATCGGGGCGGCCCCTGGTGAGGAGCCACCCCAGGTTAAGGAGAACCCTTAGTTCGCCAGCGGGTAATAGTAATGCACCAGCAGGCCGGGGGTCTGGACGACCGTGACGTTGCTCGAGGTCTCCGTGAAGACCATGCCGAACGACAGGACGCGCAGATCGGTAGAGAGATCGACCGCCGCCGAGAACGTACTCTTCATGGAGTAGTACGCGCCCGCCGTGGTCACGGCATAGAGATAGCCGGAGGTGGCAGCCACGCCGATGCCGACCGTGGTAACCGTGCCGCCGATGGAGACGGGAGCTACGACGGAAGGAGTCTGCACCGCATTAGCGGCCACGGGAAAGGTGATGGTCCCCAGGGTGGCAGTGGCGACGGCCGCGGGCACGGTGGTTGCCGATCCCGCGAACATGGTGATGTCCTGAAGGACCGCACCTCGCAGGGCGGAGACGCTGGTAGGCGGCTGGAAGACGCAGCTCACCTGGACCGTGGGGCTCGATCCGGCGGAGGCCAGGGAAGCGTTGAGGATGAGCGTATTGCCGGTGCCGCTGGTCACGTAGGTGTTGGTGGCGGTCGCGCCGGTACCAACCGACGTGCATTGCGTGGGAGGAACCCAGAAGGCGCCGACGCCGATAGGGCTGTATTTGTTGTTGGGGTTGCACGTGATGACGTTCCCGCTGCGCACTTCGATGAGCGGCAGATACTGGAACGTCACGTTGGCGCAAGAGCCCACGCGGTCGTTAGGCCCCTGGTCAAAGGTGCCAGGAACGCTCAACCAGACGGTGGCGCCCGACAGATGCTGGGAATTCACGCTACCGGGCGCACCCAGGCCGCCGAAGCGCCGGATGTTCCAGATATTGCCGGTGCCGAGGGAGTTGGCGTTCGAGATGATCTCAAAGTACTCGCGGTCGACATAGCCGGCGGTCATGACCTGGTTGTTGACGCCCTGGGCGAGAACGCCGGTCGAGCTGGTGAGAGTGATGGTCGACTCGCGCGCGCCCATGGCGGTGGCGAGAGTGGTGCTGGTGGTGACGGTCTGGGAGAAAGCCAGGGTAGCCACAGCGAAGAGGCAAACGAAAAGGTTGCGGATGTTTTTCATAGAGTTTGGTGTCCTTGGTGTGAAAGGGGAAAGGCCGATAGCTGCTACCGGCCCGCCCGTCTCAAGCCGGGCTTGTTAGCCGGCGATGCGGCATCCCCAGTCCCGGCGAGGCGCGACCCAGCCGTACATCACGTCGGCGCGGGTGAAGAAGATGTCGTTGACACCGTCGTACTGCGAAACGGTGCGGATCGACATCCCGGTGTCGGGATCCGTGGCGCGCTTGGCCATTTCGACGGCGCGGGGCAGGGTCAACGGCACACAGGCCCAGGCATACGCTTCCTTGTGGAAGGCGAGAGCCTGCGGGGACAGGGTGGGTGCGGTGGTCAGCACGCTGGAACTGTTGATCACGCCGCCCAGGGCGTTGTTGCCGTAGAAGGTCAAGGCCACGGCCGTGGCGGGGCTGATCGAACAGGTGGCGTAGGGATTCGGCTTGGAGGGGTCGCCGTAGAGCGCGATCGCCGGGTAAATATTCGCCGTGAGGTTACCGCTCGAATCCGCCGTAGCGGAGTTCAACACGGTGAACTGGCGCAGATCGCTCAGGATATCTCCCGAGATCGGGTTCAGCGCGTAATTGGCCGCGATGGTGAAGTTATCGCCGGCGTAGAGGGCAAACTGCGAGGCCTGGAAGCCGCTCAGGTTGAGCGAAGTACCAAGCTGGTTGGCGCCGTTGATGGTCGGGGTGCCATAATTGCCCAGGGTCGCGGTGCGGATGTTCTGCGCGAGCAGCCAGGTGAAACCCGCGCCGTCGCCCATACGGCCTTTTACGTTCTGCCGTTTGATCTGTTCCGAACTCTGGAACAAGCCCTTCAAGGTGTCGATGATCTGCGTCTGGTACTTCGACGTGATCACGATAAAGCGCTCCCCGTCGAAGGGGCAGGCATTGCGGTCCAGGGCTTCGAAAGCCGACAGGTACGTCGCAAAAGCCGTGGAGCCCGTGGGCACTCCACCGGGAGTACCGACCAGGTTGGGGGTCTGCTGATAGGCGAGGGTCAAGCCGTCGACCTCGGCGCGGTTGGCCAGGGCTACGGCGGTCCCTTCGATGTAACGCTCGCCGATCCGGTCGATCGACAAGGTCAATTCCTGAGAATCGAACTGGAACGCGGAGTGATACCGCGTGTTGATGGTCAGCGGGATCTTCCGCTCTTCGACGTCCTGGACTACCAGGGTGGCGCCGGGGGTGGCGGCGAAGCGCACGGGATCGCGGAGCGAAAGCGTGTCGCCGATTTTGGCGCCGGGTTTAGCGAAGTGCTCGCTGTAATCTTCGTGATGAACTACCCGGGCGAAGCCGAGGTTGTTCTTGAACCGCCGCAGAAGCTCGTTGGTGATCACCTGCGGGGTGAGAATGGTATTGCCCACGTTGTCTTACCTTTTGCCGGATGTGGCAAGCTCCTTCTCGCGCTGCTTATTCCATTTGCCGAAGTCGTTGGCGGAGGCCTCGTCGAGCGTGTCGAACTTAGGCACCGCCGCGCCGCCACGGATCTGGGTAGGAGGGCGAGAAGCGCTGGTTACGGTCTTGATTTTGGGGGTTGGCTCAGGTGCGCCTTTGACTGCCGGTTTAGGAGTTCCGGCGGTTTTGGCGGGTGGCGTCAGCTTGGCGTGGATCGCTCCGAGTTTCATGCCGGCGCGAGAGAGGGCGGTTGGCCACTCTTTCTCGTTGGCCGCCAGGGTTTCCGTGGCCATGGCCTTGGATTCCTCGGGATGCGCTCCCAACCACATGGCCAGCTCGGTTCCCACTTCGGGGTCCATCCGCATGACCACTTCCATGGCGGGCGAGATTTGCACCTCGGCGCGCACCACTTCGTTGTAGTTGGCGAAACGGGAGGCTGCCTTATTCCAATCGGCTTGCGCCGCGGCCTTGGCTGTCTCCGCTTCCTTCGCGACGTGCTCCTGATCGAGCGCCTGTTTCTGCGCTGTCAGGGCCGCGGCGATTGCTTTCGCTGTTTCGGCTTTGTTGAAAGCCTTGTCTGCCACTGCGTATTGGTCCCAGGCGGACTGTCCGGTTTCTTCGTTGTCCTCGAAGTCCGAGAGCTTCGGCGCCACGGCCTCTTCGGCCGGCTTCGCCACCACTACCGGGGAGGACACTACTTCCTCCGTGACTTCCTCGTCAGCATCGGCAGGCTGTGCCTGCGCGGCGAGCTGCGATTTGAGCCCCTTGATTTCGCCGGTCAGTTCCCGCATGCGTTTGGCAAGTTTGGTTTCCTTGCGCGCAACGGGGGGTTTTGCTCCCTGGGTTTCCTCTACTTCTTCCTGCTCCTCGTCTTCCTCGGTTTCCGATTCCGCGGCAGTTTGGTCGGCTTCATCGGCCGGCTCGGATGGCGGTGTCTCTTCTTCGCCCACCGCGGGCGCTGCTTCTACTTCCGGCTCCGTCGTGTCGGCGGCGTCGCGGGATGACATGAAAGCGCGGAAATCTTCCGTGTCCAGGACATCCAGTTCTTCGTTGAGATCGGGCATGGCTGTGGTGTTACTCCAATGGGTTTGGGGATGAGCGCGGCGTATTCTGCTGAGTGCATGGGCCACCGCTGGCCTCAATCTTGGGTATTGCTATTGCCGCGAATAGCGCGGCGGGAGGACGGTCGCTAGAACACGACTACCGCGCCGGCGGTCGAGCTGAATTCAATCGTGGTGTCGCCGGCGACTACCGCGAAGGGGCTTCCAGTTACCGCCGTGCCGCCCACGGTGACGCTGCGGCTGCCGCTGAAACCGCTCAAGATGTATTGGGCGGTACCGGAATGCGTGGTGGTAAAGGTGGCACCTGTCAGGAGCGCGCCCTGGCGGCCGAAGGCGATAACCCTCGGTTCGCCCGAGTCCGCGATCTGCACGGCCGCGCAGTTCCCGCCAGTCCCCGTGCATGCCGGCTGGGTGAGTGTCGGCATCGAGCCGGAGCCGCCGTTGATCGGCTGCTCTATGCTGATCTCCTCGAATGATGTCGCCGTGGTGCTGCATGTGCTGCTGTTGGCGCCCTCGGGGCAGGAGGTAACGCGCACCGTGTTGCCGTTGGCGTCCGAGTAGGTGTTGTTCGTCGCGATGGTATTTGTTCCCGTAACGGGCAAGATTGCCGTGTTTAGCACCGCGCTGGTCTGGTTGTTCGTTACGGTGAGCCCGCCGTTCGTGTATGTCACATTGCTCGAAGATCCGAAGTTCAGCGCGTAGTGGTGGTAGGCGTTGATCGCCGCGCCGCTGCTCAGCGCCACGTAGTCGTAGACCAGCGCGTAATCCTGCTGGGAGGACGGCTTCGACTGGATCAGCTCTCTGCTGGCGGCGGTGACGTTGGCTCCCGAGGTGTACGACGGGGCGAGGTTGATCATCGTATAGGCATAGGCGCTGCCTGGAATGCCCGTGAAGTCGGCTCCTGCCCACCTGGTGATCGGCGCGAAGCCGGTTTCCTGGTTCCAGTTGCTCGAACTTCCGATGAGGATGGTGTTTTCCCCGTCCAGGATGTATGAGGCCCCAGGCGCATCGCCCGCAGTCAGGTACTTGCCGTTGCGAAAGAGATGGTAAGACCCACTTTCGTAGCCCTCCGCTCCGGAATGATCTTGCCCGTAGGACACGTACCCGGCTCGAATCATCATTTGAGAGGCTGTTGAGGTCCAGTCCGATTTGCTGATTGCCCCTTGAAAGATCTGATTCGCCGGACAAACGGACGACGGAAATTGGCTTGCGCATTGCGCCGCCGAGAAATCTGGCGTTTTAAAAACCATCTGGCTTGTGGCCAGAGAAGAGGCGGAAATTGTCGGGTCGTTGAACGTGTAATACCAGGGCACAAACTGGCCGCCCGTGGCGCCCCAGATTGCCGAGGTGTAGTCGCTGCGGGCGCGCAGGGCCTGATAAAACGCCCCGCAGTAAGGAGCCGTGGGCAGCAAACCGCATACCTCCATCCCTCCCCGCTGCTGGCCCTGGAGATCATTGGGAGGGTAATAGACATTCGCCCAATTATCGAAAGACACCCAGGTATCCCTGCCTACGATCAGCGACGGCAAAGCCATCATCGTGTCGAACGCCGGCGCGACAGCGAGGTAGTTCCCGCCGCTCAAGTCAATGCCGCTGACCGTCGAGTTGCGAATCGCCTGCGTGAGCAAGGAAACCGCCCCCTGCCATACGCCATAGAAATAGTAGCCACCACCTTCGCCGAAACCCGTCATCCCCGCCTTCGTCATGGGGTACATGCCGTACTGGCTATTGAGCGAATAGAGGCCGGGCGTGTACCAATTGAACGCTTCGGTGAGCAGCACGCCCGCCCGCGCGTCGTCGTCGGCCAGTGCGAGGGCAAGCTCAATGTAGGAGAGAATCGCGTCGAGCGACTTGTTGCCATCGTACCCTGGCGACGTGTTGCCGTCTGGCGGGTAATTTGTCTGGTAATTCGCGAACTGCGCGGCGATCAGTGGAGGCGCGGATTGATGATGCTTGATGAAGTAGACCAGGCCGCAGTTCGTGCTTGTCCACGCGGGAGCGTACCGCCATGTCCCGCTCGGCGTGGCGTTGTAGCCTGTCGTGGTCAGGATCACCTGGGTGTTGCTTGTGATACTATAGACCGTCCCGACGAGAGGGCTCTTGCTTGCGTCGTCGGCATACGACTGGAAGATCACGGAGCCGACGCTCAACGCCGATGTGAAGCTGGTCCCCGAGCCCGTCACCACGTTGCCGGATACGCTGATCGTTCCCGTGCCGGTAGAAAACGGGATATTGGTGCAGGCCGACGAACTGATGCCGTTGTGCGAGGTATCGTTATCGTTCAACACCTTCTCGGCGAAAGTTGTGATTTCTCCGCTGCCCTTTTGCGCGATCCACTGCGCCCGAATGATGGAAAAACCTGTCCAGACATAATCCAAAACCATGTCGGCGTAGATATCCACATCTCTGCCGCCGCAATAGGTATAGCTGTTGCTCAGATCGCACGCGAAAGACCCGTAGCCGAAATCCTCGAAGTGCTCGTAGCCATAGATCGCGGTGGCCAAGTACCCGTTGGGGTCGGAGCTATTCGCGCCCTGGGCATACCACAGCAGCGCGGCATTCGCGGCCGCGGACATATTGTAGACGTTGGCCTGGGTGTTCCCGCCTGGGCATTTGTACCCGCTGTAGGTGTTCGCCGCGGTCGAGCAAACGTTGGATGCCTGGAAGGCGGTCACATCCGCCAGCAGCGCCGCATAGGCCGGATTGGAGCTATTGTACTTGCCGCTGGCATTCTGGAGACTCGCCGAGAACGCCCCGCTCGGGCCGTCCAGCCACACCCGCGGATGCGCCTTCAGACAATAGGTGTTTCCATTCAGCGAGACGGTGGAGGTCGCGCATGCCGCCGAGTAGTTGCCCGGCCCAGGGAATGGGAACATCTGCGCGCTTGCCGCGGAGGCCAGCAAAAGCAGGATAGCGAACCTCAACGGATCACCTTCCAGAGCAGTTGTACATCGCCTGGGGTGATCGAACCCGCCGACGGATTGCAGACTTCGACATTGAGGTGATTCGGTGTGGGGAAGGGCGGAAAAATCTGTAGTTGCGCCGAGCCGGGGGCGTATCCAGTCACCGCCGTGATGTCTACGGTAGCGCTCCATGTGATCGTGTCATCTAGTCGTGCGTTGTAGGAGCCTTGAATCAGCGTGCATGCGCCGGCCGCGATTGCGCTGGTCCCCAAGTCCAGAGTGCCGTTGGCTGCAACGTGGGTACCAATGACCCAGGTAGCGTACCAGGAAGTCCCATCCGAGTAGAGGAATGCTTCGTAGCCAGGAGGGATACCAAGGTTGGCGCTTCCCAATCCGGCGCCGTTAACCACCGTAGGGGCGGTGTTTATCAAGCAACCCGTAGCCGTGTAGGTGACCGCGCAATAAACCCAGTAGTAAGCACCGGCGAAGGGGGCCGGAAAAATCACGTTTTGGGTCCCTATATGGGTGACTTGGGAGTATTCAGGGATGATGAGGTAGCCGTTTTGGGCCTGACTCACCCCGTAGGAGGTGTTGACGCCGTTTGCGGCCGTTCCCAGTTGCACCCATGCTCCACCACCGCCGCCGCTATTGCCGTTTGACGGATCGGGATACTGCGCGAGCGCCAGGAGCGGCAGAAAGAGGAGCAGGGCGAGCTTCAGCCGCATCAGAGTTCCTTCCAGAAGAGGGTCACGTTGAAGGTGCCCGTAATGCTCGACACCGTAAAGGTGTAGTTTGGCGGCGCCGTGGAACCCATGCGAACCGCCGAAAGATTCACGGTCTGCCATTGGCCGCCCGCCAGGTGAATGATGCCTCCCGCCGGTGTCCCTGTTCCCACGTCACTGCCCGTAAAGATAGTGGCCACCGCGGCCGCCGTGGTGGGCAGGAGAACGTTGGCAGTGCCCGCCGTGACGGTAGCGGCGGTGCCGTTCTGCGCCTGTGTCACCTGGCATACCACTGAGCACCAGATCAAGGCCGAAACAAGTTGGATCGACTTCGAGTTGTTCACCGGCCCCTGGATCGTGAAGCTATAGCCCGAAGCCGACAATGAGACATCTCCCGACGTGGAAGAATATTGATTTACCTGGGCCTGGCCCACACAGGCGGCTACCAGGAACGCGAAGAGGGCGGTGATTTTGTTGCGCATGGTTTATTGGTTCCCGAGTTGCATTTCGCCCTTGGCGGGCATGAGCGCGACACCGGGCGTGTCCCAAGCCTTCTGCCATGCCGGGGTTCCCTGGCGTACAAACTCGCTTTCGAGCCACTTGCCGCCGTGGTAGCGCATCACCCGAGCTAAGGCCTCGTGAGCCAGGGGGTGTTCCACTGCTACAGGCACAGCATCCTTGCCGGCAGCGCCGTCTTTACCGGGCGCACCGTCTTTGCCCGCATGCCCAGTCGGACCGGTGAGTTCGCCCGATTCCAGCCTGAAAGCGATGCGGCACTGCGCCGTTACGAGATGGACGCCGGATTCGGCGATCTTGCGCAGGTGGCAAGAGATATCGCACAGGAGGTAGATAATGCCCGCGATGGCGAGAGAAAACGCAAACACGAGAAGGGCGAGTGAGGTCATGGGGGGAGTTTTTTCTTACTGCGCGATTTCAAACGTGATGTGGCCGCCAACCTGGCTCGCACTATCGAGGAAGAGCATCAAGCTCTCGCCCGGCAACGTGGAGAACTGGCCGACGGGATTGTAGGGAACGGCTATCGAGACAGTCCCAGGGAATATCATGGGGCCGCTTAGGAGCATGCCTCCGCTCGATTCCCAGGTCAGGGTTACCGGTCCGACCCCAGCCAGTACATAGGAGAGCACGCGAATGGAGCCGCCGGGAACTCCCGCTACGATGAGGTTTGGACCCGCGGAGGAGGCATTTACGGCAACTGTTTGGCTTATGGGCGAGTTTGCGGTCACCGCAATTGGCGTGGGCGCTGAACCGATAACGGTGAACGGGACGGCGGTTGTGACGCCCCCCACGGTAGCTACCTGGATGGACACGGGGCCTGCGGCAAGCGTTGCCGGAAGCGTGAAAACCGCCGTGATTTGGCTGTTAGTAATGGCCGCGACACTGGTTACCGCAATGCCGGCAGCAGTGACCTGTGGGGTGTAAAGGGAACCATTCAGGCGAGCCTGGAAATTCAACCCCGTCAGAACCACGTTGACTACCGTGCCGGCGACTCCCGAGGTCGGGGCGATTGCGGTCAACTGCGGTTGGCAGATAGCAATACCCGCAAACAGCAAGGCGGCGAAGATGAGTTTGATGATCATTGAGCGATGACGAACGTGACGTGTCCGCCGACCTGGCAGGCGCTGTCCAGGAAGAGCACCAGACTCTCACCCGGTAGCGTGCTGAATTGTCCGAGCGGGTTGAACGGCACGGGCATGGAAACCGGCCCAGGGAACGCCATGGGGCCGCCGAGGACGAGTCCGCCGCTGGATTCCCATGTCACGGCCACCGGCCCCGCTGCGACCAGCACATAGGCCAGCACGCGGATGATGCGCGCCGGCACGCCGAGCGCTGCGGGCACTCCCGTTACGATGACGTTCGAGCCCGCCGCGGAAGCGTTCAGGGTGACCGTCTGGACCTGCCCGGAGTTGCCGCGCAGGCCTACCGAATCGCCAATACCGGAGAGCGTAGGAAAAGACATGGGAAGTGGTCCTTATTTTGCGGGAGATGCGGTGCCGGGCGGAGTCGTCGGCTTGGCATAGAAGTACACGCCGTTCTTCCAGTCCACTGCACAATCCGCGCGCTTGATCTTGCCTTCTTTGCACTGCGCGCCTTCGAGCTTCGCCACAGAGGCGCTCGCCGCGGTCTGCATGGCCTTCATGGCCTCCTGAAACTGGTTGGAGATCGCCTGCACGGCCGTGATGTAGCCAGGGTCGATCTTGTAGGTTTTGGCTGGCGCGGCAGGGGTCGCGGGCGCGACGGGCGCGGTGGAGGCGGCAGGGGCCGCGGGTTCGGGAGCAGGGGTGACCGGCGCCTGAGCGCAAGCCAACGAAGCGAACAGCAAGGTAACGGCGAGAAATCTCATGGGAGTTGAATGGTCCTTTTTGGGTTGCAAGGTCAGGAAACGGAAACTTAATGGGCCGTCGCTGCAGCAGCGGCCAATGCGGCCTGAGCTGCCGCAACTGCGGCGGCTGCCGTAGCTGCCGACGCGGCCCCATAGGCGGGATTTTGCAGCAAGCCCTGCCCCCAATCCCGCGCCACGTTGGCGAGTAGTTCATTATAGTTGCCGCTGCGCACTACCGTAACGGGCTGGCCTATGCCGGGAGTGCTGGCGAATGGGAACGCATACGCCGCTGCGGTTCCAATCGCCTCCCGCACCACCGTAACATTAAGCCCGCTGATGCCCGTCACGGTGGCAATTTCGCCACCTGTAACGACCATGCTGGTGTTGGCCAAAAGGGCGCACGTTGAGGCAGACGCGGAAATGCAGATGCCGTTGCCTACGCCGATGCCCGCCACAGAGGCCAGGGGGAATACGGTGGTTGTGGACGTCACCGCCGCTGTCAGTGTGGTGGGAGCCACGCCAGGAGCCAATGTGCGGAACAGATAGTTTTGTTCTGCCACGGCGAGGTCCTGGGTGACGGCTACCGTTGAGGCGGGTTGCTGAGAATTGGGCTGAAGCTGGTAGCTGTAAACCACGTTGGTTTGGCCGAATGCTGCTGCTGCGAATAGGAAAGATGCGAGAAGTTTCATAGATGTCTCCTTAGTTGCAGGTCGTGCCTATCACGCCTGACGTGTTCGTGGCGTAGCCCATCACGCCACCGGCCTTATAGCAAACGACGGAGTTGGTGGGTGGGGAGTTGACGTTGTATGTGATCGTCGCGCCTCCGATGGAGGTCAGACTACCAGTGCTCCCAACTGTGAAGCCGACCGCATTGGCCGTCGCCTTCCATGGACTCGCTGCCGATCCTGATGCTGTGTTTATTGAGAGCAGGGCTCCTGTCCCCGTGTTGCTGGCCTGATCGGCAATAGAGATCATGTTCCCTGAGCCGGTGGCTGCACCGAAGGTCCACGTGGTGGCTGTGTTGTTGGAAGATCCGCCGATGGAGGCCAGTGTGCCCGCCACGCTGAGGTTCCCTGCACCGGGGTCTGTGGTGCTGCCGATAGACAACCCAAGTTGTAGGCGCATCCGCTCAGTTATTGCCCCGTTTGCGGGGGGAGTAAAAAACGTGAGGGCCACCTGATTTACCCCGATAATGGGAGTGGAATGTATGGCGGCGTGGCTATAAGTGGAAACGCCGCTCTCGAAGTTTAACTCGGCATCTGAGTAGTTACAGCCACTGCATGAGTTTTGCAAAGTCAACAAAGTAAGGGGACCGCCGCTGTTTCCGACTATTATCTGATTTGACCCAAACGTATTCACCCCATCCAGAAACGGCAGCACATGCCCGCTGGTGCCAGTGTTCACTGTCGCTGCTGTGCCAAAGGGAGAGCCGAGAGAACCAGCAGAGAGCGCTCCGGTTGCCGCGAGGTTCCCCGGCACTGCAAACACATTCGGGGTGCCTGGAGTGAAGCTAAAGCCATTAAAGCAAACGGAGTTCTGGTTGTAGTAGTAGACCACGCAGTAATTCGAATTGGAGTTGGGCGAGAAGGGGCCGACGGCAGCAGCGCCTCCACCGCCCAGGAACGGATTCTGCGCCAGGGCAACCCCCGCCAAGAGCATGAGTAGTGCTACTACCCGCTTCATCTCTCACTCCAAATGAGCGTGATATTGACCGTACCCGTGATGACGGAGACCGTGAAGGTGTAGTTGCTCGACGTCCCGTTGTTGCGCAGGACAACCGAGGACATATCCAAAGTCCGCTCCGTCCCCGCCCCACCAGCGAGGTGCAGGATGCCGCCCGCCGGCGTTCCCGTCCCCACATTGCTCGCGGTCCAGATGGTGGCCAGGGCCGCGGGCGCAAAGGAGCTAAGCGCGCTCGCTGTGCCTGCGGTGGCCGTGGCGGCGGCGCCGTTGATCGCCTGCGTAATGTTACAGGCCACCCCACAGTAAACAAGCGCCGATACCAGCGTCACCGTCTTCCCATTCGTAGCGGGTTGCTGGATGGTGAAGTTCATCCCCGACGATGACAGCGAGACGTCGCCAGAGGTGGCCGAATAGAGGTTTTGGGGGCTCTGGGCGCTCGCGTAGAGGGCGGTGAGCAGAATGGCGGCGATGAGAGCGCGGAGAATTGGCATAGGATGAACCTTGTGGGGTTGAGGCTGTTGGTACAAACTGCTAAAATGGAACCATGACGACAGACGAGCGGATCGAGGCCTTGACGCAAAGCGTGGAACTCCTGGCCCTCATGCACCAGGACATTGAAAAGAAGTGGGACGAACGGCTCGGCAAGATGCTCGATATCGTCGAGCGGCTCGATACCATCGTGGAGAATCACGAAAAACGGCTTGGGGGGTTAGAAGGCTAAATTGGCCCGCACCCTCACCCCCCGCATCGCTCGTAAGATGGCCGCGGCGCGCACCGTGCATCGCGGCGGCCGCCCCGCTAAACCAACCCTTTGCCCGAAGTGTGGCGTCCCCTGCGAATCCGCGCGCAAGGCTCAGTCGCACTGCTAACCGCACACTCCCCTTATTTCTTGGGTTTGCCGGCCGGTTGGGCTGCCTGTGCGGTCTGCGCGGCCTGTGCCGCGGCGGTGGCCTGCTGATCCTGTAATGCTGCGGCGGCATCTTGCTGGTCTGATGCCATGCCAGCTTGATGTTGCTGGGCGGCACCCTGCATTCCGGCCTCGTGCGCGTTCTGCTGCTGCTGTGCTTGAGCGTCGGCCTGCGCCTGCTGCTGGGCCATCTGCATGTCATGCTGATGGGAGGCTGCGTCCTGCGCTGCGGACATTTCCACGTCGATGCCAGCGTGAGTCAAGGCTGCGCGGCGGTCCAACTCCGCCTGGAGAGCGGAATGGTCAAGGGCTGCAAGCTGGTTCATGGAAGCCGCTTTGGACGTGGCTTCTGCGACGAAAATAGCCCTCTGGTTGTCTTGCGTCTTCATTCGCTCCTTGCTTTCAAGGTCGAGGATCTTCGTCTGCAAGAGCTGCATCATCTGCTGATTCTGGGCGGCGCTGACTTGCAGTTGCTGACCAAGCTGGGCCAACTTCGTTTGCATTTGCGCTTCGTCGCCCTTGCCGTCTTCGTCCTCGGCGGCGAGTACTGCGGCTGGTAGAATCGCGTGGAACCTCTTGGAGAGCCTGTCCGCGCCAACGAAGTCCTGATTCTCGAAGAAGACATCCGCCGCGAGTGCCCACACCTCGGGGTTGCCCTGCGCCAGGGCCATAATCATCTCTCGTACCTCGATACGGGAAGTTTCGTATGAAGGACCCTGTGATACGCGCACATCGTACTTGCCCCAGCCCAACTTATAGTGGTACGGCTTCTTGTCTTCTCCGACACCCGGCGCATTGACGCGCACGATGCGCTCTTTCTGATCCTCGCCGATGGTCCTCACTTCCCGGTCGGTGTCGTACTTGAGCGGGATCGACTCCACCAGG
>Ga0302319_10017543_pt1 | contig 13103 bp, 11 predicted proteins | sample Bog_T0_2_FD_203319 | JGI IMG/M metagenome (GOLD analysis project Ga0302319, IMG submission 203319) | Peat permafrost microbial communities from Stordalen Mire near Abisko, Sweden - Bog_T0_2 | ecosystem: Environmental > Terrestrial > Soil > Wetlands > Peat | place: Sweden: Abisko, Stordalen Mire...
TTCCAGGCGATAATCCTCTGGCCCTTCCTTGCCGCTGGCGGCGGACAGAAGTTGACCAGTCAGAAAGAGGATACCGGTAAGGGCGCAAATGTTTTTCATAAGCCGACACAAACCGTATCGGCAAGGAGGCGGCCTAGTTCGACCCGGATACGAAAGTAATTTTCGATTCGGCTTCGAATTTGCGGTATTGGTTGAAAGCGATCTTATTCAGCAGGTTGCTTCTACCGGTATCGAGCAAGATGCTGGCCGTCACCGGCAAAATGAAATGCTTGCTAGAAATCTCAACCGGACCGTAATCAATGGTCGTCACAGCCGATTTCGTTTCTACTTCAGGCGGCATGCTCAATAGGTCGCTGGTGATGCGCCACAAGTCACCGGTTTCAGGATCGGCGTAAAGCTGCCCGCGATACGGGACGATAACAGCGAGTCCGTTCAACGAAACGGATGTCTTGGAATGTTGGGCGTCAATCAGATAGTCAAACACGGCCACCCGATGCCCATTGATTTCCTGCCAACCGTTCCAAGTGATCTGAGCTTCCATTTTGTCGTCGAGGACGGTCCTCACCAACTCGCCAAATTCACCGCTGGTCTCAAGTGGACGCTTGACATAGTGCCCTGCCTGCACCGGCTTGCCATTCACCAGTTCGAGCGCGAAGTTTTCTTTCCCTTGATTGAAGATCAGGCGCTCGGTCAGTGTGTCGCGCTTCTTCCAATGTTCAGGCTTCTTTCCCGCCTCGAATTGTTCGGTGACGCGCGAGCACACAAAGTTCGGGAGATTTTCCAGATAGCGGGAAACAGACTGGCGGACTTTGTCCAGGATGCGCTGTTGTTCGGCAGAATCCGGGCCGTCGGCCCTGGCGGAAAGCGGGACCGTACAGAGGAACGCGGTAAGAAAACAGGCGAAGACGGGTTTCAAGAGTGCAACAGAGCCCGGCTTTGTTGTATCACAAATGGAGCGAAGACGGCCACACACCCTAGTCCTATTCCTCGAACTTGCCAAGGTGAGTACTGGTAATGGAATTGGGACCGTAAGGCGGTTAAGGCGCTTGAGACTAGCGGGAATAAGCAGCACACTGGGCATATGGAACTGCGAAACATCATTGCCCTTCAAGAAGCCTGGCAACGCGCTGTGCAAGAGCATGCAGCCTTTTTAAGAGACGCGCGCTCCGCCAAACTGAGTGCCCGCGAAATACACAAGCGCGGCCGAATTCATCTACTCCGAATTGATGTCACTTTCTCCAAGCTCAAAGCCGCCGAACAATATGGCCGTGAGTTGAACTAAGCAACCGGAGTATTAGAAGGGTCCGGTACCGCGCTTGCACATCTAAATGATTTCAGGACTTTAGGAGTTATTGGCCATTGGGCGTTGGCCCTTTGGCTAAGCTACCCACGTTTGTCTTATCGACCACAAACGTCCCTGTATCAACGAATGTCGGCACCGGCGAGAAAATGTTTTTATTCCAATCGCCAGCCAACGGGCTCGGTGGATGGTGATGAATATCGTCGAGCAGTTTGGTGCCGTAGTAGGCCATCGTATAAGGCTTCTGCGCAATGGTGGCCGAGATGACGCCCTTGTTGATCCAATCCACGGTGGATGGATCGGTGTCCATTGCGATCACCATCACCTTGCCAGCTAAATTGGCGCGGTTCACAACATCAGCCACAGCCGGGCAAGCAATCGCCTCTAAGCAGACAAAGGCATCCACTTTGGCTTTGCTATCGATGAGCTTCTTTGCGCTATCAAAAGCTGTATCGCCGCTGCCATTCATGTCGATCGTTTGCTCGATCTTCACATCGGTTTTTTCAAAAGCGCTCATATAACCCTGCAGACGATCCTTCAAGTTCGATTGCGAGGGAATGGTGAAAACCACCACGTTGCCCTTGCCGTTCAGCAGCTTGGCCGTCATCTTGCCGCCAATCACGCCGGCGCTGTAGTTGTCAGTTCCTACAAAGAAAAGGCGCTTGCTATCGGGCGCGTCTGCATCGATGGTGATTACCGGGATGTTCTGATCGAGCGCCGCATTGATGTCGGGCGTGAGAATGCTTGCATCAGCGGCAGAGACTAAAATGCCGGATGGCTTCAACGCAACGGCGTGTTTGAACGCATCGTGTTCTCCCTGCGGGTCGTGGCCATCGGGCCCCAACACGTTTGACTTCACCTTCATTTCGGCCGCGGCGTGCGCCAAACCCTGCGCCGCGAGTTGCCAATAGGCAATCTTTGTATTGTCGGCGACAAGGATATAGTTCTCATCAGCCGCATGGGAATTGCCCGCGCAGCTATTCAGTAACAGCATGGCAGCCGGAATGCCGGCCAGTAGGAGTGACGACTTTACTGTTCGCATCAAATGCACCTATTGCGGGATCATATCACGTTGCGGGATATAGACATTAAGCCTAACCTTGGCGGAGTTCAAGAATATGCCCCGGCACCTTCGTGGGATTTAGCTCCACGTAATTCTGACGGCCTGTCCAGGTATATTGCTCACCAATTAGCAGTTCATTTACTTGGTAAGGCTGGCCGTCAGCAAGCCCGAAGCGCTCTAGCGGCACATCAACCATGCCTGACTGCGTGCGCGTCGGGTCTAGATTCATCACCATCAAAACCAAGTTCTTACCATCGTCGGAACGTTTGCTGTAGCAGAGCAAATTATCGTTGCTTATCGGGTGAAACGCCAAGCCCCAATCGCTTTGCAGCGCAGTGTTGTTCTTGCGAATCCGATTTACCACGGCAATAAGACGGCGCAAACTTTCCGGACGGTCCAGGTCCCACTGGCGAACTTGGTACTTCTCGGAATTGAGATACTCTTCGCTGCCGGGACGCAACGGCCGGCTTTCCAACAATTCAAAAGCCGGGCCATAGATTCCATAGTTGGCACCCAGCGTGGCGGCCAGCAGATAACGCAGCATGAAGGCGGCGCGGTTGCCGCTTTGCAGAAACTCGGTGAGGATATCGGGCGTGTTGGGCCATTGATTGGCCCGAAAAAACTCGCGCACAGGTGCCGTGCTGAGTTCCGTCAGGTAAGTGGTGAGTTCCTGTTTGCCGGTGCGCCAAGGGAAATAGGTGTACGACTGGCTGAAGCCTAACTTAGCCAAACGGTACATCACTTTCGGGCGGGTAAAGGCTTCCGAAAGGAACAGCACTTCAGGCGTTTCGCGCTTCAGTTCCGTAATGCACCACTCCCAGAAAGGGAAGGCCTTGGTGTGCGGATTATCAACGCGAAAAATCGTGACGCCTTGCGCGATCCAATATGTGAAGACGCTTTTGAGCTCTTGCCAGAGTTCCCACCACTTAGGCGTTTCGAATTCGAATGGATAAATATCCTGATACTTCTTGGGTGGATTTTCAGCATATTGAATGGTGCCATCGGGCCGCTTCTTGAACCACGCTTCGCTCTCTTTCACGTAAGGATGGTCCGGCGAAACTTGAAAGGCGATGTCGAGCGCAATCTGAATACCCAGAGCTTCCGCGGTCTTGACTAAGTGGCGGAAATCCTCAAGCGTGCCGAGCTCCGGAAGAATGCCTTTGTGTCCGCCTTCCTTGCCGCCAATCGCCCAAGGGCTGCCCACGTCGCCGTGCTCGGCTTGGACTGCGTTGTTTTTACCTTTGCGATAGTTGAGACCAATGGGGTGAATCGGCGGGAAGTACAAAACATCAAAGCCGAGTTCGGCAACATAAGGCAGGCGCGCTTCCACATCTGTAAAAGTGCCGTGCTGGTCGGTGCTAGCGCCAGTCGAGCGAGGAAACAATTCGTACCAGGCGCTGAAACGGGCGCGCACCGGATCCACCACAATTTCAAGCGTCCGTTCATATTGGCTGGCGAATTGGCGGTCGGGGTAGCGACTCATCATGTCGTTCAGCATGGCATCGGTGGAGTCGCTACGGCGGCTGTCCGTATTTGTTTCCTCGCGGATCGCTTTTGCTTTGGCTTGCAGCCACTGGCTATCAGCGCCACTAGCGCGCTGCGCAGCCGCTTCAATCAGATTGGCGCCGATTAGATAATCCACGTCGGCGTCGTTATGGGCGGAAATGCGCTTGGTCAGATCGCGCCGCCAAGTTTCCCAATGGTCTACCCAAGCGATAACGGTGAAACCGGCGCGGCCTAAAGCCGTCACTGCGAAGGTTCCGGCCCAGCGGTCGTTGTCGACAAAACGCATTGGGCTTTCCTGCCACTTCTCGGCGCCCGCCTGCCAATAACGAACGACAGCGGTCACAGAATCATGGCCGTCGGTAAAAATGTCGGCTTCTACGCGGACAGTATCGCCGATGGTGCGTTTGGCGGCAAAGCGTCCCGCGTCGATTTCAGGAGAAACGGTTTCAATGACGACTCTTTGGCGTCCGTCGAGTTGCGGCTTGGGCATGATGTTAGAGCTTCGAAAACTATTATCAGCGAGAGGGGTCTTTCGATTTGTCAATCAGGAAACGGTATAGTTCCACCGTCTGGTTGGCAATGCTGCGCCAACTGAAAGTTTCTTCCACACGTTTGCGGCCGGCGTCGCCGAATTGACGGCAGCGGGCGGGATCGGCTAAAAGCTGCGAAACACGCGCCGCCAGATCGCGCGCGAATTTTTCGGGGTGGGTCGGGAAACTGGTGGTGGGGTCTTGCTCGAAGGGAACCAAATACCCCGTTTGATTTTCAACCACCACCTCTTTGATGCCGCCCGTGGCACTGGCAACCACCGGCGCGTGGCAAGCCATCGCTTCCAGATTGATGATGCCGAAAGGTTCATATACAGACGGACAGCAGAAAACGCGCGCATGACTGTAAAGCTGAATCGCTTCGCGCTTGGTCACCATTTTCTCAATCCAAACGATGCGGCTGTTGCGCTTGCGGGCTTCCTCTACTTTCGCGCGCATTTCCGCCGCAATCTCCGGTGTGTCAGGAGCACCGGCACACAGCACAACCTGCGTGTTAGGAGGCAAATATTCGATGGCGTCCACTAAGTGTGTGACGCCTTTTTGGCGGGTAATGCGACCTACGAAAAGAACATACGGAACAGCCGGATCAACACCATAGGTTTTGAGGGCCGTGTCGTCGCTGGTGCGTTGGTATTCATCCAGATCGATACCGTTGTAGATAACGTGTATGCGTTCCGGCTTTACTTCCGGATAGGCTTTCACGATATCGTCCTGGGTGCCGCGCGAGACGGCGATCACCGCGTCGGCGTCTAAGATCGCGGTGCGTTCAATCCAAGAACTCATCGCATAGCCACTGCCCAGCTGTTCGGATTTCCACGCGCGTAATGGTTCCAGGCTGTGAGTGGTGAGCACGAATGGGATGCCGTATAGTTTCTTCGCCCAGAAGCCCGCCATAGAGGCATACCAAGTGTGGGTGTGCACCACATCTACGCCAGCCAGATCTTTGACTTGGGTTAGATTCAGACTCAACGTTTCGAGGGCGGCTTTGAATTTACCGCTGGTTCCATTAGTAATCTCAGGCCAAGGCTGTTCGCCGATGACTTGCAACTGGCCCACATGGGACTTCTGGTCACCCCAACAATGGACCTCAACATCGATCTTCTTCGCCATTTCGCGGCTCAGATATTCGACATGTACGCCAGCACCGCCATAAACATTCGGCGGGTATTCACGGGTGAAGAGAGCGGCTCGCAATTGTGTCTCCTGTCAAAAGATGAAGCTATCACGGAAGGGTGCGCGGAAATCTGCCTCGCCGGTGATGGAACAAAATCTGACATACTCTCGTAACAAGGTGAAGGAACTTATGATGAATGCTCGAATTGGAATTTTCGCAGTAGCAACGAGTGGCTTTTGGCTGGGCGGTTGCGGCTTTAACAATGTTGCCACTGGACCCGATAGACACGACGCCATCCATTTGGATTCCGCCAAGATTGAGAAAGCCAACGTAGAACTCGATATGGGTGCCGGTCAGATGAATATAGACGGTGGCGCCGAAAAGTTATTGGATGGTACCTTCACTTACAATGTCGACGAGTGGAAACCCATTGTTGACAGCACCACCAATGACTCCCACGCTACCGTCACCATCAAAGAGCCGAACGGGGCAAGAAGCGGCAGCAACACAAAGTATATTTGGGACCTGCATTTGAACGACCGCATTCTAACGGATCTCACCATCAATTGTGGCGCTGGCCAAGCGCATTTGAACCTCGGCACCTTGGCGCTACGCAACCTGGAAGTACACATGGGGGCCGGACAAGTGCGTCTTGATTTAAGCGGTGAACCAGCTCATGATTACGACGTCAAAATCGAAGGCGGCGTGGGCCAAGCCGATATCCGTCTGCCGAAGGGCGTGGGCATTTACGCGGAAGCGCACGGCGGCATTGGGAGTGTTACGGTCACGGGCTTACAGAAAAAGGGCGATCACTGGGAAAACGATTTGTATAACAAGTCGAAAGTCACGGTGAAGCTGGAAGTAAACGGCGGCATTGGCGAAATTAAGATCGCTGGTTAGTTTTTTCGTCAAACGTGCGGCGGGCTTTCTCCACCTCTTTGAGATTTTCCGCCGCCCATAGCCAAACGCCGCAGAACGCCGCACCTAAGGTGAAGCCCAGGCGCGTGAGCTTATATTCCACCTTCGGCGGCACCACCGGGTGTACGGTGCGCGTAATCAATCCGTCGCGCTCCATATGCCGTAGCGTTTGCGTCAGCATCTTTTGGCTGATCCCTTCCACCAGTTCGCTCAAACGTGTAAACCGCAATTCTCCTTTCTCCGCCAAAATCTCCAGAATGAGCATCGTCCATTTATCCGCCACCCGGCCAATCAGTTCATTCACCAACGTCTCAACTTGCGGATCAAGCTCCGCTGGCTCCTCACAGGGAGGCAAAAGCTTTGATGTTTTGACCATAGATCGACACTCTCTTTGGGGTGCGTATAGCACTTTCAAGTACCTTCTTCCCAAGAGAGAGTAAAGCCAGTATACTCGCAACATGAAGCTAAATCAACGGACAATCCTTATCACCGGCGGCACCAGCGGCATCGGCTTCGAGTTGGCGAAACAGCTCCTTCAACGCGGCAACACGGTCATTGTCACAGGGCGCGATCCGCAAAAATTGGCGGCGACCGGGAAGGCGCTCACCGGTGTTCATACGCTTCAAAGCGACGTCAGCAGCCCTGAAGCGATCAGCGCGCTAGAGCAAACCGTCTGCGCGCAATTTCCGGCGCTCGATGTACTTATTAACAACGCCGGCATCATGCGCAATTTAGACCTCAATCAAGAGCGCGGTCTCGAAGACGTCACGCGCGAAATAGAAATTAATTTCAGTGGACCCGTGCGCATGATTCAACAATTTCTGACGCATCTAAAAACGCGCCCAGACGCATTGATCGTCAATGTCTCATCCGGGCTGGCCTTCATTCCCTTCCCTGCCTCGCCAGTATATTCGGGCACCAAAGCCGCTTTGCATTCCTATACACAATCCTTGCGTGTGCAGCTCGCCGGCTCGCGCGTGACGGTCGTCGAACTCGCCCCGCCCGGCGTCGAGACGCCACTCTTCCGCGGCGAGTTTGCCGAAGAAATGAAAGGTGAAAAAGGCATGGACGTGACCACACTGGCGCAACGTGCAATTGCGGGCATCGAAGCGGGCAAACTCGAAATCCGTCCCGGACTCAGCAACGTGCTGAAGGCCATGAGCCGCCTTGCGCCCCAGTTCATGCTCAAGCAAATGACGAAATTGAGCAAACCTAAAGGCGGAGTTCCCGCCGTGAGCCGCGCGCTTTAGCCCTCCGTGCCGCTCTCGCCGGGCGGTTCAACCAGCAGTTCCACATTCACTGAATACAGCGCGGGCTTGCCTTCTTCATCACTTTGGAAATAGACGCGCCGCGCATCGGGCGAGAACGACGGCGAGACGCCTGCTGGATGGCTGGCGTGATGCTGGCACAGCGTCATTTCGCGCTTAGCCGTGCGCAGCAGCAGCACCACGTTGGGTTGAGCTTTGCTACGGCTGGCGCCGACAAAAACCGACCCATCAAAGTTCGGCGCGAAACTGGCGAACATGCTGGTCGGCGCCAGGCAATGTTCGCCCAGACCATTCAAACCAACTTCATGAATTTCCGTCAACACCACATCCGGCTGTTTGGACATGTCGCGCAAAAATAGCAGCGATTGACCGTTGGGCGACCAACACGGATTGGCAATTGCTCCCTTAGCCAGTAAGACTGGATTTGCGCCAGCCGCCGCCGCGTACCAGAACTCTTTTTCGCTCGGGCCCAGTTCGCGCATAACGACGCAGCCCAGTCCGCCAGCCGGTTGCGCCAAACAGCTAGCACCCGCGTCCGGCGCAGCCAAAATAGTTTGGGGTTCTCCGCTAGTTTCCAAACTCTGCAGGCTGCCGGAGCGGATCAAGAACGCCGTGCCGTTGGACGAAATGCTAAAACTGCTGACGCCATCAGCCAGCGTTTCCGGCGCTTGGCGTTTGGCATCCTTCTTCGTCAGATCCGTGCGCGTCAACCGGTCGCCATCTAGAAAGTAAAGCCAGCGTTCCTTCGGATCAAGGCAGAGGGACTGCGCCACCAGATGAGCGGGACTAGCCAGTTGCCGAACAACGCCCGAATGCAAATCTACTTGAAAAGGAGCCATTGGACCGTTCCGGTCGGAAGAAAAAACCAAATACCGGTCTTTCACCGAAACAAACCGATTTAATGCCGAGGGCAAATAGCTGGAACTGGTGAGGCTAGTGAGACGAACGACGAAGGTTTCGGTGGTCGGGTCGGTAAAGCGCACAAACTCGCCCACGCTGGGGAGCGGCTTTGCTTTAGGGCGGCTCCGGGACGTCTGCGCAGCCAGGGCGGCGGGCAAAGTCACGAGCATCGCGCGACGCGTGATGCCTTTACTCACTAAAGGAGAGATGCCGAAAGTTCGGACCTGGTTGCAATCAAAGACCGAGATCGTTGTGCGCTTTGCTGGAACCAGCCACGGTGGTGGTCTCCGTTTTCAAGCCCAAATAGTTGTACGGGTTAACGGGCGTACCGTGAATCCGAATCTCGTAATGAAGGTGCGGCCCAGTGACGCGGCCAGTTGCGCCGCTCAAAGCAATCGTCTCGCCCCGGCGTACTTCTTGTCCGGGAACGACCAAGAACTGCGAGAGGTGACCGTAATAGGTTTGGAGCCCACCGCCATGATCCACAACAACCAACCGTCCGTAGCGGCCACTAGTTGTTACAAGTTCTACTACACCGTCGGCAGTGACTTTTACTTGAGTCCCGACAGCGGCTGAAAGATCGACACCGGCGTGAACAGCGCTCTCGCCAGAGAACGGATCACTCCGGCGGCCAAATGAACTTTTCACGACGCCATTTACCGGCCAAATGCTCGGTTGAACGCGCGTTTGAAATTGATGGGCGTAATGGTGATAAATATGCGAAAAACTCGCGGCCTTTAATATATTAAACTCTTGAATTGATTCTTTAACCGCCGCTGACGAATTATCGTCATCATCCATCATGGGCTGAAGATCGCCGCTGGTGGGAGTCGTCAAGCCTAATCCGTACACTTGCGATACAGTCTGCGCCACGTTCTCCAGCTGATTGATCTGACGTTCGCTTCGCAGCTTGTCGGTTTCGAGGGCCTTGTTTTGATCGCGGACCCGGCGGAAATCAGCTTCCAGCTTTTCGATTTGCGCGGCTTTCCACAACACTTGCATGTAGCCGGTTAAGGATCCGGCCGCCACTAAAATTAGTACTAAAACTGATCCAATAATCCATGCAAGCGACTTGTAGCTGATTTTTATATGTCCGTCGTGCTCATGAGTTGCCTCATCCAGCTCAACTACCAAATGTTCGTGGTTCGTCATTCGTCTCCCTCAGAGGTCGCTAAGAGTATGTTATCTGCCGCTCACGGCCGCGCGTCAGTCCCCGAGAACTTCTATTATTTCCCGTTAATTATCAAACCGAATTCCCAGACTAACGCTTCCACCCTACCGTGTCAACCTAAAACCCAGTGGTATTCCCACTACTCCGGGGGCGTCTACTGTTTTTGGAACCCGATTCCTGAAAACAGTATAGCCCATATCGCGTCATGAATTTCGCTAATATTTCCCGTCCTCAAGTAAGGGGGACATAAACGAAGTAGCTTTCGTCACCCCTGTTTCTCTACGGATTCGTTAAAGTCTTTTAAGTGGTACCGCCGTAACCAGACCGGCTAGGAGGGGAGTCTACATGGACAGCGGTTCGACTAAAGGAGAACTATTGAAAATGAAAATGTTGAAACTAATGTTGGCTGGTTGTCTGGCCACTATGACGATGATGGCGGCCGACGTCACGGGTAAGTGGACGGCTGACATGCCCGGGCGTGATGGCGCCACGATGACGATGACTATGAACTTGAAAGCCGATGGCGGCGCAGTGACTGGAACGGTGAGTGGACGCCGCGGCGATACCGATATTTCTGCAGGAAAAGTAGATGGAAATAACGTCTCTTTTGACGTTGTTCGCGAGTTCAACGGTAACAAAATGACGCAACATTATGTCGGCGTGTTGGATGGCGATACCATCCACTTCACCATCAAATCTGAAGGCGGCATGGGCGGCGGACAAGATCGCAAGGTCGACGCGAAGCGCGCTACCACGTAAGGCAAACCAAAGTACTGGCTTTCGAGAACGGGAGTTTGGCTGTCTATCAACAGCGCTTAGACGAGTTGATGGCGGGCTAAATTCCCGTTTTGCTTTTGCTGCGTCGCTGGATTGCTAACCAATTGCGCTTGGCGGAATGTCAGAACGGTGAGACAACTAAGGGATGCCAGCATTGTGATAATGGCAAGACAATCGGTCAGCACAAACTGGCTGCTGATCCACTTATAGCTGGCTAATAAAGAAGGAAGCAATAGCATAGAAAGCGTCTCAGGGCCACGTAGCAAAAGACCCCAACAGCAGGCGCGCGAAAGTCGTGGGTGATCGGCGGCAGGCATCTTTGCCCACAGAACAACACTGAAAATCAGCACGCCCAGAACCCACGGATGCAGACCCTCGCGCAGCATCCCCGTACTGACAAAGCCCCAATAAACGGTGAAGCAGACAAAGGGCAGCACAAAGACTAGAAATAGCCAACCGCGAGCGCCTGAGACAGCACTCCAAAGAAAACGCAGCATAAAGAAGAAATAGGTCAAACCTACGCCGAACGGCAGCGTATTCCAATACTGAAAATTGAAATGCACCACTGCTGGAGATGGCTGATAAAGGGAATTAATTGACGGATGATCCGAATGATTTAGGAATAAATAGAGAGGCAATACGGTATTAGCCAGCGAATTCCAACGCGAAAGCAACCAGTCTGACGAACTCAAGTAGTAGCGTCCGTCGGCCAATTGAAAGTAGCTCAGAAAGGAGGTCTGGCTGAAGGAGTGAAGGTTGACCAAGAGCCAAAGGCCCACACACAGGCAAATACCGGGAACAAGCAAGGCAGGGCGTAAGCAAACCGTGAGGAAATTGCGCTTTTTTGCGGTCAAGCAAACGATAGCGGCCAAGGCGGGAGCAAAGAGCAATGCTAACGGATGACACAGATAGGCCACTCCCCATAACGGTCCGGCCATAAGAATCCGCCCGCGCATAATCAGATAGGCGGCCAACAGAACAAACCAGGCGGCCTCAAGCTTCGGCCAAGTGAAGTAAGTCTCGTGCACCACGAAGGGCGCTGTCGCAGTAACAAGGAAGACTAGAAAAGCCCATTCTTCATTGACGAAAAGCGCGGCCAGACTGAATGCAGCCGTAAGACTGCAACAGGCAATGACAATCATCACAATGCGGTAAGCGGCGAAACCCTCCGGATCAAACACCGTCCAATTCTGATTGGGAATCACGACCGGAATCTTCACTGGAATGGCCAAGACAAGCGGACTGGCAGCCAGCGGAACCAATGGCGTACGAACCGAAAAGACATTAGGGCCGAGAAGCAGATTAGAGAGTGAGCCATGCGGGTCGGCTCGCGCCGCAATCAACTGAACGACGTGGTAGGGGATGCGGCTATCGCTTCTGTCTCCCACTTGTAACGTGCGAGAAATGTGCTCGGCAAACAACTCACCCGAGGGTCCTACTGAGTAACTTGCTCGGGAAATGCTTAGTGATGCGAGGAGCAGGACAACCAGCAGAATGCGCAGTTCTATCTTCGTTAAAAAACTGGTGATGGGAAAACGCACGGAATGATAGAGAGCGTAGACGAAGAGCGGACCTAGCCACACTTGGGAGATGCGGCGAACTCCCACTGATTGAGGTCCGGCCCAGCAGAGCAACCCCAAAGCCGCAAGCATGAGAAAGCCCGGTACAGGAATCCAGAGGAATGCTACATTAGGCCGGTGTTGACGCAGCCAGATGCCAGGAAAAAGAACCGCCACCAAGGCCGCGGCGGCTGTCAAGACGCACAACAGAACCTGCGCCAGTTGCTTTGAAAGTTCGCGCGTTGTCCGCACAAAACGGAAGGGCTGCGAAAAGCCCACCCAGCCGCCGGGACGGGAGGAATTGTCAGTCGAAACTATGCGGAAACGGACGATGTTGTCACTCGCTGGGAGGGAAATCTCCCGAACTTGCCAGCTCTCCATCGGCTCGTCGCCAGGGATGGAAATTCGTTTGATCGCGCCGCTCTTTGTTTGTGCTTCAATGTAGACTTCACAATCGTGGCTGTGAGGATAGCCCGCCACTTGCAAGCTAAAGGATGGCACGCGCGGAAACCAAGTCGTCACGGCTTTTCCTACTGATGAGTCGCCCGCCACCCAGGAGCCAAAGCGCCGCACATTCTGGCCAATCCGGGAAGGCAGCACCCCGTCGTAAACAGCGTTCTCGCGGTAGCCGTCATGCGAGAGCAATATCTCGCCGGCGTGATCCTCTGTGGGAACCGGCGTTAGCCGCGGAAGACTCAGTTGATCGATCTTGAGATGCCCGGCGAACAGGTAGAGGAGCGCTGCCAGCGACACAACAATCGCCAGCACATTGGGAAAGCGGGAACGCATCAAGCCCTTGAGCATAACATCCAAAAGGTATATTGAGCGGTCCATCCGCGATAATCGGAACGTGGCATTTGAACGAGAAGTAAAGTTAGCGAGAGAATTGGCGCAAGAGGCGGGAGCATTAGCGCTCGACTACCAAAGACGCGGCATCACGGCGGAGACGAAAGACGACGAATCACCGGTCACCGCCGCT
>Ga0302319_10017544_pt1 | contig 13102 bp, 10 predicted proteins | sample Bog_T0_2_FD_203319 | JGI IMG/M metagenome (GOLD analysis project Ga0302319, IMG submission 203319) | Peat permafrost microbial communities from Stordalen Mire near Abisko, Sweden - Bog_T0_2 | ecosystem: Environmental > Terrestrial > Soil > Wetlands > Peat | place: Sweden: Abisko, Stordalen Mire...
GGGCTACAAGCCGGCCGGTCCAAAAACAATCGCCCGAGGTCTCCTCCGCCTCGACGCATTCCTCGAGGGCTGGAGCCTGGCAAATCATTCCGCGGATGTGCGACTCCCGTAGGGCTCAGGAGGCGGGGGCACCGCGTGCCAGGAGTTCGCGCGCGAGCTCCTCGATGACGCCCTCCGAAGCCTCGGACGAGGTCTCGCCGCGGTCGGCGCGCTCCACCACACGCCGCTCGATCTCGCTCTTGGCCGAGCCGCCCGGGAAACGCTTCGCCAGCCGCTTCCGCGCCTCCACGGCGCCGATGGCGCTGTAGAGGCGCTTGCGCAGGCCAACGTCCTCGGACGTGGTCGAGAACGCCCAGATCTCGGTCGGCCCCAGCGTGTTGACCAGCAGGTGCTCGTGTTTGCCGTCTTTCAGCTGGAGCACCGCGAGGAAGGGAGCCCCGCCGGGGCCGGGGCCACGAAGGTCATTGAGGATGACGCTGGTCGCGGAATCCGAAAGGCCGAACATCTTTGCCGCCTTGTGGGCGTCCTTGTCCGCGTTGACGCCCATAATCCAGTAGCTGGTCGCCAGCGAGATCATGTCATCGTCGAAGTCGTCCAGCAGCTGGGATGCCAGGCCGACCTGCACACCCCACTTCCGGCCCTCGCGCATGTCGATTTTCACCTGCTCGCGGATGATCGGGGTCGACTTGGTGCGGTGGAATTCGTCGAAGATGAGGCGTTTCGGCGTCTCGCGTATGCGGCGGATGCGCGCCTCGTGGTGCTTCTGGTAGTCCTCCGGCATGAGCGGCAGGATGTCCTCGTTGAGGTAGAAGTCCTTGGCGATCACAAAGCGTGCCAGCATGTAAACGATCGCGGTCTGCTTGTCGGACGGGCCGCCTCCGCGCGGCGCCGCCTCGTCAAGGTCGAGGGACACGACGCGCGACTCGCCGAGGTCGAACTTTGTCGGCTGGGTCAGGATCGGGTACTCGCGCAGCGATGCGGAGACCATCATCTGGAACAGGTCGATGAGGGTCTGGTTGTCGTTGGCCATCGCCTTGCCGAAGACGTCCTTGATCTGCGGTGTGCGGATCACCATGAGGTCCTCCACCCTCGGCACTGCGTGCCGCTGCGCAAGCGCGGCCTCGTGCCTGGCGCCCCGTCCGAACAGCCGGTCGACGCACTCCCACCAGGTCGGGAACTCGGAAAGGCCGATGTCGTAGCGCCGCATGGCCTCGTCCACGGCAAGATCCTCGCCTGGCGTGTAGGGGCGCGGGTTGCCTTTCTTGGAGCGGTCGGAGAACTGCTCGTAAAGCTCGTCGACGGCCATGCCAGCCAGGTCGGACAGGTTTGCGGGCGGAGATTCCTGGCCGACGGGCGTGCCCAGCAGCGATATGAAGTTGACAAGGAACGAGCGTTCGAGCGGCAGCGGCTTCCGGCAGCCCAGCTGGGTGTCGAACGGGTTGATCGCGTGCTCCTTGATCATGCGCAGGCGGCGGTATTCCGCCTCGTGCCTGCGGGATGCCGGGAGCGCCTCCTTGATGAGCGAGATGAGGCCGGAAGATGACGGGCCGATGTCGATGATGGCGATCCTGGGCAACTGCGCGCCGCCCGTGCCGCTGGTGGCCATGGCCGACAGGCAGAAGGCAAGGTTCGTGGTGTTGAGCCAGACGCTCTTTCCCTTGCCGGGAGGCGCGTAGATGATGTCGATGAAGGTGTCCTGCTGGCTCGATCCGGGCTGGAACGGCCAGGGCCTGCCGTCAATGGTCCGGAACAGCACGCTCCCGGTCCGGAACGGGCTCGAATCGCGGTTCCAGGGCAGCATGTAGATGACGTCCTCAAGCGGCGGAGCCCCCGCCGGCGCCGTCGAGCGCACGTCGAGGCCAAGCGCGCTCGACAGGGCACCCGCAAGCGGATCCCCGGCACTAGGCGACACATGGCAGTAGCCCCAGGACTCCACCGCCCGCTGGAGGCGGTTTGCGCGGTCCTCGATCAGCCCCAGGTTGTCGGAAGGCGCCCAGGTCGCGAATGACGCGCGCATCCGCACGACCACCCCGCCATCCGCCTTGTGCGCGGCAAGCGCTTTGATGGCTTCGCGGATCTGCCTGTTCTCCGAGTTCGACCATCCCGCGAGCGCCGCGATGAGACTCTTCATCCCGAAGCTGCTCAGGCCGTCCCCTTCGACGAGCATGGACATCCGCCAGGGGATCTCCTCGACCTCCATCATGCGCTGGAGGAGCTCCGAGAACGGAAGCAGGTCCTGCGGGCCGACGGACATGTCCGCACCCGAGAAGAAGTAACGCCCGATGCGGACAACATGCGGATTGAGCACCTCCGCGTCGCGGTCGAACAGCTGGTCCTCGATCCGGGGCCACAGCAGGTGGGACATGTCCCCGGCGGGCAGCTCCTGGCTTCTGGCCCACTGGGCGCGCTCCCGCGCCGGGCCGCCTGTGCCCTTGCCCGTGGTGTAGATTTCCCCTGGCAGGTGGGCACGCCAGTCAGCAAGCGTCATGTCGGGATAGATGGACGCCTTGACGGCCTTCAGCGCTTCGTGGCCTTCGAGCGCATCGGCACGGATGCCGAATGCACGCAGGTCGGCGAGGAAGCTCGTCACGAAAGCGTTGTGCCGGACGGTCACCTGGCGTCCGGCACGGAAAAGATCCTGGCTGTCCCGGGCAGGCGGCCAGAGCGGCGGCGGCTTGGACTGCTGCCTGACCTTCTGCAGCTCGCGGCTGGACAGCACGGACATCCGGGTCCACAGCACCATGTAGAATGCCTCGTGGACGATGAAACGCGGCAGGTTCCGCTCGCGCTCCGCAAAGAGGTCGTCGAGGTCGAGGTTCAGCCGCTTGGCGACCGTGCGCGGCGACACCATCATGCTCTTGAGCATGCTCGCGGAGAGATCGGGGTCACGGCAGAACCAGATCTGGAGGGCGTGCCCCGGACGGCCGAAATAGGCCGACATTTTGGTGTTGGCCCGCTTGACCAGGGAGAGCAGCTCCTGTCCGCCCATCAGCTGGCGGATGCCGTCAATGCGCACAATGGTGCCGAGCGAGCCGTCCTTGCCAATTAGGTTCCGGCCGTCGCAGGTCTCTATGAAATTGTAGTCGGCGAGTGATTTCCTCATGTAGAAGCTGGCAGCGCCGAGAACGGTGGTGATGGTGTTGGCGAGGCCCATGCCGGAATCCTTCCCTCCGAGATCAAGGAATCATCCCCGATCCCGGTTTTGAACGCAAGGACAACGCCTGTTAGGCCATGCCCTGGGCAATGGCGGCGGCCCTGCGGCGTGCGGTCAAGGTTCCCGGCTGATCCCGCTCACCCGCGCGGGGAAATGCTCAGCGCTGGCGCTGGCGCGGCGGCACGCTGTCGTCCTGCGTGCCCTCCGCCCCCCGCTGCCGCGTGGCGGAGGCCTTGCCGAGCGGAGCCGGGCGGAACAGCCGCCCGGCCTTGCCGGGCGCGTGCGTCGCGGGCGGGGCCTGGGGCGCGGGAGGGGGTGCCCCCGCCGGAGTGGCCGCGGGCGCATGGGCACCGAAGGGCCGCCGCAGGGCTTGCGGCCTCTGCGCGGCGCCTTTGGCCGCCTGGGGCGCTGGAGCGGGTGCCCCCGCCGGAGTGGATGAGGCATGGGCACCGAAGGGCCGCCGCAGGGCTTGCGGCCCCTGCGTGCCGGCTTCCCGCGCCGCGGGCGGGGCCTGGGACGCGGGAGCTGGCGGCGCCGTCGGAGTGGCCGCGGAGGCATGGGCACCGAAGGGCCGGCGCAGGGCTTGCGGCCTCTGCGCGCCGCCATCCCGCGCCGCCGGGGGCTGCGCGCCGGGATGCGCCGGACGGCCAGGCCCGGCCAGGCCGAACAGGCGGCCTTTCGGCGGCGGCGCGGCGGGCTTGGCCGAAGGCTGCGGGGAGGCTGCGGAGGGACGCTCCGGTCCGCCCTTGCGGCCGCCGAAGAGCCTGGCGACCGGCTGGTGCCTGGACGGCGCAGGGCCGTCCGCGGCGGCGGCGCGCCCGTCGTGGGTGAACAGGCGGCGGGGACGGCCCGGCGTGGCCTTGCCCGTGCCGCGCCGGGCAAGCAGAGCCCGCCTGGCCCGGCGGGCGGCCTCGCCCCAGTCCGGCATGTCGGGCAGATGGACGAGGGCCGTATTGAGGTTGTCGAGAAACCCGCGGAGCAGCGTCATGCGCCCGCCGGTGCGGGATGTGCGCACTCCGTGTTCGAAGGCGGCGTGCTCGCCCAGCAGGAACAGCCGCTCCTGCGCCCGCGTCCATCCCGTGTAGACGATGGAGCGGTCCAGCATCCTCTCGTGCGCCATGCACATCGGCATGACGACAGCCCGGTACTGGCTGCCCTGCGACTTGTGGACCGTTCCGGCGTAGGCGAGGATCAGCGAGCGCCAGCGCGACGCCGGATACTCGACCTCGGTGCCGCAGTCGAATTTGACCTGGATGGTCGGGCGCCCGCGGACACCCCTTCCCGAGCCGGTGATCGTGCCGATGTCGCCGTTCATGACGTGCTGGCCGGCGTCGTTTTCGGTGAGCATCACGCGGTCGCCGACGCGCGGGATCGGCATCTTCGGATCGTCGCTCTCGCCGGGCTCGACGCCAGGAATGCGTGCGCCGTTGGGGTTGAGCCGCGCCGACAGGCGCCTGTTGATCTCCCATGTCCCGCCGGGGCCAGGCGCCTGCGGGGGGATCGTCGGGCGAAAACCCGAGATGCTTGCCGACCCGGTCCGCGTCGCTGAACTGCACCTTCGGTATCCGGGCCGCGCGCCACGGGTTGGTGCGGAGGTTTTCCAGGGCCTGGGTGCGCCATGCGGCGATGATGCGGTCGATCACGCTGTCGCCGAGTCCGGACTCCTCCATCAGCGACATGGCCTGGCGCCCCCGGGTGCGCCTGCCCCATTCCGAGATGATGGCATCGCGGCACTCGTCCGGCCGCGCGGAGAACGGGACGAGGATACCGGCATCCTGTGTAGCGCGCCGGATAATGTCCGCTCCATGGGCATCAAGCATCCGCCTGACCTGCTCCCGGCCAATGCCGTGCTGTCCCTCGCTGAAGGCGACGCGGAGAAACCGCTCGGCGCCGGCGCGGGTCTGCGGCAGGTCGGGCCGGAGCCTGGAGGCCCTGAAAACGTTTTCGGTCTTCCCATGGAACCGGTTCGGCGCCCATTCGCCCTGCGCCAGGAACGGATCGCCCTTCTCGATGCCGGGCGCGGTCACCATGACCTTGCCTTCCTCGATTCCTCCGCCGGACTCGTAGCCGACCGTGAGGATCACGCGGCCGGTGTCCGCGTCCTCCCAGAGCTTCCTGCTGACAACGCCCCTGATGGTCTCCATGGGTCCCAGTGCGGCTTGAATTGGGCATGGCGCAAAGCCTCGCCACAAACAGTTACCGCGAATTCTTGCAAGCTACGCGCCGCAACCTTCGGGAATCCTTGGGATCACACCACCGTCAAGGCCCCAGCCAGGCAGGGACTGGCAGGGCCAGCGCGGGGCCAAACCACACGCAAACCATCAGCGAGGCACAGAGCGCCGGCCCCATCGGGCCGCTGTATGCCACATCCTCCATGTCCTCGCGCGGTGCCCCTGCCGAGCCGACGCGGCTGAACGCCAGATGCAGCGGGACCGCGTAGGCAACGTAGGCCGCGGCGGTGATCAGCAGGAACGGGGCGGCCAGCGCGACGCCAAGCCACGCGCCCGCAAGCCCGGCCAACATGATGTCGCCGCCCGAAACGGCGTCGATCCGCCGCCTGGCGCCAACCGCCGCGGACAGGATCCACACCAGGCCGGCACACAGGGCCAGCGCCTCGCTGCGCATGAGCGGCGTCGCCTCGAACGGCGAGGCCACCAGGCCTGCAAGGAGCAGCGGGACGGCGAACCCGTCCGGAATCCAGTGCTCCCGCCAGTCCATCCATGAAATTGCGATGCAGCCCCAAAGCAGCGACAGCGCCGCAAGCCCCGGACCGCACGGGCCGAAGCGGCAGGCCACGGCGGCCGACGCCGCCGCCGAGAACGCCTCCATGGCAGGGTAGGCCCACGGCACCTTCGCGCCGCACCTGAAGCAGCGTCCCCGGTGGATGAGCCAGCCCAGGACGGGCACCAGGGCCAGCGCGGAGATGCGCGTGCCGCAGTGCGGGCACCTGGATGGTGTCCAGAGGTTCACAGACATGTCCGGGACGCCGGTCCGGAGCCCCTCCGCCAGCGGCAGCCGGTCAACCAGCACCCCGAAGAAGCTTGCAAGCACGGCGCCCGCTGCGGCGGCCACCGCAGGCCACAAGCCCGGGAAGGAAGCAAAGAAGTCCTGCCATGCGCTGGCGTCGAGAATCGGTGTCATGACGTTATGAGCGCCGCGCGGATCTGCTCCGCGGCGTGCGCCACCTGCGATGTGGAGAAGAGCATGGGGCGCCAGCTGTTCCGCTGGTCCGGCCTGTCGAGCTCAAGGCGGAGCAGCCGGAAGCCGGAGGCATCGAGGTAGTGCTCCGGCTTTGGCTTGCGTCCCTCGTTGCCCTGCCTGTAGCGCGGGTTCTCCACCCAGAGCGCCACCAGCACGTTCCGGCACCAGAAATCGACGCGGTAATGGACATCGGCAAGCACATGGTAGCGCACTTGCAGCCCGTGGATCTCGCGGAGCCGCGCCATGAGGTCGACTTCCCGCAGGAAGGAGTAATAGGCGTTGCCCACGCGGTACTGGAACCCGCGCTCAAACGCCCTGATCTCCTGGGCGGATTTCGACCCGTAGCGGAACGCCTGCGTGAACGGGCCATAGTAGAGGCTGCTGGCTGCACCGCGTAGGTGTCTGTCAACATCCTGCCACCGCGGCACCCGCCCCATGGATTCGAGCAGCCCGTGCAGCAGGTACGCGATGGCCCATGGCGTGCTGAAGTCACGGGTTGCGATGACACCCGGCTCGTCCTTCCTGATCCTGCCGAGCGCGTGGCCGGTCCGCACCGCCGGGTCCGGATCGGCGGCAATCCGCTCGACCTCGGCCACGGCCAGGGCATGAAGGGTGTCATGGCGCTGGGCATGGACGAAAGCCTGGACCGGGCCATAGTCCGGATTTCTTTGTGCCCTCTCCAGCCATTCCCGGTAGCTGCGGGCAGCCCTGGCGCCGCCAGGAACCAGTATGTCCCTGCGCAGCGCCTCGAAATCACAGCCCGCGCTGGGGGGGGGATGCCCCGCGCAGGCAATGGCGGCCGGCTCCGCCGCCGCCATCGCGGCGCGGAAGCCGGCGAACGGGCTCATCGCTGGGCTTCGCATCCAACACCACCCAAGGAAAAATTGGAATCCTTTGGATAGGAGGCGGCGCGGCGGCCGTCCCGTCAAGCTTAATCCTTGCTTTGGGCGCGGCCCGATCCTGGCCGCGAAAAAATCTGTCGACAGTCGAAGGATTCATGTGTAGAACTCCTTGCGCAGAACAACGCGCAGGCTCCCCTCGGGGATGGGTCAAGGAACACGCCATGGGTACCGTGCCGAACGCTCCGACAGCAGATTCCGCGATAACAGACGCCGTCGGCGCCAAGCCGCTGGCCGGGCGGCCAGGGGCTCCGGCCAGCCATGGGTTCCATGGCGGGCGCCCGGTGCGCCGGCGCATGGCGTCGTCCAAAGCGGCGGCAATGTCTCCCGAGGCCCGCAGGCAGGCGGAACAGGTGACCCAGGAGATGATCGACGAGTTCGTGAACAAGGGCAAGGTGACGAAGTGTGCCGCACGCTGGGCACTCGGCGCGGTCCCGATGAGCCTGTTCGGGACTGACGTCTGATCGGGGGAAGGCGCGGGCGGCAACTTCCTGTCGCCCGTTCCATGCGCGACATGGAATGCGGCAACCCGGCTGTGTGGCACATTCCTGGCCTGATGCGGCTATCCGGCAGTGAAGGCCAGTCGCTATGCTGGCGGGAACGCCCGCCGAACGCGCACCATGAGGCGCTCCGATGTTCGACATCCCCCCGGCAGTGCAACCGGCCGGATCAGGCCTGACAGGTCAGGCTCCGCCCGGCGTGGTGTTCATGCCGTCCGCGCCCGCCCTGGAGGCTGGGGCTGGCCGCGAGCCCGGCTTTCTGGCCGTGACGTCGTCCGGCGCGGACATAAGCCACGCCCGCTCCGCGGCGCTTGCGCAGGCCGCCGGCGAAGCCGCGGCGCGCGGTTTTTCCGGACAGCCGAGGATCCGGTCCGAGAGTTTCAGCGGCGGCGCCTACACGGCCCTGCTTGACTACCGCGATGCCGCGCCGGCCGATCCCGCGGCGCTCCCGGCGGCGCCTGGACAGGCCGCGCGGCCAGCTTCCGGGCCGTCGTGGGTGCTGGTCGTTCCGGCGGGGATCGGAAGCGACGGAAAGGCGCGCTGGGGGCGGGATTCGGAATGGAGCCGGGCGTGGATCGCGCCGCAGCGGCGCGCCGGGACGCGGCTCGTTGCCACCATGGGCGATGCCGACGACCATGACCGCTTCACCGAAGCGCTGCTGGGCGACCCGTCGGACAGCCGGTCAGCGGCTGCGGCCGCCGCGCTCGCGCGCAAGTACGGGGCGCCTGCGGTGGCAATGGTGCGGATGGACACGCGGGACGGAAGCGTCGGCGCCTGGCTCTGGCGGTATGGCGAGGCAACGTCAGCCGACGGCGGCACCGCCGGAACCGTCGCGGCGGGCAGGGATTCGGCGGCTGGCCTTGTCGCGGACCTGCTGGGCCGCGACAAGGCGCGGGCACCCGGTCCGGCGCCGCCGCAGGATGGCGCATGGACCGGGACGGCGGACGAGGGTGATGGCGCCTGGGTTGCCTCTGACAGCGAGCCGGGCGAGGCCGGTCCGCCTGCGCGTCCCGTTCCCAGCCTGCCCCATGGGGTCTCGCTGGAGGATGGCACGTCCCGCGCGGGACGGATGACATTCCGCCTGCGGGTTGAGACGTCCGATCAGGCCACCCAGGCGGCGGCCCGGCAGGCAGTGCGGAACGTGCTTGACCTGTGGATGGGCGCAGTCCGCCAGGAGGCCGGATTCATCGAGATCGACGGCGAGTGGACCGGCGCGGACGGCAGGGGCGGGCTTGTGCGCGCGCTCGTTCAGGCCGGGCTGCAGGCCGGGCGCTGAGCGGGCGCGGCCGACAGCGCTTCCGCGTCCACCGCCGCCCGGATGCAGGCCAGGTTCGCCGCGAAGTGCCGTCCGGCGGCGCTTGCGAATTCATGGCCCACAACATGTTCAAAGAATGCCCGCTCGCCGCCGGCGTCCACCGGCGCGCCACGCTCACGGGCGAGCCGTGACGCCTGTTCCCGGTGCCATTCCAGCGTCAGCCCTGCCGATGACAGCAGGTCTGCGTCCGACAGCACGGTGGCAAGCCGGACCGGATCCGGATGGGCTGGCAGCCGGGCGATTTCGCCGGGCAGGCTGGCAGCTTCACCGCGCGCCGCCGCGGCGAGCAGCGGCCTGGCGGACGGCTCTGTCGCAAGCACCAGCCAGCGGAGGAGCGCGCGGGCGCCGCCGCCGGCTCCTGCCCTGGAAGCGATGGCGTCAGCGGCGTCAGCGGCAGTCCGCTCCCTGGTGAAGGGCGCGGCGGCCCCCGGCATGTAGAGGAGGTCATGGGTCAGCGCCGCCAGCAGCAGGACCGCTGCGTCCTCCCGTGCAACCGGCTCTCCGGCCGCCGCCGAGATGGCGGCCAGCACCACGACGTTCACCGCGACTTCCGCATGGTGCCCGTCCGAGTGGTAGTCATGGCCGCGCCAGGCCGACACCGCGTCGGCCGCCAAGCCGCATGCGCGGGCCAGCGGGGACGATTCCGGCAGTCCGAGAAGCCCGGAGAGTCTGGTTGCCAGGGCGCGGAGCCGGACCGCCCCCGTGAACGAGGCATGCAGATCGGCGAGCCACACGCCCATCCGCGCCGCATCGGGCAGCGCGCCGCCATCCGGGATGGCGATGGATTGGCAGCCAATCCATGGGTCCGCCAAAATGGCATTCAAGGAAAACAACGGCGTGCTCCAAAAAGGCCCATGACCTGTAATCTAGAACCCGGCAGCACGTCTTGTCACTGATCCGTTTCAGCGGGCACGGCTTGGCTGGCCGTCCCCGACCCAAAGATTCATCCCGCTTTCAGGTATGGACCGCAAGGCCCGACACGCACGCTGGGGGCTGGCCGTCCCCGACACAAAGATTCATCCCGCTTTCAGGTATGGACCGCAAGGCCCCACACGGACGCTGGGGGCTGGCCTTCAGCGTCCGTGTGGGGCGCAGGCCGGCTCCGGCTCGCAGGACAATGCGGCCACCTCGGCGAGGAGCGGCACATCGGCGTGGTGCCTGGAGCGCAGCAGGCGGACGCCCGCCGTCACGGCGTCGCCGATGTCCTGCCTTGCCGACAGCGGCGCGAATTCGCAGGCCGGCGGTGTGACGCGCCCCAGGGGGTCTGATGCTTTCGCCACCAGGGGCGCCTCGCCGTCAGACGCGGAGACAACGAAGCCCCACCGGGCTCCTTTCTTCAGGACGTCAAGCCGGAGCGCCTGGGCACCCTTGAGCGGGAGGTATGCGCAGCCGTCAGTTCCGATGCGCCAGCACGTCGCGCCAGTCCCGAATGCAATGACGGCGGCCCTGTGCAGGTTGAACTGCTCGGCGCCTTCCCGTTCCGCCGCGCCGTCAGGTCCGGCCGCGGCCAGGGAATGGGCCCGCTGGAACGCGAGGGCGAATTTTTCCGCAGGCAGGCGTTTTTCCGATGCCGTCGCAAGCATGGTTCCGTTTGGATCCATGGCCGGGGTCATGTCAACGACCTGCGAATACTTCACCCCGCAAAGCGAGGCCAGCGCGGCGTCGACCTCTTCCCGGTAGACATGGAGCGCGTCGGCGCCAACATGATGGGTCATGCTTTCCTCCAGGAGTCCTTGCGAGCGGGCGCCGCGGCGCCCTGGAAGACTATCGGCTATCGCCTTGCAAGGGTCAAAGCTGGCGGACTGCGCCTCCGCCGCGGCGGGCTGGCGGAGCATGAAAAGAAAGCCAAATAAGTCCTTGCGTGAAATGCATTGTGGCGCTAATCGTCCACCCTGCGCCGCGGCGCTGGCGGCGCAGGGCAACCGCGCGCATTGCCTGTCCCTGGTGTGCGCATGTCAAGGCAAGGAACAATCATGGGCTGCGCCGTTTCGGTCCTGTCCGCGCGTCCCGCAGGGCAAGCCGGCCCACAGGCCGGAGGGAGGCCCGTCGGCGTGCCTGACGCGGAGGCCGCGGGGCCTTTTGCCGGGTGGGCCGCGATGGCGGCGGGCGGGGATGAGGGACTGTCCCGCGCGCTGCTGGGCGCCGTGCTCCGTTTCCGCCGGCTTTGCGGCAGCCGTCTGATCGATGCGCCCGCGCCCGGCTATGCGGCAATCGCGCGGGTCTACCGCGGTCTTGCGGCGCTGGCCGCGGACGGCACCGTGGCAACCGCGGACCTGTTCCACATCCGCCGTCTCGATGCTTTTCTTGCGGATCCGGGAGAGCGGTCCGCAGCGCTTTCGGAAGCCGCGTGGGACAACCGGGCCACGCTGTTCGCGTCCCGCCAGCCGCCACGCAGGACCCGCGATGTCCGCTCGCTGCTTGACTACGGCGGCCAGTCCCTCGGCCTGGCCATGCCGGACCTGATCAGGCACGCCGAGTTCATGATCAACCGCGACCTTCACGGCCATCCGCTCGCGGCGCGCGTCCTGGCGCCGGAGCCGGGCGGCTCCGGCGCGCACAGGCCGCTGCGCCAGGAAGCCAGGCTCGGGTTCGCGGCTGTCCTTGGCCCGCTCGCCGCCGACGAGGCAAGGTCCGTGCTCCAGGCGTTCCGCGCCCGTCTCGATCCGGCCAGGTTGCGGGCGCTGGGCGCTGCCGGCGCCAACAGCGTGGCCGCCTACAACTGGCTTGGCGGAAATGACGGCCTTGGGTCCGGATCTGAGCTTGGCAGGCGCCGGACCCAGGCGGTAACGGCATACCCGCTTGCATGGCCCGCCATCGCGGCCCCCTGCGGCAGCGTCGCCGAGGCGGTCGGCCAGGCGAAGCCGCTTGCCCCGGTCCTGGCTGCCAGCCTCGGCATCTCCGAGGCTGATCTCAGGCGCATGAACGGTCTGGGGATTGACGGCGCTGGTCTCGCAGCCGCTCCGGATCTTGGCGGAATGGCCAGCCTCGCGCGCAAGGTCTCGCGAATGCCTCCCGGGCGCCTGCCCGGAACGGACCGTGGATGGCGCGCCTTTTTCTTCTCGGCCGCACTGGCAGACGCGGTACAGGCGCTGCTTGGCGACGACTCGGGAGCCTGCGCTGCGCGCCTCCTGGCCTCTGCGGCCGGCGCGTGGGATTCTATGGACCCGGACATGATCGGCCAGGCGGCCGGCGGCGCCGCGGACATGGCGGCCGACTTCCATGCCAACGTGGCGGAACCTGCCGCGGCGCTGTCCGGCGTGCGCGGCTGGACGGCACGGAAGACCTTCGCCGCCGTCGCAGGGGGCCGATCGCTCGTGCAGATCGCGCAGGCATCAGCCTGGTGGCACAATTCGCAGGCGGGAATCCGGGCGCGCCTGGCCGGGGCGCATCCGCTGCCCAACGGCCAGGTGGACACGGCCTCATGGCCGCCCCTCCACGGGGGCGGACACTGGACCGCGGCCAACGGGCTCCTGCTGGTGCCGCTGGTGACCGAGGCCATGCTTGTGGACGAGCACCAGCGGATGGGCCACTGCGTCAACCGATATGCCCCCATGTGCCTCTTCAACGGGGCACACATCCTTTCCGTGCGCAGTCCCGGCGGCGTTTCGCTGGCCACGGCCGAATTCTCCCAGGCAGGTGTCCTTGCTGCCGCCGGAACACTGGCCGAGCCGCCGGATGCCCCCCTCATCCAGCTTCCGCCCTGCGTCTCCCAGTTCAAGGCCCGCCACAACGGGGTTCCGGATCCGGCGGCATGGGAGGCCCTGTGGGATTACGCCGGCGCCATCATGACCGGAACGCTGAAGGTCGACGGAAAGGCGCTGCAGGATGCCCTTGCCGACCGGCAGAAAACCGGACGTCATGGCCGCCGCGTGGCGACCTGCTACGATGCCTCCACAGCGGATGCAGTCAGAGGCTGAAAATCTTTCGGCGCGGCCGCGACAGACGCCGTTTTCGGGGTGTCAGCGCGGTTTCGTCCCGGTCGTGAAGGCGTTGTGGAGGGCGGGAGCCAGGCGCTCACCGACCGCAGGGCGCA
>Ga0302319_10017546_pt1 | contig 13101 bp, 12 predicted proteins | sample Bog_T0_2_FD_203319 | JGI IMG/M metagenome (GOLD analysis project Ga0302319, IMG submission 203319) | Peat permafrost microbial communities from Stordalen Mire near Abisko, Sweden - Bog_T0_2 | ecosystem: Environmental > Terrestrial > Soil > Wetlands > Peat | place: Sweden: Abisko, Stordalen Mire...
GTGCAACTCGTCATGATATTTCCAGCGTGGTTTCCCAAAATCCCGCCCCAGTGGCGGCTCGTCGCGGAATTGCATTTGAACATGGTCAATGTCATCGCCGGCGACGCGGTTGTAGATTTCTTCGCGCTCACGCCGGCAGCCGCGGACAGATTGGCGCCGATGCTGCCGCGATTTGCGGCCGGTCTGCCGGAGACGGCAAAGCTGGTGGTAAAGTAAGGGTTCTTTTTTTAAAAAGAAGTGCTTGCCTACCCTCGTTGCCCCAACAACGCCGCCGCCAGAGCCCGCCCCAAACAAGCGTGCAGCCGTATCGCCGCCGCCGGTCGGTCCGCCTTGGCCGTCCGCTCCAGATCGATATCCCCGCTTTCCGCCCAGTCGCGCATCAGCGCCGTGCGATGAAACAGCGCCACGCCGGGCAGGCCGCCGGCCGCCTGCAACGCTGCCGCATACGGCGCCAAATTCGCATTGGCTTCGAGAAACCGGCTATATTGCGGATCGATCAGCACGAGGTCGGCACCGGCTGCCGCCACGGTCGCCGCGCCATCGGCCAGTGTTTGATAAAAATCGCCCGGCGGCTGACCCTGCACGGCGTCGACGGTACCGGTCTGCCACAGCACCAGGCGGTACGATTTTTTCGGTAGCTCCTCGTCCAGCCGGTCCAGCATTTCGCTGGCGGTCAGGCCGCGGCGGCCGATCACAGTGACATTGACACGCAGGCCGCGCACCGCGGCCTCCAGCGCGTGGGCGGCTTGCCAGGGAAACCCGGTCTGGCTGGGTTGCAGCGGCGGCTTGGCGGCATTTTTGCCGGCGGCATCGGCCGCGCTGTTGCTCTCGGGCCCAAACACCGTGGCGGACCCAACAGCCAGGATATTCAACGTGCCACCCGGTTTCAGCGCGGCCGCGACGTGCGGCAGTGATGCCGCCTCCATCGCGGACTCATCGGCAGGCGGGCACACGGACGGCGCGGCGGCCAGGGCGCCTGCCGGCGACGCGGCCCACAGGCATAACGCCACGCCCACGCGCCAATCGCTCACAAGCCGGACTCCGCCTGCGCCGGTTTTGGCCGGCTGGCGCGTCCCTTGTTGCCATACCATGCCGCCACGGCGCCCACGGTCCAGAGCGCCACAGCGCCGGTGACGTTCACCCCGATCTGCACCCACACGCCGTCATTGGCCTCCGTGGCAAGCCGGCCCAGAAAGGCCAGGAATATTCCTGCACAGAATACAGGCAGTGAGTGCTGCCCGGCCAGCACAAAAGGCGCCGCCAGGCGCGCGCGTAGCCAGCGCGCATCAATAGGCACCAGCCGCGCGGTCAGCCAGGTCAGTGCCAGGATGGACAGCAGACGAAACGGGTGTAGCCCTTCCTTGTCCACCGACATCAGGGCCCGCACCACGCCATCGGGCAGCCGGCTGACAACGGCAGGGTGCACCCAGACCACCCACTGCATCACCAGGCCGAAAATCACGATGACCACGGAGGCGACATCGAGCAGCCGCGTGCGTTTCGGCCGCTCGCCCGGTGCGAACGACAGGATGGCGCCCATCATGAACAGCAATTGCCAGGTGAACGGATTGAAAAACCAGCCGCCGCCGGTCCAGCTCGACAAATTCAGGTCAAAGAACCGGGCGGCGACGTAGAGCGACAGCGACAGTCCGGCCAGCACTGGCGGCCAGCGCAGCAGCGGCAGCGCCACGGCGAACATCAGCAGCAGCACGACGTACAGCGGCAGGATGTTGAGGTAGGCCGGCTGAAAATGCAGCGTCAGCGCCTCCAGCAACGAGCGGTACGGTGCCGCCCCCATCGCATCGAGGTGGATTTCATCGATGTAGTCGCCGCGATCGAGTGCCGTGGCCGAATAGGCCACCTGGGCGGCGAACACCACGAACAGAAATATATGCGCGATGTAGAGCGTCCAGGCGCGGCGGATGACGTCGGCTGCGGCATACAGCCAGCCCTGCGCGCGCATCGTGCCACCATAGGCGATGCCGCCGGCATACCCGGCGAGCAGTACGAACACCTCGGTGGCGTCGCACAGGGCAAAATTGCGGATCGAAAACAGGCCCAGCCAATCAGCAGGAATGTGGTCGGTGAATATCCACCAAAGGGCCAGGCCCCGGAAGAAATCGATCCGCAGGTCGCGGTTGTCGCGGATCAAAGGCATGTCTGGATAGGTCCGTGCGGCTCCGCGCCAGTAAAGGGGGCCGGTTAGGCTCCCGGTCAAGCAGGCAGGCAATCTACTAAGGTGAGGAAAGGTTGCCGGTGTATGATGCAGCAAGCCCGGCGGCGATGCCGCCGGCGAGCGATCCGGCCAATGCGGCGGCGATGCATCTGACATCGGACGCGGCCTGGCTGTTGGGATGGCGCGTTAATAGCGGGGTTTGGTGGCGGATTGCGTCGCGCACCCGGTCGTCGCGCCGCACGATGCCGGCCAGTGGCGGCGTGGCGGCCAGAAACCGTGTGCAGGCGCGGGCGAGCGTGGTGTAGGTGCGCTGGCCGGAGGCGGCACTTGCCGCCTGATTGACCACAATTTCCGCGCGCCCCCCGTGCGCATCGGCAGCATGCAATTTGATAACCGCGTAGGCGTCGGTGAGCGACGTTGGCTCGTCCGTCGCCAGCACCAGCAGCAGGTCGGCGCGGCTGGCGATCAGGCGTGTGGCGGTGTCCAGCCCCGCGCCAAGATCGAGCACAACAGCGTCATAGGGCAGCGTGGCCAAGCCGCCGAGCAGCGACTGGACTCGCGCGACCGGCAGGCCCGCCAGGCTGCCGGACCCCGACCGCCCGGCGATCACGGCAAACCCCGCGCCTTCAACTGGCGCCGCCACCTCGGCGAGTGTCGCCCGGCCTGCCAGTACGGTGCCAAGGTCATGCGCCGGACTGAGCCCGAGCTGGATATCCACGTTCGCCAGGCCAAGATCGGCATCGAACAGCACCACGCGCCGGCCGAGCGCCGACAGCGCATGCGCCAGCGTGATGGCGAACCATGTCTTGCCGACACCGCCCTTGCCGGACGCAACGGCGGTCAAAAACGGGCGTGGGGCGCCGCTAGCGCTGAGATCTAACATGGTCGGCCTGATGGGTCTGGGGTGGGGTGCGCGACAGGCGGGCGGCCAGGAATTCGGGCGTTAGCCTGGTCAGCCCATCGCTGGCGCCGGGGCCGGTGCCAGCTTCGGTCAATGTCATGCGCCCCGCCGCCGCGGCGGCCACGATTCCGCCGAGCCGGCGTGCCAGATCGAGCCGGGTGGGCAGCAGCAGCCTAATGCCGCACGTGGCGAATGCGGCTGCCTGGTCCTCGGCCTCGTGCGAATCCTGCCCGGCCGGGAGCACCAGCACGGCGGTGGCCCCGGCCGTCACGGCGAGCGCTTCGATGCAATCCAGATCGGCCTGGTCGAACGGGTTCGCGCCGGTGGTGTCGATCAGCACCGGGGCCCCGGCCGAACGGTGCTGCAGCGCGCGTGTCAGCGTGGCCGGGTGGCTGGCGACCACCAGGTTGATGCCGAGCAGCCTCGTATAAGCCGCGAGCTCCTCGGCGGCGCCGGCCCGGCGGCCATCGGCGGTAATCACCAGCGGTCGCGCGCCCGCCAGAACCAGGCGCGTGGCCAAGCGCGCCGTGGTCAGTGTCTTGCCGGCGCCGGGCACGCCCGCGATCAGCAACGGTGAATCGCCGGCGCTGAGCGGCAGGGGGGCGAACTGCAATTCCGAACGCAGCGTATCCGGCAGCCGTCCCGCCGCCAGCCTTGCCGCCATCGCGGCCGGCACGCCATGCCACGCCAAAGCAGGGTTGGCGGCGGGCGTTGCCGGCGTTGCAAACATCGGCGGCATAGCCGCGTAGGGTGTCAGCAATTCTTCCGCCGACTCGGCCGACGCCGTCAGTTCCACGCCCTCGGCAGTGCTGCGGGTGGACAGAATGAAGGCGTCCGCGCCCATCTCCGCGCGAACAAGCGCCATGGCGTTCGCAAGCGTATTGGCGCGGTAGATCTTAATCCGCATGGCTATGCACTAGCGTGCGGGGGATTGAGAAGCGGTTACGGCTGGGGCCTTTACCCGGGCTCTGGTGGCGCAGGAGGGCGGTTCCATGCGACTGGGTGCCTTGGCTACGCTGTTGTTACCTTTGTTCTGGCAGCCAGCCGGCGCTACGCCGCGCCTTCGCGTGGATCCGGCGTGGCCTGAACCTCTGCCGCACGACTGGGTCCTGGGCCAGGTTTCCGGCGTGGCGGTGGATGCCGCGGACAATGTTTGGATCATCCACCGGCCCGGCACAGTGAAGGACCGGCGTCACGGCGCGCCCCCAGTCCTCGAATTCGATTCGGCCGGTCGCGTGTTGCGCGCCTGGGGTGGCGCCGGGCGCGGCTATGACTGGCCCGGCAATGAGCACGGAATCTACGTCGATCCGGCTGGCTTCGTCTGGGTCGGCGGTAATGGCCCGCGCGACGGCCAGGTGTTGAAATTTACGCAAGCCGGCAAATTCCTGCTGCAAATCGGTCATCCCGCCGCCGGCGCCAACAGCGCCGACACCACGCGCCTGGCCCGCCCGGCCGACATGGCCGTGGACGAAACGAGCCGCGAAATCTTTATCGCCGACGGCTATGCCAATCGCCGCATAATCGTTTTTGATTCGAACACCGGCGCTTTCAAACGACAATGGGGCGCCTACGGTGCCCGCCCCTTCGATACGCCCGCGCCACTAAATCCCCACACCGGCTTGCCCAGCCAGTTCGCCACCCCCGTGCATTGCGTGAAACGATCGCGCGACGGCCTGCTCTATGTCTGCGACCGCGAAAACGATCGCGTGCAAATCTTCCATGAGGACGGCAGCTACGTCACCGAATGGCGCATCGCGGCCGGCACAACCGGTCTCGGCAGCGTCTGGGACCTCGCGATATCGCGCCGGGGCGACCAAAGCGCACTCTATTGCGCCGACGGCCAAACCAACGAAGTGCGCCTGCTTCGGCGCGCCGACGGCGCCGTGGTGGACGCGTTCGGTCACGTCGGCAAGGCGAAAGGCGCATTTGAATGGGTGCACAGCATCGCCGTGGACAGCAAAGGTAACGTCTTTACCGGCGAAGTTCATCACGCGGACCGGGTGCAGAAATTCGTTCCGGTACCATGAAGAAAAAACCAAGCACGGAAGAATCTTCTTTTCTGAAGAACAAGAAGCAAAAAGACTTTTGTCCATGCGCCCGTTGGCGAGTCCGCGATAGCCGCGTAAAAGTTTTTGGTTCTTTTTTCAAAAAGAACCGCTTCCTTCCCGCTGCGCGCTAACAACCGATCGCCTGAATATGGCCGGCCGACGCATAAGGGATCAGTTCCCCGTCACGCGTCACAATAGCTTGGCGGTAGCTCCGCGCCGTGGCAGCGATGATGCAGTCCGCGGGGTCGCGTGGCGGCGCGCCGGGCAGGGTGGCTGAGGCCATCAGGATGTCGGCGGCATCGGCGCCAGCGCGACGCCTGGCTGATTCAGTAGCGCGCGGAACCGCACCTCGGGCGCCAGGCTCATCGCCAGGCGCGAGGCGCCCGCGCGCCGCCAGGGTGGCTATTTCCCAGGCCGTGATCGGCGAGACATGCACAAGTCCGCCGACCTGCGCGGCCGCGATCGCCTCCCGGCTTTCGGCCGTCATATGGTCGCCATTCATCAGCCAGATGGCAGCGCAGATATCCAGTAGCACCGCGCGCGGCGTGTTCAGGGCGCAGCTTCCCAAGGTTCGGCCGTGCCGGCGGTGAGGTCGGTTCCGGCCGGCACATGCACGCAGCCTTTCATGGCACCCCAAAGGTCGGGCGCCGTCTGAGCGGCGGCCTTTTCAGGGGCGAGGCCCCAGGACACTTCGGCATCGGCCATTCCGGCGACGTTCACGGATGATTGCTGCGTGGCGTTGGCCAGCAGGTTGCGAACCAACGCTTCAACCGACAGATTGGCGGCGGCGGCCAACTGCCGCAGACCGTCATGCACGCTGTCGGGTAGGTTGCGGATCGTGACCGCGCTCATCATCCTTCCTCCCTGTCACTGCAACAGCGATATCATGCTATCACCCCACTAATAACCCAAATAACACAACTATAAGTTGTCATACAAGCTCCGTCGCTCTGCGCTCAGGTGTCATAATTGCCCGTATTGCCTCGCATTCATATCATCGGCGCCGGCCTGGCCGGCCTGGCCGCCGCGCTCGATCTCGCCGATAGCGGCCATGCTATCAGCCTTTACGAAGCCGGCCCCGCCGCCGGCGGCCGCTGCCGCTCCTATTTCGATCGCGAGCTCGGCTGCCGCATCGATAACGGCAACCACCTGCTGCTCAGCGGCAACCACGCCGCCATGGCCTACCTCAAACGCCTCGGCACGCTGGACACGCTCACCGGCCCTGCCGCCCCGGCCTTCCCGTTCATCGACGTCCGCAACGGCCAGCGCTGGACCGTCCGTCCCAACCAGGGTCGCATCCCATTCTGGCTGCTCAGCAAAAGCCGTCGCGTCCCCAGCACCGGCCCGATGGATTACCTGCCGCTGCTGAAACTCGGCGACGCCCGCCCCTCCGATACCGTCACCATGGTCCTTCCCGATGGCGCGCTTTACCGCCGCCTGCTCGAACCGCTGGCCATCGCCGCCCTGAACACGCCGCCAATGCGCGCCAGCGCCCGCCTGCTCGGCGCCGTCGTCAAGGAAACCCTGGCCGCCGGCGGCGCCGCCTGCCGCCCGATCTTCCCGCGCGAAGGCCTTTCCGAAAGCTTCATCGACCCCGCGCTCGCAGCCTTGCGCCAGGCCGGCGCTGAAATCCTGCTGAGCCACCGCATCGCCGGCCTCACCACCGACGGCGCCCGAATCCGCGCCCTGACCGGCCCCGAAGGCCCCCGCCTGCTCGGCCCGGCCGACCGCGTCATCATCGCCGCGCCAGCCCCCGTCGCCGCCACCCTGCTGCCCGGCCTGGAGGTGCCCACCGAGCACCAGGCCATCGTCAACCTGCACTACAAAATCCAGGCCCAGCCTGGCGAAGCCGGCCTCTGGGGCCTGATCGGCGGCACCGCGGAATGGGTGTTCGTCAAGCCCGGCATCGTCTCCGTCACCATCAGCGCCGCCAACCGCCTGGTGGACCGCGCGGCCGAGGATCTGGCCATCACAATCTGGCCGGAAGTCCGCCAAACCTTGAATCTACCCGAGCCAATGCCCCAGTGGCGCGTTGTGAAGGAAAAACGCGCCACCTTCGCCGCCACGCCGGCCCAACAATTGCGTCGCCCGCACGCCACAACCGAGTTCGAGAATTGCGTCCTGGCCGGCGACTGGACCGACACCGGATTGCCCGCCACCATCGAAGGTGCAATCAGGTCCGGATTGACCGCCGCACGGGCGCTGCGAGTCGAGGCTACTTAGCCATTCAAACGACCCGCAGTGCCGCTAACCTCAGTCAGCGAGCCACCGCCCGACCATGACCACCGACACACTAGCGCCCCCAAGCACCCTGGAGGACGCGATCGACCGCGCCGCCGGCGCGTTGCGCGGCCGCCAGAACCAGGATGGCCATTGGCGCTTCGAGCTCGAAGCCGACGCCACCATCCCAGCCGAATACATCCTGCTGGAACACTATCTGGACCGCATCGACCCCGCGCTGCAGGGCCGCATCGCGATCTACCTGCGCGAAATCCAGGGCGAACACGGCGGGTGGCCGCTCTTCCACGGCGGCGCCTTCGACCTGTCGGCGTCCGTCAAAGCCTATTTCGCGCTGAAAGCGGTGGGCGACAGCCCAGACGCGCCGCACATGGCCCGCGCCCGCGCCGCCATCCTTACCGCGGGGGGCGCCGAACGCACCAACGTCTTTACCCGCATACAGCTCGCCTTGTTCGGCGAACTCCCATGGCGCGCCGTGCCCAGCATGCCGGTGGAAATCACCCTGCTGCCGCAATGGTTTTTCTTCCACCTGTCAAAGATCAGCTATTGGAGCCGCACGGTCATCGTGCCGCTGCTCGTGCTGATCGCCAAACGCCCCCGCGCGCGCAATCCGCACAACATCCACATCCCGGAACTGTTCACCCGCGATCCTGAAACGATCCGCGACTTCATCCGCGGCCCCTACCGCAGTGTCTGGGGCCACGCCTTCAAAGGCCTCGATATCGCGCTGAAGCACACCGAACGCTTTTTCCCCTCCGCCTCCCGCCAGGCGGCGATCGACCGCGCGGTGGATTTCGTCACCGAACGCCTAAACGGCGAGGACGGTCTCGGCGCCATTTATCCCGCCATGGCCAACAGCGTCATGATGTACGACGCGCTGGGCTACGCGCCCGCGGCGCCCGAACCCGCCATCGCCTGGCTCTCGGTGCGCAAGCTCCTCGTCGATGACGGCACCAAAGCCTATTGCCAGCCCTGCGTCTCGCCAATCTGGGATACCGGCCTGGCCGGCCACGCCATGGCCGAAGCCGCCTACGGCACCACGCTGCCCGCCGAACCCGTGCAAGCCGCCAGCGCCTGGCTGGCCGAACGCCAGATCCTCGACCTGAAAGGCGACTGGGCTGTCCGCCGCCCCGATGTCGAGCCCGGCGGCTGGGCGTTCCAGTACAACAACGCCCACTACCCCGACGTGGACGACACCGCCGTCATCGGCATGTTGCTGCACCGCAACGGCGACCCCGCCCACGCGCACGCCATCGAGCGCGCCCGCGGCTGGATCATCGGCATGCAAAGCAGCGACGGCGGCTGGGGCGCGTTCGAACCGGAAAACACCCAGTTCTACCTGAACCACATCCCCTTCGCCGACCACGGCGCGCTGCTCGATCCACCCACCGCCGACGTCACCGCGCGCTGCGTATCCTTCCTGGCGCAAATCGGCATGCATTCCACCGACCCGGTCATGCAAAAAGCCCTGGCCTATCTGAAGCGCGACCAGGAAAAAGACGGTTCCTGGTTCGGCCGCTGGGGCACCAATTACATTTACGGCACCTGGTCCGTGCTCTGCGCCCTGAACGCCGCCGGAATCCCCGCGGAAGATCCCGCCGTCACCCGCGCCTGCGACTGGCTCGTCTCCGTCCAGCGCGCCGACGGCGGCTGGGGCGAGGACGAGGAAACCTACGCCCACGCCACCCCCGGCACCTTCACCGAAAGCACGCCCTCGCAAACCGCCTGGGCCCTGCTGGCGCTGATGGCCGGCGGCCGCTCCGATCACCCCGCCGTCGCAAGCGGTATCGCGTGGCTGCAAACCGCGCAGAAGCCGGACGGAGAGTGGGACGAACTACCCTACACCGCCGTAGGCTTCCCGCGTGTGTTTTACCTGCGCTATCACGGCTACAAACAATTCTTTCCGCTGCTGGCGATGGCGCGGTTCCGCAATTTAAAGCGCTCCAACGACAAGACAGTTGGATTCGGAATCTAAGCAAAGGAAAGCAGTTCTTTTTTGAAAAAAAGAACCAAAAAACTTTTGCTCACGCTGTCGCCGACTCCCCGGCGAGTCCGCGACAGCGCTCGCAAAAGTTTTTGCTTCTTTTTTCAAAAAGAAGCGCTTTCTTCCAACCCATGATAGGCATCGTCACCGGCCTGACCGCCGAAGCCCGCATCGGTATGAAACTGGGCCGCGCGGTCGCCGGCGGCGGCACCACGCTGGGTGCCACCCAGGCCGCCACCGAATTGATCGCGCAAGGCGCTACCGCCCTGATCAGCTTCGGCCTGGCTGGCGGCCTGAACCCGGGCCTGCCGCCCGGCACGCTGATCATCCCGCCCGAAATCGTAACTGAGGAAGCCGTCTACACAACGGACCCCGAACTGACGCGCCTGCTCGGCGGCCCCGCCTATACGCTCTCCGCCGTCCCCGAAATCGTCGTGGCCACCGAGGAAAAACACCGCCTGTTCTACGCCACCCGAACCGACGCGGTGGATATGGAAAGCGGCGCCATGGCCGAAGTGGCCGCCTTGCACAGCATTCCGTTCGCGGCCTTGCGCGCGATCTGCGACCCCGCCACTACCACGCTGCCCCCAGCCGCGCTGATCGCCCTGAACGCCGCTGGCGCCATCGACCCGCGGCAGATGGCCCGCTCGATCCTGCATGACCCGGTGCAGATTATCGCGCTGATCAAATTGGCGAGGCATGCCGCGCAGGCCCGGGCTGCGCTGATAAGGCATGTTGATTTGGTTGGGAATTTGGAAGCCTAGGAGACAGTTTGTGCTGCGGCAAAGTTTGGCTGCATCGCAGCAAATAGCCTTGGACAACGCGTGGCCGGCTGCATAAAATTGCTCCCATGTCCGCTTCTGTTCGTATTCAGTTGGCAACACTCATCGTCATCTGGAATGGGTGCGCCGCGGCTTCCGGTGCAAATCCAGGCGTTGCAGTGTCGATCGGGGGCATTGTTGCAGGACAAAAAAGCCTTGCACGGAATTGTCCCTGGCCAAATGGTGGTCATTTCGCCGCAACCAACGAAGCGCTAAAGCAGCCGCGCTACGATCGTGTAATGGGTGAAACCGGGCCTGCGGTAAGTGGCTGCGCGGTCATAAAATTCACGCTTACTAAATCCGGGGTGGTTGACCAGGCCGGCATCGTTACGGAGCATCCGGCGGGAGTGGGCATCCACGCCCTCAATATTCTACGGGCGACGTATTTTAACCCGGGACCACTTGGCGCGACATACATGATCCGCCTCGGTCTGGAGCGTCCCGAGAACGGCACGTGGTCGGTGTTTCCGAATTTGCGCTAAAGCAAACGGAAAAAAGTTTTTGCTTCTTTTTTCAAAAAGAAGCGCTTCCTTTTCTTACTTCGCCACGTAACCAGCCAACCGTTCCATCCAGCCGCTAAACCGGTCTCGCATCTCAAACCGGCCCTCATCAAATGCGGAGCGTTCCGCGTCCGATGCGTTTTGCGGATGCGCCCGTAGTGTCAGCCCCGTGCCGGCGCCGGCTTTGTCCAGGCTGATGGTGGTCAGCACCTCGATCGGCCAATCTGCCGATGCCGGGTTGCGCCGCAGGTTGCCGCGGGAGTCGCAGAACGAGGCGACATAAACGATCTGGCTAGGCGCCCACATTTCACGGTACACGTGTTTAATCCAAACCTCGCCCGCGTCAGCGCCGTTGGTGCCGAACAGCAACATACCGCCCGGCCGGAAATCGATCAGGCAGTTCAGCGTTTGGGTGCCGGGCGCGGCCCACCATTGCGGCAGGCGCCCGGCTTCGCTGAGCGCGGCCCAGACCTTTTCGCGCGGGGCATCGATGCCACGGCTAATATGGAACGGCGCCGCGCGTGGATCGTCTCTGCCGCCGGCTGCCATCGTGCGTCCAATCGTAAAAAATCAGGCTAAAAGCTCAGAGTAGGTCGTAAGCCGCACATCGGCCGGCAGTTTGGCTTGCAACAAAGCCGCAAACTCGTCCTGGTGACGGTATCCCGGCATGTGCCGCCGGATGATAGCATCCTGCTCCACCGCCGGGTGGAAATACAGTTCGGTCAGCCCCGGCGGCAGGCTGTCCACCAGACGTTGCACCAAAGCCGGCGTCATCTGGCCGCTATCGTGCAGCCCGAGAACGGAATCATTCGTCAGCATGCCCGCACGCCTTGCCTGCGCGCGCAGCAGCTTCGTCCAGAGCTTCAAGGCACGGTCGCCCAGGCCACGCGGCGGCGCTGCGTCCGTGGGCACACGGACGGCGCGCAGACCGAACTCGCGCCCGATGCGTAGCATTAGGTGGCCCACGACGGGATGCAGATGCATATGCTTGTGCGCATTGGCGTGGTCCAGCGCCAGCCCGGTGGCGGCGAAGGCTTCGAACTGGGCGCGGATTTCGGCTTTCAGTTGGCGGCGCACACCGGGCCGGAACGCGTAGTCGATGCCCATACGCAGTTGGTCGGACGGAAATTCGCCATCGGCGCCGACCAGGTCCGGTATGGTCCTTGCTGGCAGAACGGCCGGCCCCTCGATGACCACCAGGTGCAGCCCCACGCGCAGCTTGTCGCCGAGCGCGAGCGCGCGTGCCACGGCATCGGCCGCGGCCGGGGCCCCCACCATCAGGCTCGCGCTCGTCAGGATACCATCGCGCGCCGCCCGCTCGACGGCCGCGTTAATGGCGGGCGAAAGGCCGAAGTCGTCAGCTACGGTGATCAGTGTGCGGCCGGCGTGCATGGCGTCCGGAGGCTACACAAAAAACCGGCCGGTGGAACACCACCGGCCGGGGATCGCCAAAGCAAAAGTCTTTTTGCTTCTTATTCTGCAGGACTAGAAGAGTCTTCCCTCGCTTGCCTTACTTCCCACCATACCCATTAGGAACGCCGATGCCGGTGCAGAAATCCCACCCCTTCTTGGCCTTGGCACCACCATTATTCCCACACGTGCCCAGCTTGATGTCAGTCCAGTTCGCCGTGCTGGTATAGCCATTATACACCTTGGTAAGTTCCGCCTCGGTGGAGGCGGCGAAGCTGCCGGCGCTGTTCAGGATCGCCGCCAGCGCCGGCGACGCGACTGACGTGCCGCCCACCGCGATCCAATCGACTACGCCGCCATTATATTTCGTGGTGTCGTACACCGCCACGCCCGAGGCCGGATTGGCATCGAACGAAAAGTCGGGCACGCCACGATATTTGCCGAGGATCTTCGCTATTTTCTTGATAGCGGATTGGTAGTTCGGAATCGACACATCCGCGCTCGAGCCGCCGCCGCCGTCGATCCAGGTGGTTTGGCCGGCGTATTGGCCGGACTTACGGGTAATCGTTGTGCCACCTGCACCAATGACATTCTGCAGCACCGACGGGAAAATCGTGCCGGCAGAATCGCCCGTGGAAGCCACGAACACGACGTTCGACCCGCCATCGAAATAGCTTTCGTAGGAAGTCTCGCCGCTGAATTCGCCCTCGCCCCAGGACATCGATACTTCGCCGCCGCCGGCGGAAGCCGCGAGTTTGGTGGCCGCGGTAACGGCCGTGAACAGATCGGCATTGCTGCTGGAAGCCGCTTCCATCAGGATAACCTTGGCGCCGGGCGCCATGGCGTGCGCCATTTCGATATCCAGCGATTCTTCAAGTTCCCAGCCGCCGGTGGAATCCTGGGCCGGTTTCGTCCCGGTGGCGTATGCCACCTCGAAATTGCTGGTGGTAACAGCCGGCAGGCCGAATTGCTTGCTATACACGGTCAGATCGTTGGTGGCGGTGGGATCGTCATACGCGTCGA
>Ga0302319_10017547_pt1 | contig 13101 bp, 13 predicted proteins | sample Bog_T0_2_FD_203319 | JGI IMG/M metagenome (GOLD analysis project Ga0302319, IMG submission 203319) | Peat permafrost microbial communities from Stordalen Mire near Abisko, Sweden - Bog_T0_2 | ecosystem: Environmental > Terrestrial > Soil > Wetlands > Peat | place: Sweden: Abisko, Stordalen Mire...
GATGGCGAATTTTGCCATGCTCCTCGCGGTGGAACTCGTTTCGCTCGTCGTCTTCGGCATCTTCTACGATGTGAGCTGGCTTTCTCAAGCGGCCTGGCTCGCCGTTGTGTTTGCGCTCGCCACCTGGGGCGTTTCCATATTAGGCGCGGTGTTTGGCGCCTTCACCGTCAATTTGCGTTTGCGCGAGCTTATGTTGCCGGTGATCATTTATCCACTCATGATTCCGCTGCTGATCGCGGCCATTGAACTCACAAATACAGTCTTGAGCCATCAGCCGGTCAGCGGGCAGATGCAATGGGTGCGGGTATTGGTAGCGTCGGATATCGGCTTTACCACGTTGGCCTGGGTGCTGGCGGATACAATTCTGGTGAACTAGTTCACAATGTAGATTAGGAATTTCTTATGCGCGAAAAACTCATCATCGCTTTGGCGGCAGCGGCCGCCATCCTGCTGGCTTATGACCTTTACCAAATCTTTCTCGTCATTCCGGACGATGTGGCGCAAGGCTATATGTACCGGATCATCTATTTTCATGTGCCCGCCGCTTGGATCGGCATGATTGGTTTCTTTGCCGCGATGACGTTGAGTGTCTTGTATCTGGCCGGCGGCAATTTCAAGTATGATTCTTTGGCTGCGTCGATTGTTGAGGTTTCGTTGGTGTTTTCGACGGTGAATCTGGTCACCGGCAGCATTTGGGGACGCGTGCAATGGGGGATCTGGTGGACCTGGGATTACCGTCTCACGTCTCAGCTCGTTTGCGTGCTGACGTTTGCCGGCTACCTGATGATGCGCCGCGCCATTGACGAGCCGACGCTGCGCGCGCGCCTTTCCGCCGCCCTCACTATTTTCGGCAGTTTCAACGTGGTCATTGTTTGGAAGTCGATTGAATGGTACCGGAACCAGCATCCCGGTCCGGTGATTAGTTTTCGGACCGGCGGCGGGAAAATGGACCCCGGCATGGAACACATGCTATTTCTGAATTTCTTCGCTCTCCTGGTGGTGGCCGCCGCTTTGACCTTGGTGCGCACCCGCCAGGAATCCACCGCGCGCGAGATCGATTCTCTGCGCCGCGCCGCGCACGTTTGAAAGGACTCTTTTTATGGAAGCACGCAATTTTACATTTATGTTTTACGGCTTCTTGGCCGCGTGGTTGATTGTTCTGCTGTATGTGGTGAGCCTAGCTCGCCGCGGCGCGCGCTTGCGTAAGGAACTGGAAGATGTGAAGCAGTTGGTCGCCAGCGGGCAGAAATCTTAACTATAAGTGTGTGAGTGGTCGAAACGGCTAGTCCAAATTTAGACCTGCACCTTATGCGTGAAATACAATCTTCCGATGCCGAGGCCCATCTTCCGCACTACCTCGATCAGGTAGAGCGGGGCGAAACCCTAGTCATCACCCGGAACGGCAAGCCCATTGCTCGGTTGATGCCGGTTCCCGTAATTGGACGCGAGCATGTCCGCCGTGCGCTAGATGAAATCGCGGCATTGCGCCAAAACAGCGGGTAAGATGACGGTTGACGAAATTCTTGCGGCGCGCCACCAGGACCATAAATACTGATGTTCGTTATCTATGCCTCGGTGGTCTCGAACTGGTGTCTTCCGGAGGAATCCCACCCTTACGCCGTCGCAGCCAAAGCTCGGCTTGCCGAGGAAGATGCGGTCACTTCGGCAATTTTCTGGTTTGAGTTGCGAAATGTTCTTCTTGTAGCTGAGCGCCGCGGGCGGATAACGGAGGCCCAAACGACTGCGCTCCTATCGTCCATCGGCGCCCTGCCGATTAACGAAGACCACGACCAGGATGAACGAGTGCTCTTTAGTCTCGCTCGAACTTACCGGCTTTCCATTTACGATGCAGCTTATTTGGAGTTGGCGAAACGCGAAGGCTTCGCCCTCGCGAGCCTCGACAAAGCACTGCTCGTTGCCGCCAAAGCCGAAAAGGTCTCACTTGTGGGCGAACCGGAAGCGAATATTTCCACCTAGCGCGTGCAACTCAATACGATTCTAGCGCCCGAAACTAGCCGACCGTCGACTCGGTCCCGGCGGAGGCGGCGGAGGCGGCTCTTCCACTACCACCTTTTTCGGCCGCGCATCCAAACGTTCCGCCACCAGTTTCTGATACAGCTTCGCGAACTTCGGCGTACCCGGTTCCGCGCCCACTACTTCCTGCTCCGTCACTTCCTGCGCCATTGGCAGATACTTCTGCAGGTAATTCTTCACTCGATCAATCACAATCCGTTGACTGGATCGCATGAGTAAGAACGCCAGAATCTCGCCGGGAACTTTGGAGAGAATCGCATACAAAGCCGAGGGCCGCTGCAGTTTGGCGGCGGTCAGTTCCTTCTCCACCTTTTTGGCGCGCGCTTCCAGTTTGCCGGCTGCATCCAACTCCGTTCGCGGAATGCCCAGCGCTTTGATGATCTGCGTGCGCTCTTTCGCATTCAGCTTTTCCAGCAGCAGAAACAAAAACAACGCGTAAGAGTGCGACGAAACTTCCACATCCTGTGGCAGCGAAAGCCGCGCCTTCTGCCATTTCTGAAAGCCCGTCAGGTTCAGCTTCGCGCCTGCCAGCGCGGGCGAAAAAAGATGCAAAAGCTTTTCATCTTCGAGCGCCTTTAATATGTCGCCGGCCAGCGGATCAAGCGCCATCTGCCGCAATTCCTGCTCCATGGCCGCGCCGCCGATCAGCGATTCCAGCTTCGCTTCGCGCACGTTCTGGTATTGCAGCAGCGTGCGTTCATCAATGGCAAAACTGAAGCGCGTCTTCAGCCGGATCATGCGGAGCATGCGCGACGGATCGTCATACAAAGCGTAGTTGTGAATGGCGCGCAGTTCTTTGCGCGCCAGATCACCCAAACCGTTCGCCGGATCGAGCAGCAAGCCGCGTGACGCCTTGCCCAGCGAAAGCGCGATCGCGTTCACCGTGAAATCGCGGCCCCGCAAGTCTTCGTGAATGGTCGCGGGCTGCACCTGCGGCTTCGCACCGGGCTTGCCGAATTTCTCCACGCGCGCCATGGAAATGCTGGCGGACACATGACCCGGAAAAACCAACTCCACCGATTTGCGCAACTCGTCCACCGCCGTCACTTCGGCCTTTGCCTTGTGCGCCACCGCTTTCGCAAATTTAATGGAGCCGCCTTCCACCGTAAAATCCAGATCGCGAATGGGGAAACCGCCCATCATGTCGCGCATGGCGCCGCCGGTGAGAAACAAATTCAAATTCGCCTGCTCGGCCGCGTCGCGAACCTCGGCCAATACTTTGCTCTGTTCACCATTCAGGTGACTGTCCAGCATGAACATGTAGTCGCTCATTGCTTCTTATTCCCCTCTACGGCTTCGTCTCCGTTTAGCGTGAGCCTCCCGCTGTTTTGCGCGCCCGTGACGCCGGCGCTTTTGCTCTCGGATGGTGCTGATCTACCGTTTGCCGCAAACGTGAGCGCATCACATGCGTATAGATTTGCGTGGTGCCGATATCGGCGTGCCCCAGCATGGTCTGAACGCTCCGCAAGTCCGCGCCACCTTCCAACAGATGCGTGGCAAACGTATGGCGCAATACGTGCGGACTTAAGGAACGATAAATTCCGGCCTGTTTGCCGTGGCCCCGCAACAGTTTCCAAAAACCTTGCCGGGTCATCAACGTGCCGCGCGCCGTCACAAACAAATACGGACTCACGCGCCCGCCCAGCAACTGCCCACGCTGCTGTGTTTTATATTCTTCAACCGCCGCCAACGCCGCTTTCCCCACCGGAACTAATCGCTGCTTGCCGCCCTTGCCCATCACTCGTACTATGCCCTGATACTCGTCCAGATCGGCCACTCGCAGTTTTATCAGTTCGCTCACGCGCAACCCGGTGGCGTAAAGCAGATCCAACATGGCGCGGTCGCGCAAGCCGGTGGGCGTTCCCTCATCCGGCGCATCAATCAATTGCTCCACGCGCTCATGATCCAGATACTTGGGCAGCGCCGCGCCAATCTTTGGTGCAACCAAAAGTTCGGCTGGATTATTTGCGATCACGCCTTCTTCGAGCAAAAAACCAAACAGCCCGCGCAGCGTAGTCACCTGCCGCGCAATGGAGCGATTTGACAACTTGCGCCGTCGTAATTCATCCAAATATCCCCGTAAATCGTCCAGCGATAGGGCGGTCAGACTGCGCTTTTTAGACGGCTGGGCGAGCCACAGTCCTAGTCCTGCAAGGTCTCGCCGGTAAGCCTCTAAAGTATTGACAGACAGACCCTTTTCGGCCCGGCAAAAATGCAGAAAGGAGCGCACTTTCAACTCGAAGGTGTCTACTGCCGCCATTCTGTCAATGATACAATATCTTCGAAATTGTTTGAAACAAAGTAAACACTTTCTCTTGCTTTTGTGTCCTCCAGCACCGCTAAACGCTTGATTTTGTATCGTTTTGACCGCCAACCGGTGGAAGCGCTGGTGCATGCCGACGCCTATCTTCTGGACGTCGGGATTGAGCTGATGTTTCTGGATGGAAACGTGCAAGTTATTGATTATAATAGTATTAAAGCCCTATGCTTCGCGGCGGAGGGAGCTCCGGCCGACCTGTTTACCGCGCCGGCCGCTTTTGAGCGCCGGCCGAAAACGCCCGGCCTTTGGGCCAGTTTTCGCCTGCGCGACGACGATCTGCTGGAAGGCGTTCTGCCGCACAACATAATGGAGTGGCCCGCCCAAGGATATTTTCTTACCCCGCCACGCGCCAATACCTACCGGCAACGGGTATTTCTGCCCCGTCAAGCCGTCCGCGAGACCGCTCTCCTAGGCTTAGTAGGCAAGGCTAATGCGTTAGCAGGCAAAACGTCCAAGAAACTTGAAGTTGCTGCCGCGCGCCAGCTTTCTATGTTTGACTGAAGCGGTCTCGCTAGCTCATCGACCCGGCTCGCGCCGAACTGCCGCTGTCGCCCAGCTTCTGGCTCCAAACGCGGTTCCAATCGTCGGGTGAACCGTTCTGCGGTTGCCACAGGGCCACAAGTTCGCTTACTTCGAACTTGGTTTCCCGCAGCGGTTGTCGCCAAGCTTTCTTTGCCGCCGTGCGTACTTTCGCCAAGTCTTTCTTGGGAATAGGACCGCTGATAGTCAAATGCGGCAGGAAATCGAAGTTCTCTTCATACGTGAGCAGTCCGGTATTCAGAGCGTCGTGCAAATCATGCAGTGCGCCATTGCCGCCGGCAATATCCAGATACAGAATGTTCGTCTCGGGAAACGACTTCACCTCTGACAATTCCACCAGAAAAGGTTTGAACCGGCCCAGTACAATTTGTGCTTCGCGCGAGGCGCTGTTGACGTCAGCCTTCAGCGGCCGTGGTGGCAAAACCGTGATATGAGCCTGTGGCTTCTCTTCGCCCGGTAAAGCTTGTCTCAACGCGTGCAGAAAAGATCCCAATGGTTCTGGAATATAAGTCACCAGCGCGAAAGAACCCCACTCTGGTAACTCAGAGAGCTTGGTAGTCATCGGCTCAGAGATCGGTAATTGTTCTAGCCGGCTTGCGAATCCAAGGTAACCGCCGCTGAGACGGCCGGTCCTTCAAATTTGCCCTTCGGTTCAGGTTTCGGCTCTGCGATCCACCATTTGGCTGGTTCAAAGCCGATATATTTGAAAATTTGCAATTCTCCTTGTGTTCCGTCTTCCTTGACCGTTTCCAACACATCGCCCGGGCACAGGGCTTTTTCGCCCGCTTTCAGGCTAATCCACAAAGCGTAGGGCGTTGCGGCCTCTACCTCGCCATCCACCTCGTAATCCTTTGGTTTAACAACCGCCGCTCCGCCGGTGTGCGCTTGCCAGCGGAACTGTTCTTTCATTGAGTCTCGAATGCGATGGATTCGATAGCACGCCATTAAGGTTTCAGTCTATCGCGCCCGCTGCCTAAAGAAAATAGCTGATTTGCAAAAAATCATATATTCTTGAACTTGTTTTTTGCCGGGAGCGCGCCTGAAGCGGCTCAGCGCTCTGCTCGTTCTGTCACAATGTTGGTGTCGGAGATCGATTAGCCCCCAAACCTCGCGCGATGAAAAAATTTTGGCCGTTAGTGGCCTTTCTTACGATTCTGTTGCTTTGGTGGGGGTTCAGCCGGGGCGATTCTCCGGTCACGCTGCATTTTAGCGCCGCTCATCGCGCTGCGATTGTCAGTACGGTCACTACAAACGGCAAGGTCGAGCCGGTGGAATGGGCGGCTGCTCGCGCCGAGAGCGCCGGCATCGTACGCTCTGTAGCTGTGCAGCGCGGCCAACAAGTGAGCGCGGGTCAGGAACTCGTTGTCCTCGACGCTACCTCCGCACGCTCTGAACTGGAAGCCGCTCTAGCCAAAGAACACGAAGCCCGCGCCGAAACCGCCACTCTGAGCGAAGGCGGGAAAGCTCAGACGCTCGCAGACCTTAACGATTCCATTGCCACCGCCCAAGCCGCCGTGACGGTAGCTCAGCGTAATTACGAAGCCACCCAACGTCTCGCCGAAAAACAAGCCGCTACCAAAGTGCAGTTGCAGGACGCTAAAGACGCTGTGGACCGTGCTGCGCTTCACCTGACCGCGCTCAAGGATCAAAAGGAAACGTTGGTAACCGCCACCGACCGTTCCGTGGCCGCCGCAAAGTTGCGCGACGCCGAATCCGCCGTAGTGCTGGCCCGTCACAATTTAAAGGTGGCGACCATTGCCGCCCCTATCTCCGGCACGCTCTATCAGTTCGATCTAAAGATAGGCTCCTATCTTCAACCCGGCGACTTAGCCGGCTTAGTAGGCAAGCTGGATCAGGTCAAAGTGATTGTCTATGTCGACGAACCCGACCTGGGCCGTATCGCCTTAAACATGCCTGTCAATATTACCTGGGATGCGCGGCCTGGACAGAAGTGGCAGGGTCGCGTAAACAAGTTGCCGTCTGAAGTGATCGCCCTCGGCACTCGCACAGTGGGTGAAGTGACGACCGTGGTCGATAACCCGGAACACGACCTGCTGCCCGGCGTCTCCGTGAACGCCTCGATCATTTCCAAAGTAGTGAACGACGCAGTGAGTATTCCGCGCTCTGCTTTGCGTACATTGAGCGGTGCGACAGGAGTTTACAAACTAGCTGATAAATCGATTGCCTGGGTACCTGTTGTGGCCGGCATCAGCGATGTGAACAACGTCCAAATCGTATCGGGTGTCGAGCCGGGCGACGAAGTGGCAGATCGCATTGTTGAACCGGCCGACGCTGAAATTCGCCCCGGCATCCGCGTCAAAGCCTTACTGAACTAACCTCCCCCAAAAGGGGCCAGACGCATTTATCTCCGCGAGCGTGGGGCCAGCCGCACTTTCGCCGGCATCGCTTCGAGTCCAGCCACGTGCGTGTCGAGCAAGCGTTTCGCCATCAGTCGTCGCCGGCGAGCCAAGCGTCCACGTCGTCCTGAGGTCGCGCCCAATTTGGATCCGCCGAATCAGTCAGGGACGCCACAACGCTCCTGCCGGGAAGCAGGTAGGCTTCGGCTGCCATTGCATTCCCTCAATTCCGGTTTACGTTAGACTGCAAGTTGTGAAGCGCAACCTCCTTTCCCGGCGGCTCATTTTGGGCCTACTCGGTGGAACTCCTCTAATCAAATCGTTTGGGCAGGGTGTTTCTTCGCGCGCTGTGAAACCGCAACCGCGCGGCAAACCCACCGGTATTCCCTTCAACGCCTGCTTCACCGATGTTGCCGACAAAGCTGGCCTGACGGCTCCGCTCATCTACGGCCCGGAAGATCATCGCACTTACATCCTCGAAACCGTCGGCTGCGGCTGCGCTTTCATTGATTACGATAACGACGGCTGGCTCGATATCTTCACTCTTTCGGGCACGCGTCTGGAAGGCGATCCGTCCGGCGCAACAAACCGGCTCTATAAGAACAATCGCGATGGCACATTTACCGACGTGACGGCCAAAGCAGGTCTTACGAAAGTCGGCTGGGCCTCGGCTGTAACCGTCGGCGATTTCAACAACGACGGTTTTGAAGATCTTTTCGTCACCTATTGGGGCCAAAACATTCTCTACCGTAATAACGGCGATGGCACGTTCACCGATGTCACCGAAAAGGCCGGCTTGCTGCACAACGGCAAGCGCTGGGGATCGGGCTGTGCGTTCGTCGACTATGACCGCGACGGACATCTGGATCTGGTCGTCGCCAACTATCTCGAACTCGATCTCGTCCATATCCCCAAGCCTGGCGAAAGCGGCTTCTGCAACTGGAAAGGCGTTCCTGTGAACTGCGGTCCGCGTGGTTTACCGCCAGGCAACGCCATGCTGTATCACAACAACGGCAACGGCACTTTCACCGACGTAACCGAGAAATCTGGTTTCTCCAAAGCCAAGGGCGCTTACTGCATGACGGTAGCCGCCGCCGATTTTGATAACGATGGCTGGCCCGATATTTACATTGCTTGCGATTCCACGCCCAGCTTTCTGCTCAGGAACAATCACGACGGCACCTTCACCGATATCGGCCTGGAAAGCGGCGTCGCGCTGAACGAAGACGGCATGGAGCAGGCCGGTATGGGTGTGGGCATTGGCGATTACGCCTTGACCGGCAGCCTCGACATTCTCAAAACGCACTTTGCCGACGACACCGCCGTTCTCTACAAAAACGACGGTAAAGGCGGCTTCGAAGACGTTACAAACTCGTCGGGCCTTGGCGTAGAAACGCGCTACATCAGTTGGGGCGCGGGCATGTTTGATTTCGATAACGACGGCTGGCCCGATCTCTTTTGGGTGACCGGCAGCGTTTATCCGGAAGTCGAAAAAGTGTTGCCGAACTATCCATTCAAGAGTTCGCGTATTCTCTTCCGCAATCTCAAGAATGGCAAGTTTGAAGAGTTGCTGGAGCAAGCGGGTCCGGGCATCATCGCTCCGCACGCCAGCCGGGGCTGCGCCTTTGGCGACTTCGATAACGATGGTGATATTGACATGCTTGTCATGAATTTGAACGAAGCCCCCTCGCTGCTGCGCAATGACGTAAAGGGCGACAACCATTGGGTCAAGGTGAAGCTGCTCGGCTCTAAATCAAACCGCAGCGCGATTGGCGCGCGCGTAACCGCGCATTACGGCGGCAAGACACAGGCGCAGGAAGTGATGAGCCAATCCAGCTTCTATTCCGCGAACGATCTTCGCCTCCACTTCGGCTTGGGTGATGTTACAAAGGTGGATTTGGATGTTCGCTGGCCGAACGGAAAGCTGGAAAAGATCTCCAATCTGGCGGCCAATCGCCTCTTTACGATTCGTGAAGGCGAGGGCGTGATTAAATCTGAAACGTTCCCGAAGCGCAGCGCGTAATAAGAAAGAAGCGCCATGCGCAGACTTTTTCCACTTTGGCTCTTGGTTGCGGTGGCAGCCCATGGCTGCATATTGCAGAACACGCCGGTGGATCAGGCCGTGATGCAAAAGTACGAAGCGCGCGCGACCGTGGTGACTGGGAAAGTCACGCGCAGCCGCGATGCGCAGCCTTGGGCGCTGAGCGCGGGTGAGCGCGTGCCCATACAACAAGTCATCACCACTGGCCCGGATGGCTTTGCGCATTTCGAAGTGGCGGGGGGCGGCAGCTTCGACATTTGCGCCAATTCGCGGGTGGTGTTTCGGCAGAACGCCACCAGTGCCGGAGATCTGCTCGACGTAACGGAAGGCCGGGTGCGCGTCCATCTGAAACCGCAGCCCGGCCAACCGCAACAGCGCATTCTCACACCCAGCGCTTGGATTAGCGCTTTTCAGAACGCCACGGTCGCCATCGCCATTGACGAAGACGCCGCGATGCGGATAGACGTTCTGGAGGGCGAAGTACGTGTCCAGCATACGCTGCGGCCGCGTAGCGAGCCCACCATTGTCCGCGCCGTAGATGCCATTCTGGTGCGCAGCGATCAGCAAATTTCGCGCCGGGTAGACCGCGGTTCGCTGTATCGCTACACCGTGAAACCACTGCATGATTTGTGGACCGCCGTTACGCCCGGCCACTCGAATCGATCCGGCGAACCCATTGAGGGTAATCACTTCTTGGCATGGCTATCCCCGGCTAGGGGCCGCTACAATAGTGGCGAATGAAGGGAATTTTGTACAAAAGCCAGTGGGCTTGGGTCATTTGCGGTTTGGCCATGACCATGCAAGCGAGGATGGGTCGCCAATGGGCTTCTTATTGGTGGCCGTGGGTGATCAATGCCGGAAATGAGCCGTGGGCCCAGCCGCCGATAAGCGCAGGGTATCACTTCACTTTTGTTTATCATGGAGAGGAGCGCTAGGGCTAGGTCCCCTAGCCAGTCCCCTAGCCAGGCACCCCCCTTTTTTGGGAAAAAACCTCGCGATTCTGGAGTGAAAAAAGGGAAGGTTTTTCCCTCTGCTTGTTTTCTTGGTGTGGGCCGCGGCACTCCAAGGGCGATATGGCGGCGAGGGTGCGACGGTGGATTGGAGAAGTTTGATTCTTTGCATTGTGAGTTGTTTCCTTCCAGTTATTTTTGATGTGAAAATGCCTCTGCGATTTCCAGTTTGCCGGAAGGGAGGAGCGGACGGATGTGAGCCGGGATGGGTTGCGGGCGGCCAAGTGATTGAAGGAGAAGAGGATAGAGGAAGTCGAGATTTTTTTCGAAAGCTGTTGTGACTCGAAATTAGGGACCCTGGCGGGTGGCCTGGAAAGGCGGCGATCTTGTCAATCATCGCTACCATAAGAGGGTCCATGCCCCTCAACCCCCAACGCACCATCGCTGAACTCCAGGAACTCCGCTCTCTCACCTCCGACGAAAACGGCGCGCAACGCGTCGCCTGGACCGACACCTGGCTCCATGCCCGCAACTGGTTCCGCACCAAATGGCAAGATCTCCCCGTGGAGCAACACTATGATTCCGCCGGCAACAACTACATAACTCTGCACGGCGTTTCCGAAAAAGCCCTTCTCCTCGGCAGCCATCTCGATTCCGTCCCCAACGGCGGCTGGCTCGATGGCGCCCTCGGCACGCTCGCTGGTCTCGAAATCCTCCGCCGCTTCGCCGAACAATACAACGGCCGCCCTCCCATCACCATCCGCCTGGTAGATTGGGCCGATGAAGAAGGCGCGCGCTTCGGCCGCAGTCTGCTGGGATCCTCCGCCTTCGCCGGCACGCACTCCATTGCCGCCGACCGCGTCCGGACCGATCGGGATGGCATTCGCCTGGAAGACGCCCTCCGCCGCTGCGGCGTGGACATCGACCGTTTCCCCGAAGCCGAACGCGAACGCCAAAATGCCGCCGCCTATCTCGAACTGCACATCGAACAAGGCCCCGTGCTCGAGCGCTTGAACCTCCCGCTCGGCGTCGTCCTCGGGACCAAAGGCGTCGAACGCCATGCCGTGACCTTTCACGGCCAGGAAGCGCATTCCGGTTCCACTCCGATGAACGTGCGCCGCGACGCCCTCGCCGCCGCCGCCAAACTCGCTCTCGAAATCCGACCCATCGCGAGGAAACACAGCGACGCCGTTTGCACCATGGGCAGTGTCAAGACTTATCCGGGCATTGTCACCGCCGTCGTCGGCCGCTGCGAAACCACTCTCGATCAGCGCGATCTTGACTGCGCCGTCCTCGCCTCCATGTACAAGGAGGCACGCGACGCCAGCCTCCGCTTTGCGAATGAGGAAGGCTGCAGTGTCGATTGGTCGCGCATCTGGAGCATTGAGCCGGTGCCTTTCCATCCGACTCTGGTGGAGTTTTGCCGGCAAGCCATTGAAGAGACCGTCGGGACCTCCCACAGCCTCCCGTCCGGGCCGCTGCACGACGCTGCCGAAGTCTCCCGCGCCGGCATCCCCACTGTTATGATGTTCGTGCAATCTCTGGGTGGTATTAGTCACAATAAGATTGAAGATACTCGTGAAGGGCACCTCGCACTCGCGGTTAGGGCGTTAGACAAACTCGCAACTAAAACGGCGGAATGGATCGCTCCATTCTCGTCTGCGGTTTGACCGGGTTGGCTTCTTGCATCCCACCAACCCAGTGGCTAGTCTAGTGTCCTTCATTACTGAAAAGTTGCCACCCGGATTGGTGGACTCCTTACGGGAAAAGCGTTGCGCTCTTTTTGTCGGCGCGGGCTTTTCGGCGTCACTAGGGCCACCTACTTGGAACGAAATCGTCGATTCAATTCGTAGAAATATCCTGCCAGACCCGCCGAATGAAACGATTCGGGGTTTAGACAGATTGGACCATTTGCAAACTGTTCAGTATTTTATCGATCAATGCGGGGGGACGAGGGACAGGCTCAATAGGCTACTAACGAAGTCATTCGAAACTGAAAGGAGCCACGATATCCAGCACACGGCGCTCACACGTTTGCCAGTGACCGAAATCATTACAACTAACTGGGACTTGGCAATTGAGAGCGCGTTTCACGAAGTGTCCAAGAAGCTCAATATCATCTCGACCGATCAACAGACAGGAGAGTGGAACTCAAACGAGATCAATTTGATAAAACTGCACGGAACTTTAAATCATCCGATGAATTTGGTTATTGCCGACGAGGACTATATGGCTTACGCTGCCGAGCATCCATCCATTGAGAGGATCGTAAATGCCATATTCCTTTCAAACACATTGCTGTTCATGGGCTTCAGCCTCACCGACCCGAACTTCAGGAGACTTTTCGCCCAACTCCAGTACGTCCCTCGAAAATTCCAGAAGCCAGCTTACGCTCTATTCCCGCGTGAGCCGGACGTCGTACTCAAATACTGGTCCAACAGAGGGTTCGTTATAATCAGCCGACCTGGGGAAGATCCGACCGAGCAACTCCAAACGTTTGTCAGAGAACTTGTCGATCAAACTGCCCTTGGGGCTCGCAACGCCCTGGATAGGATTTCGCTATTGCTGCGGGAGACGAGAGCCTGTTCCGAGCTGGCCGGTCCCGACTTCACGATTAGGGCCAGAGGTGCATTTGGTCCGTTTGGAAGTCCAGAACCAATTGAGGAATTCAGGACATTTTCCAAGGAATATGATGATTCGCCCAGCGCCCTCATGCAAGATAAATATGAGTGGGAGTTGAGAGTACTGATAGAAAACTTTTTGCGAAGAGGTTCAACGCTAAAACAAATAGCCGGTCCTGACATACAATCCCTTCGGGATCGTTACACAGTACGACAAGCAAGGAGGCCCATCGAGACG
>Ga0302319_10017549_pt1 | contig 13099 bp, 13 predicted proteins | sample Bog_T0_2_FD_203319 | JGI IMG/M metagenome (GOLD analysis project Ga0302319, IMG submission 203319) | Peat permafrost microbial communities from Stordalen Mire near Abisko, Sweden - Bog_T0_2 | ecosystem: Environmental > Terrestrial > Soil > Wetlands > Peat | place: Sweden: Abisko, Stordalen Mire...
GCCGCAGGCACGGGGCGACCATCTGTTCAAATGTGGGCCAGGATTGACGGCCCGTCGATCGACCCGTCGAAGACGACCGGGGCGACGATCCCGCCCAGGCTCAGCCCCGCAACGAAAGTCGTCGTCTTCCAATGGCCGTTCGGGACGGAGGCGACCAACCGCTCGCCGCCGGGGGCGCGGCCGTAAAGCCGCGTCATGTTGGTCTTCGCCACCGTCTCGTCGAAGAATATGAAACGCGTGGATTCCGTGAAACGCTGGGCGATGCGGCGGAAGAACCCGCGCTTCAGCGCGACGTCCGTCCTTCTCTGGTCGTCGGCGATCAAGCTTTTTTCTAAACTTCAGATCGAGGTGTGTGAGCGTCCTGTCGACGCTGGATTTGCCGACCTTTGGGCCGCCGCGTGCGAAGATCTCGTCGGCGACCTGCGCCAGCGTCAGATCCGGCGTTTCGTCGACGATGGCGCGGATCATGTCGTAGCATTTGACGAGGAGTGGCTTGCGCGATCCGCCCACCTTCTGCGGGTTGAGAACGTCCGTCTCGACGAACTGCCGGACGATCTTGTTCACCGCCGAATTGGAGACGGCGAAACTCTCCCCGCCGAATGTCACGTCATGTGTTCCACCAGGACGGCATGGACGAATCTTTCGCGAATATCGTTCGATAGCGGCTTCGTTCGCGTCCCCGTCAGGAAGGGGAAGTCTTGCATTGAAATCAATGTTTTATGCAAGCATGAAATGATCCTATTCAAGAATCTATGAAAGCGGGCAGTGATCTAGCCCGCATTATGCACCGAGGGTTAGCGGGAGTAGCCTAAACGGCTGAATTTGCGTAGAATCTGGTTGTCGAAGCCGATTCACGCGATTTCAGTCGAGCCACCCCCGCTATGAATGATCCTATGCTGCCGCTGCCCGGTCTGTCATCCGTTTCGGGGAAACCTGTTGTGGTCAAGTTCGACGGCGGACTGCTGTCGTCGGACGGCGGCGTGTTGGCGTTACGCGAGGTCGAACAACGGCTACGGGTCGCGGATCGGCTGGCCTCGTGCGTGGTTGATCCTCGTGCTTCCGACCAGATCACGCACAGCTTGGCGGACATTATCCGCTTTCGGCTCATGATGATTGGCGCTGGCTACGAGGATGGGATCGACGCCAACTCCCTGCGCAGCGATCCGATGTTCAAGATGGCGCTCGATCTGGCGCCGTCGGATCGCCAGTTGTGCTCGCAATCGACGATCTCGCGATTGGAGAACCTACCCAATGTACGCGCCCTGTTGCGAATGGGTCGCGCAATGGTCGATCTATATTGCGATTCGTTCGCCAAGGTTCCCAACCGGATCGTGCTCGACATCGACGATACGTTCGACGCGGTCCATGGCGGCCAGCAACTGAGCCTGTTCAACGCCCACTACGACGAATACGGATTTCAGCCCATCGTCGTGTTCGACGGCGAGGGCCGCTTCATCACCGCCATGCTTCGTCCCGCCAAGCGACCGAGCGGCAAGGAGATCAAACCTTTCTTGCGCCGTCTGCTGCGCGCGATCCGCGGCCGCTGGCCCCATACCGAAATCTTGCTGCGCGCCGACAGCCATTATTGCGCGCCCGAGGTTCTCGACTTCTGTCGCGCCAACGGCCTCGACTACATTCTCGGTGTCGCGCCGACCTCGACGTTGCGGCGCCATATCGAGGCGCTCGAAGCCTCAACGAAGGCGAGGTTCGAAGCCGCGCCGCAAGTGAGCAAGCTGCGCCGCTTCAAGGAATTCTATGACGGCGCGCAAAGCTGGAGCCGGGTCGAGCGGATCATCGCCCGCGTCGAAGTCGGCGCTGAAGGCCCCGACACCCGCTTCGTCGTCACCAACCTGAAAAAGCGCAACGCCCGAGTGTTGTACGAAGACCTCTATTGCCGACGCGGCCACGCCGAGAACCACATCAAATCCTTCAAGACCCATCTGGCGGCGGATCGCACCTCCTGCACGAAAGCGACCGCCAATCAGTTCCGTCTCTTCCTCCACGCCGGCGCCTATTGGTTGATGTGGGGCCTTCGCGTCTCCATGCCGAAACGCTCGATGTGGCGAGTCGCTCAGTTCGACACGTTGCGCCTGCGCCTCATCAAGATCGCCGCCCGCGTCGTCGAGATGAAAACGATGATCCGCGTGCATCTGCCGACATCCCATCCCGCTCAGGATATCCTGCGCTTCGCTCTCGAACGCATACCGCGCCTCGTCACCTGAGCGAGCGGGCGTGAGGCCCTCGAACGTCAAACCCTCCCTTCAACCGCAAACCTCCCCTCGCGAACTTCGGCCTCACGTCGGAGTTGCTCAGACGCGCCCAAACTCGAACGAAAATGCCCACCGACGCCGCAAATCGAGCCAAACTTGCGATGGCGCTGCATAATACGGGCTAGTCGTGCGGGAGGATTGGCGAGCCCGACCTGTCGATACTTGTGAAACAAATATGGGGCCGCAACACCAACACGTTGTTGCTGTTGCGTTGCGGCCATCCGTCAATCGTCACCACTCGTCGGCTTCCTCCTCCTCAGGCTCCTCGATAGCTCGGCGGACCAGATCGCGCGAGTAGTCGTCCACGTCCGGCGTCGTCCGGACGACGGGCGGATCGTCCGTCGCCTCGGGCGGGGTCGGCGCGTCAAGGTCTACGGAATTCCGCACCGATCCCTCGGGCTTCGGGTCGTCGACGACCTTATAGGAGCCGCGCGCCGCCGGTCCCGTCGTCGGGATGGATTCGAGAAACTTGAAACGGAGGAGTAGGCGGAGGTGCGGATTGCGACCGAATCCCTGCCATGAGAATTCGGCTCCGACGCCTATGCCGCCGAGATCGGCGACGACCGCGCGCGATGTCCTCCCGAACTCCGCCGGCTTCCACCTGTCCAAATCCAGCCCGAGCCGCTCGGGAACGTCCTTCGCCGGTACAAGAGCGGACACCACGCCGGCGTCATCCAGCCCAATTTCCAGCCCGGCGGTAACATGGCCGTCGAGCCACGCCAGCGCGCGGAGATAGATTGGCGCGGAATGGCGGCATCGGAGGACGCCGACTTTGCGGACGTCGACGACCAACTCCGGGGACTGGAGGTCGGGGTGGAATTTCTTGACAATCGATCCGGGGACGTAGGTGCGGACGTACGTGGCCGACTCGGAGATTTCGAATAGGCCCGAGAACAGTCGCACCCCGTTGACGCTGCACTCCGACAATCGTCCGAGGGCGCGGACGAAGTCGTCGCGGCGGTCGTAGCCGACGGGGTGGTAGAGGTCATAGCACGGGTGCCGGCCATTCCAGGCGCTGCCTTTCTCGACGATCTTCGCCACGCCGAGCCGGAACGCCTTCGCCTCCGGCGAGAGGGTATGGAGGGGCGCCGCGAGGTCGATCCGCCGGCTGCTGATCTGCCCGAGCAGGGTGAGGACGACCGCCGCGTCGCGCGAGGTTGGGTACGTCGGCGGGGTGCCGGAGGTGACTATGCCGCGAAGGGAAAAGTCCGCAATCGCCGACCGGGAAAATGGAAAGGCGAAGGCGAGAAATGGATTCTTGAGGGGGCGGGCCATGGTCGCTACTGGGAGGGTTATTCGGGTTATAAGCCAGGTAAGAGAAACTGGCAAGCCTTGATCTCAAGGGTTAATTGTAACTACCCGAAAAACTAACCCCCACCTACTAGGAAGTAGGCTATAAGGAGATCCTTATTATGTCAGGATCCCTGGACCCGAGAGATCTGGGTACAGTCAGGATCTCGCGACCGGGGTTTCCGGGTCGCCGGTCGACCGAAAAAGGGACATTCAGGTTTGACGGGATTATGGCTTACTGAGTGGACGATCAAAATCTTAAAAAGAATATCAAATTGCAAGAACCCGAAAAACTAACCCGAGCATTATAAGATCTCCTTATATTGGAGATCCTTAAAGGTCGGATCCCGCCCAAGGAAAGACCGAGCATAGGGAGACCGGAAATGGGAATCCCTAAGTTTTCTGAAAGGGGATGGGAAGGGCAGTTCTAGGCCGCACATCTCTTACCGCGGCCTCCAAGGCAGAAACCCGCGTAACCCCTCCCCCGGACGCTTGACACTAACTCTCCCGCAGATTCCATTCGAGGCGGGCAAGGTCTCCAGCCTCGTCTTCAGCACGACTTGGGCCGGCTCGCACCCCCGCGATGCCGGCCTCTTTTTCGGGTGGTGTAGCGTATGGCCGGCATGGCGACGGAGGCGATCTGCGTCCCGCATGGCTACCCGCTCGCGCCGACGCAAAAACTTCTGATCGATCCGCTAAACGTCGGCGGCAAGCAGCCGTCCGGCATGCTGAGGACGTTGGACGAGCGCGCCGCGAAGACGAAGACGGGGATCGGGCGCATGGCGGCCTTCTTCGGCGTGCGCGACGACGCCCCGACGTCGGCCCATCAGCGCCTCGCCCGGATGACGTTTGAGGAGCGCCGCCAGCGGGAGCCCTGGGGTCGAAATCGTTCTTCGCCCGGCGGCCCGTACAAGCTTTTCAGAGGTGCGGTCCCACGTCTCCTACAAGCCGAAGTTGCAAGCGCCGTGGAAGCAGGTTGCCGATATGGCGTCGGACCGGTTCGCCGAGTTCCTCGAAATCGAATTCTGGCATCGTTTGCAGCGCGCGCATCGGGGCGGAAGCATTGATGGCCGCGAAGCCCAAGGCCAAAGGGGAGGCCGCCGCCAAGCCCCGCGTCTCCCGCGCCGCCGGAGCGCCGTTCCTGGAGAACGAGCGCTAAGCAGAAATCGGCGGGTTGACCAACGGATGCTGAGCTGATTCTGCTGTCGTGTCGGACACCTGGGTTGACATGACGGGAAAATCACCTCTTTCGGCGACGGGCGCGCAACGTGCGGAGCTTGACGTTCTGGCGAGTTCGCGCGAGCGCGGCGAGGCGGATCGGGCGCGCGCGGTTCTGCTGACTGACTCTGGCCGGCTGGACAAGCGGACGCATTGCGCAGGCATTTGGCGTTCGAGAAGACACGGTTCGCCTCTGGCGCAGCGATTTCATGCGCGGCGGCGTCGAGGCGCTGAAGGCGACTGTCGCCGCCGGCCCGACGCCGGTGAAGAGCGCGGCGGCGCTTCGGGTCGCTACACCCTTGCTGATGGAGCCGGTCGCGGATCGGCCCAACTGGACGATTCCCCGGCTGCGCGCCGAGATTGAAGCGCGCGAGGGCGTCCGCATCAGCCGCTCGCAATTGTCCAAGGCGTTGCGAAAAAAAAGTTCCGTTGGCGACGCCCCCGGCACACGCTGAAAGGTCGTCAGATCGCCGAAGACGTCGAGAAGGCGGGGCTTCGTTTGCAGTTGCTAAAGCAGCAAGCCGAAGCCGGCGACGTCGTTCTGCTGTTCGGCGACGAAAGCGAGGCGCTGACCCATCCTTATCTCGCCCGCGCCTGGGCCAAGTCGGGCGCCGATCTGCGCGTTCCCGCGCCCGGACAAGCCAGGAAGGTCGCGATGCTCGGCTCGCTCGACTATAAGACCCGCGAACTTATCGTCCATACGCCCAGGACCAAGCGCAGCAGCGATTTCATCGCCCATCTCGAACAACTGGACCGGCTCTACGGCCCCCAGCCTGGGCGCCTCGCCTCGCCCGTCGTGCTGGTCGAGGACAACGGTCCCATTCACACCAGCAAGCTCTCGCGCGCGGCCTTGGCGGCCCGCGCCCATTGGCTGCGCGTCGAGTGGCTGCCCAAATACGCGCCCGAACTCAACGACATCGAGACCGTCTGGCGGGACCTGAAGGCCCACAACCTTGCCCACATGACCTTCGACGACGTCGAAGACCTAAACCAGGAAATCCACGCCGCCGTCCAAACCCTCAACGCTCAGCGAATGAACGTTCCGTTGGCCAGGCCACGAATCTCTGCTTAGGTCTCCCTCCTCACGCTTTCGAAGCTTCTGTCCCGCGACCGGTCGACGATCGACAAGCGGGTCGCCGCCGGCGTCCCAGTCGTCAAGCGGTTACGCAGGGGAGCAAAGGCTGGGTCTTCGACCTGGCGGCTTGTCGTTCGGTGGCTGGAGACGCGCGCCTCGGAGGCCTCCGCCACGGCGTCCGCTGCGCTCCCGCCGATACGTCGCGCGGCCCTCGCACGGCGCAGCAGAAGGACCCGAAATGGCAGCGCGCCATGATCCAACGCGCGTGACGCAGGCGTCGTAGCCGGCGTCGATGAGATCATCGCCGTCTGCCAACTCCGCAATAGCATGCTCAAGCAGAGCACGGTGGCCGTCCCGGACTTGATCGCGCGCGTGATGACGGGCTTCCCGGTCGAGCGGGTCGAGTCCTGGCGCCCGAAGGCGCGCGAGCGGACGCGGGAGGCGCTTGAGACCGCCAAGAAGACGACGGTCATGAACCTCCCCGAGCAGCCGGTCATCGAGGAGGAGGTCGAGTGAGCTTCCAGCTTACCCGGTCGGGCTTCGACGAGATCAAGCGCATCGTCGCCACCGGCGCCGCCGCCTTTCGCCGGCGCGAGCAGGAGGCAATGGCGCACCTGGTTCCGGCGGCGGCGATGGACATCGTCGAATGGGCGCAGGACATGATCCGCCTGACGCCCGAGGTTTCACCCCAACGCGGCCCGGTCCGCTGCGTCTCGACAAGCTCCAGGGGCGTCCTGCGCGAATTCCAGGGGATGGGCATCAAGCGCGTCTTCTAGCAGAGGCCGCCACGCGGCGAATCGACCCTCAAGAACGAGAACGGCGACGAACAGATACAGCGACGTCTCGATAGGCTGACTTGGCCAGAATTCCCGACCACGCCTTTTCGATGGACCGGACCGTTCCACGGCTTCCGAGCAACTGGCACGCGAGCGCGCCGCTCTCGGCGACGCCCCGCTGCCCGAGGCTGTGAAGCCGGGGCAGCGGGGTCAGCATTGGATGACGAAGCCAGCGCCGACGCCGACAACCGCGAATCCGGCTCAGAGGGCGATCGATCGGGCGGCGCGCGTCGGCAGGCCTGCGTCTGGGATCGACCTTTCCGTCTTCGGCCCCCACGCCGGGGGCGCGCAGCGCGAAGAGAAACAGACGGGTGGTTGCACGTCGCGCGGGATTCGCGCGACGAGCTTCTCCGTTTGATCGTCAAGCGGATCGGCGAGGCGATCACGCCGGCCCTCGGGCGCGAGGAGCTTCGCAAGCGCACGGGAATCGACCTCAAGGGCTACGACCTGTGCCGGCTCCGCGAGGGCGACCCCGGCGAAACCTTTGGCTTCATGCCGCTGCATTTGATCGCCGAGCGCCTCGGAATCCGCCTGGAATTGCACGCGAGCTTGGCCGACGTCCCGGTGTCCCTGCGGACCGCGCCGGCGCGCGATCCCCGAGGGGGCAAGTCGCCTTACGTCGCCAGAGCGTAGAGATGTCCGCTGCGCTGTAGGATCATCGCTTCGGGAATCGCGACGCGGTGTCCTTTGAGGTCGCCGACCTTGATCGTGATGTCGCGCTTTTCTAGATTGTAGCTCCCGTCGCCAACGGTTTTCTCGACGACCAGACCCCGTAGATTGTCCTCTTTGCAGCGGCGCTGCTCCAGGGTGCCGACCTCGGCGATGAGCTTCTCGTCCCGCGCGCGGGCCATTTCGAGCTTTGGCCCGTCGTAGCCGGCCTCGGTGATCGTGATGCCGGTGATCTCGTCGACGTATTTCCTGCGCAGGCCGGCTTCCGCCCTGGCGATCTCCCAAGGAAGATTCGGCACGCATGCCGCTCCGAGGGCGCAATAGTCCTCGCCGTCGATCGCGTAGTCGGCCCGGACGAGTCCGCGCGCGAGCCGGGACGTGTCGAAACCGCCTTCGACCTTGATCTGCTCGAAGACGTTGCGGACCTGGACGCCGACGTCGAGATATTCCGGCGCCGCCGATTGGCAGAGTCGAATGTCGAGGACGCCGCCGGCGCGGCGCATGGCGTCCCATACCTCGGCGCGCTCTTGCAGGTCCCACAACGAGCAGACGTCGTCGACGACGATCTCCGAGGGGATGATGTTCGACAGGATGATCGCCAGCGGGGCTTCGCCTTCCCGGTAGACCGGGCGCAGGCGTCCGAGGAATTGGCGGGTTTCCTCCTCCCGGAATTGGCCCTGGACTTTGGCGGCCCAATATCCGGGCCATTGTGGCACCGCGACGATGTAATCGGAGCCGTCGCGCATCGCGATTTTCTGCGCGACCGTGGGCGCCTTGATGTCTTTGCCGTCGGCGGTCTTGCCGGTCCCGAGCGCATCGATCGCCTCTTCCGGCTCCTGATCGTCGTAGGTCAGCGCGGCTACCATTCCGTCGATAGCCTCCGGCGGCATTTCGAGGCGTCCGATGGAGACGGCGACGCCGTGATGCTTGGCGAAGTCGAAGCCCCGCGTCGCGCCGAAATGCAGCCAATCGATATTGTCGAGGTGTCCCCACGCGCGCGCGAATTCGTTTTTGATCGTCTGGGTCGATCCGACCAGGACGCGCGAATGTCCCCACAGCGCCGTGCAGGCGTTGAGGACGGCTTTGACGCCGATCTGACGGCGCGTCGCTTCGAGAATGCCTTCGGGAATCTTATGCTGCGACGGGAGCAGGGATCGATTGCTGTACGGTCCGTCGATCGCGGCGAGGACGCGCAGGTGCAACTTGGCGGGGATTTTTGTGACCTTGACGCCGCGTCCTGTCCACAACTTGCCGATGATATCCGGGTCGGCGCTCGCGTCGAGCATCAACATGGGGATCGCCGCGAAATTCGGCTCCGAGCGCCAGGACACTCTTATCCTGATTTCTTCGGTCTGGCGCAGGATTGCGATCCGGCGGTCACTGCGACCGCACGCGCGCTTGAGCGGACCGGGAGAATTCCGGTCGAGCTTGAGCCACGCCACGCGCTGCTTGATAAGCTCATAGAGGCGCTTCTCCTCCCACAGGTATCGGTCGCAATCGTCGGCGGTGATCAGGCGGATGTCGATCATCGTGAGGTTGGGCTTGACCCGTAGGCGCGCGATGCTGGTCCGCGTATCGACGAAGATCGCGGAATCCAAAAGCGATTCCCCTGTGATCACCCTGTTGCCCACGCCGAGGCGCTGGTAGCCGAGGACGCCTTCCGCGAAGGGGACGCCCTCCTTAGCCCAGCGGAGAAGGAGATTGTTGAGTTCCTCGCGGTCGTGCAGATACTGATCTGGGTCGGCGAGCGGGATGCCAGATTTCTTGGCGTCGGCCTTTTCCTTGGGCGTGTAATACGGAGCGCGGCGCCCGTATTTCAGGGCTTCGAGCGGCATGCGCTTGACGTGGATTAGGGTTGTCCAGCAACGCTCGTCGACGACGAGCGCCTTGAGATGCGTCTTCAGAATCTTGGGCACTTCGCAGTCGAGGAATGCGGTCGGCAGGAAGATGAGGTCGGCGTCCGGAATAGATCGGCGCATCGCCATGACGGGGCATTCAGCGTAATACCGGCAGACTTCCGGCTCGTCGCCGGGCTCCGCGCCGGGCTTGAGCTTGCCTTCGCATAGTCCGGCTCCGCCTATACCGGCGGCGCTGAGCGCTTTCATCTGGTCGACCATGAGGCAGCCGCCGCGCTCCTTCCCCATGTAGACGAGCGTCTTCAGACCGACCGCCGCCGCCGTCAGTTCGTCGAGCGCCTCCTTTTCCGCCTTCGCGTGTTCGGCCTCCTCCTTTTCGTGGCGTCCTTTGATTTCGGCGATGTTGGCGTAGGACGGCAGCATGAGGCCGACCGGGCCGCCGAGGCGTCCGCGGCGCTTCACCTGCGCGGCGAAAAGCCTCACGAACGTCGTTGTTTTGCCGGCTCCCGTGGGGGCGATCATAAGGCGGATGTCGTGCAACACGGCCCATTTGGTGACGTCGTCCTTCGCCTCGACGGCGTCCCACAGGTCGTCGAGCATCCTTTGGCAGACGTCGTGGACCGACCCGGAAACCTCGGCGGTATTCGCCTCGCGGTCCTTATGTTCCTTGACGAGCGCGCGCCGGGCGGCCTCGACGATGTCGGGCTTCGTGCGCACGAATTTCACGGGCCTCCTCTTCGCCGTCGGCGCGGACAGGAGTTTGATGTCCTCGTCGTCGGCGCATTCTGCGACGGCGGACTGCGGCGCGTAGACGACGTCGCCTTCGTGCTCGCCGCCGAAAACGCGGCGGGGCTTGTATTTTTCCGGATTTTCGTCGCGCGTCTTGCAAGCCGATTTGAGTCGCTCTTCGCAATACTTGTCGAGATCGTGGACCCAGTGTCCGTCGAGGATGATGCGCGTCCTCGTTTCCGCGATGAAGGCCTCCAGCAATTCGCTCGCCGGCCTGCCGTGGTTATAGGTCGCCCACGCGAACGAACGCTTCGTGACGTAGCCTTCGCGCAGATCGGGGAGCGGGATGACCGTGCGGCCGTCCGTCGAGAACGTCCCCGTCGGCGCCGGCGGCTGGACGAGGCCGCCGACTACGGTCGTGACGCCAATAGCCTCTCCGGGGGCGTAGCGCGCGGCCTTCGGGGCTACGACGCCGAACTGCTTTTCGAGCGCGCGCTGGAAACGCTCAAGCTGGTCGTGGGTGACGAACGGCGCGGCTTCGGGGGCGTAGGACAGCGGCTCGACGCCGTTGTACCAATGGAAATAGGAGCCCGTGTCGTGATGCTTGCCGAACGCCGTGAACGGCGCGCCGCCGGCGAGGACTTCGATCGCGGCGTCGTCGCCGATCTGGAGGCTCGACTTCCGGAGGTCCTCGGGGCCGCGGAATAGCAAAATGAACTTGGGCTTGCGTCCGACCCGCCTGAACGGGGTGACGCCGAGGATTTCCCTCGCCAACTGCTCTACCGTCCAGGACTTCACGGGGTCGGACACGTCGACGTCGAGCGCGAAAATCCAGCCCGACGCCGCGCCGGTGACGATCGCGACGTTGAGGAAGGGGCATTGCGCCTTCCAGGAGACGACCTCTTCGGGTGTCGGACGGCGGGTCTGGTACGCCTTCCACGGCAGCATGACCCCGTCGACGGTCCCCGGACGTCGGGCGTCGCCTCCGGTGGCTCCGACGGAGCGCTCCTGCGGGAAGAACGACCAGCCCCTCTTGAGCAGCAGGTCCGCGTAGATCCCGAAAACGCTTTCGGTGGGATCGTACATACGCTCGACGCCGTGTTTCTTGACGGCGTCGTCGTAAGTTTCTTCGTCGATCCTCAGGACGGGCGCGGCCTTGAAGGCGGCGTCGAGCTTGAGGTCGAGATCGTCGCCGGCGATCGGGGTCGCGAGCGCAGGATTGGGGAGATTGCCGGGGGTCAAATCCATGTCGTGATTGTCTTCAGCATGCGGAGCCGGGTCCAACGAAGGTTAGGCGATAGAGAACCCGGAGGGCCTTTTGGCCTCTGATGCCTTCATTGGAAACCACGAATCAGCCAGCGTCAACAACAATTAAATATGCACGCGCCCACGTTATTTGAACGTCAACCAGTTTTGCCAAACGTCAACTATTTTTGCGGAATTGCTTGTTTGTTCTCTCCCCCGAATCGGGGGAGGCCAAGGATTGGCAGACGATCCTTGACACTAACACCCGTTGCCGCCACGCATTCTTATATGGAGCGAGTTCTCGCCCTTGATTTGGCTCTCCTCTCCGGCGCGGCCTGGCGTCGCGACGGCGGCTATCGCACGTCCGCAATCAGGCGCGGCAAGCCCGGCAGGATCGACGAGCATATCCTGACGTTGAAAGAGTGGGTCGAGTCCCTGATCGTGGAGGTCGAGCCGACAAAGATCGCCGTCGAGAACGACACGGGGCGCGGCCTCGGGGCGCGGACGCTTCAGTCCTATCACGCGGTCGTCCGCCTCGTCGCCGCCGAGGCCGGAATTCCCTTCGTCTACGACCAGTGCGCGAAGTCCGCGCGCCGGCGGGCGTTCGGGAAATGCATGGACGACAAGGACGAGGCCCAGGCCGTCGCCCGCCCGCTGTTGTCGATTCCCGACTCGAAGGCGATCAAGGCCAAAGGAAGACTACGCCTGCGCTAAGGCGCGCCGGACCTTCGGCGATCGAGGCCGGCCTAGCGTCGACGTCCTGAGACCTGCACGGGTACCGCGACTAGGTGACGTCCACCGGGAGCCTCGCGCGCTTCGCCAAGATGAAGGCCTTCGACGAGGCGGCGGCCTACAAGTCGATCTCGACGGGCCTCCTGCAAATCATGGGGTCCAACGCGGTCGAGTACGGCTACGCCGACGCCAAAGTCGATGTTTGACGCCATGTCCTACGGAGGCGTCGAGAAGATGCAGCGCGCCGGCGGTGGGGGATTTCGTCACGCCCATCGTCTCCTAAACCGCCATCGCCGCAGCATTCGATCGGTTAGCCATCGACGAAAAGCCCGCAGTTGCCAACACCGGTCCGCCAGCTTCTGCCCGACGAGGACGTGATATGAGGAGCCACGCTCCAATCCTCTCGGCGCGGGCATCCTATGGGGACGCTCAGGGCGCCGGCCTTGCGACGAACCACCGCTGTCCCACGCGATCGCGCGGTCCGAAGATCGCGCATCGCCTCCGCACGTCGTCATCTCAACGCTTTCGATCTTGATTTCCGTAAGATCAAGCGGAAATCAAGATCGAAATTGCCCTCTTAGAGGCCTGTCGAGCACGCCTTGATCCGGCTTGAACGACGCTTGATCCAGAATCAAGCCAAAGCTATGTTTTCGTGAGTATTTCTCGCCACCTCGCGGCAACGCGCGAGGTCTTGATTTTCGCCGAGGCGCCTTGATTCCGAAACCTGAAAAAAATTAAGCCCGCACACTTCCGTTCAAGACCCACGTCCCCGTCGCGTCTTCATGGTCACGCGTCGCCGCTCAGGTCCTCCAAGAATTCCGACCCCGGCGTTACGCCCGACACGAACGCTTGGTCCCGCGCGCGCGTGATCGCCACGTAGAGAAGCTGCCGCTCCGTCGCTATCACCTCGTCAAGCTCGAACTCGTCGGCCACATCCGCGATGCGCGCGGCGGACGGAATCACCTCCTCGTCACACGCCAGGACGGCGACCGCACGGAACTCCAGCCCTTTGGCTAAGTGCATCGTGCCCACAAGCGCAGCGCCCTCGCGCGCCCGCTCGACCGCCGTGCGCGTGGACAGCCCCGCCGATTGACAGAATCAGCACAAGAAGGGCGACAAGCTGCCGAGTTTCGGCGCCCTCGATGCCGCCGGGCCGCGCATCGTCCGATGGTGGCGGCA
>Ga0302319_10017550_pt1 | contig 13099 bp, 10 predicted proteins | sample Bog_T0_2_FD_203319 | JGI IMG/M metagenome (GOLD analysis project Ga0302319, IMG submission 203319) | Peat permafrost microbial communities from Stordalen Mire near Abisko, Sweden - Bog_T0_2 | ecosystem: Environmental > Terrestrial > Soil > Wetlands > Peat | place: Sweden: Abisko, Stordalen Mire...
CTCCAGCCGCTCATGACGGCGGGCATTATGACCTTTGTCTTCGGCACAGTGGCGCACATTACCATCGGGCCGATTCCGTATTTCATCTTCAGCGTTGCGTCAAACATGGTGTGGAACCTCTTTAACAACGTGCTGACAAAGGCGGGCGGCTCGCTGGTGGGCAACTCGAACCTGATCTCGAAGGTCTTCTTCCCGCGACTGATCCTGCCGCTCTCCTCGCTGCCTTCCTCGCTGCTCGATTTTGTGATCAACGCCGGCATGCTGGTGGTGCTGATGTTGTTGAACCATGTCGCGCCCGCGTCGCATGTGGTCATCGGCTCCGTCACACTCTTCAAGGGCTCGGGTCTTCTCTTGATGCCAGTCTGGATCCTGCTGCTGCTTTGCTACGCGATTGGCATCGGCCTCGTCGCCACCTCGCTGATGGTGAGTTACCGCGATGTCGGGTACATGCTGCCCCTGGCGCTCCAGATCCTGTTGTACGCGTGCCCGATTGTTTACACCGTCACCAATGTGCCGGCGAAGATTCTCTTCTGGTACAATCTGAACCCGCTCTCCCCGATCTTCGAGGCGATCACCTGGTCGATATTCGGGATCGGCGCGCTGTCAGCCGACCGGCTGGCATACGCCGCCGTTGCCGCAGTGGTGGTGCTGCTGGGCGGCGTCTACGCCTTCAAGCGCATGGAGAAGAAGTTCGCCGACGTCATCTGACGCAGTCCTTCACTGTCCGCATCCCATGCCCAATCCGATCCAGCCCGGCCTCGTTAGTGTCATCATGCCCGCCTACAACGGGCAGGACTACATTGGCGACGCCATTGAGAGTATCCTCGCGCAGACCTGGTCGCCCGTGGAAGTCATCGTGGTGGACGACGGATCGCCAACGAGCATGGTTGAGGTTGTCTCCAGCTACGGCCCGCAGGTGCGTTACATCCGCAAGGAGAATGGCGGCACCGCCTCCGCGCGCAATGTCGGCTGGCGGGCGGCGGGCGGCGAGTACATCGCGCTGCTGGATCAGGACGATCTCTGGCTGCCGCTGAAGCTGGAGCGGCAAATCCCGCGCTTTGCGGAGGATCCCGCCATCGGTCTTGTGACCGCATGGATGGAAGTCTTCGACAACGCCACCGGCGAGCAGAAGGACATCTTCAAGCCGCCGGCCGAGATGAACGTCCACGATATTCTCGGATTCAAGCTGCCCCCGGTGCAGACCATGGTCTTCCGGCGCTCGGCGCTGGAGCACATCGGCGGGTTCGACGAGACCATGCGTGGCACTGACGACTGGGACGTGAATATCCGGATGGCCGCGGAGTTCCGGATCGTGACCGTCGAGGAAGTGCTCGGCCGCGCACGGATGCACACCGGCCAGCAGGGCAAGAACGGCGACCAAATGTATGCCAACTGCATGCGGGTCCTGGACAAGCACAGCCGCATCCACGCGAATTGCTCGGACTGCCGCAAGGCCTTGCGCAAGAGCCGCCGCCTCGTCCGCGAGTACCACTCTCTCTTTGTAAAAAGCCGTGCGCGGGATGCGTGGGTCGCGGGTCGTTACCCGGCCGCGTTTACCAGCGCGGCACAGGCTTTGTGGGAGAACCCGCCTCTTATCACCCAGGCCCTTGGACGGGCGCTTCGTGGACATTGAATCGATTATCATATGAAGGACATCGCAATCAGCATCCGGGACCTTTCAAAGTCCTACTCCATCGCCCAGTCAGAGCAGCACGTGACGCTGGCCGAGCAACTCCTGAGCAAGGCTCGCAAGGGTTTTCGCCCCGCGCCCAGGGACACGTTCTGGGCATTGAAGGAGGTGTCCTTTGACGTCGAGTGCGGCGATGTCGTCGGCATCGTTGGCCGCAACGGCGCGGGCAAGAGCACGCTTCTCAAAGTCCTTAGCCGCATCACCGGTCCCACCTCGGGCGTCATTGATGTTTACGGGCGCGTCGGTTCGCTGTTGGAAGTCGGCACCGGCTTCCACCAGGAGCTCACCGGGCGCGAGAATATCTACCTCAACGGCGCAATCCTCGGCATGTCGAAGAGCGAGATTCGCCGTCAGTTCGATGCAATCGTCGATTTCTCCGGCGTGGAAAAATTCCTCGAGACGCCAGTCAAGCGCTACAGCAGCGGCATGTATGTGCGGCTGGCCTTCGCCGTGGCCGCGCATTTGAACCCGGAGATCCTCATCGTGGACGAGGTGCTCGCGGTTGGTGACGCGGAGTTCCAGCGCAAGTGCCTGGACAAGATGAAGGATGTCTCCGCGCATGGCCGCACGGTGCTCTTCGTGAGCCATCAGTTGCAGTCGATCACCTCGCTCTGCACCAAGGCGGTCTTCATGGAGCAGGGTCGCGTGATGCACTACGGCCCGGCGGATGAGACGGTGGCGAAGTACCTGAAATACTCCACGCAGAAATCCTCGGACGCCAAGCACAACGCGGCGCGCCGGCCCGGCTCTGGCGAGATTCGCATCTCATCGGTCTCCATCTCGAAGGACTTTTACCAGTGCGACGAGCCGCGGGTCATCGAGTTCCGTGCGGAGAAGGTCGCGCACTACAGCAGCAAGGTCTTCTTCTTCTGCGAGGTTTTCGATGCTTCCGGGGCGGCGGTGATGTTTTGCGATTCACGCCTGGACGAGATCTGGGTCAATATCGATGACGAGGGATACAATGGACGGATCGAAATCCGCGGCCCATGGCTGAAGCCGGGCTCCTACACGGTCACGCTGATGATTTGCTGCGCAGGCATCATCGATAACTTCGAGTACGCCTGCAAATTCGAGATTCTGCCGATGATCCCGTACGCCGGCCAGTGGACGCTGGAGTGCGAGAAGCGCGGCATGGTGCTGCCGGACTTCACATTTCAGGAAGCAGTGACCGCGCCCGGCGAAGTGCCCTGCGCCTGATGCCCGTGCTGCCGCCGGTGCGTCCAATCCGTTCAGTATGATCAATTTCCCGCGCGTTTCCATCGTCATTGTCATCTGGAATGGCATGAAGGACACTCTCGAGTGTCTTGCATCCTTCCGGGACGATACGTACCCGAATCGCGAGCTGCTGATCGTGGACAACGGATCGACCGACGATTCCGTCGCCGTCATCAAGGCGCAATATCCCGAGGCGGTGATCCTCCAGACCGGTCAAAACCTTGGGTTCACCGGCGGCAACAACGTCGGCATCAAGCACGCGATCGAGACCGGCGCGCAATATATCTACCTCCTCAATAACGACACGCTGGTGGAACCCGACGCGCTGGCAAAGCTGGTCGAGGCCGCCGAGGCGAATCCGGAAGCCGGTCTGGTCGCCCCGGTCATTCACGACTTCGATCCCCCGCGCGATATCTGGTTTGCCGGATCGAAGCTCGATCTGCGCCGTGGCGCCGCATGGCACGACAACGCGCGCCAGCCGGAGCGCCACGAGCCCCCGTATGAGGTGCCGTGGGTCACCGGTTGCGCGATGATGATCCGCGCTCCGCTGCTCAAGGAGCTGGAGGGATTCGACGACCGCTATTTCCTGAGCTGGGAGGATGTCGATCTCAGCGTTCGGTTGCGGAATGCCGGCCACAAGCTGCTCGTCGTGCCGGCCTCGCGCATCTATCACAAAGGCGGCCAGTCGGGCAAAAACATGGAGGGCATCTACGGCTATTACACCGTGCGCAACAGCCTCCTGCTCGCCAGCAAGCACAGCGGCCGCGATTACCCCCGCGCCGCGCTCACCATCCTCGGCGGCGCGCTGCGCAGCGGCCTGCGGATTCGCACCTTCAAGAGCCGCCGCCTGCGGCTGATCTGGGACGGATTCTGGGATCACCTCTTCCAGCGTTACGGGCCTTACCAGGCATTTCACCGGTCATGAGCGTCGTCTTCATCAATTGCACGGGCGAGACCTTCACTCCCACAAGGAGCGGGGCCATCAGCACGTGGATATGGGAAGTCTGCCGGGCGGCGCAAAAGGACGGCGTCGAGCCATGGGTCATCTCCCGCACCGTCGATGCCGAGCCGCATCCGTGGCCAAACAAGGTCCTGCTCGATTACCCGTGGATCCCGCAACTCCGCGGCACCGGCCTGGGACGCGTCTTCAAGATTCAGCAGCAGATGACCGGCTGGGGCCACACGCGCCAGAAGGCGTACATCAACAGAGTGGTGCGCGCCATCCGCGCGAACGGCCTGGAGAAGATGCCCTTTGTCCTGCACAACGATCCTGAGATGGCGGTCCATTTGCGGAGCGTTTTCCCGAAGGCCCGCATCGTGCATCTCTTCCACAACGCAAATCCGTGCCATGAGAAATTCCGGCGCGCCTACGGGACCGCGGTCAATGTCGCGGCGGGCGTGAGCGATTTCATCTCGCGCTGGCAGGGGGACTATTTCGGGATCATGGGCGACAAATTGCGGACCATTTACAACGGCGTGGACCTGGAGCGTTTCGCACCGGCAGACCGCACACCGGAGGGCAGGGCGGTCATCAATTTTGTCGGCCGCACCGATGCGACCAAAGGGCCGGATATCCTGTTGCGCGCCGCACGGCAGGTGGCGGCGACGAATCGCGATTTCGCGGTGCAGATTTTGGGCGCACGGTTTTACTGGGGCACCGAGCCGGATGAATACCAGAAGTTGCTCGACACGCTTTCGAATGACCTCGAGCAGGAGGGCATCCCCGTTCGCCGGCCCGGTGTCGTTAGCCGCAACGCGCTGCCGGGGGAATTGCGGAAGGCGCATATCCACGTGGTTCCGTCGCGGTGGGATGAGCCATTTGGCCTCGCCACGCTGGAAGGCATGGCAAGCGGCCTCGCCGTCATCGCATCGCGCACCGGCGGGACCACGGAAGTGGTCGATGGCGCGGGATTGCTCTTCGAGCGCGACTCCACGGACCAGCTCGCGGATCACCTCACCACGCTGCTTGCGGATGTGAAATTGCGCGATGAATACGGCGTCCGCGCAAGGGCGCGCGCCGAGAAATTCTCATGGGCCCGGACATGGACCGAAATCCAAAAAGCGACGGGAGCCTGGTAGCCATGCACTTTTGCTTCGTCAACATGCCCATCGAGTATTACTCGCCGACCAGCGGCGGGGCGATCTCGACCATCATCATGAGCACCGCGCGAGAGCTGCTCGCGCGCGGCCATCGCGTGACGGTGCTGACCATCAAGAACGCCGACGAGACATACGACATCGGCGAGGTAATCGCCGTTCCCGCAAAACAGCGGGATGATCTTAGCTTCCTCCAGCGCCGCATCTCGTCGCTGCGGCAGAAGCTCAATAAATGGGATTGGCCCTACTTCGAGTATTACCTGAACGGCGTGCGCGAGAAACTCGCCGCGCTGCCCGAGGCGCCTGACGCGGTGATCGTTTTCAACGACCTGGTCTCGCCCTCCTATATCAAGAAGGTCCTCCCCGGTACGCAGGTCTTCGTCTGGCTCCAGAATCAGTGGAACACCCATTTCGACCTCGCGAAGACCGATCGCGCGACGCGCTATTTCCTCACATGCAGCGACGCGATCCGGCGCTGGACCGCCGAGCGGCACAATCTCCCGCTGGACCGCTTCCGCGTAGTGCCGAGCGGCGTCGAGCATGAGGTCTTCTTCCCTCGCCCAGATTATCTCGAGCCCGTCGCCGCGCCGCGCGTCCTCTTCATCGGCCGCATCGATCCAAACAAGGGCCCGGACCTCGCCGCCGACGCCGTTGCCGCTTTGCGCGCGGAAGGGCTGCCCGTGAGCCTCACCGTCGCAGGCGGACTCTGGTTCTATGGGCACGGCCGGGAGATGGAAGATCCATTTTTCCGCACTTTGAAAGAGAAGATGGACAAGTCCGGCGCGGAATACCTCGGCCACGTCCCGCGCGGGCGCGTGCCGGCGATGGTGCGCGAGCACGATATCGTCTGCGTCCTGTCGCGCTCTGAGGAACCTTTCGGCCTCGTTGCGCTCGAGGCGATGGCCTCCGGATGCGCCGTGATTGCTTCTCCGCGCGGCGGCCTCCCCGAGGCGTGTGGCGGCGCGGCGTTACTGGCCGACCCGGACGATTTGCCGGCGATCATCAACGCGATGCGCAGGCTGGTTACCGATCCGGCGTTTCTAGCGCGGACCAAGCAGCAATCCGTCGAGCGTGCCGCGCGTGCCCCATGGTCGGCGTGCGCGGAATTGGTCGAGGAAGCTTGCGGACAATCCCGGCATGCCGTCACGGCATCCGCAACCCCGGTGGGAGTCTAAACCAGGATGAGCTACCAAAGTTCCACCGGCAACAAGCGCGCGATCCAGCTGGATGTCCTGCGCGGTCTCGCGATCCTGCTCGTGCTTCTCTATCACTGCCCCATGCATGGGCAGGACCTCGGCGTCATGAGTCCGGTGCTCTCGCCCTTGATCGCTTATGGGTGGACGGGCGTCCCAATGTTCTTCGTCCTCAGCGGATTCCTGGTGGGCGGCCTTCTGTTCAAGGAAATCCGCGCTACGGGCAAAGCAAATGTGCCCCGGTTCCTGATCCGGCGCGCCTTCAAGATCTGGCCGGCATACTTCGCCTTCATGGCCTACTACGTGGTGAAGCTCGCGCATCGCAAGGAGCCGCTGCGCCAGGTCTTCATGGAGCTTTGGCCGAACTTCCTGCAAATCCAGAACTACATCCCGACCCCGGCGCATCACCTCTGGTCGATCGCGGTCGAGGAGCATTTCTACCTGGTTTTTGCCCTTGTCATCGCGCTGCTCGTCCGGGGAACTGCGACCGTCAAGCGGTTGAAGTTCATCCCATGGGTCACGCTCGCCCTGCTCATCGCCTGTCTCGGCCTGCGTTTGCTCAACTGGAACATACCCTTCGAGAATTACACGCACATGTGGCGCACGCATCTTTGCGTGGATGCCCTCTTTCTCGGCGTGTACGTCGGCTATATTTACCATTTTCACCCGGAGCTCTTTGAGCGCTGGACCGCGCATCGCGGCTGGATTTTTGGATTCGCGCTGGTCGCGAATCTGCCCATGTTTTTCCTGCCAAAGACCAACCCGTTCGTATTTTCCTTTGGTCTCTCGCTTCTCGCGCTCGGCGATGCCGCTTTGGTTGTCGCAGTGGCGCCGCCGCCTCGTTCGCGGGAGCCCGCGTCGTCGTTCTGGAGTCTTCCGATCACGCGCCTGGTGGGCTGGATTGGTGTGTATAGTTATTCCATCTACCTCTGGCAGGAAGACCTTGCGACCCAGCCCCTCATTACGTCGCTGCCGGTGCTGTGGCATTACGGTCCGCACACGACCCAGGCGATCCTTTTTCTGACACTGCACTTCACGGGCTCGGTGCTCGCCGGAGTCATCATGGCGAAACTGATTGAATTTCCCGCACTTCGTCTCCGCGACCGGCTCATGCCCTCCGGGAGCCGCGGTGTCCCGCTCGGGACCCAAAATTCCATGGCCCCGTCGGCGATCCCCGCCACCAGCGTATGAGCCCCGCGTTTTTCCATTCCACGGCGACCAATCGCCTGATTTGCGTGATGCTTTTTTTGCTCGCGATCAGGTGTCTTGACTCGTCCGCCTACCGTGCCGCTTCGGCACCGGGCGGTCTTTTCGGGATCGATTTTGCTCCCGCATATTCCGCGGCGGCGCGGCTCAATGCCGGTCGGCCGCTCTACATCCCGGAGGACAACTCCGCGACGCCCCTCTACCAGTTCGTGTCGTCTCCGTTGATTCCCATGCTCCTGCGGCCCATCGCCCGTCTTTCACCGGACAATGCCACCCGCATCTGGGCGTTGATCAATGTGCTGCTGCTCACGCTGGCCGTTTTTCTCTTCTGTGTCGCCACGCGCATCCGGCCCCTGGACCAGCCCGTTCCGGTTCTGCTCATGTTGTTTACCGGGTTCCGTTTCTGGCCCACCACGGTGGAGCTGGGCATCGGCAACTCCGATATCGTGATCCTCTTCCTCGCATCCGCGATGTTTGTCTGCGCGCGCTCTCAACGGTGGTTCCTGTTCGCATTCTTCATTGCGCTCGGCGCGCTCACCAAGACATGGATGATCGGCTCTCTCTTTTACCTCATCGTCCGCCGTCAGTGGGCCGCCGCCTTTGCAGCCGCCGGATTTTTCGCGGGCATCGGGGCTTTGCTCTTTGCGGCCGTTGGGTGGGGTGAACTGCCGGTATTGTGGCGCCTTACCCACCTCTACTCCGCGCAGCCGCTCATTGTTTCCAATTCCGTTGTCGGCATCGCGCACCTCTATTTCCGCGCGAACGGCATTATTACTCCGCTAATCGATAACCCGGCCCTCTGCACCGTGGTGGTCGCCGCGGGTTACGGCCTGCTTGTCGCGGGGCTGGCTGCCATTTGGCTCCGCGCCCCGCGGATGGATGAGTGGGAATTGAACGTGGCCCTCGGCCTGACGCTCATGGCGCTTATTCTCGGTTGTCCGGTCTCCCATCAATATTACTACGTCCTCGCGCTGCCATTGATCTGGTTGCTTCTCAACCCGCCTGATACGGGCCGTGGCCGGCTATTGCCCTGCGTAGCTTTCATTATCTATCTCGCGCTCTCAGTTCCTTCACCGAGTCTCAACCCGGTTCCGGCTGCCGATCAGCATGGGATACGTTCGCTTGGGGTTGGCGTCACATTCTTCGCTGGATTGTCGCTCTGGACCTTCGGGCTCTTCACCGTCGTGCGCGGCCTGTGGGCGCCATCGGCTGAAACCGGCATGGACTCGGCACCCGCCACTCGCGATAACCCAATCCCGGACCCCGGATTGAGCCCCGGCGCGGTACCTGCCAGCAAATGAATATCGCCATCACATCCATGTATCTGCCGAGCGGCAGCAAGATCGGCGTCGGCTACGTGGTGCATGCGTTTGCCAATGAGCTGGTCAAGCGCGGCCACACCGTCACGGTCTTCAGCCAGAGCGGCGCGTCGCCGGATTCGCTTTATAATGTCGTCGTCGTCCCGTCCGGGGACCGGCTGCGGACGTTCGGCTTCGCCTGGAATTTGCGCCGGTACGACTTCACGCAATTCGACGTGCTCAATGCCCATGGCGACGATTGGTTCCTCTGGGGCAAGCGCCGTCCGCGCCATGTCCACACCTATCACGGCTCACTGCTGGCGGAGACGATCCACGCCCGCGGCTTCATCACGAAGCTCCGCATGGCCCTCATGGCCCTGTGCGAGTTCGGCTCCGTTTTCCTCGCGGATGAACTGGTCGCCGTCTCCAGCAATACGAAACGCTACATCCCCGGCATCAAGCACGTGATCCCGAACGGCGTCGATCTCACCTCCTTCGCTCCCGCAAAGAAATCCGAGGCGCCGTCGCTGCTCTTCGTCGGCACCATGCATGGCCGCAAGCGCGGCGCAATGCTGCTGGATCTCTTCAAAAAGGAAATCCGCCCGCGCGTGCCGGACGCGGAGTTCTGGGCCGTGTGCGAGGAAGAGGTCTCCGGCGATGGCGTGCGCTGGTTTGGCCGCGTCTCGAATGAGAAACTCGGCGAGCTTTACGGCGCGGCCTGGACCTTCTGCCTGCCCAGTAGCTATGAGGGTTTCGGCGTCCCATACATCGAGGCGATGGCTTCGGGAACCCCGGTCGTTGCCACGCCAAATCCCGGCGCGGTGGAAGTCACCAGCGACGGAAAATTCGGCCTCCTTTGCGCCGACGAAAAGCTCGCCCTCGCCATATCCGGCCTGCTGAAAGACACCGCCGCCCGTGACCGGCTCGCGGCCGCCGGCCTGGAGCGCGCCCGCGATTTTTCCTGGAACCGCATCTGTTCCGAATACGAAGCCCTTTACGCGCCTGTTACACCGATAGCCGCCGAACCCGCGAAGACCGCCCGATGAACGTCGCCATTTTTGCCAGCGCATTCCATCCCTCGCTCGGCGGGGTCGAGGAACTCGTGCGCCAGCTCGCCCATGAATACAAGCGGCAGGGGATGCAGGCCATCGTGCTCGTCAATCGCTGGCCGCGTTCGTTGCCGGCGGAGGAAGTCATCGAGGGCATTCCCGTTTACCGTCTCGCCATGCGCATGCCGGAGTACAATTTGCGCGTCCGTTTCAATTACGCCGTCGGTTACCCGCTGGTCCGCTCCCGCATGCTCGGCATCCTGCGCCGGCACAAGATCGACATGATCCACGTCCAATGCGTCAGCGCCAATGGCCATTATGGCGCCATCGCGGCCCGCGCGCTCGGGCTGCCGCTCGTGGTCACCTCGCAGGGCGAGCGCACGATGGACGCCGAGCGCGTTTACGAAAAATCGCCTTTCATCAATAAGGTCATGCGTGATCTCCTGGCCCGCGCCGATTGCGTCACCGCCTGCTCGCGCGACACGCTGGAAGACCTTGAGCAATGGAGCGGCATCCAGCTCGGTGCGCGCGGCTCCGTCATTTACAACGGCATCCGGATCAATGATTTCGACGGCGCAGAGCCCTGCGCGCATCCCCGCCCGTACATCCTCGGCATCGGCCGCCATGTCCGGCAGAAGGGATTCGATATCCTGATCGAGGCCTTTGCCGCTTCCGGCATCAAGACCCATGATCTTATCCTCGCCGGAGATGGGGCGGAACATGCGCAACTGGGCGACTTAGCAAGGAAATTGCTAGGGGAGGGGACCGTGCATCTCATTGGACGAGCGGATCGTAAGAAAGCGGTGGCCTTGTTTACCGGGTGCTCCTTCTTTGTCCTGCCCTCACGCCAGGAGCCACTCGGCATCGTCAATCTCGAGGCCATGGCTGCCGGCAAGGCCGTCATCGCGTCGCGCACTGGCGGCGTCCCGGAGATCGTAGCCGATGGCGAGACCGGCCTGCTCACGACGCCCGCCGATGTGCCCGCTCTCGCCGCCGCGCTGCAAAAGCTGGCCGGCGACGCCGCATTGCGAGACCGGCTCGGATGCGCCGGACGCGAACGCGTCAAGAATTTCACCTGGGAATCCGTCGCAACTGCCTACCGGCAGGTTTACGACGCAGCGCTCGCCGGGCGGCGTGGCGCGATGGCGGGGATACCCTCCGCACCAGTACCTGCCCTAAACGCAGAATGACCGTTGCACGTTCCAAAGCCAAAACGAGGAAGCTGCTGGCGATGAGCCCAGTATTCATCAATCATACCGTCGAGACGTTCACGCCCACGGAGAGCGGCGCCATTGCCACCCACATCCACGAGTGCTGCCGCGCCGCTGTCGATCAGGATTACGAGCCGGTCGTCATCTCCATCAATTGCAAGGCCGAGCCCTTCGGCGATGTGCGCACGGTGCTGCTCGATCCACCGCGCATTCCGTCCAACCCGATCGTCGTGAAGGTCCTGCGCGCAGAGCGGAAGCTTGGCGGATGGCGCCACATGCGGCAGCACGTTCACGCCGGCAATGTCGCGCGCGCCTTGCACGAGGGGGGCCTGGAGCGGCGCCCGATCATCCTGCACAACGATCCGGAGATGGTCATCTATCTCCGCGAGCGCTTCCCGCAGGCATTTATCATCCATCATTTCCACAACCAGATTTGCATGGCGCGCCGGAATCATGCCCGGTTCCGCGAGTCCGTGAATGTGGTGACGGCCGTGAGCCGCTTTACCGGCAAGTGGATCGAAGACATTTACGGGCTGCAGGCAGACAGCGTGCAGACGATCTATAACGGTGTGGATATCGAGGCCTTTCACCCGCCGCGGCGCGTGCCGGAAGGCCTGCCGGTCATCAATTTCGTCGGCCGCACCGGCATCGAGAAAGCGCCAGACCTGCTCCTGAAGGCCGCGGCGAAGCTCGCGGAGAAAACGAAAGCCTTCCGTGTGCAACTGCTCGGCTCCAATCATTGGCACAAATACGAGAAGGACGATTACCAGAAGGAACTCGACCGCCTGACCGCCGATGTTGAAAAGGCCGGCGTGGAAGTATCCAGGCCCGGCCACATCGCCCGCCCGGACCTGCCCGGCATGCTCGCCCAGGCGCATATCAATGTCGTGCCGTCGCGCTGGGATGAGCCGTTTGCGTTGACCATCCTCGAAGGGATGGCGTGCGGCCTGGCCAGCGTGGTCTCGCGCACCGGCGGTGCGCCGGAAGTCGTCGGGAACTCCGGCCTGCTCTTCGAGCGCGACTCGGTTGAAGGTCTCGCGGAGCATCTCCGGGCCTTGCTTTTCGACGACGATCTTCGCGCCGGTTACGCGCGCAAGGCCCGGGCCCGGGCCGCTCAACTGACGTGGGACAAGACCTGGGAAGGTTTCCGGGCCGCGATAGGGAATTAAGTCACCTGATGAAGCTGTTTGCCACCACCGCGATGCAAGAGCCGGGGGTCGCCACCTATTTGCCGTTGTTCAGGGACATGGCGGGGCGGGATCGCTTCGGCGTCCACTCGCTGTGCGACGATCCGGCCGGCGCGGACCTGATCCTCTTCCTGGACGGCCACCAGCATTACAAGGACCTTGAGCTGAACGCCATTCGCCGCCATCCGCTCGTGATGCAGTATCGCGAGAAGGCCTTTGTTTACAGCGAGGTCGATCAGCCATGGTGCGCCATGCCGGGCCTGTATGTCGCAATGCCGAAGCCGAGTTTCGATATACGCCGCCAGCGCGCCTGCGCCTACCTCACCGTGCCGAACAGCCATGTCGTCCCCACACCGCCGCCGGTCGAGAGCGACGCACTGCTCTTCTCCTTCATGGGACGCGGCGGTAATCCCGCACGCGATGCCGTCCTGCGCCAGAAGCATCCCCGTGCGATCGTTGAGGATACCAGCGCCGCAAATTTCTTCGGCAATCAAACCGAGGAAATCGAGCGCGGCAAGCGCCGTTACGCGGAGGTCATCGCGCGGTCAAAGTTTGTCCTCTGCCCGCGCGGCGCGGGGCCAAGTTCGTTCCGCATCTTCGAGACGATGGCCGCCGGTCGCGTACCCGTCATCCTGAGCGACGAGTGGGTCGCGCCGGAAGGCCCGGCATGGGACCAGTGCGCCGTTTTCATCCCGGAGAACCAGATTGATCACATCGGCGAAATCCTTGAGTCCCACGAGTCGCGCTTCCCCGCCATGGGCGTCGCCGCTCGCCGGGAGTGGGAGGCGTGGTTCGCCCCGGAAGCCCTTTTTCATCGCATGACCGAGGCTCTTGCGGATATAGTCTCGAAGCGACGCGTTCCTGAGAGCGTCCTCTGCCGCAAGGTGACCGTCCGCTATGTGCGGATGCGGTTGCGCGCGGCCAGGGGCCAGCTCAGGGACTTGCTGCGGCCC
>Ga0302319_10017551_pt1 | contig 13099 bp, 12 predicted proteins | sample Bog_T0_2_FD_203319 | JGI IMG/M metagenome (GOLD analysis project Ga0302319, IMG submission 203319) | Peat permafrost microbial communities from Stordalen Mire near Abisko, Sweden - Bog_T0_2 | ecosystem: Environmental > Terrestrial > Soil > Wetlands > Peat | place: Sweden: Abisko, Stordalen Mire...
AAGAAGGTTTCGCGGCCATGGAAAAGGGCCTTCCCCTGGTGGCCGACGTCTACAAGCGGGCGCGCAAGCTGCACCTGAAGATCGTGCTGGGCACCGACGCCGTGGCGGGCGCGCACGGCCGCAACGCCGAAGAATTCATCTACCGCGTGAAGGATGGCGGCGATACGCCCATGGATGCGCTGATGAGCGGTGCCTCCGTGGCGGCCGAATCGCTGGGAATGGCCGATAAGATCGGCAGCATCGCGCCGGGAATGGAAGCCGATCTGGTCGCCGTGGAAGGCAATCCTCTGGAGGATATCACCGCTGTGCGGCGTGTCGTCTTCGTAATGAAACACGGCGTGATCTACAAAAACAACCGGTAAGCAAGACGGCGTGTTATTCTCCCCTTTACCATGGGAGAAAGTATCAGGCTGATCTTGCGGCTGCTCTACCAACCCGTGGAGGCCATGAGCGGCATTCTGGACCGCGGCGGGCTGCTGATTGCCAGTCTGAGCGTGGCGGCGGTTTCCTTTCTCCTCCAGCCGGCAGCCGCGAACTGGATTCACTTGCCCTTCTACGGCCCGTTGTTGGTCTTGGCGGTGGTATATGTGCCCGGAGTTCTCTTGGTGAGCGGGCTGTTGGGCCGGTTCGGTGGCTTCGTGGTTTCTTTCCAGCGCGATTATTCCCCGCTGCTCACCTGCACGGCTATGGCATGGTCGGCGGCCAACCTGCCCCTGGCGTTGGCCGGGTGGACGGCTCCCGCGCCGGTTGTGCTGGTCATAGCGGGCCTGGCGTACCTCTACTTTGGGTTCCTCATGGTCATCGCCATCAGGACCGTACTGGGGGCGGGTAGCGGCGCGGCTACGGGCGTGGTGTGCCTCTCGTGGATTCCGCTGGTGGGCGCTGTCGTGTTGTGGATGCCGCTGCGCTTCCTGATGGGGTATATCGCGTCGCCGTTCTTTCTTTTTTACGCCTGGTATTTTTTGGGAGGGGAGTTTTCCAATCTCGGCGCGGGCATGCGCAACCGGCAGAATTTCCGGCGCATGCTGGAAGCTTCGGCCATCAATCCTCACGATGGCGAAGCGCAATATCAACTCGGACTCATCTATCAGCAGCGCCGCAATTACACCGACGCCATCCAGCGGTTTCAGAATGCCGTGCGCATCGATCCCATGGAGACCGATGCCCACTTCCAGTTAGGGCGGATCGCGCGCGGACAGGGTCGGCTCGACGATGCGTTGAAAGAGTTCAAAATTGTCCTGGAGCAGGACCCCAAACATAATCTCAGCGAAATTCTGCGCGAGTTAGGCGGCACTTACCTGGCCGCCGGCCGCCTGAAGGACGCCCGCCGCGAGCTCGCAGTATATGTGGATCGGCGGCCGTACGATCCCGAAGGTTTGTATTACTACGGGCAGGCATTGGAAGGGCTGGAACATCCGAAGGAAGCCCGCGAGGCATACGCCCGTGCCGTAGAGGCCGCACGCACGGCGCCGCGGTATCGCCGCCCGTTCACGGCCAAGTGGAGCCGGCTGGCGCAGAAGCAGGAACGCAAGGTCCGTCAGTAAGATTTTGGCTAGAGTTGCGGGCGTTCAGCCCAATGTCACTTAGTTTTCGCCCAAGCGGTACTCTGCATAAATTCTGGGGCGGACCCCCTGGGGGGCACCCTCTGGGTCCGCCGACCCCCCGGTCGGCCTGCTGGCGATTGCAGACGCCTGATTCTTCGAGAGCAGAGCGGGTCCGGGGGGACCTGGCTAAGTGGCATTGGGCGTTCCGCCCCTTTCTTCAATAGTTCTTGCGGGTGATCGCGCAGCCCAGCGCCTTGGTGCGCGGGTGCGGCACGGGCTTGCCTTGCAGGATGGCCTCCAGAGCGTCGCGCAGGTCGAATACGGTCACCTCGACCCGCTGTTTGCCGAAGTCTTCCAACCGGTTATCGACGCGTCCCAGGTATAACAATTCGCCGCTGGGCGAGAGCACCGCCGCCTCGGGAGTGGCCGTGGCGCCGGTGTACGTCGCCAGAGACTCCTCCTGGTCGAACAAGTAAGGGAACGTGTAGCCGAATTCCTTGGCGTGGCGGCGCACATCGGCCGCGGGCACGGTGGCATCGCCCTGCACGCCGTAGAATGCCACCCCGCGCGCGGTAAACGCTTGCGTCAGGCGGTTCAATTCGGGCACGTAGTTGTTGCACAAGGGGCAATCCGTGGTCAGAAAGAACAGCACCACCGCGCGCTTGCCGCTCCATTCGGCGGGCGTATGGGTGCGGCCCGCGGTATCGGCCAAGGTGAATCGCGGCAGCCGGCCGGCGGCCACCGTTAAGGCCCAGCCCCATATGAAGCACATCGCCCACTTCCGTCTCATTGGTTATATTGTACGCGGCGGATGGGTGACGCCGAAGTTGCATCTTAATAAGGCCTGAATCTATGTTGGCGTGCCATCGCCTCAACCCGCCTCTGGGCTTGCTATGATGGGGGCGCTGCTATATGCCAGATCTGCAATCCGAGCTCGCTCCCATCTCCGACGCCGTCACCGACGGAATTCGAGTCGAGGTGATGTCGCGGCACGCCCCCGAGAATTCCAAGCCCAATCAGGACGAGTGGGTCTTCCAGTACACCGTGCGCATCACCAACCAAGGAGCCGACACGGTGCAACTGCTGAACCGGCATTGGATTATCACCGACTCTTTCGGGCATACCGAGGAAGTCCGTGGCCCGGGTGTGGTGGGTGAGCAACCCGTCCTGGCGCCCGGCGAATCTTTCAAGTACTCGTCGTGGTGCCCTCTCAAAACGCCCATCGGGACGATGCGTGGCACGTATCAAATGACGCGGACCGGTGGAAACCTGTTCGACATCGAAATCGCCCCCTTCGCCCTGCGCGCGCGGTACCCCGTTCACTAAACGCCACCTGCGGCCGCCTCGGGAACTATTGGCACCGACTTTCCCGCCGATAAGAGTCGTCAGAGGAACATGTGCTCCCGGACACCCAGTTAGCGCTCGTGGCGGAGCGGATCAGAGATGCCCAGCATCCCATGAAGGTGTTGGCCGCCGAGGACAACCCGGTCATGCAATCGATGCTGGTTTCCCTGCTCTCGAAATGGGGTTATGAGCCGGTGATGGCGCGCGACGGCAACGAAGCCTGGCGGGCATTGCAGAATCCAGACGGCCCCAGCCTGGCAATTTTGGACTGGATGATGCCCGGCCTGAATGGCATCGAGATCTGCCGCGCCGTGCGCTCCGCCGCCCGCGAACCGTACGTCTATATCCTGCTGCTCACCGCGCGCACCGATTTCGAAGACCTGTTGGAAGGCATGGAGGCCGGCGCCGACGACTATCTCACCAAACCGTTTCATTCCCACGAACTACGCGTACGGCTGCGCGCCGGGCGCCGCGTCCTGGAATTGCAGGAGCAACTGCTGGCGGCGCGCGAAGCCCTCCGCGAACAGGCCACTCACGATAGTCTCACCGGCTTGCTCAACCGCGGCACGATCCTGGAAACGCTTCGCCGGGAGGTTTCCCGTACTTCCCGCGAAGCGAACGCGGTTTCACTCCTCATGGTCGATCTCGACCACTTCAAGCAGGTCAACGATACTCACGGCCACGCAGCCGGCGATGCCGTTTTGCAGCAGGCGGCCCGACGGATACAGGCCGCCGGGAGGGGTTACGATTCCGTGGGGCGTTACGGAGGCGAGGAGTTCCTGGTGCTCCTGCCCGGCTGCGATCACGCCGGCGCCATCGCCCAGGCCGAACGCATTCGCGAAATCATCGCCTCCCCGCCCTTCTCGCTCGAAACTAAAGCCCATACAGTGACTTGCAGTATCGGCGCCGCCTCGCGCGCTTTTCCCGCCCCAGGGGACGCCGATGCGCTACTCCGCGAAGCCGATCTGGCCATGTATCGCGCCAAGGCGGATGGACGAAACCAAGTGGCGCACACCCTGGCCCCAGCCTTGGCTTGATGCGCCGCGCGGGCGCCGAAAAATCCCCTCCGAAAACCACTTTACTTTGGCGGTCCTTGCGTTATACTGAGGCTCTCACCCGAGCCGTTGGACATGCCTTCCACCACAACTTACGAAGAGCTCCTCAATGGCTTGGTCCACGATCTGCGACAACCGCTAGGCAATATTGAAACCAGCATCTTCTACCTCGATCTGGTTCTGGATCATCCCTCGGGCCGTGTACGCGAACAGTTGTGCGCCATGGAACGCCAGGTGGCACAGGCCGCCGGCTTGCTCCACCGCGCCGCCGAGGAACTCCGCGCCAGCCGGTCTCAGCGCGGCGCGGAAGAGGGTACCGCATCATCCGCCGCCGGCGCGAACTTCGAACGCACAAAATCGGCCACGGCCGACGTGACGTAAGCCGGAGGTTTCACCAGAAACCGCGGTTTGCCGTCCCACATGCCGCGGGCCACCTCTTCCCACAACGGGGCGTTGATTCCGCGGTCGATCACCACGAACGCGTCTGCCCGGTCCAGGAACCGAAGACTGGACGGTTTGAAGTCTTCGCAGGAGAAATCCAACAACATCAGGAAGACGTCCGGACGAACCAGTTCCACGATGCTGTTGGATTCCACAATCACGTTGGCCGATTGCGCCAGGATTTTGTGGATGATGCCGGCTGCCCGCGCCAGTTCGCCCGCCGGCGTGCGCAGCCACAACGACCGCTCGGCGCCCGCCGCCAGAAACCGCCCGCTATCGGTCTTGCTGGGCGCATATTCCTCGCTCAGCGCGAAGGCTTCGCCGGACTCCGGTTCGCAACCGCACTCGCCGCCATCGCGCGTGCAAACGCCGTTGCCGTATTGCGTGATCTTCACGGCTGTCCACTTGCGGTCGCGCATTTTGCGGATCAGTCCGGCTACCACCGAGGTCTTGCCGATATTCCGCGAATGGCCGCCGACAACTACCAACATCAGGCTTTCCCCTCGAGTTCCGCCAGCCGCCGCTTCAATTCCACTACTTCGCGCCGCAGGTCCGGCAACCGCGCCAGGTTCGCCAACTGCTCCAGTTGCTGTTTCAGTGGCCGCGCCGGTGTACCCCAAACGGTTTCCCCCGAGCGCACAATCTTGGAGGTCAAAACGCCGCAGCCCGAACCCAAAACCGCGCGCGATTCGATACGCGCTTTATCCCCAATACCCACCTGGCCGCCGATCACCACGTAGTCTTCCACCACTACCCCGCCCGAAAAACCAGTTTGCGCCGCCACCACCACGTGCCTGCCGATCCGGCAGTTATGGCCCACGTGCACCATGTTATCGAGCTTGGTGCCTTCGCCAATGGAAGTGACTCCCATGGCCGCGCGGTCCACGCAGGAATTGGCGCCGATTTCCACTTGGTCGCCGATTTCCACGCGGCCCACTTGCGGAAATTTCTGCCAGCGATCCTCGTCCATCACATAGCCGAACCCGTCCGCGCCAATCACCACGCCGGCGTGGAGAATCGTTCGGCGGCCGATGTCGACGTTGTCATAGATGGTCACGTGGGCGTGGAGGACCGCGCCCTCGCCGATGTTGACCCGCTTGCCCACCACCGTTCCAGCGCCGATGCTGCTGGCCGCGCCGATCCGCGAACCTTCGCCCACCACGGCGTGCGGACCGATATACGACATGGCGCCGAGCTCGACATTGTTGCCGATAACCGCTGTGGGATGGATTCCGGGTTTCAGTTCCGCGGTAGGGTAGAAACGGTTGAGAGCACGAGCGAAGGAAGTGCGCGGCTGAGCCACGCGGATGACCGTACGATAGCTGGGGCTCGGCCAGTCTTCGGGTACCAGAAGACATCCGGCCGCGGAGGATTCCGCCTGGGCGGCGGCTTTTCGCGTAGCCGCGAAGGCGACATCGGAAGCACCGGCGCTCTCCAGCGGCGCTACTCCGCTGAGTTCCTTTTCCCCGTCGCCTTCAAACGTCGCGCCCAGCCAGTCTGCCAATTCGCGAACGCGCATGCCCCATCATAACTTGCGCTGGACAGATTTGGCACACAGCGGCACTGATACTGGTCCGGCAGGACAGACGACAAGCACGGATCGCCTGTCCCACGGAAGCCAGGCTTGGTTGGGGTTCGCTACGGCTGGGGCTGACCGGCCGCGGGCGGCGCGATTTCGGGTTCAGTCTTGCCGCGGTGACAGGTGTAGCAGGTTACAAACACCTTGGCGCCCTCGGGCGGGAACTTGGCGTTGATCTCCTTCACCATGGTGATCATCTTGCGGGCGATATCCTTCTTGGGATTTTCGTCGCTGGAACGGTCCTGGACGTGGCAGAAGTTGCAACCGCCCTGCGAGCCAACTCCAAGGGCGACGACATAGGTCTGCATCAACGGCCGGTATTCCTGGGGCGTCAACACTTTGAGGTTCTTAGGTGCCTGCTGCGCGCCAAGCGGCAACAGGACAAACAGCATCGTGGCATAAAAACGCATGGGTATAGGATACACGAAGACTGGCCAAAACGTGAAGTTTCGAACGAAATTTCCCGGCGGCCGATTCGCGAACCACCAACCGGCACTCCGCCAGGACATCGCGCGCCGGCCCGGTGACGCCCGCTTCGGCGTTTGAGATGGCTTAACCTTTAACCCCGGCGCGCGGCGTATAATAAGTGTCCGAGGAGAATTCAATGAAATATCACGTTCCTGTTGCCATACTTGCGTTAGCGGCCGTTGTGCCCCTTCTCGCTCAGGCTCCGCCGGCCGGTTGGAAACAGCGCGAGGATCGCAGCACGTCCGCATCCGATCCCGATGCCGCCGGCAAGATCCAGTTCATCACCCAGGGCGCCGGTTTCCACGCGACCAATCCCACGGCGGCGGTGTACTGGAACCCGGCCAATGTAGCCAAGGGCACTTATACTCTCAAGGCGACTTTTACTCAGGTGAAGCCCAGCGGCCACACCAACTATTACGGTCTGGTATTCGGGGGCAGCGCCCTGGAGGGAGCCGATCAGGCTTATCTATACTTCGTGGTGGCGCAGGATGGCACGTGGCTGATCAAGAGCCGCAACGGTAGCGCCACCCCGCCCATCTCCGCCAAGACGCCCAGCGATGCGGTGAAGAAACTGGATGCCGGCGGCAAAGCCACTAACGCCTTGGAAGTGCGCGTGGGCGCCGACAAAGTGGATTTCGTCGTCAACGGCACCGTGGTCCATAGCGAACCGAAAACCGGAGCGCTGGCCAAGACAGACGGCCTCTATGGCATCCGCGTCAATCACCTTCTCGAAATGCAAATCGACGGCTTCGGGCTCTCCAAGTAACATGGTCTCCGTGGGGCGGACCCCCTGGTCGGGGTGCCCTCTGGGCCCGGTCCCCCTGGACCCGCTTTTCTCTCCAATCAGCAGGCCGACCAGGGGGTCCGCCCCACAACCTCTACCAGTGAAACCGGTACCGCACCTCGCCATAAAGCTGCCGCGGGTTGATGTAGTGCGTCCCGCCGAAGGTATTGCTGGTGTCCAGCAGGTAGCGCGTGTTGGCGATATTCACCGCGTTGGCGGAAACCGTCCAGCGCTCTCCCATCTGTTTGCCGATCGATAGATCGAAGGTGGAATGCGGCGGCAGGTGGCTAGGCCCATCCCCATTGAGAAAGCCCGAGCCGAACTGGTAAGTGGGCGTGGCCCACAGGCGGCCGGGCAAAAGCAAGGAAAGAACCGAGGTCACGGTATTGCGCTGGTCGTGATCCAGCAGGAAATTGCCCGTGGGCGCGTCTTCCAATAATCCTCCCGTAATCGGCCCGATCCCTTGCCCGATCTGATTCGAATAGGCCACGCGCCACTGCGCCACGCGGAAGAGCCGCGGCGAGCGCACCGTGACTTCGGTGCCGCTGATGATCGCGCCCAGATCCGTCAGGGGAACGAAAATGCCGGAATCGCCGATCACATCGTGGTCCAGAAAGTTCCGCGCGCTGGTGTGAAAGCGATCCACGTCCAGCGACCAGCCTTTCACCGGGATTTCCAAACCCACATCGCTCTGGATATCGCGCTCGCCCGCCAGCGGAACGAAGCCGAATCCTTGCGCTACCGCAAAGTCGAGCGAAGGGCCGGCCAGGCTATCGAGGGGAGGAGGCTGGTAGTAATACGCGTAGTAACCGTGCAGCGTCCAATTGAGGCGGGGAATGCGGATGGCTGCGCCGAGGCGCGGATCGGCGGCGTTTTCGCCGACCAAACCGCTATAGTGGGTCAGCCGGAGGCCCAGGTCGAAGGTGAGCCACGACGTAGCCTTGTATTGATCCTCCAGAAAGAATGCCGTCGAACTGGCCCAATGCTTCTCCCCTTGATTGAGGACGGCGCCGCCGGGATTGGCCGCGAGCCCCACCAAGGTGTTGTCGTGCTGGCCCCAGGCTTCCACGCCTACGTGGACGTTCTGTTTCTTCCTTTGCACTTGCAGAACGGACCGGCCCCCAATGTAACTCGAACGGGCATTGTCGTTCAGAACGAAGGGAGTATCTTCCGGCCCGCCCACATAATGAGCGCTGTTGTAATGGAAATACGGCGCCAGGGTGAACGTGATGCCATCGGAGAAGCTATGCATCCAGTGGAATCCGGCTAGGCCATCCCGCTCCAGGTCCAGATCGCGAATCCCCGCTGCCTGATCGTCTTGCCCATTGGGTATCTGATAGTGATCTTCGCGCACGGATGCGATCCAGCGGAGCTGATCCTTGGCGCTGGGGTTGTAGAGGAGGGAAAGAAATCCACCCAGGCCCGCCGACTGATCGTGGATCACTGGCGAAACCGGTGGCCCCAATCCCAATTCCGAGCGGCTTCCATCGAGGCTGGCATAGTAGGCAAAGCGTTGCGTGTGGCTGCCGAGATCGATCTGGTTGTCGGTGGAATAGAAATTTCCCGCGGCCAGAATCAGGTCGCCGTCGTTATTACGCTCGAAACCGGAGGGCGTGACCACGTTGAAGAATCCGTAGGTGCGGTCGCCGTACTCGCTCGAAAAACCGCCGCGCTCAATCTCCAGTTCTTCCACGTTCTTGGGATTGATGAGCGGCGCCACGTTAGCCGCGATATTGGTATTGACCACGGGGATGCCATCGAAAAACCAGTTCACCTGGTGACCGCCGCGCATGTGCAGCATGTCGTGAACCATGTACGCGCCCGGGGTAAAATCGGTAATCATCGCCAGGCTGTTGGTTTGATCGGCGCCGGCAGTCTGGGAGATCTCCCGCGGCGAAACCATGGTCTGTACCGTTGAGGCCTGGGTGGTCAATCGGCTGACGGCGCCGGAGACCTCCACGGTGGTGCTCAGCGGCGCCAGTTCCAGTTGCACGTGCAACACCGGCCCTTTGCCCGCGCTCACCGCGGCCTGTTGCTCGACTGTGCGGAAGCCCGGCGCCGAGACGGCAACCGTATACGCTCCCTCCGGCAGATCGACCACTTGAAATTCGCCGTTGGCGTCCGAGACCACGCTCTTCGAGACGCTGGCATCGGGACCGTGAATCACCACTGCCGCTCCCGCCAGCGGGCGATGTTGCGGATCGTGTACAATGCCGCGCAGCGTGCCGGTATCGGCGGCCAAAGCGGGCAGAATCAGGAAGCAACCGATCAGAAACTTTCTGTAAATGCCTTCCATCGACGGGTCTCCTCATTGCGGGCGAGGAGGGCGCACCAGTGCGCGCAACTCGCATTCTCATTCCTGGTAGCTGGGAACGGTCGAATCTACGAAAGAGGAGCCGGAGGACCGCGCTTCTGGCCCGCGCGGCTAAAGGAAATTCGGCAGAGGGTCTCCGCGGTTGGGCACGAAGCCGGGTGGGTGAGGAGTCCCGCAACGATCACCTGGGCGACTGGCGGCAGACTGACGGTTTGACCCGGCGGAATAGTCGTCGCGCAGGGATAGAAACGGCACTTGTCAGCCTGTAGCGTCTGCCCGGATGGCGAGGCCGCGCCGGCCGGCATGGCGCAATGATGCTTTCCATCGCGCCGGCAGCAGGCGGGAAGCTTCGCGTCGGCATGCTCGGCAAATACTGCCGGGCTGATCAGCGAGAAGCTGAACATACCCACCAGCAGCATGGCGAAGGCGCGGCGCATTCCATCGATTGTATACAATTCCCGGATGGCACGGGTAGAATACTCCCATGCTGCGCTCAGCCGGTGGCTTCGCTGGGATCCTCTTGCTGCTCCTGTCGCCTGTTTTTTCACAACGCAAGGGCGCCGCGCCCGCGGCGACTAAGTCCGCGCCTCCCTCTGTCACCAGCACCAGCCGTATCGTCGTCACTTACGGCGACCTCCACGGCGAAACCTTCACCCTTCCTAAATTCAATGGGGACTGGTTTGTCACGCCCACCGACGCCAATGCCGTCCTGAACCTCTCTTCCGTACCGCCGAACCACGCCATCTCGATCCACCTGCAATGGGGCGGCAAGCAGCCCACCACCGTACTCACCAGCGATCTCGGCGGCGCCCGCATCTCCTTCTTCCTGCAGATGTCGGGCCAGCATCCCTACGATTTCAGCGCCCAGTTGGACCGCGCCGATGCCCTCACGGTCACGGTGTTACGAATGGAAGACCGCGATTTGGAAGTGCGCATCGACGGCGTCGCCAGCAAACTCGGCGACACCCAGAGAACTCCCGGCCGCATGCCCGTCCAGATCTCGGGTAACATCCTGCTGCATCGCGACTCGGCGCCCGCGCCGCTCCTGACCGGCCCTTACCTCAACTGCGACAACGTGATTCACGACAAGCTGGTGGGCGCCGAGTCACGGTCGCCTTCCGAATGCGAGGTAAAGTTCGACGCGGTAGTCCGCCGAATGATGGAAGACGCCTTCAACCGCGTGCTGAGTTCTCTGACCGCGGCCAATTGGATCTTAGAGCAGCCGCCGGCGCCGGGCCCCATTACCGATGTCGCCCGCCACAAGGAAGGCAGCCCGTATCGACTGGAGTCGGCACACCAGGGCGGCTACCACTTCACGCTGCGGCTCAATCCCTCCAGCGAGCCGTACCAGCGCTATCAGGCGCAGATGCAACAGGCCATGCAGAAGGCCGCGGCCGGCGGCTCGGTGGAAGAGTTAGGGCGCGCGGCACGGGAGATGCAAGGCGCCACCCTCATCACCGTCAGCGCCATGATCAACGAGTCCTCGACCGCATTCGTCAATTTCAAAGCCGAGCACACGCTTTTGCAGATACCCGGAGCGGCATGGGCAGTATCCGCGCCATTCGTGCAGTCGCCGAGCGGCGGCGATATCGGTGGTTCGCAGGAAGTGGCTTACGTGTTCCTCGGCCCGTGGGGTGCGCCCACCATCGAAAAACTGGGCGATGGCGGGGAGCGCATCGGTATTGCCGCCAGCGTGGATAAAGCCGCGCCGCTCTTGGCCGTGCAGAACATTAGAATTCGCATTCAGGCTAACGCCGCACTGCGGGAAGCGATTGTGAAGCAGATCGATTGGACGGTGCTGCGCGCGATGCTTACAGCCTCACGCAAATGAGACCCCACGGCGGGCAAGCTAAAGCATGCCCCACCACTTCTACTTCACATCGCCATCCGGCTTGGTGAATCTGGCGTCGTCGATCGCCACGTTGTTCTTCACTTCTTTCAGTTGGATGGTGAAGCGGCCATTGGGGCGCGAAAGCGTCCAGCGCCACGGGGTCTTTACTCCGTCCACTTCGCGATAGTCGGCGTAGTCGATCTGCGTCGGCATGCGGCCCATCGAGGTCTGAGCGGATCGAACCATGCGCACCAGCAAGCCCGTCTTTTGATCGAAGAATAGCTGCACCGGCGGCTGGCCGGGCTTGGAGCCGCTCAGCGACTCGCACATCGCGCCGGCGATCTCGGTCGGGCGGCCGCGGCGCAGTTGGGGGAACAACTCCTTCAGGTGCGCTACCAGATAGAAGTCGGCGTCGAGCGAGGCGGCGAAAACTTCGGTCGGCGCCATTTCGCGCGCCGGCTTGCCGGTGGTGCCCAGCCATCCCACGGTTCCGTCAAACGCGGTAAAGCTGTCGCTGGTGGGCGACGAGTGCGAAATGGAAATGCGCTTGTTGGGAGCCTTGGTGTACAGGTCGATCGCCGTCTCGCTGCCCATCGCCATCACCGTGCCTTTCATGACGCGGCTGGTGATTTTCTTCATGGCGTCGGCGCCACCGACGGCGGTCAGGTACTTGGCTGTGATGTCGTCCGCCGTGGGAGCGGGGGCGCCGGCGGGTGGCCGGGGAGCGGCCGCGGCAGGGGTCGGGGGCACATCCGATTCGAGCACCGGCGGCGAAGCGACGGGGCGCTCCGAACCGCGATGGCAGGAATAGCAGGTGATGGTTTGCTGGCCGCGGAAGCTCTCTTTGTTGATGGTTGCGGTCATGGCCATCATTTCCCGGGCGGTGCGTTTGGCGCCCTTATCGTCAGCCTCGGGCTTGCCTTGCACGTGGCAGGTTTCGCAGTCTACGCCGAGAGAAGCGGAAATAAATTGCATCGCGCCCGGCAACTGATCGGCCGGCGTACCCTTGAGTTGCACGATGTTCTTGAAGACCTGCTCCGCGGTTTTGACTTCGGGAGCCTGAGCTTGGACGGATTGACCCGCAAAGCCGGCTGCCAAAGCAGCGGCGAAAAGAGTACCTGCGAGCGTTCGGGCGGGCGTGTAGCCCGGTGTCTGCTGTGTCATTCGGATTTTCCCCATGTCTTATGGATTGTACACAAGTTCCAGGATGTAGCGGAATCGCCGGACTTTCGCCTCTGATTATCGGCGGAGGGGAGTTACAATCGAGCTGGCAATCCTCGCTTTTTTATAAGGAGTCCTAATGAGCACCGCAGCCTTAGATGCCGACCGGGAACGTCTGTTCGCGGAGCATGAAGCGCTGATCCAGCGCCTCAATGAGCCCCTGAAAGAATCGAACGGATGGTTTCGACGCTACCGCTATCCGGTGCTGACCGCGGCCCACACCCCGTTGTTCTGGCGCTATGACCTGAACCCGGCCACCAACCCCTACTTCATGGAGCGGTTGGGCATTAACGCGGCCTTCAACGTGGGCGCCATGGAGTGGCACGGCCATGTGGTGCTCATGGCGCGGGTAGAGGGAGTGGATCGCAAGTCCTTCTTCGCCGTAGCGGAAAGCGCCAACGGGATCGACGGGTTTCGCTTCTGGGACTACCCGGTGGTCATGCCCGAGACCGCGGAACCGGAGACCAACGTCTATGACATGCGGCTGACGGCCCACCAGGATGGCTGGATCTACGGCC